>Ga0187780_10003707_pt1 | contig 11500 bp, 6 predicted proteins | sample 1015_Q2_SP10_20__FD_132429 | JGI IMG/M metagenome (GOLD analysis project Ga0187780, IMG submission 132429) | Tropical peat soil microbial communities from peatlands in Department of Meta, Colombia - 1015_Q2_SP10_20_MG | ecosystem: Environmental > Terrestrial > Soil > Wetlands > Peat | place...
CGAGACGCTGATCAAGCAGACCGTAGTCGCCGGCCTGCCCGACACGCGCGCGTTCGCGCAGGAGGGCGACCTGTTCGGTGGCATCGGCGGCTCGGTGCGTGCCGTCGAGATTCATGTCCAGAGCGAGGACACGGCGGCGCTGAACCGCGCGGCGCAGCTCGGTCGCGACCTGCTCGAGAGCAAGTTCAAAGGCGCTTCCGTGCAAAGCTTTCCGGAACCGGGTGCGGCTGCGCTCGAGCTGCATGCCGAGCCAGACGACCGGCGCATTGCCGAGGTCGGCTGGGACCGGGCGACGGCCGGGACCGTCATTCGTGCCGTGGGCGAGGGCGCCTGGCTCGGTGAATATTTCGATGGCCAGCGCCGTCTGCCGATCATCCTGCGCACGACGGCGGAAGCGAATCCGGACACCCTGGGCGAGGTGCCGCTCGCGACGCCATCAGGCCAGGTGGTCCGGCTCGGCGATCTCGTGCAGTTGTCGACCGTGCTTGGGCCGCCGGCGGTGCGTCGCATCGATCACCGGCGCACTGTAACCCTGACCGTAGACCCGCCGACTTCTCTGTCACTCGAGGAAGCGCTGCGCACCATCAACGGGGACGTGTTGCCGCAGATACGCGCGGCGCTGCCCGGCGACGGTTCGATTCTGGTGGCCGGCAGCGCCGACGGCCTGAGTCGCATTCTGTCGACCATGGGGCGCGTGTTCGGTTTTGCGCTGGTGGTCCTGCTGCTGCTGATGACGGCACTGTTCCGCTCGGTCAAGGACGCCCTCGTCGTGCTGATGACCGTCCCGGTCGCGCTCGCCGGCGGTGTGCTCGGGCTGCGCCTGCTCGGTGTCGTCGCCTTCCAGGCGCTCGATCTGCTGTCAATGATCGGCTTCGTAATGATGATCGGCGTCATCGTCAATCACTCGATCCTGCTCGTTGCCGCGATCCGCAGCTCCGAAGACGACGGTGAGCGACTTGACGAGGCGATTCGCCTCGGCCTCAACCAGCGCCTGCGCGCCATACTCGCCAGCACGCTCACCGGCGCACTCGGCGCCCTGCCCATGGCCGTCAACCCGGGCCCCGGCAGCGTCATCTATCGCGGACTGGCTGCGGTCAATATCGGCGGCGTTATCTTGAGCCTGGCCTTCAGTGTGGTACTGATCCCGGCGCTCATGCGCTTGATTGCGACGCACCGCGTCAGGCTCGACCAGCCCGCTATCGCGGTCGCCACATCATGAACCGCTGGCCCCGGCCGTCGCTCGCGGCATGCGCGCTCCTCTGCCTACCTCGGGTCGGGCAGACCGCCGACGCACCCAAAGCCCCGCCTGCGCCGGTCGAGGTAGCCGAAGCGCAGCAAGCGACGGTGACGCCGCACACTTGGATTCCTGGCTCGATCGTCAGCCGCAACGACGCCCGCATCGCCGGCGTCGTCGCCGGGCGCGTACTCGAGATCGCCGACGTCGGTCAGCGCGTGACCACCGGTACGCGCCTGGCACGTCTTGATGACACGATCGTGCGCCTGCGCGTCGCTGATCTGCAGGCGCAACTTGCCCGCGCTCGGGCCCAGGCTGCGGTGGCCAAGGCGCAAGCGGACCGCTACTCGCAGTTGCTGACGACGCATGTGTTGTCGGTGAGCCAAGTGGACGAGGCGCGGGCTCAGTCCGATATGTCGCGCGAGGACGTGGCCCGTATCACGGCACAGCTGCGCCAGGCCGAGTACGAGACGGCGCAATCCGAGATCCGCGCGCCGTTTGCCGGCGTGGTCACCGAACGCTTTGTCCAGCGCGGCGAGTATGTGAACCTCGGCGCCGCCGTCGTTCGCCTGGTCGATACGCAGACGGTCGAGGCGCGGGCCACCGCTGCGTTGGCCCTCGCCTCGGGCGTCAAACCCGGACAGGCGGTCAGCGTGCGGGCGGGTGGCCAGGAACAGGTGGGCACCATCCGTACGCTCGTTCCGGTCGGCGACGATCGCTCGCGCCAGTTCGAAGTGCGTGCCGTACTGGAGCACCCGGACTGGTTGGTCGGTACCGCCGTTGACGTCAGCCTGCCAGCCGGTGCGACCAAGCTCGCGGTCGTCGTGCCGCGCGATGCCATCGTGCTGCGCGAACGCCGCGCCTACGTGCTACGCGTGACGCGCACCAATACGGTCGAGGAACTCGCGGTCGAGCCCGGGGCATCGGTCGCCGGTATGGTGGAAGTGGCGGGGGCGGTGGTTGCGGGCGACCGGCTCGTCGTCAGGGGCGGTGAGCGTCTGCAACCCGGCCAGCCGATCGCGGTGCTGACGCGGAGCTCAAAGGTGGTTAAGCCCGGATCGCCACCAGGCTGATCATCCGCACATCTGGGCCACCTCTCGGTGCTCCCTACGGTGTATTGAGCGGGTCGTCGCGGCTCAGAATCCGCTGAAATGCCGCGACAATCGCGGGCCGCGGCGTGTAGCGTGGCGGCAGGGTCTGGTAGTTTTCCCAGCCGCCGCCGAGGCTGCGGTACAGCGCCACGAATTGTTCCGCCAGGGTGACCTGGGCCGCGGCGTACTGCACTTCGAGCGTGTACTCAGCGCGTTCGGCATCCACCACGTTGAGGTAGTCGGTGAGCCCCCGCTCATAGCGTTCGCTGGCGAGCGTGACCGCGCGCTGACTGGCCACCAGCGCATCGCCCAGCCGCGCGAGCTGCTCGCGCGCGCCGCCCAAGCCCGCGATCGAGGTATCAACGTCGCGCACGGCGTTTTCGATCGTGCGTCGGTAGTTGACCAAGAGCGCATGGGTATTGAGGTCCGCGATCTCGACCTGCGCGTCGAGCGCGCCGAAGTCGAGGAGGGGCCACAGCGCGGCTGGCCCGGCCGACCAGACGTGCTGTCCGATTTCCGGGGTGGTTCCGTAGCCCTGGCGCTGTGCGCCGATGGCGCCGGTGATGGCGATTCGGGGAAAGAGACCAGCCGTGGCGATGCCGATGTTTGCGGTAGCGCTCGCCAGCTGCCACTCGGCCTGCCGGACATCGGGTCGTCGGCGCAGCAGGTCCACCGGCACACCGGGTGCGACCGCGGCGGGCACGTCCGGCACGACCGCGGGGACCGAGAGTTCGGCCGCCATCTGCTCCGGGTACTCGCCCAGCAGCACCGCGATCGTGTACTGGGCCGCACTCACTTGCGCCTCAACGGGCGCGAGACTCGCCTGAACGGTCGCGAGTTCACGCGCTGCCAGCGTTGAGTCCAGCTCGTTGGTGATCCCGCGCTGGTAGCGGATGTCGGCTATCCGGTGCGCCTCGTCGAGGGCCGTCACCGCCGAGCGGAGCACGGCAGCCTGCATCTGCAGCCCGCGCAAATCGACATAGGCGCGAGTGACATCGGCGATGACCGTCACTAGGACTTCACTGCGCGCGGCGGCCGCCGCTTCGGTATCGAAGTGCGCGGCCTGGATCTCGCGGCGGTAGCGGCCGAACAGGTCGAGTTCCCACACCGCATCAAACCCGCCTAAGGCATTGATCTGGGTCAGGCCGTGACTGTTGTCGGCGGAGATCAGAGTTTGCGAGGCGCGCCCGCGCGCCAGGTCGCTTCCGGTGCCGCGACCGCCACCCGCACTCGCTTCGCCGATCGGCAGTACCACGCTGGTGAGACCGGCCTCGTAGGTCCGCGCTGCCTGCAGGCGCGACAACGCGATCTCGACATCGGGATTCGCCTGGACCGCGCGCTCCACCAGCGAATCGAGCACCGGATCCTGCAGCGCGTGCCACCAAGATGCGTAATCGGCTGCGGGCGTCGCACTGGTTGTGGCAACCACGGTGGCTGGGCCCGCGACGAACTGAGCGGGCGGGTGCATCTCGGGCCGGTGGTAGTTGGGACCCGCGGCACAGCCGGCCACGATCAGGGCAGGCGCCAACGATAGGATCGAGCGCAATCCGGGCATGAGCGGGACTCAGTGGCCACCGGCCAGTCGCGGCGCGCCCGGCGTGTCAGCGCTGTTGATCCGGACCAGATCCTCGTCCTTGATCTGGCTGCTGATGTTCAGTGCCAAGCGATCGCCTGGGGCGACACCCGAGTTGAGCTCGAGTACGTTACCGTCGTCACGCGCAATTGTGACCTTGCGGAAGTGCACCTTGCTGTTGTCGTCGACCTGCGCGACGTAGGTGCCGTCGCTGCGATATACCAGCGCCGCCGCCGGAACTTGGACCTGTCCGCGCGGCGTGAGCTTGAATGCGACTTTGACGTACATCCCCGGCAGAAGAGCCTGCGCGGCGTTGGGAACATCGACTTCGACACGCACCGTCCGCGCCTGCACGTTGACCGCTCCCGCGCTGCGCGCGACGGTCGCGGCAAGGGAGACGGCATCAGGCCCTTCGGAGAGCACGTGAACCGCCTGGCCGGGACGCGTGACGTCAGCGGCGACGTTCTGGGGCACGTCGACGAATACCCTGAGCGGGTCATTCTGGGTGATCTGATAGAGCGGCGTGGTGGCCGCGGTGCTGCCTGCAGTGACCAGGTTGCCGATGTCGATGCGTCTCTCGGCGACCACGCCGTCGAACGGCGCCACGACTCGCTTGAATTCGGAGAGGGCGGTGTACTGCGCGACGCGGGCCTGATCCAGTGCGACCTGCGCCTCGGCGGCCTTGAGGCGGGCGGCCGCAGTCTCGTAGTCGGCGCGTTTCTCCTCGCGCTCCTGGTCGGAAACGGCGCCCTTGGGAGAATCCCGCCACCGCTCATTGGTAGTCCGCGCCAGGTCCAGTTCGCTCTGGCGGGTGATGGCCTGCGCGTCGGACGCGCGCAGCTGGGCGCGCGCGGCCGCAAGCTCGGCGTCGAGCTCCGGAGTCTCAATCGTGGCCAAGACCTGCCCCTGGTGCACGCGATCGCCGATATCTGCGATCCACTTGCCGACGTAGCCGTTGACCCGTGCGTACACCGTGCTTGCGTACCAGGCGGCGGTCTGACCCGGGAGCGTGAGCTCCTGTGCTGCCTGCACCGGTTTGGCGGTAATCAGGTCCACCAGTCGCGGCTCGGACATCGCCCGTTCGGTGGCTGTAGCGAGGTTGTGGGCGGCGATGAACCGCACCGTGCGCACCACCGCAAAGGCGAGCACGAAGCACACCGCCACAATCACTGCGGCGCGTTTCACGAGCTCGCCGGTTACCGGGGCAAAGCCGGTGAACGCGCTGTGCGATGCAGTCGCCTGAACGTCGCTGCCGTAGTCGGTGCTGCGCGTGTCGGTGCCCGGAACCGCATGCTCGACCGGCGGGCCGCGATCAGGCGGTTGCATGCTGACTCCCGATTCGAGCTGGCGCGGGCCCGGTGCGCGCGCGCAGCACGCTGTACATGGTCGGAACGAATACGAGTGTCGCGAACGTCGCGAAGATGAGGCCGCCGATGACGGCCCGGGCCAGCGGCGCGTTCTGTTCACCGCCTTCGCCGATGCCGAGCGCCATCGGCACCATGCCGATGATCATCGCGCCCGCGGTCATCAGCACCGGCCGCAACCGCGTGTAGCCGGCGGTCGTCGCCGCCGTCGCGGCGTCGTCGCCGGCGGCGAGGCGCTGGTTGGCGAAGGTCACCACCAGAATGCTGTTGGCGGTGGTCAGTCCGATGCACATCAGGGTGCCCATCAGGGCCGGTACGCTGAGCGGCGTCAGGGTCAGAAACAGCATCCACATCACCCCGCCGAGCGCGAACGGCACGGCCGCCAGCACGATCAGCGGATCGACCCAGCTTTGGAAGTTGATCACCAGAAACAGATAGACGAGCACGATGGCCATCGCGATGCCGGAGAACAGGCCGGCGTAACTCTCGCGCATGGTCTCGACCTGGCCGCTCAGCGTCACCGACATGGCCGAGGAGGCGGGTGGGCGATTGGCGGCGATCACGCGTTCGAGAGCGTTGGACACCGAGTACAGGTCGCGGCCCTGGACGTCGGCGTGGACGTCGAACACCGGGCGGATGTTGAGCTGGGAGGTGATCAGCGGCACCGTCTGTCGCCCGAGCTCCGACAGGTTCATGAGCAGCTGGCCGCTGGCATCGCCGCCGCCAGTGACCGGCATCGTCGCTAGGTCCTGCTTCGAATCGAACTGGTACGTCGGCATCTGCACCACGAGCGGATAGCTGACGCTATTTCGCGGATCGACCCAGAAATTCGGCGCGGTCTGAAAGCTGGAATTGGCGGCGACCAGCACGTCGTTGGCGGCCGCAACCTGAGTAGCGCCTACCTCCGCGGCCAACTGCCGGTCGAGATCGACGCTGAGCGCTGGCGCGTTCGGCACCTGGAACACGTGCGAATCCACGACACCGGGTACCGCGCCGGCCGCCCGCGCGAGCCGCGTGGCGAGAGCGAATGTCGCGGAGCTGTCCGGCCCGCTCACGCGAATATCGATCGGCGCCGGCTGGCCGAAATTCAGCACCTGGTTGACGATATCGGCCGGCTGGAAGAAGAACTCCAGTTGCGGAAACGAGCGCGGCAGCTCGGTCCTCAGTTTCGCCATGAGTTCGCCGGTCGGCGAGTGCTTTTCGGCAAGCGACACCAGGATCTCTCCGTCCATGGGTCCGACGGTCGCCGAGTCGCTGAGGGCGAGGTTGATACCGCTGTACGGCAGACCGATGTTGTCGAGCATGACCGCGATCTGGCTGGCGTCGACCAGCTCACGGATCCTGGCCTCGACCCGCGCGAACTCCTGCTGCGTCGCTTCGATGCGCGTGCCGGGCGGGGCACGCACGTGCAGCCGCATCTGGCCTGCGTCGATCTGCGGGAAGAAGTTGCGGCCGAGCTGGGGAAACAGCAGCAGCGATGCCAGCAGCAGGACTAGGAACGCCACGATGATCGTGCGCGCCTGTGTGAGCGCCCAGCACAGTACGGCCCGGTAGTGTTCGCGAAACGATCGGAATCCGCGCTCGAACGAAACGTGGGCGCGCATCAGTCGATGCACGTTGGCTGAAACCCGAGCCAGCGGCGCTGCGTGGCGACTGCGGTCGCGCATCAGCCGCTGGAACAGGACCGGCACCAGAGTGAACGACAGCGCCAGGCTGGCGAGCAGCGAGACGATCACGGACACGGACAGCGGGGTGAACAGGTACTTAGCCGTGCCCTGCAGCAGGAACACCGGCACGAACACGATGCAGATGCACAACGTCGAGAGAAAGGTGGGCAGAATCACCTCGCCCGATCCGTTGATAATCGCCGTGTCCAGGTGGGGCTCGAAACCTACATGACGCTCGACGTTCTCGATGACCACCGTGCCGTTGTCGACCAGGATCCCGACCGCCAGCGCGAATCCGCCCAACGTCATGGTGTTCAGCGTTTCCCCGGCGACACCCATGATCAGCACCGCGCTGATGATCGACAGCGGAATCGACGCCAGAATGATCAGCGTCAGCCGCCAGTTGCCGAGGAACAGGATGATCATGAGCGCAGTGAGTGCCGCCGCCAAGCACCCGCCCATCAGCACGCTGTTGAGTGCCGCCTTCACGAACACCGACTGGTCGAAGATCGGTCGTATCGCCACACTCTTCGGGATCATGTTCTTGATGTCGGGCAGCGCGGCGCGGATGCCGTCAATCACGGCGAGCGTCGACACGCCGCCGGTCTTGCGGATCATCATCAGCGCGCCCGGCGTGCCGTCCACCGACACGGAATTGGTCTGCACCTGAAAGCCGTCGTGCACGTGCGCGACATCGCGCATGTACACGGTGCGGTTGTCGATGCGCTTGATCGGAAACGAGTTGATGGTCTCGATCAGGTCCGGGCTGTTGTTCATCGTCACCGTGTAGTCGAGCGTGCCGATCTTCACGTCGCCCGATGGCAGCACTACGTTCTGATTGCTGAGGGCCGCGCTGACATCCGCCGGCGACAGGGCCCGGGCCTGCATCGCCTGCGAGTTCAGATCCGCCATGATGACTCTGGGCTTGCCGCCGTAGGGATAGGGGACTTCCGCTCCGTGCACGACCGCGAGCGCCGGCCGGATGATGTTCTGGCCCAGATCGTTGAGCTTGCTGTCGGTCAGTTCATTGCTCGACAGACTGAGCATGATGATCGGCACGTCGGTCGCGTCGTAGCGCAGCACCAGCGGCGGGGTGATGTTGCGCGGCATGTACTTGAGCACGACGAGCGCACTGCTCGCCAACTGCGAAACCGCGCGGGAGACATCGGCACCTTCGTGCAGGTACACCTTCTCGACCCCGACGCCGGTGTAACTGTTGGCCTCGATGCGGGCGATGTCGTCGACCAGCGAGGCGATTTGGCGCTCGTGGAAGCTGAGTATCCGGTTCTGGATGTCGGTGGCGCTCATGCCGCTGTAATTCCAGACCACGCTCACGACCGGGATGTTGATCTCCGGGAATATATCGACCGGCATGCGCAGCGCCTCGCCGACGCCCAGCAGGCACACGAGTATCAGTACCGCAACCACCGTGTACGGTCGCTTTAGCACTCCGGCGACAAACGACATGACGCTCCTGGCTGGTCTGCGGCGGCGGGCTCGCCCTGCCGGCGCCAACGCGCGCTATCAAAATTTCCGGCCACGCGCGCGCGCAGTGATGCGTGAGCCTACGCGATTAGCCGCGCGCATTGTCACGCGCGCGGTCACGTTGCCGTGGAATATTTGCTCACGTTGCGAGTGAAACGCGGCGCCAGCAACATTCAGTTACAGGCCGTTACGCGCGGTGAACAAAAACACTCGCTGGTCGCGGTGTGAGACTCAGCTAAGTCAGGGAAGTTTCCGGGAGCTGGATTCGCACGCGCAGCCCGTGCGGCAGCAGATCACCGAGCTCGATTGAGCCGCCGTGCGCGAGGACGATGGAGCGGGCAATCGACAGCCCGAGCCCCATGCCCTGACTGTCGTGCTCTCGCGCCGCGGGCGTCCGGTAGAAGGGCTCGAACACTTTGGATTTCTCGTGGTCGGGAATGCCCGGACCATCGTCCTCAACCACGATGGTCAATCCGTGGCCGCTACCGCCTTCCAGAGACACCCGGACGTGGCGCCCGTACTTAGTGGCGTTGCCAATCACGTTGGTGAGCGCACGCTGCATAGCCTGCGGTCGGCACCGGTAGCGGCAGCGAGCGGGGCCCTCGTAACTCACGTCGCCGCCCAAATCCGAGACGGTGTCACACACGGTCTGCAGCAACAGGTCCATGTCGACCGTTTCCGGCGCTTCCTCTTCCTCTACGCCACGGACAAAGGCCAGCGTCGAACTCAGCATCGCTTCCATGGATTCAATGTCGGTGAGCATCTTGGTCTGGTCCTCGGGCCCTCCGCCGGTCTCGATGCGCAAACGGAGGCGGGTAAGCGGGGTACGCAGGTCATGGCTGATGGCTCCCAGCATGCGCGTGCGGTCGCTTAACAGTCGCAGCACGCGCACCTGCATTTCATTGAAGGCGCGGATGGCGCGGCGCAGCTGCGACGGCCCCTGCTCCGGAAACGGCGGCGACCGGATATCGACACCTACGCCCTCAGCAGCGCGCGCAAAACGTGTGAGCGGCTCGTTGACCGTCCAGGTGAGCCACGCCCACAAGCCGATCAGGACAAACAGAAAGAACGCGAGCAGCGCTGCCTGCTCGACCAGCCCGAGGCGATGCTCACGGCCGACCGGCGCCGTCACCTGAACCACGCCGCCATCGCGCAACAGCACCCGGATGTGCTTCACGTCCTGTCCGGCCTCGTCGCTGCCCGAGGAGACCTCTACTTCCTGCAGGGAGCGACCGAGCTTGTCTGCGAGTTGCTGCTGCAGGGCCCAGTCGCTGTCATTGCGGGCTGCCTGGGGCAGCTGGCCGTTCAATGAAGGCTCGTAGCGGACCACGTACCCGGGCTCGCTCAGCAGGCGTACGAATGCGGGGCGCTCGCCGACCGGAAGGGACTCGATCAGGTGCACGGTGGTCTCGAGCTTGCTGACCGCAGCGCCCGGCCGCAGCTCGCGCTGCCATTCCGGTAGCAGCACGACGTACAGCACCGCTGCCAGCGCCTGCGACAGTCCCAGTCCTACCAGCAGGATTCCGGCCACCTGGCCGCGAAAGCCGGCGGGTACGAGGCGTGACAACCAGGGAGTCACCCGGCGTGGACCTGCGCGGTGAAAATGTAGCCGCCGGCGCGGACCGTCTGGATCAACGCCGGATCTTTCGGATTCTCTTCAATCTTGCGCCGCAGCCGGCTCACCTGTACGTCAACGCTGCGGTCAACGGGGCCGAGCGCGCGCCCGCGCGTCAGATCCAGCAACTGATCGCGGGTCAGGACCCGGTTCGGGTGCTCGCAGAAAGCGACCAGGAGCTCAAACTCAGCACCGGTGAGCGGGATGCGTGTGCCGTCCGCCGACTGCAGGCGCCGGGCACCGAGGTTCAGAACCCAGCCGGCGAACGTCAGCACCGACGGGCGGCCGGTACTCGGAGGCACGGCAAGCGCTTGGGTCCGACGCAGCACGGCGCGAATGCGGGCGAGGAGTTCGTGGGTGCTGAATGGCTTCGTCAGGTAGTCGTCGGCGCCCATCTCGAGTCCCACGACGCGCTCGATCTCGCTCCCGCGCGCGGTCAGCATGATGACCGGGACGCTGCTTTGGGCCCGGACCCGCCGGCACAGGCTCAGGCCGTCCTCGCCGGGCAGCATGATGTCCAGGATCAACAGGTTGATGCGGCCAGCAGCCATGACCGCGTCCATCTCGCCGCCATCGCGGGCGACGCTGACGCGGTAGCCGCTCTCGCGCAGGAAGTCGGCGACCAGCCCCCGGATCTCCGGATCGTCCTCGACGAACAGTATGTGCGGAGACGGGTCCATCAGTGCTCGTCTGAGTCGCCAGAGCCGGCGCCCAGCGCCGAGCGCCGTACGCGGCGAACCGCACGCAAGCGTAGGTAACTACGGCAGGCAGCGCAACGTCCAACGACGGCGCGGCCGCCCGCGCTGACAGTGCTTGTCCCCGGACCTCCGCGCCCGGACAATTTGCGGTGAGCAAGACCACTGCCGCCTCCAGCAACGGCTGACGGGACGGGTCAGATTCGGCCGTGCCTGGCTGGTCTGGAAACAGGCGAAACGTCCTGGGGAGACGCTCCTATGAACAGGCTTGCCGGGAAGCGCGCCGTGATTACCGGTGCCGGAAGTGGAATAGGCCGGGCGAGCGCGGAGCTCTTTGCGCGCGAAGGGGCGCGGGTCGTGGCCGTCGACCTCGACCAGCAGGGACTGGCCGAGACCACCGCCGCGATCCACGCGGCTCATGGCAGCGCCATCGGCGTAGCCGCGGACGCCGGCCGAGAGGACGACGTGCGCCGCTTCGTCGGCCGGTGTCGCGAGGAACTCGGCGGTATCGATGTCCTGTTCGCGAATGCCGGGATCACCGGGCCGCTTACGCCCCTCGAACAGCAGACCGTGGCGATCTGGATGGACGTCCTGCGGGTCAATCTCCTGGGGCCGTTCCTGGCGATTCGCGAGGTCGCTGCGGATATGCGCAGGCAGGGCGGGGGATCCATCATCTGCACGGCATCGGTCGCAGGAGTGCGCGCGAACGCCGGGCCAATCCCGTACTCGGCGAGCAAGGCAGGCGTAATCAGTCTCGTTCAGACGGTGGCCAACGA
>Ga0187780_10003708_pt1 | contig 11497 bp, 6 predicted proteins | sample 1015_Q2_SP10_20__FD_132429 | JGI IMG/M metagenome (GOLD analysis project Ga0187780, IMG submission 132429) | Tropical peat soil microbial communities from peatlands in Department of Meta, Colombia - 1015_Q2_SP10_20_MG | ecosystem: Environmental > Terrestrial > Soil > Wetlands > Peat | place...
CGTGACGGATGCCTTGGGCAACCGCCCACATTTTGCCCGTCCAACCCAAGGGGAGCGTCGCCCCGGCCCGGATTTCCAGGCGTTGCTGCGCCCCCGCGGCAGTTGCAGCTTCCATGGCTCGTGCCGCCGTACCGTCATCGCTGTTGTCGTCAACCAGCACGATGCGAAAGGGTCCGGAATAATCCTGAGCAAAAAGGGTGCGGAGGCACGCCGCGATCCCCACGGCTTCGTTGCGGGCGGGAACCACCGCGACCACCGAAGGCAAATTTGGTCTCTGCCATGCAATATCGGAAAGGCCGTGAGTGAGTTGCGGCCGAGCGCGCCAAAAGCTGCCGCGCGCGGTGATCAAATAAATCCAGGCACCGGTGGCGACAATCGCTGATCCGGTCAATACTGTCCAAAAGTGAAACATTTATAGCGAGAGCATCAATAAATGCTGTGTCAATTCCGGTTCACCGCGAAAAATTATTGGAAATTGACCAAGCTGAAATTGAAACGCGATGGCGAGATAGGTTAATTTGCCAACGCTCAGCGTCCAAGAACGCAGCCAAAACAAAAAGTTTGCGCCCGTCAATAGGAGCTCAAAATTTAAGCGAAAAAATTTCATAGTTCATTTTTTGTGCAGTGCATCTGTATCCGAACGAGTAGGGCTATAAAAACTAAGCACTTAATGAATCAACATACGCCAGAATAGTCCAGGAATTTTAAGTACTTGGTGTAATCCGGATCGCATATTGGTTTAGCCTGCAAGATCCGGCATGGCTTTTGCGATCGGCGAGTCGCAGGTGCCTGTATCCAGCCGGCGCCGGGCCCGGAAAGGCGGGCGCCGACGGTGCCGGAGGGGTAAACGCGTAGGTACGGGGTCAATCGCATCGCGTTGAAATGGCGGTGCGGTTCAACGAATGAAAAAAAGGGGATGTCACAGATGAAAGCAGCAAACGTCATTTTAAGGGCGGCGATCGCACTGCTCCCGCTCTCGCTCTTGCCCCAAATGGCATGGGCTCAAGATCAAGCGCCGGCACCAGCGCCCTCAGATCAGTCGGCGCCGCCGGCCAATTGGTGGGACAGCATCACCTATACCGGCCATGTTGAGGCGGGCATTGCCGGCAATCCGCAGGATCCGAAAGACGGCATCAATTTCGGCCAAACCTCCCTCGACAAGGCGAACACGCCGCTCCTGAACCAGGCCACGTTCATCGTGCAGCGGCCCTTCGATCCGAAAGCTGATTACGACACGTCCTTCAAATTTCAGCCTCTGATCGGCTCGGATGCGCGGTACACGCACTCCGTCGGCTTGTTGGGCGACGCCGCCCACAATTCAAACATCCAATACGACGTCCTCGAGGCTTGGGTGTCCGAACATACGCCGTGGTTGGGCGAGGGCGGCACCGATATCAAATTCGGCAAGTACGTCACGCCGATGGGGACTGAAGTCGTCGACGCCACCGGCAACTTCTTCTATAGCCACTCCTATGAATACAATTTCGGGGTGCCAATTACTCATTTCGGTGGCTATGCGGTCAGCCACGTCATCCCCGAACTCGATATCTATTATGGGGCCGATTCCGGCATGAACACCACGCCGTGGGATGACAATAATAACTCGGGCGCTCTCCTCGGCGGATTCGGCCTCAACTTGATGGACGGCAACCTTACCATTCTGGCGTTGACCCATGCCGGGCCGGATACACCGCACAATAATCACAGCTGGCGCTACGAGAACGACATCTTGTTCACGTATAAGGCCAGCGACGCTCTGAGCTTGGGCGGCGAAGCAAACTGGATTAAGGACGATGCGGGTTTCACGGGCCAAGGCGCCAACGCCTATGGTTATGCGCAGTACGTCACTTATACCATCAACGATTGGCTTTCGGCTGGCGGCCGCGCCGAAGTCTATCGCGACAATAATGGCTTCTTCGTCGGACAGTTCGGGAACAATTCGGATTTCATGACTGCCGAGGAAGGCAACTTAACCACGAGCGCAGCGACGCGCTTTCCCGGCCGCGAGACCTATGGCGAGTTCACGCTCGGGCTCAATATCAAGCCGCCGGTACCGGACCAATTCGCCGCGTTCAATGGCATCGTCTTCCGGCCGGAATTCCGCTACGACACGGTTTTCAGCCCTGGCAAGCCGTTCATCGGCGAGACGCAGCCGACCGTCACTGGGACGTCGGATCACCAGTACCTGATCTCGGCCGACGTCATCGTCCCATTCTCGTTGTAAGCGCAACCAATCAATCTGTGACGACCTTGACCGGCCTCTCTGAAAGGGAGGCCGGTTTTTTATTCGCGATCGCCATGATGGTGCGATTTCAAGCGGGCCGTACGCGTTGCGCCCGAAGCCGGTTGGCGGTCCAGAGTCCCGCCGTATAGAGCGCCAAGGCGCCCGCCTGATGCGCAGCGGCCAGGGGCACGGGCACGACGAGCAGAAGGGTCGATATCCCGAGCCCGACCTGGATGATGGCGACAAGGAGCAAGAGATTCATAGGCGTCGCGGCGGCACCCAAATCCTGCCGTCTCGTGGCGAGCCAAAAGACCGCGACGCAGAAAAACGTGGTCATCGCCAGGATGCGATGGGTGAATTGAACGGTCGCGATGTTCTCGAAGAAATTGATGTACCAGGGCTGAAGCGCGAAGAAGCCTTCCGGAATGAAATGGCCGTCCATCAGAGGAAAAGTATTGTAGGCAAATCCGGCCTTGAGCCCGGCCACGAATCCGCCCGCCAGCAGGGTCACGAAAATAAGAGCGACAGGAATCACGGCGCCGCGCGCCGCCGACGCCGCCGTCTTCACCCCGTTGCGGCCGGCATAAAACAAATCGAGCGCTAGCCACAGCAGATAGCCGTAAAGGATGGCGGCAATGGCGAGATGGGCGGTCAGTAAATACTGACTAACCGAAGGCCGGTCGGAAAGCCCGCTTTTGACCATGATCCATCCCATCAGTCCTTGCAGCGAACCCAGGACGAAAGCGAAGGCGAGGGGAGCCCATAACTGCTTTCCGATTTTGCCGCGGGCTGCCAGCACCACGAATGGAATGAAGAAAACGAGGCCGATGATGCGGCCCCAAAGCCGATGCACGTATTCCATCCAGAAAATCGGCTTGAATTGATCGAGCAATATGCCCGAATTGATTTGCTGAAATTCCGGCGTCCGCTGATATTTCTGGAACAGCTCCTGCCAATCGGCCTGGGTGAGCGGCGGGATCCAGCCGATCAGCGGTTTCCACTCGACGATCGACAGGCCCGAATGGGTAAGCCGGGTGACGCCGCCCAGGATCACCATCACGAAGATCATGGCGCAGCAGGCTAGAAGCCAGACCGCGACCGGTTTCGACGACGGGGCTGGCGCTCGCTCACTCGAGGTCATATCAACAGAATTCCTTTACGGTCAGCATGTTAATGGTATTCCTCAGGAGTGCGTGGCCTATCTTTGTGCGGCCGGATGCCAGTTACTACGGATGCAAAGTGTAGTATAATATATTTTACGCCACTTTAATTGACAAAGACTTATATTACCGTTTGAATAGTGGAAATAACGCCATCACTCGGGGTGAGAGATGGTACGGGGGTGATAGCAATGGCCAGCACAGGCGACAACCGCGGCGTTGACGCACCGCGCCGGAATGGCGGCGGTGCCAAAGCTATTGGCGGGAAAGCCGATGGCGCGAACGGAAGTTCGCATTCGGCGTCGCTTGCCGACATGCTCGAATTCGAGCCGATGACGCGTCTATCGGATTACGAAGAGTTTCGCGCCGGGTATCAGCGCATGAAGTCCGGAGAGTGGGACCAGGAGCGCTGGACGGCGTTCCGTCTTCGTTTTGGAATTTACGGCCAGCTTCAGCCGGGACAGATGTGCCGCCTGAAGCTCCCCGGCGGGATCATGTCTTTCGCTCAGGCGCGTGCGATCGCAAATCTTAATGAAAAATACGCGGGCGGCCATAAGCAAATTCATCTGACGACCCGACAGGACATCCAGCTCTATTCGGTCGCCACCGACGATACGCCGGAATTCGTTCGCGAGCTCAATGAGGGCGGGGTCACCAATCGCGAGGCCTGCGGCAACACGCTGCGCAATATGAATGGCTGCATGCTGGCCGGCATTTGCCCGCGCGAGCATGTCGATGCCGGCAAGGTCGCCGAGCAAGTTGCTCATATGTGGCTGCGTCAGCCTTTGGTTCAGCACATGCCGAGGAAATTTAAAGTTTCGGTCTCCGGCTGCGAGACCGATTGCGGCGCCTCGGGCATCCACGATATGGGCCTTGTCGCGACTGCTCGCGACGGCAAGAAAGGGTTCATTCTTTACGGTGGCGGCGGCACCGGCGGCATTGCGATCGCCGCAATCAAGCTTCTCGATTTCATCGAAGAAACGGAAATTGGCACGGCGCTCGAAGCATTGGTTCGGCTCCACCAGCGTTATTCGAATCGCATCAACAAGAATCAGGCGCGCATCAAATTTCTTATTAAGCGATTTGGTGAAGAAAAATTCCGTACGCTGTTTCTCGAGGAATTCGAGCGCCTGCGCGGCTTGCCGCAGCGGCCGTGGAAGCCTCTGGAATGGCGTGAACCGGATGATGCGCCGGCGCCGACTTCCCCGGGCGGCGTCGTGCACCAGCACGACGGTCGCGTCGCGGTCGTGATCCAGCCGTCGCTCGGTCTGCTATCGACCGCGCAGATGCTTTCGCTTTGCGACCTCGCGGAAGGCGCCGGGGCTGAAGGATTCCGGGTCACGCGCGATCAAAACCTCATCATTTATGGGCTACCGAAGGGGGCCGAGGTTGAGGTGGTCAAGGCGGTCCACGCTCTGGACCTTGATGTGCAGGAAAAGGAAGGCGACGTGCCGGACGTGGTTTCCTGCCCGGGGACGACAAGCTGCCGGCTCGGCATCACCAATTCGCAAAACTTCGGAAAAGAAGCCGTCAAGGTGGTGCGCAATTATGAAGCGCTGCCCAGCGTGTCGGTGAAAATTTCCGGCTGCCAGAACGGCTGCGGTTTGCATCACGTCGGCGATTTCGGTTTCCGTGGCATGGGCAAGAAAATCGAGGGCGAAAACGCGCCGCATTATCAGATTTATGTCGGCGGCAATCCCCGCATCAATGGTGCGATCGCGCTTTCCGGACCCATCGTGCCTGCGCGCTATGCGCCCGAAGCGCTGAAGAAGTTTCTCGATACCTATGCCGCCGAGCGAAAGAATGGCGAAACCATCCGTGGTTGGGCATTGCGTCTCGGCAAAGATGGCCTGCGCGCGGTGGTGAGAGAAATCACCGACCGGCCGGCGGCCTCGGACGAGCGCGTGTTCGTCGATTGGGGCGATACCCGCATCTTCGAAACGCCGGAAGCGGCGATGGCGGAATGCGCGGCACCTTTCGCCATCGACAATCTTCTTCGCGATTTGGCCGATGACGCCCTGATCGGGCTCGACCGCGTGATCTTGGCCGATGAATCCAAGCTCGGCATTCCCTTCGGCCAGGAAGGAATTTATTACGCGGCGCGCCGGCTGCTGCTTCGCGCCGGCATGGCGGGAACCGATATCAGCTTCGACGATGCGGTGGCGCAGGTCCGCGGTACTTATATGGGCGACGAGCGGGTCACCGATGCCTTTGAATCGGCGATTTCGGCCCTTGGCACGGCCTCGGACGGCGTGGATGCCTTCCGCGAAAAACTCGCTGTCTTGATCGATCTGGCGCAGGATTTGGCCACCAAGCCCTATGAGGCGCCCGCCTTCAATTCAGCGGGACTGGGCGATTCGAGCGGCACGGTGCTGGACATGCTGCGCTCCCAGGGTGCGGCGGAATAGAGGCGCGCCATGACCTTCGACCCCACGGCCGGCCGCATCGATTGGGCCAAGCAGCAAGCGGAGACGCTTGATAAGCGCTATCGCGATCTGGAAGGTCTCGATTTGCTCCGCGCCATGATTACGAAGGAGTTTTCGGGGCGGATTTGCGTCACGTCATCGTTCGGGGCCGAGGCGGCGGTGCTTTTGGATCTTGTGGCCCGGGTCGATCCTTCGGTCCCCGTCTTAGTACTCGACACGGGCAAGCTCTTCCCCGAAACTTATGCTTATATCGAGCAACTCTCCAATCATCTGGGCCTGACCGATGTCCGCCTGCACCGGCCGAGCGACGAAGACGTGATGGCGAAAGACCCCGAGGGAAATTTGTACCGGACCGATCCAGATTCGTGCTGCGACATGCGCAAGGCGCAACCGCTGGCTTCGGCCTTGCGCGCCTTCGATGCGTGGATCACCGGGCGCAAGCGCTTTCACGGCGCCGAGCGCTCGAAGCTTCGCAGCATCGAAGCGCAGGATGGCCGGATCAAAATCAATCCGCTGGCCACCTGGGAACAGGGCTGGATCGACGACAGCTTCGAAGAGCGGGTTCTGCCGCGTCATCCGCTGGTGGCCGAGGGCTATCTATCGATCGGGTGCACCACCTGCACGGCGCCCGTGGCGCCGGGCGAAAATATCCGTGCCGGGCGCTGGCGCGGGACGGACAAGACGGAATGCGGCATCCACTGCACCGGGCGCACCGCCCTATGAACCATCTCGACGCGCTCGAAAGCCAGAGCATCTACATTCTGCGCGAGGCTTTCCGGACTTTCGACAAATTGGGAATGTTGTGGTCCATCGGCAAGGACAGCAACGCGATGCTGTGGCTGGTGCGCAAGGCGTTCTTCGGCCACGTTCCGTTTCCGGTCATCCATATCGACACCTCTTACAAAATGCCCGAGATGATTGAATTCCGGGATCGCTGCGCCAAGGAATGGAACCTCAATCTCATTGTCGGTCAAAATAAAGAGGCGCTCGACGCCGGCATGAATCATACCAAGGGCCGGGTCGTATGCTGCACGGCGCTGAAGACCGAGGGCCTGAAAGCTACTATCGAGGCGCATGGCTTCACCGGGGTGATTGCGGGAATCAGGCGCGACGAAGAAGGGACGCGCGCGAAAGAGCGCGTCTTTTCCCCGCGCAATCAAAATGCGGAATGGGATTTCAAGGATCAGCCGCCGGAATTCTGGGACCAGTTCAAGACCGATTTCGCGCCAGGCACCCATGTTCGCATTCATCCGCTCCTGCATTGGACGGAACTCGACATCTGGCGCTATGTCCGCCGCGAAAACATTCCGGTGGTCGATCTATATTTCTCCAAGAACGGCAAGCGCTATCGGTCGCTTGGCTGCGCGCCTTGCACCGCACCCATCGTCAGCGAGGCCTCCAACGTCGACGAGATCATCGCCGAGCTGGAGACGACGAAAATTTCCGAGCGTGCGGGCCGCGCCCAGGACCAGGAAGCAGAAGACGCCTTCGAGCGTTTGCGCGCCGAAGGCTATATGTAGGGGGCCCCGTTTTATGACCGTCCAAGACGCGAGTGTACAGCCGCTCCGGATCGTGATCGTCGGCCATGTGGACCATGGCAAGTCGACACTGGTCGGCCGACTCATTCACGACACCGGCTCGCTGCCGGAAGGCAAGTTCGAGGCGATCACCGGGATGTGCCAGCGCCGCGGCATGCCCTTCGAATGGGCGTTCCTGATGGATGCGCTTAAATCCGAGCGCGATCAGGGCATCACCATCGATACAGCACAGATCTGGTTCTCGACCGATAAGCGCAAATACGTGCTGATAGACGCGCCGGGTCACAAGGAATTTTTGAAAAACATGGTGTCCGGTGCGGCCAGCGCCGACGCTGCACTCTTGGTGATCGATGCATTGGAAGGCGTTCGCGAGCAATCGCGGCGGCACGGCTACCTCCTGCATTTGCTCGGGGTCGCCCAGGTGGCGGTCGCCATCAACAAGATGGATTTGGTCCAATATTCCAAACAGCGCTTCGAGGAAGTGGAGCGCGAGATTCGGGCCTATCTCGCCGAGATCGGGGTCACCCCGACCAGCGTCATTCCGATTTCGGGACGCGAAGGCGATCAAATCGTCAGCGCGTCGTCGAACATGCCGTGGTATCGCGGGCCGTCGGTGGTCGAGGCCCTCGATCGCTTCGAGCCGCCGGTGCCGCCCACCGATCTGCCGCTGCGTCTACCGGTTCAAGACGTCTACAAATTCGACGAGCGCCGCATCATGGCTGGCCGAATCGAGAGCGGACGGCTCAAGGTTGGCGACACGCTTTTATTCTCGCCGTCCAACAAGAGCGCCAAGGTGACCAGCATCGAAAGCTGGAATGTGGCAGCGCCCGCTGTCGCTGCTTCGGCCGGCCAATCGGTCGGCGTCACCCTGGACGAGCAGATTTTCGTCGAGCGGGGCGAGGTGGCGAGCCACGTCGACATCCCGCCGATCGAAACCAATGTGTTCAAGGCGAGACTCTTCTGGCTCGGCAAAAAGCCGCTCAAAGTCGGATCGCGCTATATCCTGAAGGTGGCGACCGCCCGGCATATCGTTGAGGTTCAGGAAATCGAGCGGGTGGTCGATACAACGGATCTATCGTCCGGCGAATCGGAAAATGTCGCCCGCAATGCGGTCGCCGAAGTGGTGCTGCGTTCGCGTTCGATGCTGGCGCTGGACGAATTCCGGACTTCCCCGCGCACCGGGCGCTTCGTGCTGATCGAGGATTACGACATCGTCGGCGGCGGCATCATCAGCATGGAAGGCTATGCCGATCAGCGCCAAAGCGTCACGGTCAAGTCGACCAACATCTTCGCGGTCGAGCATCGAATCACCACCCCGGCGCGCTGGCGTGCCAACGGACACAAGAGCGGCGTCATCTGGATGACAGGGCTGTCTGGCTCTGGCAAAACGACGTTGAGCCTCGAATTGGAGCGTCAGCTTTTCCTGAAGGGCTATCAGGTCTATGTGATCGACGGCGACAATATCCGCCACGGCCTGTCCGCGGATCTCGCGTTTTCGCCGGAAGACCGCACCGAGAATATTCGCCGGGTCGGCGAAGTCTCAGCCCTCTTCGCGGACGCGGGATTCATCGTCATCACCGCTTTCATTTCGCCCTACCGCTCGGATCGCGACCGCGCCCGCGGCATCCGTCCGGACATGTTCCATGAGATATATGTCAAGGCCGACCTCGAAACCTGCGAGCAGCGCGATCCCAAGGGCCTTTATAAGAAAGCGCGCCGCGGCGAGATCGAAGTTTTCACCGGCATTACCGCGCCTTATGAAGCGCCGGAAAAACCGGAGCTCGTCGTCGATACGACGATATGCGATATTGCCGAATCGGTCGGAACTCTGTTGGATTATGTCGAAACCAATTTCGGCAATGTCGACTCGAGACTCGATTCGGAAAAACTCGATAACCCCGGCTCACGCAGCCGCAGCGCTTCGGCAAAATAGGAAGCCGGCCGGCCGCGCGTGGCGAGCGATGTGGTTGCCCATTCGCGGACGCGATTTGATTCAAGGATCGCCATGAGTGAACTCCATCTCGCGCACGGCCTGACATTCGCGGATCTCTACCGGCGCGAGGGATTGGTCAAGATCGACGCGCTGTTCGTCAATCATGTGCGCGGCAGCGATGCGGCGCTCGCCGATCGTCTGGTTGCGGCGCGCGCCTCCGTCGCATCCATCGACAAGCTCCAGGAGCCTGAGCTGTTGATCGCGCTCGCACCCCATCTCGAAGATTTTCTCGGAAGCTTATTCGGAATCGAAAAGGAACTGCGCGCCCAAGCCGAATCCAAGAATCGGCTAGCCCCGCTTTTTGCGTGCAAGCGCCTCTTCGTTCAGCGCCAAGCGATCAAAACCTATAAGGAGGCCGAAGCGGAGTCATTCGACGGCGATGCGCTGGGCTTGGAACTCGAAAAGCTCCTCGGCGGGCCATTTGATGAATTGACCTTCGCCCGCCAAGTGATGGCGTGGCGCGAGAATGAGCCGGCGAACGCGGAAAGTCTCACTCTTGCCGAGAAATACGCTGCTTGGGCAACGCTATCCGCCAAAGGCAAGGCGCGGCACAAGCACGGCGTGCTGTTCAAGACTCCCCATAAACTCGACTCGATGCATCTGGTTCCGGTTGAAACCGGGAAAGTCGATGGCGTCAACGTCTTGAAGCTGCCGGATTCGAAACTCCGCCGCCGGGAAGGATTCAAGCTCACCGATGCCGGAATGGACGGGACCCACGCGCTGGATAACGCCCATTACTGCATCTATTGCCACAATCAGGGCAAGGATTCATGTTCCAAGGGATTTCGCGAGAAGGCCGGCGGCTTCCGGAAAAGCGTCTTCGGCGTCACCTTGAACGGTTGCCCTCTCGAAGAAAAAATCTCCGAAATGAACATGCTCTTCGGCGAAGGGCACGCACTAGGCGCGATGTCGGTTGCGATCGTCGACAATCCAATGCTGGCGGGCACCGGGCACCGCATCTGCAACGATTGCATGAAATCCTGCATCTATCAGAAGCAGGAACCGGTCGATATTCCTCAGATCGAAACCCGGGCGCTGCGCGATTCGCTCTCGCTGCCCTGGGGCTTTGAAATTTACGGGTTGTTGACGCGTTGGAATCCGCTGAATCTCCATCGGCCGGTCGTAAGACAAGCCTCGGGCTATAAGGTTTTGGTCGTGGGCCTCGGCCCCGCTGGTTACACGTTTTGCCATCACTTGATGAACGACGGCCATTCCGTCGTAGCGGTCGACGGGCTGAAGATCGAACCGCTGGATTCCAAACTATCGGGCGTCACCGAAACCGGTGCCCGCGTGCCGTTCAAGCCGATCCGCGATTTGTCAGAACTTTCGGAATCCCTCGACGACCGGGTAATGGCCGGCTTCGGCGGCGTCGCCGAATACGGCATCACCGTGCGCTGGGACAAGAATTTCCTCAAAGTGATCCGGCTGCTGCTCGAGCGCCGGGCCGAATTCTCGATGTTCGGCGGCGTGCGCTTTGGCGGCACCATCACCGTCGAAGAAGCCTTCGCCATGGGCTTCGATCATGTCGCTCTGTGCGCCGGCGCGGGCAGGCCAACCTTCGTCGCGATGCCGAACGCGATGGCCCGCGGTGTGCGCCAAGCTTCCGATTTCCTGATGGCGCTGCAACTGACCGGCGCCGGCAAGACGGATTCGGTGGCTAATCTTCAGCTTCGTCTCCCCGTCGTCGTCATCGGCGGCGGTTTGACCGCTATCGATACCGGAACCGAGGCCTTGGCCTATTATCCGCTCCAGGTCGAGAAATTCCTGCAGCGCTATGAGACGCTCGTGGCGGACCGCGGCGAAACGGCGGTGCGCGCAGCTTTTTCGCCGGAAGACGCGGTGGTCGCTGATGAGTTCATTGCTCACGCCAAGATGATTCGCGCGGAGCGGGCGATGGCTGGGCGCGAGAACCGGGAGCCGCGCATCCGCGAGCTTTTGGAATCCTGGGGCGGATCGACCGTCGTCTATCGCCGCCGCATAATCGATTCGCCGAGCTACACGCTCAATCACGAAGAAGTCGCCAAGGCCCTCGAAGAGGGTGTGCGCTTTGCGGAAAAATTGGCGCCGGTCGGCGTCGAACTCGATCAATTCGGCCATGCTTCGCATCTTAAGCTCGCCCGCAAGGACGTAAACGAGGATGGGCATTTGATCGATAC
>Ga0187780_10003709_pt1 | contig 11496 bp, 12 predicted proteins | sample 1015_Q2_SP10_20__FD_132429 | JGI IMG/M metagenome (GOLD analysis project Ga0187780, IMG submission 132429) | Tropical peat soil microbial communities from peatlands in Department of Meta, Colombia - 1015_Q2_SP10_20_MG | ecosystem: Environmental > Terrestrial > Soil > Wetlands > Peat | place...
ACAATGACCGAAGCAGACATAAAAAAAATGATATTGGATATGAAAGAGAATGGCTTAAAGACAACTAGCATTAACACTAGATTGAGAGCATTACGGAGTTTCTTTAACTTCTTATATAAAAACAAGCACATTAAAAAGAATCCGATAGCGAACATAAAACTTTTGAAACAACGCAAAGAGGTTGTACCTACATTCACTAAGGAGCAGCTACAATTATTATTTTCATTGTGTGATAAGAAAACATTTGTCGGAGTTCGTGATTATACAATCATGCTTTTGATGTTGGATACAGCTATTCGATTAAATGAGTTAATCAATATAGAGCTTAAAGATGTGAAAGAAAATGAAATTGTAATAAGGGAAACGAAAACTTTCTTTGAGAGAATTGTTCCTATGAGCAAGAAATTGAAGGAGCAAATAAATATTTATATTCGTATTCGTGGGGAAGCAGAAACAGACCGATTATTTATTTCTTACGATGGTACGGAACTAATGAAAAGAAGTTTACAAACGAGGATTAAACATTATGGAAAATTAAGTGGCATTAAAGATGTGAGGGTGAGTTGTCACACCTTCAGACATACGAGTGCAAAAATGTTCATTCAAAATGGTGGCAATGCTTTTCATTTACAGCAATTATTAGGTCATACATCACTCGAGATCACAAAAAAATATGTAAATCTATGGGCGACAGATGTGGCAGAAAGTCATAAAAAATATTCTGCATTAAACAAATTATTTTAGATAAAAAAAGTCTTCAGAGCAAATTTTAGATGTGTTATGATGTACAAGTTTAATAAAAAAGAAAAATGCCCAATCCTCCACCGTCGAAAGTAAGGATTAGGCAAGCGTCAAACAAATCCAAAAGGATGTGTCATAAATTATATTATCACACTTCCTTTTAATAAAAAAGGAGCATGTGTATTATGTTGTTAAATGGAAAATCTGAAGAATTAAAAGGATATTCGAAATTAAATTACGTAGCAGATAGATTCATTGCAAAAGCTAAAGAATTATGGGAATACAGCGAACTCCAAATCAGAAGCTTATATTTAATTTCTGATTTAGCGAAAAATGGAAATGGTGTATTTAGTGTTGCTCATTCAACATTCAAGAAAATGTTTGAACAACGTTTCAAAATGGAAATATCATTATCATCTGTTCGTAGATTTTTTACGTTGATGCAGAAATTGGGTCTTATCTCAATCAACGAGGCAAAACGTAAAAATCAACAACAATCAGCTAATATCTATATAATCGAAGCACAGTCCGAAGAACCACAAGAAGTTGTACATGATGAGCACCCTATTGAGAATCCTTCTGAACATCAAAATATTGTTTCTAAAGAAACAAATAACAATGAACAAAATTTAAATGATAATATTGTTAACAATGTTGAACAAGAAAATATTGTTAATGATCTATATTTAACATATCGTAATAAAGGAATTAATAAATCGACATTTCAAAAAGTATTGTATGAAATTAAAAATAAAAAAGGAATCAAAAATTTTAGAAGGTATGTTGAAGGTTGTCTTAACAATATTGTGGAATATATTAATAAATGGAATGATGAAGGTGAGCAAGGAAGTGGAGTAAGACCTCGAGGTATATTTGCACTAGATTGGATTTCAAATTCTTGAATATTAATATTCAAAAAAAGGACCTTACGTTTGTAAGATCCTGTGGAGCGCTCATAATTCAAATACGAGTGGTTTCTTTATTGTTTTACCATTCTGGAATGTCAGTATCAGTTTGTGAAGATTCAATTTCTTTTGATGGTAATAATTTGTCAATTAAGTGACTCTGATTTCTAATTAATCGGTCTTGGGCGCAAATCTTTTTTTCTAATATTTCAATATTGTAAGCATCTACATCCATTTGATTTTCAATGTTGAAACAAATTTCATTAAGTATGTCTTCGTCAAAAACATTAGTTTCATCTAAAGTTTTGCCTTGAAGTTTAGCAAATTCATTTAACCATCCCGATAAATATTTTATTTTTTCATCTCTTGTAGAAAGTTGATTTTTTAATTCAGTATTTTCTTTTTCAAGTTGAGTTAAATCGTTTGTTATTCTTTCGATTAGTATAGTTTGAGTCATCATAATTTAATTCCTCCAAATTTTGTTTTTGTTGTTTCATAATTTCATTCTATTTGATTGTAAAAAAATGTAAGGAAGCAAAAAATATAAAGTAGAAAGTTTATATATTTAAGGAGTTATGGACACATGAAAAAGAAATTAATCCAATTAATCAAGAATAGGACCTTGCAGACCATCCTACTACTCATAGCCGTATTTGGTGGGTTTCCTCTTATTTTTGCGTGTATATTATATTTTTCATCAAGTAATGGTGACGAAATACAGAAACAGCATGATTTGGCATGGAAGAAGAATCAAGAGAAAATCATTTTTGAACAAGAAGAGAAAGCATTTGAAAAACATGCAAATGGAACATCAACTAAATAACGATGGCTTACGTTTATTTGGTATGCCTATGTAATTGTATTTGAATTTAAAAAGACCATCAGCTCGTCAAAACTGGAGTCAAAAATATTTTCTACGAGATCGTGTTTATAAAATAAAAAACACTCCCAAAAGGGAATGTCTTTGTATAAATTAATTAGATTTGGGAGCTTAAGTATGATTCGAACTTTTGCATGTTACCGTATAGAGTAACAAATACTTCTTCCCAGCTACCACGAGCATGATTTTCTTGTGCTAAAGCCTCTGCAAAATGATAATTCCCACTATGTTGTGGAACCACATTATATATTCTTTGCTCAAAAGAACCATGATGAACTTCTTCATTTGTTTCAATTTTATGTCGATATTCATCAAAAATATCCATGATAGCAGTGTTTTGTTCTTTTGTTATTCCGTATTCAAAAAGCAATCTAGAATAACTAGTGTTTTCGAACAACAGTTGTTGCCTGAATTCAATAAAATCTAATCTTTCCTCAATTGTCATTTTATCACCACCTTCCAAAAGTTATAATTCGACATATGGCGATGTTTTCCTTTAAAATAAAAAACACTCCAAAAAGGAGTGTTTAATTAAAAATCCCAATCTTTTAATCTGAAATCTTTAGCTTCACCTGGGGAACCAGTTGAATTAAATTTTTTGATTACATCTGTGAAAGCTTCTCGAGCATACATTGCTTTGATGATTTTAATTGCTTTAATTCGGTCAATGCCTTTTGTTTTCAATTTATTTTCTACTTCATAAAACCCCGTTAAAGCTTCAAGTTTAGCTTTATCTTGAAAATATTCATCAAGCACATCTGCAACTGCTTGTTCATCAGCTCTTGAAACAAAACCGATGTTTTCAATTTGGTCATCAATTTCCCACTCAAAACCGTTAACTAAACGATAAATTGTAGCTTCATTGATTTGGATTCCTTTTGGGTTCATAGCATTTTGCAATTTGTAAATCTCACCTAAAAGCTTGCCAAATAATAATTTTGACTCTTCCATAAAATCACTCCTTAGCTTTGATAATTTAATTGTACAAGCTACTCCAAAAATTACCAAGTGATTAGCACAACAATTTTGAATATTTTTCACAATTATAAAACGTACCGATTATTCGGCACGTTCTGTATTAGAAGTTATTTCAATTAAATCATCAATTAACTTCGGTGTATCTTCGAAAACCCAAATTTGGTATTTGGGATTCTCACGATTTCTCATTGAATGAAGGAAATTGTTATCTTTCTTAATGAGTTCCATCGCTACTGTTTTTTTATAAATATTCTTTTTTCTCATCGGTTCATTAAACTCCATATTTCAACAGCTCCTCGTTTGCTTCATCAATACAATTTTCATTTTCGGTCAAATGATATAGAGCCATGTTCAGCAATATCTTTTCATATGATGATTGAAGCAATGGCACTAAGTTTTCGTAATGTTCCATCATGTTGTAATTAAATTCAATTCCAGTAATTTCATCGTAAGCAACAAAATCCTTAATTTTTAAAATCCGGTTTTCTTTCTCGTCATAAAAATATTTCATCGCTACCAACTCCATTTCCAAAGGTTACCAATAAGTATACAACGGCAAAAATGTGCAGCCTAGCCCCAATCGTTCTAGCCCTTGATACGCCTCGTTTTTTTTCATTTTTTTCTTCGATCACGTTTACATTTTGAACATGTTAAATACAATAGCGGAGTCACGAACAGAAATCGTGAAAAAAATTTAAACATAAAGGACACAAAACGACATCAGCTTCAACTTTTTTAAAACTCTATAAGAGAATCAATCCTAATGTCGTTTTGTGTACAGAAGGAGAAAACGATGAAGAAAAAATTTAACTACATTGCCGAAGTATTAACAAATCAAGACGTAAAAGAAATGCTTGATCACAAAGATGGATTTACATTGATTGTTTCACCTACTGGAACGGGCAAGAGTACATTCATTATTGAAGAAATCATCAAAGCACATTTTGAAAATGAACGACATGGTTTTGGTGATAGCAAATATCAAGATTTTGCTAAAAAGAAAATATTAGTTATGGCGAACAGAACAGCTGTAGTCCTAAAATTCAATGAAGATGTAGAACGAGCTTGTGAAGATATGGGGATTTATAGTGCTGAGGGTGTAACTGTAGCCAGCTATCAAAAGGTATCAGATGAAGAAATGCTAAAAGCAATTGATGAAGCAGAAATAATTTTATGTGATGAAGCTCATTATTTCATTTCAGACGCTTGGAACGGAACAACAGGAATTATCATTAATAAAATTCTTGAGGCAGTTGAAGTTAAACCTGTCATATTTTTTACAGCTACACCACAGCTGATAAATAAATATTTCCATTACAGAGGTTTGATTTATAAGGAGTTAGATTACAGATCTATACTTGGTTTCAATGAGCAAATGGATTTCATCTGTACCAACAAATCTTTAGAACAAATGATAAATGATATACCTAAGAATGAAAAGATCATGGTATTTGTTGCTGACATGACAAGCAGAAATATGATTGAAAAAATGTGCGAAAAATATCGAGATAAAGGTTATCAAATTGAATTTTATCATTCTGTTTGGGAACGTTCTGAGCGTGGGAAATTTACTGGTAAAAAAATTCCAGAGATGGCTCATAAAGTTGGAATGTTGGTTTACAACAAAAAATTTGATACTCAAATAGCTATTGCAAATAAAGCAATTGACAATGGCATTGATATTATCGATCACGATTTTAAGCACATAATATTAATCAATCAATTTGACCATGTTCAAATACAGCAAATGGTTGGTCGTAAACGCTTTAACACTATCAACCCAAACGACAGATTAACAGTTTGGTTGACTACTGAAAATAATGGCTTATTAAATGAGTTTTATGACAAAATGACAAAACAAGTTCAATTTATTAATAAGTTCACCCAATATCGTTTTGAAAATATCGAATCGGCAATGATTGGCATGAGATACCTCCCAGGGAGCAAGAAAAAATCTTCAGCAGAAATTGAACTATTAGCAGAATCTGTTGTTTTAGAATCTTTTTTTGAAGAAAATGAAAATCTCATAGAACTGAAAGAATTAAAGCTTGAGAAAGAATTAATTAATAATAACGAATATGCTGGTTTATTACGTTATCAACTTGGTTACATAGCTCCATTAGTGCGAAAACAATTAATTGAATTGATTACAGATGAAGGAGCTTTAACAACTGTTGAAAAGCAAAATGTAGTAAAAAATTATCAAAAACTTGTGAATGATCTTTTTGAAAGACCATCTGAAATTCAATGGCGTAATAAAGATTTTGCATCCGAAGAAAACAAACGAGAATTTGAGCGAAGAATTGCTGAAGAACTGCTTCCTTATCTTCAAAAATATGAAAGTATTAAATTGTTTGATGATGAAAAACGTAAATTTGAATCTGAGATCAGCTATTATTTTGGAGCTTCAAAAAGAAGCACTAGGTTAGCAAATCAATCAACGATTAATGAATTTATCAATGCTCATGGATTTAAGGTTGAAGCCAAACGCATGATGATAGATCAAAAGAAAAAAACAGTTTGGATTGTAGAAAAAATATAAAAAAGGACAGTAAACGTCATTAGGATTGACTTCCTTATAAGTATTATAAGAGAACGCAACCTGATGACGTTTGATGTCCATTAATCACAAAACGACATTAGATTTAATGTCTTTAAGACCACTTTGAATCCTGATGACGTTTCTTGAACTTAATTATAAGGAGAATTAAAATGGAAAACTTAACTGAGAACGGAATATTGGCATTAAAAAAAATAATTATGGCACAAAATGAATTTCAGGCATTTGCTATTTTAAATGAATATAAGATTGATAATTTTGAAGGAAACATGCTTCTACATATATTTCATGAAACTAATACTGAAAGACAAAAAGCAAAAAAAGAAACAGCTAATAAAATAAAACAAATTAAAATTGAACAGCTCAAGAAAAAGTATGATTATTTACAATCATTAACAGATAATCAAATTGAAATGTATTATGAGCATTTATTAGTTGATCCTAAAGATAATGGCGTGTTAAATAAAATGCGTTATCAAGAATTGATTAATTATAGCTCACAGAAACGTGCCAATGAAAGAAGAATTGCAAGACGTGAAACACTTATTAATAAAGGCTGGGTTAAGGTTGTTGATGGACAATTTAAGCCAAAATATGAATGGGACTTCTGTTTTTCACATACTATTGCTTCTATTGAAGAAGCTGGGAGATGTACTAAGTGTGAGCAACTACTTGAGTGTAAGTGTCTATAAGACACTTATTTTTCTTTTTGTTATGTATATATAAGTTATAAGTCACTTACTGAATTAAAGGAGCAACTATAATGAACGATGAAGTTTGGGTTAGATTACCAATGCTTGAGACAACATGGAATCACTATGAAATATCAAATGAAGATAATATGCGAACAGTAAGGAAAGCTACTGGAGAAGTTAAAACTAGAAAGTTATCAACTAATTCTATTAACTTACCAATGATTAAAGTAGCTGGAAAAACATATTACATTCACAAGCTGAAGAAAGAAGTCAGTTTCAATGAACTTATGTAAGAAGATTGTAGAATAAAAAGCAGACCATTTGGATTGATTAGAGCTTTAAGTATTAAATGATAGACAACGGAGCAGATCCACTGATGGTCTTGTAAACTATCCCCCCCTAGACCCCATTTTTAAAAAGACCTAGGAACAAGAGGACTGAAGTGTCCTCAACTCTGGAATATACTAGTTCCCCAGCATTTACTTTTTAAACAAAAAAAATAACCCCACCTCGTTTTATTGAGATGGGGTTGTTGTTAATTTCATTATACATTTCCATAGGTCAATGTAAATAGAGAAAATAAAAAAAATCAGAAAAGGAGATTCACCATGAGCACAATTAAATCAGTACATTTAAGTAATAGGAAATTATCAAAATTAGCTCGAAGAGTCAGGGAAGAGGAAGAAGCTAAAATCATGGGATCTGAAAGAACAATTCCCAAACCTGCAAGATATTTAGACAAAGAAGGAAAAAAAGAATTTAAACGATTCGTTAAACTACATGAGCATTTATCTGAAGCTGACTCAGAAGATTTATCTCAATTATGTCAATATATTGTCTTACATCGTGACGCTGTAAAACAAACTCGTGAATTAGATGTAATGTCAGATGAATATGGTAAACACTTAACAAACTTATTGAAATTAGACAAGCTCATTAGCGGCTACATGGTACAATTATGCTTAACTTATAAGGAACGTTTACGTTTAGCTAATGAAATCGCTAAGATAAAAATTGAAGAACAAAAATTAGCTATGATGGAAAGCCCAAAGGTGCAGGAAGTTAACCCGCTGTTAGCTGTACTGGAGGCTACTAAGAATGGCAAATAAAAGTTATGAATATGCTACAAAAGTTGTTTCAGGTGAAATTGTAGCACCAGAACAAGTCCGTAAAGCTTGTGAAAATTTCCTATATGAATACGATATTCTACAGTACTCCCCAGACCATCCTTACATATGGAATGAACAAACAGAATTGCTTATAGATGAAATCATAAAAAATCTAAACTTTGCTCGAGGCGCTAAGTCAGCGGAACCAATGTTCCCAAACTTGGCGCTTTTTCAATGGTTCCTAATTCAGAATACATTCTGCTGGGTGTACAAAGAGTTTCCAACTAAGAGGAAAATACGAGAAGTCATATTCACTGTAGCTCGTAAGAATGCTAAATCGGTATTGGCTTGTATCATGCACATTATCTACATGTTCCTAGATGAAGACAATCAAACTCATTATATAGGTTCAAATACTAAACAACAGGCGACTATCATCTTCGATGAGCTAGTTTCAATCATCAAGAGTTCACCAAACATGCTACCATTTTTCGATATTAAGAAAACTGTAGTAGAATTTACACCTAAGAACTGTAAAATTGTAGCTCTTTCAGGGGACGCTCAAAAAGCTGATGGAACAATGGTTTACATGGCTTCAGTCGATGAGTTAGGAGCTAGTAATGCTATCTTTAAGATGGTATCTTCATTAGAAACAGGTCAGTTTGGTCCTAGGAATCCGCTGATTATAAAGATATCTACTTCCTATCCTATCGAAAATGGGTTCAACTATTGGAACGAAGCTGTCGAATCCTTGCGTAAAAACACGTTTTCTGAAGACCCTAATCCTCGTCAATTCGGTCTAATTTTCTCAATTGATAACCCAAAAGAGCTTGTAGACGGAAAAGAAAGATGGGATAACCCAGAAATATGGGCAGAAGCTAACCCACTTGTAGCTGAAGTACAAGACTTAGCAGACAAATTGCTCGAGGATTACAAAACCAAAAAGGATATTCCGAAGGATTTCTTCCTTTTCAAAGTCAAAAACTTAAATATGTGGCTAGGAGCAAATGAAGATGACGGAAACTTTTTTGTTGACCAGCACACTTTACAAAAGGGCCTCTTTGAGCCAGCTCGTGATTGGGAATGGTGGAGAGGTAAACAGCAAGTCATAATTGGCTTAGATTTATCGTTATCTCGTGATAATACCGCTGTTTCGTTCTTGTGGTATGACACTAAAAACGATTTATACTATGCTAAAAACCTGACATTTTATCCTAGGAATATGGAAGATGCTAAATCAACGACTGAGCGGATTCCTTATGGAACTTGGGCAAGACAAGGCTATTGTCAAGCTATAGGCGAAGACGTGGTAGATTATGACGAACTAGCAGATATAATTGTTGATATTGTCAGAAGGTATGAAATTGGAGTAGCATCTGTGGCTTACGATACTAAATACAGCTATACGTTGATTAAACGATTAGTCGATGAACTACCCATGGATGTCGATCACGTGGCGATAGAACAGGATAGCCGCAATTTAGGGGACTCTATTTCTTACCTTCAACGAATTATTTATGAAGGAAAGTACATGTACGCTCCAAGTCCGCTCATGGAGTCAGCTTTCATCAATGGCTTGATTGAATTTAGACAAGGGAAACCTTTCATTAAGAAAGGCGACCAGCACAGGAACAAAATTGATAACTTATTCAGCACATTCAACGCTATTAAGATTCATCAATTTTTTGAGAAAAATCACATGTACGAGTCTACTCGAGAGTTTGTATTTGAATTATAAAAATATCGTGTTTCAATTCGTTGAAACACGATATTTTTTTATTTTACCTAATCATTTTATATTTCCCGCTAAAATAATTCTGACTACTAAGAGTACATATATATGGTAAAATTTAGATAAGTAATTTTAACTGGATAGTTTACGGAGGTGGCAAATATATTGAATAAACACCAAATGACGGAACGTGATATCTGTACTAAATATATTACTCCAGCAATAGTGGATGCTGGATGGGATTTACATAGACAAATACGTGAAGAATATCAAATCACAGATGGTAGAATAATTGTTAGAGGAAGTCTCGTTACACGTGGTGCTAAAAAAAGAGCAGATTATGTATTGTTTTATAAAGCAAACTTACCAATTGCAATAATTGAGGCTAAAGATAATAAACATTCAGTTGGTCATGGAATTCAACAAGCAATTGGTTACGGAGAAATGTTAAAAGTACCTTTCGTTTATTCTTCTAACGGTGATGGTTTTGTTGAACATGACAGATTGACAGGTCAAGAACGACAAATAGCTTTAAATGAGTTCCCAAGTCCTGAACAATTATGGATTCGTTATAAGCAGTTGAACAATATTGATAATCAAGAAGAAGAATTAATAACAGAACCGTACTACTTTCAGTTGGGTGATAAGACTCCAAGATATTATCAGATGAACGCAGTAAATGAAACAATTAAAGCAGTTGCTAAAGGTCAAAATAGAATACTTTTGGTTATGGCGACAGGTACGGGAAAAACATATACTGCATTTCAAATCATTTATCGTTTGTGGAAGGCTAGAAAAGCTAAGCGTATCTTATTTTTAGCAGATAGAAATATCCTTGTTGATCAAACTATGAATCAGGACTTTAAACCATTTAAGTCTGTAATGACGAAAATAAAAGATCGTCAAATAAATACAAGTTATGAAGTATACACAGGCCTATATCAGTCTATAACAGGACCTAATGAAGAAGATAAAATCTATAAACAAGTTCCTCCATCATTTTTCGACTTAATCGTAATTGATGAGTGTCATCGTGGTTCTGCAAAAGAAGATTCTCAATGGAGAGAAGTTATTGAGTATTTTTCAGATGCAGTACAAGTGGGTCTTACTGCTACACCAAAAGAAACAACAGAAGTATCAAATATTGGTTATTTTGGAGAACCAGTTTATACCTATTCATTAAAAGAAGGAATTGAAGATGGGTTTCTTGCACCATATAAAGTATATCGTTATGGATTAGATAAAGATCTAATGGGGTTTAGACCTAAAAAAGGTCAACGAGATAAACATGGAAACGTTATTGATGACAGAATATATAATACAATGGATTTTGATACTAATTTAGTTTTAGAAAAAAGAACAGAATTAGTTGCAAAAGTTATATCAGACTTTCTAAAGAAACAAGATAGATTCATGAAAACAATCGTGTTTTGTATTGATATTGAACACGCTGAACGAATGCGACAAGCATTAGTGAATGAAAATAGCGATTTAGTAAAAGAAGACTCAAGATATGTTATGAAAATAACTGGTGATGATAATGAAGGAAAAGCTCAACTAGACAATTTTATAGACCCTAATAGTGAGTATCCAACAATTGTAACAACATCAAAATTATTAACAACAGGTGTAGATGCCAAAACTTGTAAAGTGGTTGTAATTGATTCTCGAATTGAGTCAATGATTGAATTTAAACAGATTATAGGGCGTGGAACAAGAATTAACGAAAAACATGATAAATTTTATTTCAATTTGCTGGATTTTCGTGATGTTTCTAATAAGTTTGCTGATCCCGATTTTGACGGAGAACCTATTCCAGTAGATGGTGGAGATGACGAAGACGGTAAAGATGGTAAGGGTGGCAAAGGAAATCCTGGAACTGGTGGTAATAATGGC
>Ga0187780_10003710_pt1 | contig 11496 bp, 14 predicted proteins | sample 1015_Q2_SP10_20__FD_132429 | JGI IMG/M metagenome (GOLD analysis project Ga0187780, IMG submission 132429) | Tropical peat soil microbial communities from peatlands in Department of Meta, Colombia - 1015_Q2_SP10_20_MG | ecosystem: Environmental > Terrestrial > Soil > Wetlands > Peat | place...
AAGATCATGTCCGCCCCTGCCCTCGAGTACACTCTTGCCCTTTCGATGGCCGCATCCAGTCCCTCGACAGTCCGGGCGTCTGTCCTGGCTATGATGATCAGGCCCCTTTCGGCGGCTTCCTTTGCTGAAATCAGTTTCTTGACCATCTCGTCGACGTCTGCGAGTTCCTTCCCTTCGAGGTGCCCGCACCTCTTGGGCAGCACCTGGTCTTCGATGTGTATCGCCGCTGCGCCAGCGGCCTTCATCTCCTTTACCGTCCGGGCGACGTTGAGCGCTTCGCCGAAGCCCGTGTCAGCGTCCACGATCAGAGGCAGGCCGACCTGCGACGTTATCTGCCGGGCCGCCCTTGCGACTTCGGAGAGCGTCGTTATTCCCAGGTCCGGGAGGGCGAGCAGGTTGGAGAAGCCCGCCCCGGAGAAGTACAGCGCCTTGAACCCAGCCTTTTCAGCGAGCTTCGCAACCGAAGGGCTAAAGACGCCGGGCGCGATTACGATTCCCTTCCCTAGGAGCCTGCTGAAACTATCAGCCTGTGTCGCCAAAATCAGCGGGCGAGCACGCTGTAGGCTCGTGTATATGCTTGTCCCCGCTCTGCTTGCCGTCACAATTAAATCGAGCGGGTGGAGGGTCGTGCATTGTGCTCAATTTCATCTCGCACGGCTCCCCACACGACGCCGTCTTCGTCCATGGCGCCGGGGAGAACAGCCTCCTCTGGAGGAGGATGATGGAGGGACTCTCAGGAGGCTCCAGGGCCCTGGCCGCCGACCTCCCGGGCCATCCCACCGGGGTGATCACCTGCAAGAGTGTCGGAGATTACGCAGAGGCACTTCACAGGTTCCTGGTCGAGAGCCGACTCGACAGGCCCGTCCTGGGAGGGCACTCCATGGGAGGCGCGACAGTCCTGACGCTGGCCCTTACTCACCCGGACGACATCGGAGGGCTCATCCTTGTGGCGACCGGCGCAAAGCTCGGGGTCGCGCCCGAGATACTGGAGGGGCTCAGGGGCGATCCCATGCGCACCATCGAAAACATCATCACCCCCTGGAGCTTCAACTCGATTGACCTCGGCCTCGGTCGAGAGGCGAGGGCGTCTCTCTCGGTGTCGAACCTGCCCATCTTCCTCAATGACTACCTTGCCTGCGCAGGCTTCGACGTTCGCAACGACCTTCACAAGATTTCCACGAGGACGCTCGTCGTCTGCGGGGACAAGGACAGGATGACACCCCCGAAGTTCTCGCACTATCTCGCCGAGAACATTCACGCCTCGGAGCTCCGATTCATCAAAGACTCGGGGCACATGCTCCCCCTGGAGAAGCCCGAGGCACTCGCCTCGGTGGTCCAGGCCTTCCTCGCCGGCTTCAGTCGGTGAACTCTTCCCCGCCCCTGGCTATCCTCGTCATTTCCCCCACGAGGGCGATCATCCCCTCCCTGGTGACCGACGAGACGGGGTACAGGTCGGCCCCGAAGGACAGCTTCCTGATGCTGTGGAAGAGTTCTGAGTAGAGAGAATACTGCTCCCCGTTCTTGGTCCCCGCCAGGGCGTCCTCGAAGGCCCTGGTGTCCTTGCTCCACTCCGCTATCTGCTTGACCCCGTCTCTCGCGATGTCCCTCTTCGTCAACACACTGATCTTGGGGATGTTCAGTCTCAACCCCACCGACGCTGAGAGGAGGGCAAGCGAGAGGAAGTTCGCCGGCGTATTCGCGAGCAGTGGGTCCACAAGGAACAGCAGCAGCTTGGAGTCTGCCTTCAGCTCGCTCACTATGAACTCCCCGCTCTCCCTGTAGGCGAAGAGTTCTGTCTGACCGGGGGTGTCTATGATCACGTTCTCAGCGTTGAAGGACTCAATCTGCTCTTGGAGCTGGCCAAGCTTGGTCGCGACAAGGTCCGTCGCGAGTATCAGAGCCCCGTTCGGCCCCAGCCCGTATTCCTCCATTACGTCCTGGAGCTGGACGCTCTCCCTGACGTCCACGTCCGCTTCGTAGGGGAGGTCCACGACGCCAGGATCTAGGTTGACTGCGATTGCGTCCTCCCCTCTATTGACGTACCAGTCCTTCAATGCGCCGGTGAGGAGCGACTTCCCTGAGCCCGCTGTCCCGGCCACGAATACCACGTCCATCGCTAGCCCCTCAGCCCCTTTGCGGACTTCACCCTTCCCCCGGCCTTCTCTATCTCCCTCCTCATCTCGTCGGCAATCTCCTCCCCTTCACCGTCCGTCGAGGGCCGGTCCTCCCCCACCACAGCGATATCGAGCTCTATCCTTGAAACTCCCTCCTTTATTCCCCTGGGATGGGACTTGATGTAGGCTCCCGGGTGTCTTTTCAACTCGTTCGCGATCACGGGGGCCAGGGCGGACTCGAGAATCCCTTCCAGCTTCATGGTGACGTACTTCCTGTGTAGCTTCCCCAGCCTCTTCCTGATTTCGGGCTCGACGCTCCTCCTGAATATTCCGCGCATCTCTATTGGGACGCCGGGCAGGCAATATACCGTCGTCTTCGCTTCTACCAGCCTCACCCCGGGTGCTGTCCCCGCCTCGTTGAAGACGGGCTCGGCCCCGGCCGGGAGCTTCGACATCTTGAGCCGGGCGGGGGTCAGCTCCATCTGCTGCAGGCCCCGCCTGGCGTAGTGCTCCCTGATCAGGGCGAGCGCCTGCTCGTTCTCAGCGATTGTCACCCCCATCCCATCGGCGATCCCTCTGAGGGTCATGTCGTCGGGGGTGGGCCCCAGCCCGCCCACCACGATCAAGAAGTCCGGACCTCTCTTGACAGCAGCCCTGTACGCAGAGGCGATTTCCGCGAGATCGTCGTCCACGGTGGTGATCTCCTGCAGCATAGTGCCCATCCTTGCGAGCCGCTTGCCTAGCCAGTAGGCGTTCGAGTTCACTGTCCTACCTATGAGGAGCTCCTTCCCCACGGCCAGCATTTCGACCCTCACCACGGCGCGCCGCTCTCCTCCTCACGCTTAAAACGAATGCGAAGGCCCGCGGCCGGGATGGAAGCTCCGCGCCGCTATCCGACGAGGCCGCTGGTGGGCGCTGGGGCGGTCATACACCGAGGGGAGCGGGTCCTTCTGTTAAAGCGCAGGAACCCTCCCAACGAAGGTAAGTGGGCTCTCCCTGGGGGCCTGGTGGAGCTGGGGGAGACCGTCCAGGGCGCGACCATTCGGGAGATCAGGGAGGAGACGGGCCTTACTGTGGAGATCCTGGGTCTTCTCGACGTGCAGACCGACCTGCACATGGACAGGAGTTCTAGGGTCGAGTATCACTACGTTCTTGTCGACTACCTGGCGAAGCCCGTATCCGGAAGGGTGAGACTCAACTCCGAATCTTCAGACTGGGGGTGGTTCACCGCTGGTCAAGTAAGGCGCCTTTCGATGAGCAGGGGCACCAGAACCGTCCTTGGGATATTCTTCAAGAAGCGCCCGCGCTAGGCGCCCTGGGCGTCGGTAGCGTGGCGCTGCTACTTTTCTTTGTTTCCGCTGAGCCACCATTCGAGGTAGTCGGCCTGCTGCCTTGAGCGCTTCCGCCTCTCGTCATCTTCGGGTGTTTTTGCCTTGAACCTGGCATCAGAAAGCTGGTCCCTTGTGAGAAACGCTCCGCAGTTCTTGCAGCCGTATCTCTTGGTGGGTGCGTCATACAACATTATCCCGACGTGGCATTCAGGGCAGATTTGGTCCAAGATAGTTCGGTTCCCGCCTCCTCGCGGTGTCCTTAACGCTTTCCCTTGCTTGTTCCTCGTCCTGTCCCTCTCACACTCGTTAAATAGCAACCAGAGCGGAGCCGTTCTGAGCGGCAGGTGGCGGAGAAGCTAGTCCTTGCGGGTCCTGCGTCCGAAGAGCTGGGGCGCTCATTGTCGGAGAAGCTCGGCCTCCCCCTGCTGGCGGCTGAGTTCCGAGTCTTTGCGGACGGCGAATCAAAGTTCACTCTGCACGAGAAGGTCGAGGGGAAGAGCGTTTTCCTGGTCCAGTCGACCTACAACCCAGTCGACCAGCACATGTTCCAGCTTCTCCTCGCTTCACACCAGCTCAGCGAGGCTGGGGCCAAGGTGACGGCTGTCGTCCCCTACTTAGCATACGCCAGGCAGGACAAGGAGTTCCTGCCTGGGGAGGGGGTTACTCTGGGCGTCATTGCGCACCTGATGCGCTCCATGGGGGTGCGCAGGCTGGTAACGGTCGACATCCACTCTGCGGAGGGCCTGGCCCTCTTCTCCTTCCCCACCTACAGTGTCTCCGCAATACCGAGCCTCGTCGAATATGTGAGGGCCGAACTGGGGCTGAAGGATCCAGTCGTCATGTCCCCGGATTTCGGAGGCTCGAAGAGGACGGAGGCGTTCGCCCAGCTCTATGGCGCCAGGTTCCTCCAGCTGAGCAAGACAAGGGACAGGACGACGGGCGGGGTTAGCTTGAAGGAGTCGAAGCTTGACGTGTCGGGGAAAGAGGTGGTCATCGTAGACGACATCATCAGCCAGGGGGACACCGTGAAGGGAGCGGCAGAGGCGGTCCTAAAGCAGGGGGCGAAGCAGGCTCTCGCGGTGTGCGTGCACGGCCTCTTCGCAGGGGACGCGCTTCAGAAGCTGGAGAAGGCCGCCGTGGGGCCCCTGGTCTGCACAAACACTGTTCCCGGCAAGTTCAGCAAGGTGGACGTCTCGGACGCACTGGCGTCCCATCTCAGGACTCTTGAAGAATAGGTCGCTGGTTCTGCTGTCCGGAGAAGGCATCTCGATCCCGGCCTCGGAATCCAAGGCTCTCTTCCTCGCTGCAGACCCGCATTCGACATTCGAAACACCCGAACCCAGAGTGTTGCTCGCTGACTCGGAGGCCGACCCGCTGGCAGTCGGAGCGCGCATCGCGTTCGCACGGCGGGTAGGCTTCCTGGTGCAGTCCCGATCCGATGTCAGCAGAATCGTGGCCAGCCGCCGCATAAGGTTTCGGTGCTTCACTCTAGGCCAGGAGGAGTCGGAGCCCGACCCGGCTGAGTACCTGAGAGGCCTTGACGCAACCATCGACCTTGCGGATCCGGAGTACGAGCTCACCCTCGTGAGGGGCAAGGGGGAATACCTGGCGGTGACCGCCCCCACGAGAATGCTGCAGGCGTGGTCTCGACGACGGCCCCGGTCCCGCCCCTTCTTCCACCCCTCGGCCATCTTCCCCAAGCTTTCAAGGGCGCTCGTCAATCTGACCCGCTGCGGGAGAGGTGACGCCTTCCTGGAGCCCTTCGTCGGGACCGGGAGCATCGCCATCGAAGCTTCGCTGGTGGGAGCCGACGTCGTCGCCGTAGACATGGCGGATTTGATGGCGCGGGGGGCGCTCTCCAACATGCGACACTTCGAGCAAGAATGGATGGGGATCGTCCGCGCGGATTCCGCCCGCCTCCCCATAAGGGGGGTGCGTGCAGTCGCCACGGACATTCCCTACGGTCGCGCGTCCAGTGCGCATGGGCGCAGCCCTGAGGAGATGCTCGAGCTACTCCTCCCCGAGCTCGCCAGAGCAATGGAACCGGGCTCCTTCCTCGTTCTCATGCATCCGCAGAGCCTGCTGGTGCAGCCTAAGCCCGACTTCGCAATGTTAGAGGAGCATCACCTCCACGTTCATAAGCTCCTTACCAGGACAATCACAGTCCTGAGGAGGAGATAGCATGGTAGAGCTCGTCGTGACTTTCCTTGGGACGAGCGCCGCCGCCCCGACCACCGATAGGGGGCTCCCGTCGGTGGCGATAAAGCGGGAGGGAGAGGTCATCGTGATGGATTGCGGCGAAGGAGTTCAGCGCAGGGTCCTATCAGAATCCCTGGGGCTGGGGGGCGACATGACCATCCTGATCACACACCTCCACGGCGACCACGTGACGGGGCTTCTGGGCCTCCTTCAGACCATGAGCCTCGCCCAGCGGCGCAAGCCTCTGAACGTCGTGGGTCCGACGAAGCTCCTAAGGTGGCTGGAGGTCACCGCCGACCTGCTCCATATAGGGCTCACATTCCCGGTCAGGTTCTCAGCGGCACGGCCGGGGGTGCTCCTCCGAACTGGCAGCTTCCGCATCAGGGCGGCCCGGGCCTCTCACTCCATTGAGGCCTTCTCCTACGTCGTCGAAGAGTTGAGACGACCTGGGGTCTTCTATCCGGAAAAGGCCATAGCTCTTGGTGTTCCGGAGGGCAAGCAGTGGTCCAGGCTCCAGAAGGGGAAGCCCGTCACCATCGGGGGCAGGAAGGTCGACCCCGCCGAGGTCACGGGGCCCCCCAGGCCCGGCAGGAAGATAGGGTACTCTGGCGATACCAGACCGTCGGCGGGGCTTGTTAGGTTCTTCTCCGGCTGCGACCTCCTGATTTTTGACTCGACCTTCAGCGGGGGGGACAGAGATAAGGCGGTCGAGCGGAAACACAGCACGAGCATTGAGGCGGCCGAACTGGCCAAGAAGGCAGCGGTCCGCCAGCTTGCGCTGACGCACTTCAGCGCCAGGTACACGACCGTCTCGAGCCTAGTCAGGGAGGCGCGCAGGGTCTTCCCCAACACCATCGCCGCCTCGGACGGCCTCTCGATTGAGGTTTCCTATCCGGCGTAGGCCGTCAGCCAGTCTATGGCTGCGTCGATCGTTTCCGAGTGCATGGTTAGGTGGATTGGCCCCAAGGGCGATTCTTCCGGGCTTCCGCATAGAGCGATCACACCTGCGGCAGCGGCTTGCCGGTTGAGCATGAGCGAGGTTGACCTTCCCGAGATGCTCAGAAGCATCTGCCTCCTCGCGGCAGAGCGCACGTGCCTATCCCTGAGCTGATCCCTGATGTGGAGCAGCGCCCTGGGGTCCTCCGTGGTGAGCCTCGCCGAGCCGGGACTGACACTCGCGTCGCATCGGGCGTCCCCCAGCACGTTCTTCATGGCCTGAGAGACCCTACCAGCGTCTTCGGAAGGTGAGACATCGGCTTCGAGAACGAGCTTCGCCTTGAACTCAGGCTGCGACATCCTTCTCCCACCGCGTGACAACCTCGTCGATTTCTGAGGCCAGTAGATCCGGTGTCGCGTGCTGGTTGGAGACGGTTTCGTCCGCGAGAGCGATGGCCCTGCCTATGCCGACCCCTAACTCCCGCTTGTCCCTTTCGACAAACATTTCGTGGGTGAGCGGATCGTCCTTCCTCCCTCTTTCCTTCAGGAGCTCGAAGCGCCTTTCGGGGGACGCGTCCACGGCGACAAGGAGGACGGCCGCCTTTTTCCTGAAGGCTTCCACCTCGGCCATTGACCTTATTCCGTCAACCACAACTCTGTCCGCCTTCATATTCGCGATTTTCTCGAGGCACAGGTCAGCCACCGCTGACTCCCCCTTCTCCTTTCTCAGCAGCTTCATTACCTCCCCTGTGTTCCTAGCGTCTGGCTCCAGGCCTCGCCGTTTCGTCTCTGTTCTGATCACGTCGCCCATGACTATGCGAGTCCATCCGAGCCTGACGAGGGCTTGAGCGGCCGTCGATTTTCCCGCGCCTGGCATCCCCGTAATCGCCACGATACGAAGCAAACTGTTCGCTTCCCGGGCGGACAGGTAGCGAATTTAAAGGAACCAGTGCCGACCGAGTTCGTGCGCGCCTTCGTTGCACTCGAAATCTCGGGGAACGTCGCCGACCTGCTCGTCCAGGCCCAGAAGGAGCTGCAGGCCACCGGTGCCGACATCAAGCTGGTCGAGCGCGAGAACCTCCATCTGAACCTCAAGTTCCTCGGGGAAATCAGCGAAGCGCAAGCCTCAGAGGCGAAGTCTCGGCTCGCAGCACTGTCGTTGAAGGGCGCAGAAGTCGCCATCAGGGGATTGGGGGCGTTCCCGGCGCCAAGCAGGCCGAGAGTCGTCTGGGCTGGCGTGGCTCCCGCGGACGAGCCACTTGTCGTCCCTATCGCGGAGGGGGTCATCGCTGCCCTCGAGGGGATGGGAGAAAGGGAGGACAGGCAGTTCAGGCCTCACATCACTCTTGGAAGGGTGCGTACGGGTCGCAACGTGCGGGAACTCACCGAAGTCCTTCGGCAGAACGCCGGAATGGAATTCGGAGCCCTAGGGTTGAGGGAGATCAAGCTCAAGTCCAGCTCACTCACGCCCACCGGTCCCGTGTACAGAGACGAGGGGGTGTACCCCCTGTTATGAGTCGGCTTGCCCAAGTGCTGAAGCAGGCTTCGAGGCTGGTCGTCCCGACTCATGCCGAATCCGAAAAGGTCAGGAAGCTGGAAAGATTGACTCTTGCAAAGACCAGGCGAGCCGCAAAAAGGTTCCCAGAGGTGAGAGAGGTCTTGATGGGGGGCTCGTTCGCAAAAGGGACCTGGCTGCCTAACCGCGTTGACCTCGACATCTTCGTCGAGATCGACAGTGCGACTCCTGTAGAGAGATTCGAGAGAGTCGGGCTCGAGGTAGGAGCAATTGCCACCAGGGGGTATCCGACGGGGAAGAAGTATGCCCAGCACCCCTACACCGAGGCTACGGTTGAAGGGGTGAGGGTGAACATAGTCCCGTGCTTCGCCGTGAAAGCAGGAGAGTGGAAGAGCGCAGCCGACAGGTCCCCGTACCACGTCGAACTCGTCAAGGGGATCCCTGAGGAAAGGAAGGACCAGGTCAGGCTCCTCAAGCTCTTCATGAACGGGGCAGGGGTCTACGGAGCGGAGATTCAGCAGCAGGGGTTCAGCGGGTACGTCGCCGAAGTCCTTCTTATCAAACACGAGAGCTTCGAGGCGGTGGTCAGGTGGTTCGCCGATTACAAGATGCCCGCCAACGGGAGGGTATTCAGCCTCCCTGACCCGGTCGACGAAGGGCGGGACCTCGGAATTGCCGTGTCGGGGGAGAGCTTGGGGAGGATGGTGTTGGCCTGCAGAGAGTTTCTAAGACGCCCCAGTCTGGCCTACTTCGGCAGCATGAGCGGAAGGGTTCGCAGATCGCTGGAGGGAGAGGTCTTCGCGGTCATGTTCTCACACAAGGTACTGAGCGAGGACACGCTCTGGGGAGAGCTACGAAAGACGCTCAAGCACGTCGTCCGGCACCTGGAAGTGCGTGGCTTCCACATCGCCCGGGCCATGGCCGCTTCAGACAACGCCTCAAGGAGCGCGATTCTGCTGATACCCGAGTTCGTTGAGCTCCCAGAAGACGAACAGCGCATCGGTCCCACCGTGGACAGGAGGAAAGACGTCGAGGCCTTCGTCTCTACAAACTCAAGGCAGTCCCGCCTCGTCTGGGTGGATGATGACGCCCGTGTCCGGCTGCTCAGGCCCCGGAGCTACACACGGCTGCCCGATCTCCTCGTAGACGTGATCAGGGGCAGGGCCGGGCCGATTGGCGCGTCCAAGGAGATAGAGACGGGGATGAAGAAGAGCGGCGTCCTGCTGAAAGGGAGGGCACTGGCTCGGGCTGCATCCTCTTCGGGGTGGTTGCGTGATGGAATCAGAGAGATCACTTCCGATGCAATCGGAGCGAGCTAGGCCGGAAGACCTTTCGAGGACACCGTACATTCAGGTCCTCACATACCCTCACATCTCACTCCGGGAGGCGAAGCCGCGGATCAGGCAGCTGAAACAGCTTGGCGTCGAAGAGCTCGTGTTCGAAGGCCACGCGAGGGTTGGGCGACTGGGCATCCTTGGATTGGGCACGGTTGGCGTCGTCGTCAAGGCACGGGTGGGCGACACTCTCTTCGCCTTGAAAGTCAGGAGGACGGATGCCAACCGGCCGGACATGGATGAGGAGGTCAAGATGGCGACCCTCGCGAACCGCGTCGGCGTGGGCCCAGAAGTCTACGACCACACCAGGGACATGATCCTCATGAAGCTCCTCGAGTCCCAGGAGATACACGAATGGCTGAAGGGGCTTCGAGGGAAGGGTAAGAGGGACGATGTCAGGGCGATGCTTCACTCCCTTCTCAACCAGTGCCGGACCCTCGACATCATGGGGATTGACCACGGCCAGCTCAGCAACCTGAGGAAGCACGCCGTCATCGCAGAAGGCAAACCCTGGATCATAGACTTCGAGTCAGCCGGAACGGGGAGGAAGCCCAAGAACGTCACAACTGCCACGCAGTACCTCCTCGTTGGAGGCGGCCCTTCACCATTGACGAGACGAATGCTCGGGGTTCGTGACACAGAGGGCCTGAAGAAGCTCCTCGCGGACTACAAGAGAGACCTCTCGGACTACTCCTACTCGAAGATCCTGGAGCATCTGAAGCTCGTCTCCTCCTGAGAGGATCGCTGGATGATCATGAATGGGACATCGTCGAGCTCCAAGGTATTGTGAATACGCGGCGGGCTCTGCCTAACCTTTAAACTGACTCGGGAGTCGGCAGCTCTCGTGGGGCCGTAGTGTAGCTTGGTCCAGCATACCAGAGTGAATGACCTTCACGGTGAACCTGGGGCGCTGGCGATCTCGAGTTCAAATCTCGACGGCCCCATCTTTTCAACGCCCAGAACGAACCCTGTTCGCCCAAAGGGGCTTGATTCTAGCTAATCGGCGGATGACTCATGCACGAAGCAATCCGCGACGGTCGGACATGGCTTTCGTTCTCGCTTCCAGCTATCACCGGCTTCTCGATGTCACCGTGCACCTGGCGTGCCTACCAGTGCTCGGATTCGATGGGAACAGGAAGGTCGGGCTTGGACTCGAAATGGGGAAGGGTTGCCTTCTTGGCAGAGCTTGTTCTTTACACTCTCTTCGCCGTAGTTTTCGCGGAAGCGCCCGAACTCCTTCGGCGCTGGCTGTCGGCGTCTTATTGCATGGGATAAACGCGAACTCGTTCCTGGGCTTGAGCAAGAACAACGCCTTTGGTTCGCCCAAGGTCTATGCCAGCGTTGCCCTTGTGGGGTTCGGGGCCGTGAGCGCGATTCCTCTTTGCAGTCCTTTAGCTGACAGATCACATTCTCACGTGTTGTAATCGTGCTCTTCGATTAAATACCGAATGAAAGCGCGGTCCCCCAATGGCTTCCAATGAAATGAAAGAAGGAGCCCCCAAGTACCAAGACTGGGAGCACACTCGGCCTATAGGCGGCGTCGTCCTCACCCTGTTAGCAGTGATCGTTTGGCTTGTCTTCATACTCGTCTATTCCCTCTACTGGTCAACGAACTACAGCCTGTTCCAGAACATCGTCGTTGTCATTGTCACCCTCGGGATTACCGGCGTAGTGATTGGGCTGGGGTGGGTCGTCTGGGGCTCGAGGAACGTGAAGAACTGGATGGGAACGAAATAGGCGGCTTCCCAGGCCCTCCCTTTTTCCCTACGCGACGGGACTGTCGTAGTACTAGTAATCTCGCTTCTCCAGGCCACTAGAGTGATATGCTTGACCATGTTTCGTAGCGAATCCTAGCCGGGCTACCCGCAAGTAATATCGGACCTACATGGGTCCGAGCCGAGGGTAACTTCTTGAAGAAGGCCCGGACCCAAATCGGATTCGCATTGTATACCTATCGAAGCGCACGAATTCGAACCAGCCCGCGTCGCGTACAACTCAAATCGTCTATCGGGAATCAAGGGCTTGAGCCATGTCCGTAGAATCAGCAGGCGATTCTGCTGGGCTCG
>Ga0187780_10003711_pt1 | contig 11494 bp, 8 predicted proteins | sample 1015_Q2_SP10_20__FD_132429 | JGI IMG/M metagenome (GOLD analysis project Ga0187780, IMG submission 132429) | Tropical peat soil microbial communities from peatlands in Department of Meta, Colombia - 1015_Q2_SP10_20_MG | ecosystem: Environmental > Terrestrial > Soil > Wetlands > Peat | place...
CCGCAGCGGGTGCGCGAAGCGCAGCGGGGGTTCCGGGGGGTCGTCCCCCCGGGCCAGCACTAGTGCGCGGCTTCGTCCCAGGTTCGGCCGGTGCCCACCGAGACGTCGAGCGGCACCCGCAGGGAGGCGGCGCCGGCCATGGCGGCGCAGACCAGGGCCCGGACCACGTCATACTCGCCGGGGGCCACCTCGATCAGCAGCTCGTCGTGGACCTGGAGCAGCATCCGCGACCGCAGACCCGCGCCGGCCAGGGAGCCGTCCACGGCCAGCATGGCCACCTTGATCACGTCAGCGGCCGAACCCTGGATCGGCGCGTTGAGCGCCATGCGTTCGGCCATCTCCCGCCGCTGCCGGTTATCGGAGGTCAGGTCGGGCAGGTACCTGCGGCGTCCCATCATGGTGGCGGTGTAGCCGTCCATCGTGGCCCGGGCGACCACCTCGTGAAGGTAGTCCCTGACCCCGCCGAACTCCTTGAAGTACTCCTCCATCAGCCCGCGCGCCTCGTCCGGCGTGATCCGCAGCTGCTGGGACAGGCCGTAGGCGGACAGACCGTAGGCCAGCCCGTAGTTCATCGCCTTGATCTTGGCCCGCAGCTCCGGCCCGACCTGCTCGGGCGGCAGGCCAAACACCCGGGAGGCGGTGGCGGCGTGGAAGTCGTGCCCGGACTCGAACGCCGCGATCAGCGCTTCGTCGCCGGACAGGTGCGCCATGATGCGCAGCTCGATCTGGCTGTAGTCCGCGGTGAGCAAGCACTCGTAGCCTTCGCCGACGACGAAGCCGCGCCGGATCTGGCGGCCGAGCTCGGTGCGGATGGGGATGTTCTGCAGGTTCGGGTCGGTCGAGGATAGCCTGCCGGTGGCCGCGATGGTCTGGTTGAACGTGGTGTGAATCCGGCCGTCCTCCCCCGCCATCGGGATCAGCGAGTCCACGATCATCATCAGCTTGGCCACGTCACGGTGGTGCAGCAGGTGCTCGAGCACCGGATGACCGGTCTGCGCGAGCAGGCTGGTCAGCGCCTCGGAATCGGTGGTGTACCCGGTCTTGATCCGCTTGGTCTTGGGCAGGCCGAGCTCGTTAAACAGCACCTCCTGGAGCTGCTTGGGCGAGCCCAGGTTGAACTCGTGCCCGACCACGGCGAATGCGGCCTGCTCGGCCGCCTTGGCCTCGCCATGCAGGGTCGCGGACATGGCCGCGAAATGCTCGGTATCGGCGGCGATCCCGGCGCGCTCCATCCTGGCCAGCACGTAGACCAGCGGCAGCTCCACCTCGCGCAGCAGCACGAAGGCCTCGCGGCGTTCCAGGTCGGCGTCGAGCGCCGCGGCGAGCTCCAGCGTCGCCTGCGCGCGCAGCACCAGTGTGCCCGCGGCGTTGCGCTCGGCCGACCCGTCGAGCGTGAGCTGGCCGCCTTCGGGCTCCTCGGGCAGCTCCTTGCCCAGGTAGCGCAGGGACAGGTCGGCCAGGTCGAACGTGCGCTGGCCGGGCAGCGCCAGGTAGGCGGCCAGTGCGGTGTCACAGGCCAGGCCGGCCAGCAGCAGGCCGCGGGCCGCGAACGCGTGGATCGGGCCCTTGGCGTCGTGCATCACCTTCGGGTACGCCGGGTTCGCCAGCCAGGCGGCCAGGGCCCGCTCGTCGTCCTCGGTGAGCGCTACCGGGTCGATGTGCGCGCCGTGACCGTCAGGGGCCGCGATTGCCACCGCGGTCAGGTTCCCCGTGCCGCGCCCCCAGGTGCCGGTCACTGAGACGCCGGACCGTTCGGACGAAGAATGGGCGTCCAGCCACGCGGCCACCTGATCCGGTCCGAGCAGGTCGGTGACCACCTCGAACGCCGATTTTCCTTCCGGGCCGCTGACCGCACCTTGGTCTGGCAGGCCGACTGTGCTGATCAGGCCGTGCGGCAGCGTCTGATAGAGGCGGTCGCGGAGCACGCGGAACTGGAGCGTGTCGAACAGCTGGTGGATCTTCTCCCGGTCCCAGGCCTCCGGCAACAGGTCACGCGGCACGGCACCGACCGTCTCGGCGGGCAGGTCGGTGAGCAGCGAGGTGAGCTGGCGGTTGCGCAGCACGATGGCCAGGTGCTCGCGTAGCGCGTCGCCGACCTTGCCCTTGACCTCGTCCACCCGGTCGACCAGCGCGGCCAGCGAGCCGAACTCCGCGATCCACTTGGTCGCGGTCTTCTCCCCCACCCCGGGGATGCCGGGCAGGTTGTCACTCGGATCGCCGCGCAGCGCGGCGAAGTCGGGGTACTGCGACGGAGAGAGCCCGTACTTCTCCCGCACCGCCTCGGGGGTGAAACGGGTCATCTCGGTGATGCCGCGGCGGGTCATCAGCACCGTCACCCGGTCAGAGACGAGCTGCAGCACATCCCGGTCGCCGGTGACGATGAGAACGTCCATGTCTTGCGCGGCGGCTTCGGTGGCCAAGGTGGCGATGAGGTCGTCGGCTTCGTAGCCCGGCGCGGACAGCCGGCGGATGCCCAGCGCGTCGAGCACCTCGAAGATCAGGCTCAGCTGGCTGCGGAAATCCTCGGGCGTCTCTTTGCGATTGGCCTTGTACTCGACCCACTGCTCGTGCCGGAACGTTGGCTCGCCCCGGTCGAACACCGTCGCCAGGTGGGTTGGCTTCTCGTCGCGCAGCACGTTGATGAGCATCGCGGTGAATCCGTACACCGCGTTGGTCGGCTGCCCGGTGGTGGTGGAGAAGTTCTCGACCGGCAGCGCGAAGAACGCCCGGTACGCCAGCGAATGGCCGTCGAGCAGCAGCAACCGGTCCCTGGTCGCCGTTTCCTTTGTCGCCACGCATTCGATCCTATTGGCCGAACGGGCGGTGGTGCTTCCTTCCAGCGCTGTCCGGAGCGGCCTGAGGCTGGCGTGAGCGCTGGCCTGGGAACCTGCGCCTATGACGTCGTTGTCACCGATGCAGCCAGCCACCGGGTGTGCACGGCGCGGCTGACCTGCCTGATCAGAGACCAGGTACTGGCCTGGACGGAAACGGCCCTGGTCCTCCAGGGGAACAATGAGTAACCGGAAGATGATCACGAGACCCCCGGTGGGGCCGGTCCCCTTTTGCGTCATGAGGCTGTGGGTCGCTAACGTGTCTTGGCGGGACCCCGGGGGGTCAAGTAGATAACGTGTCAGCCGGGGAAGGCAGACACGGCACCAACGGCCCTCCGGGCTCCTGCCAAGCTCCCGCTCGGGTCCCTGCCGGGCCCTCCTCGCGGTCCCGCGGGTTTCTGCGGCCTCGGATCGGCACAGATTCAGGGCTGGGGCGTGTCGGCGGGGACTTGCATGCTCCCATCGATTACCGCCTCGGCCACCTTGCGCATGGTCAGTCGGCGGTCCATCGACGTCTTCTGGATCCAGCGAAACGCGTCGGGCTCGCTGAGTCCGTGCTCGGACTGGAGCACTCCCTTGGCCCGGTCGAGCAGCTTGCGCACCTCGAGCCGCTCGCGCAGGGTGCCGATCTCGGCGTCGAGCGCGCGGATTTCGGCGAACCGGCTGACCGCCATCTCGACCGCGGGCACCAGGTCGGCCTGGGTGAACGGCTTGACCAAGTAGGCCATCGCGCCGGCGTCGCGGGCTCGCTCGACCAGTTCACGCTGGGAGAAGGCGGTGAGGATCACCACGGGCGCGAGGCGGTCAGCAGCGATCCGTTCGGCGGCGGAGATTCCGTCGAGGACCGGCATCTTGATGTCCAGGATGGCCAGATCCGGGCGCAGCGCGGTCACGCACTCGACGGCCGATTCTCCGTCGCCTACTTCGGCCACGACCGAGTAGCCCTCTTCCTCCAGCATCTCCTTGAGGTCGAGGCGGATCAGGGCCTCGTCTTCGGCGATCACGACACGCAGCACGTCCTGGCTCACCCCACGAGCGTACCGTCGGCAGGTAGATTGTCATCTGGTGCTCCCCGATGTGGCGAGCTGTGCCCCGGTACTCCAACCCGGTAGAGAGGGCGGATTCAAAACCCGTAAAGTGTGGGTTCGACTCCCACCCGGGGCACTAGGAGACGCATTGATACTTCCAGTTTTACGGCTTAAGTTTTGTCAGTGCTACCTGGCACACTTTTCTTATGTACAGCACCGACGTACGCCGTCACGCAATGGCCCTCATGGGGCGCGGGCTCAGTCTCCGCAGCATCAGCCTGTCCACCGGAGTCAACCGATCAACGCTGCGTGAATGGCGTGAGCACCCGGAAATTAGCGTTAACCCGCACGCCGCCTGTCCCAGATGCGCGGTGATCCCCGCGCTTCCTGAACCGCAAGCTGACTACGCATACTTGCTTGGGCTCTACCTCGGAGATGGGTGCATTAGCAGGGCCGGCGCGAGAGACAAAGACGTATGGAAACTGCGCATCATGTGCGCGGACGCTTGGCCGGGGCTTATACGGGAGTGCGCGCGAGCCATGAGCGCAATCCGGCCTGGCAACAAGGTCAGCACTCAGCAGAAAGTAGGCTGTACCGAGGTAATAAGTTGCTCTCGACACTGGCCGTGCCTGTTCCCGCAGCATGGGCCGGGCATGAAGCACATGCGGACGATCGAGCTGCAGCCGTGGCAGCGCTTCGTCGTGACGGGAAATCTCGGCCACTTTGCTCGTGGGCTATTCCACTCGGACGGCTACCGCGGAATTAACCGCGTACACCGACGTGTCGCAGATAGCGAGCGCTGGTACGAGTATCCGCGATATCTGTTCACCAACGAGTCGCAGGACATACTCCGGCTGTGCGGCGAGACTCTGGACCAGCTGGGGGTGGCCTGGCGGTTTTCCAGGCGGAACGCCATCTCCGTGGCCCGCCGCGAGGCGGTGGCGCGGCTGGATGAGTTCGTGGGACCCAAGTACTGAACCGTCAGGGTGCTTGGGGCGCCGGGTACGGGATCAGGACCACGGTAATGTTGTCGGCGCCGCCGGCGTCGACCGCGAACTGGACCATGTCGACTGCGGCGCCGAGCGGGTCGTTCTGCGCCTTGGGCAGCGCGAGCCCGGCCAGGTCAGCGGGGTCGGGCAGGTAGTTCCACAAGCCATCCGAACAGACCAGCAGCACGCCGGTGCCCGGCGTCGAGTACCGCTCCACGTGCGGCGCGCGGGCCGGGTCCCCGCCAAGGTCGGCGGCTTCGGCGCCGAGCCAGCGGGTCAGCACGTGCGCGTGGGGTGAGGCCATGGCCACTTCCTCGCTGGCCAGGCCGGCCTCGACCATTCCTCCGGCCACAGAATCGTCGCGCGTGAGCTGGACGGATTCTGAGGCGGTCTGAGCCAGCCAGTAGGCACGGCTATCGCCGAGCCAGCACAGGGTCACCTCGCCGGGGGCCGCCACGGCGGACAGGAAGGTGGTCGCCGACCTCTCGTTCGCGGGCTCCTGTAGCCCGGCCACTGCTTCGCGTCCGGCCTGGACCGCGGCCTGTGATGCCTCGCCCGGGTTGCCGCCGTCCTGTACGGCCGCCAGCAGGACCGGGAGCGCCGCCTCGGCGGCGAGCCGGGCTGCTTCGTCGGGCCGAGGTGAGGAGGAGACGCCGTCGCAGACCACAGCCACCACGACGAGACCGCCCGGCGTCTGCTGCAGCGCCAGGGCCATCGCGTCCTCGTTACGGAGGTGCCGCAGGCCCCGGTCGCTGACCCCGGCGGCGGCACCCAGGTCGACCTCGCTATGGTCGGGCGAGGGCGGCACGTCGATCATGTCGCATACGTTAGTGCCTCGGATCGCCCTGGTTATGCGTCACCGGGTAATGGCCCGTGATTCCGGCGATATGGCTGCTAGCCCTGGTGCACGGTGATTGCGGTCCAAGCGCCGAGGTTGATGCGGTCCCCGTCACGCAGAGGCACGCGGGTATCGGTCGGAACCTCGTTGCCGTTGACCACCGTGCCGTTGGCCGAACCCGGATCCAGCACCGCCCAGCTACCATCCGACATGGCGATCAGCACCGCGTGCAGACGGCTGATGCCCGGGTCGGCGGGCGGGCCGGTCAGGTCGATCTCAGGATCAAGGCCGCGGGACACGCTCCGCCGCCCGATGCGCATCTGGTTCCCTGTGAGCCGGAACCGTCGTTCGGCGCAGTAGGCGGGAAACGGCACCTGGGCCAAGTCCGGGCCGCTTTCGGCGCGGACGCGTTCGTAGTAATCGCGGTCTGAAGACACCACGGCAGTCCAGACGGCCGGGCCGGGAGGGGACCCGGGAACGGCCCGCGTGGGCGGGGCCGACGGAGCGGACAGGACCGGAGGGGCGGCCGGGACCGGCGGGGCCGGGGACCAGGACGGCTGGGGGGCGTCGAAGTTGTAACCGCACGCCTCGCAGAACTGGCCGGACCGCACGGTACCGCATCTCGGGCACGGCTCGTCGGGGCCGGCCAGCGGGGGAACCTGGCCGGGCGAGGTCCCGGGCAGGCCCGTCACGGGTGACGATCCGGGAGCCCCTTGGCTACCCGGCATCCCGCCGGTGCCTGCGGGTAGCGAGCCTGCGCCAGGGGTGGCGGTGGATCCGGGGCTCTGCGAGGTTCCGGGCGTGGCGGCGATGCGCATGCCGCAGATGTCGCAGAAATCGTCGCTCGCCGAGTCGTGCCCGTTGGGACACACCGCCATCGCTTCCTCCAGGATGCCCGAGCCGCCTGCCTCCGCGCGGGGCTACTTTTTCGCCCGGACCGTTTTGGTGGACCTGGTGTCGAGAGCCATTTCGTCGGCGTCCTCGACCTGCTTCTTCAGCCGGACCCTCCCGGTCTCGACGTCCACGACGTCGACCACCTTGGCCAGCAGCTTGGCCAGCAGCTTGGCCGTGTCCTCGTTGCCGGACTGATGGGCCAGCACCACGGCCCGGCCCAGCTTGGCCGTCGCGGTCTCCTCATCGCCCTGCTTGCGGGCCTCCAGCCCATCCTGGATGGCGGCGGCAAGCTCGGCCTGGCCGGTGTAGTGGGCGACCCGCGGGTTGATCTTGGTGGACAGCGCCTCGTCATCGGTCCAATTCGCCAGGACCTTGCCCTGGCCGAGCACTTCGGCGCCTGACGGCGAGTCGGCCACCAGGCTCACCCGCGCCGCGAGCGTCTCCGGCTGCCCTACGCCCGCCGGGGTGACCTCGACGCCGACGTGATAGTCGCGGCTCTCGCCCGGCGCCCAGGCTCCGGTCGGGTAGTCGCCCGACTGCGGGCCCGACGGCGTGCGCCTCCCGGTCAGATCGTCGACCACGGGTGCCACTTGCTTGACGAACTTGACACTGGCCTTCTGCGGGGTCCACACCCGCAGAGCCACGTCGGCGACCTGCTTGCCCATCGCGCTTTCCATCATGGCCGCGAAGTCGGCGGCCAGCCCTGACGGGTCAGGCACGATGTCCACGGTGCCGAGCAACGCGGTCGATATCGTCCGCAGCTCCTTGACCTCCCAGTCGGTGCCGACTCCCCGGCAGTCGCAGCTGAAGACGCCTTCGCATTGCTCCACCGCCGCGGCGAGCTGTTCCGGGCTCTCGTGCTGGTTCTTGCCATCGGTGAGCAAGATGACGTGCCGGAGCTTCGCCGGGTACGCCTCGAAGACCTCCCGAGCCAGCATCAGCCACTCGCCGATCGCCGTGCCGCCTTCGGCCCGCAGACCCGCCACCGCCTTCCTGGCCGCGGCTCGGGAGCTGGAATCCGCCCTGGCCATAGTCCCGTCGGCCGGAAACACCGGCCGGGCGGTTTCGGTACCGGCGATAACCGCGAACCAGACCCCGTCCCGCACCACGTCCACCGCGGCGGCCGTGGCCGCCCGCGCCTCGACGATCTTGGTGTGCGGGTATTCCATCGATCCGGAGCAGTCGATGATGATGATTTCGGCACTGCCCGGCTCGCCTCCGGCCGCTCCGGGACCGGAGAGCCCGACGGCGTCCGCGCCAGCGGTGACGGTGACGATGGCGCTGACCTCGCGCCCGCCCTCGGGCAGGTACTGGTTCTGGTCGACGTCTACGGTGAAGCCGGAATCAGTCATGGCGGAGTTCTCCTCGCTAACGTCATTCGCCGCCGTACGGGGACAGCGGGGGATGAGGCGGTTCCTGGGCCAATGGTGCCAGCGGGAGCGGCGCCAGTACTACGGTGATGTTGTCGACGCCGCCGGCGTCCAGCGCGAATGTGACCAGCTCGCTGGCGGTGCCGAGCGGATCGGTGCGCGCGGCCGGGAGTGCGAGCTCGGCCAGGGCCGCCGCGTCGGGCTGGTAGTTCCACAGCCCATCCGAGCACACCAGCAGCACACCGGGTCCCGGCGGTTCGAACCGAACGATATGCGGCTGCGGATCGGCGAAATCCGCGCCGAGCCAGCGGGTGATCACGTGAGCATGCGGCGAGGCCAGGACATCGGCCTCGGCCAGCCTGCCCGCCGCGACCATCTCCTCGGCCGCTGAGTCGTCCCTGGACAGGCGCATCGCGCCGGTTCCCGCGGCGAGCCAGTAAGCGCGGCTGTCACCGAGCCAGCACACGGTGACCGCGTCGCTGTCGATGACCGCCGAGACGTACGTGGTAGACGGCGCCTGCCCGCGTGAGCCCAGCCTGGCCAGGGCCTGGTGGGCGGAGCGCACCGCCGTCAGCGACGCCTCCGCCCGGTCCTCGCCGCGCCGGACCGACGTAAGGAGCGCCCGCACCGCGGCCTGGGCCGCGGCGAGGGAGGCCTCATCCGGGCGGGGCGATGTGGACACTCCGTCGCACACCACGGCGATCGCAACCGGGCCGCCGGGAGTGTCGGTGGCGGCCAGGGCCATAGCGTCCTCGTTACGCGAATGCCGCAGGCCGCGGTCGGTCACCCCGGCCAGCAGCCCGAGATCGAGTTCGGAATGGTCACGGCCGGACGGCACCTTGCGGCCGCACGACTCGCAGTAGCCTTCGGCGCTGATCGCCGCGGGCGGGGACGCCGGGTCGACCGAGCACACGAGGCACTCGGCCGTGTACCCGGCCGGGGCCGTGCTGACGGCGGGCGGGGCGAGCTCCGCTCCACACGATTCGCAGAAGCTGTCGGTGTCCTCGACCTGCGCGCCACAGGACGGGCAGGCCTTAGCCAGGGACAGCGGTCCGGCCGTCACGTGAGGGTCCTGGGCTGGACCGCGTCAGCCATGTCGGCAAGCTCGATCCGCCGGGCCTTGTCCGGGGTCATCCTGGCGATCCTCCTAGCGCCAGGACGGCCTGCTGGTAGCCGGTCACCGCGTCAGCAGCGGCCACGAGGTCGCACGGCGCCGTCCAGAGTAGCCCACGGGCACGGTCATATTGTTCGGTCAGAGCGGGATCCTCCGCCGCGCCCAGGCGAGCGGCCTTGGCCCGGTAGGCGCCGAGAAGCCCGCGCAACTCATCACGTCTGCTCAGGACGCCGGCCAAGGCCCTTTCTGCGTCCTGGAACCTGGTGGTGGCCTCGGCCAGCTCCCGCTCGATCAGGTCCAGCTCGGAGGCCAGCCGGGTCCAGCGCCCGGCTGCCATCAGCATGTCCAGGTCGGCGAGCCGGGCGGACAGGTCGGCGAAGCCGGGGGGTTCGGCGGGCAACGCCCCGGCGACGATCTTGTCCGCCGCCCGCTGCCAGGCGGCAGCGGCGTCCTCACTGGCGGCACGCGCCGCAGCGGCCGCCGCCTTGATGTCGGCGACGCGCTGCCGTGCGTTATCCCGCACCCGGGCAAGCTCATCGACCCGGGTCGCCGCGGCGGCGACCCGGTCGGCTAGCCGGTCCGCACCCGAGGTGTCGACCTGGCCGGCGGTCGGGCTCGAGCCACCCCGCCACAGCGAGAGCGGATCGGCGTTCAGCGTGCCGCGCAGGCTGGCCAGCTTGCTCCCGGCCGCGACCAGGTCCCCGGTCAGGGCCTCGTCCCCGAGCGAGGAGGCCAACGGGGTCACCCTGGCCAGCTCGGCGGCCGCCGCATCCAGCCTGCCGGTCATCTCGTTCCATACCTGCTCCGCGACGGAGACGACCGCGGTGATCTCGGCGAAGCAGCGGCGCATCCGAGTCACCGCCGCGACCAGGGTCAGATCCTCGCGGCCGCTGTCCGCGAGATCGCGGCCAGCCAGCGGGGCGGCCCCGGAGGTCAGCTGGACGGACGGGCCGGTGAGCAGCGTGGTGATCGAAACCAGCTCCCTGGGCCCCAGACGCCCGGTCACCGCTTCCGCCGCCCGGTCGACAACAGCCGAGTAGGCCGAGTAGACCTGCCAGAGCGTAGCCAGGGAAGCAGCCGTGGCGTCCCAGCGCCGCTTCGTCTCCCCGGTGAGCGCGGCTCCCTCCAGCATCCGTTTGCCGAAGCTGCGGTCAAGCTCGAGCAGGTTGGCCTGGATGGCGTCGCGTTCGTCGACCGCTGCCTGCACTACGGCGGGAGCCCGCTCTTTGGTCAGCGCCGGGGCGGTCATCGGTACTCCGCGGTACGCCGGACAAAGCCCCAAGCGCAGCCGGACGCGACCTTCCCCTGCGGCGGGCTGCTGGTAACCGTAATGCTCATCGCCGACCCGCACGCTCCCCGTCATCAGTACCGATGCGCCATGATGTTCTCTATTTTGCCCGCAATTAAGGACCACTTGGGGTAAATGCGAGCAGACGAGCTGGGTCGGTGATCGGCAAAACCGCCGTCAGGATTTGTGCACCAATGCTACGTTTGGCCTCTTATTGCGCAGCCTGGCGACCAGGCGTAGCGTCCGGTTCCTGCCACATGTGGCACAGGCTAGGAGTGACCCTTGGGGACCAGCGATGGGGTGGGTACGCAGCTTTCTGCGAAAGGCTGGTCGGAACAACCGGGCCGACGCCTGGGCGGGGACCTGTCGCCGCTAGAAGAGGAGATGGTCGGGGCCGCTGCAGCCGGGGAACTGGTTGACCGTGGTGAGGGCGTGTTCAGCCTGGCCGAGATGCGGACGTGGGGCGAAGAACGTACGGTCCGCTCGGCGGTGCTCCGGCACCTGCTCGTGGCGGGACAGTGGCCGGTGCACCCGAAAGGGGTCCGGCTGCGCGGGGTGCGGATCTGCGGACACCTGGATCTCGAAGCGGCAGCCCTTCGCGGCCCGCTGTCGCTGAATTGCTGTTATCTCGACGCCCACATTCCTGCCTGCCTGGATCATGCCAAAGCTCTGCGTGTCACCCTGGCCGGGTGCCAACTGCCCGGCATGACCGGCGAGATGCTCACCGCAAGCGAACTAGACCTGAGCGGCTCAACAGTCATCTATCCGCTCAGGCTGACCGGCGCGGAGATCATCGGCCAGCTTATCTGCCGCGGCGCCCAGCTGACCGGCGCCGACAGCAACGGCGACGCGCTGGTCGCCGAGGGGATGAAGGCCGGTAGCGTGCTCCTCACCAACGGATTCACCGCGGCCGGAGCGATCCGGCTGACTGGCGCGGAGATCACGAGCCAGCTCGATTGCAGCGGCGCCCGGCTGACCGGCGCCGACAGCTACGGTTACGCCTTGCACGCCGAGAGGGTGAAGGCCGGCAGCGTGGTCCTCGCCGGGGGATTCACCACGGACGGGGCGGTCAGGCTGACCGCCGCAGAGATCATGAGCCAGCTCAACTGCAGCGGCGCCCAGCTGACCGGCGCCGACAGCCG
>Ga0187780_10003712_pt1 | contig 11493 bp, 11 predicted proteins | sample 1015_Q2_SP10_20__FD_132429 | JGI IMG/M metagenome (GOLD analysis project Ga0187780, IMG submission 132429) | Tropical peat soil microbial communities from peatlands in Department of Meta, Colombia - 1015_Q2_SP10_20_MG | ecosystem: Environmental > Terrestrial > Soil > Wetlands > Peat | place...
GCGCTTGATCTGCGCGAGCGAATGACCGCGCGCGCGTAGCCTGGCGACGACACGCGCGTATGCGGCGCTGGCGGGCGTCCAGCTGCCGTCGTGGCCGGGGATCAGGCCGATCTCTACCCAGCGCCTGATGGTGGCCGGCGAAACGCCCGCGCGCGCCGCGACCTGCGCGAGCGTCAGTGCGCCCGTCTCGCCGACGGGGTCATCCGCGGGCTCAGCCACTCGGACGTGCGGACGCGACGGGCAGTCCCATGTGCATGAGTTTAAGTGACCTGCTCATGCACGCTGGCCGCGAGCTGGCCGAAGACCCGCAAGCGCCTGGCACGCGAGCGCAGAGGACCGCGCGCGCCGGCTGCCGATCTCCGTAAAGTCGCCGCCGATGTCCGACGTTGCCGCGATCCATCTGCGCCCGACCGCCCCGCTGGCCGAGCGCGTGCTGCTGCCGGGAGACCCCGGACGCGCGCTCGCGCTGGCGCAGGCGCTGCTGCGGGAGCCGCGCATGTTCAACCACCATCGCGGCCTGTGGGGCTATACGGGCGCGGCCGCGGACGGGCAGCCGCTGACGATCCAGGCGACGGGCATGGGCGGGCCGTCGGCGGCGATCGTGCTGACGGAGCTGTTCGCGCTGGGCGCGCGGCGCGCGATTCGCGTGGGCACGTGCGGAGCGCTCGCGGACGGCCTGGCGTTGGGGGATCTGGTGATCGCCCGCGAGGCGATCTGTGCGGATGGAACCTCGCGGGCGCTCGGCGCGCGGGAGCGCGTGGCGGCCGACGCGGCTTTGACCGACGCGCTCGCCGCGCACGCACCGTCGGCGCTGCTGGGCGCCGTGATGAGCGTGGATCTCTTCTACGAGCGCGAGGAGCGGCGCGAAGACCACGGAGCGGTCGCGATCGAGATGGAGGCCGCGGCGTTGTTCGCGACGGGCGCGCACGTGGGCGTGGCCGTGGGCTGCATCCTGGCGGTGTCCGACACGTTCGACGCGAACGGCGAGCGCGAGCGGATCGACGACCACACGCTGCTGGCGGCGGCGGAACGCATGGGCAGAGCCGCGATCGCGGCGCTCAGCGAGTAAGTCCGCCGGCTGCTTTCGCGCGTTTGGCCGGCCGTTTCGGTTTCGCGCCGGCGCCAGCGGCGGCCTGCGACTCGGACTGGCTCGGCGCTGCGGCAGTGGCCGCACCCTGAGCGGCGAGCACACGATCGAGGCGCTCGCTGAGACCTTTGAGCTCGGCGTCGATCGCCGCCAAGCGCGCTGAAGTGTCCGCGCGATCCCCCTCCGGGGACGATGCGGCGCCCGCTGTGGACAGCGCGCGGTCGAGGCGGTCGACGGCATCCTCAATGCCCTCCAGGCGCAGTGAGACCGAGCGCAGACGTCGGGTGAGCCGCTCGATGTCGGCCGCCGATGGGAGGTTGAGCGCGCCCATCGCGAGCTCCTGAGCCTGGGTGGCCTTCTCGCGCGCGTCGAACGCGCGCCCGATCGCGCCGGTGAGCAGCGGATTTTCGAGCAGCTCGGATAGCGCCCTGCCCAGTCGTTCCTCGCTGCCACCGCCCAAGCGCTCGCGCAGGTTCCTTGCGACTTGACTGGCGTCGGACATGCGGTGCGCTCCCGTGGTCGATGCGGACGGCCCGATTGGAAGGATACGGTGAAGTGATGCCCGAGCAGCTGTTCGTGTTCATCCAGTTGGAGTTCCCGTGGGCGCTCGGTCCCGCGGACGGTCGCTACCTGGTGCGCGTCGACGAGCAGGGTGATCCCCAGCACGTGGTCGTACTGGGGACCTTGGGAGCGGCGCGTCAGCAGGCTGGCGCTGCGACTGCGATGGTGCCCGGCGGCTCGCTGCTCGCACGCTTGGGCGGGCGTTCGCGGACCACGGCGACGGGCTCCGAGCCGGCGCCCGTGCCGACGACGCGCGTGACGGTGATCGACCCGGTCTCGCTCGCGGCTGAGAACCAGGCGCGTGCGTGGCTCGCCGAGCTCGACCACGAGCGCGAGGTGATGGCGGCCGTGGCGGTGGTCAACCGCATGATCCGCTCTCATCGGCTCGCGTCGGCCGATCCGTACGTGCACGAGGTCGCGCCGGCGCAGGCGCTGGTGATCAGGGCCGGTTGGGGCGAGGGCGAGCAGGTGGCGGACGGACGCTGGCTGCACGCGCGCGCACTGCCATGGCAAGCGCAAGCTCAGGGACGCGCGAGAGCGCGGCCGGGCGCGCGCCGCGACCGCTCGGCCGCGCTGCGCCCGCAGGAACGCATGGCAGCGCTGCTCGGCGCACGCACGGTCGCGCTGCTGTGCGAGGAGCTCACGCTGCGCGCGCGCGCGGACCTCGACCACGGGCGCACGGCGCTCGCGGCGCTCGAGCTGGACCGCGCGCTCGAGCTGGCGCTGCAGGAGCTGCGAGAGGAGGGTCGCCAAGACCTCGCAATCCGCATCGCCGAGCTCGAGCAGCTGCGCTCCGGCGTGCAGGCACAGGCGCAGGCGGCCGTGCCGAACGGCGCCGGCGCACCGAACGCCGAGGTCATCACGCACGCGCTGGAGCGCCTGGAAGCGGCACTGCGGGCGCGCACGGCGGCGGGCCTGGACTGACGGCCAGCTACGCTCCACGCGTGGACCCCACGACGGCAGCGATCGGCACCTGGAGCGGCGGGCGCTTCATGCACTTTGGCGAGCCGCTGGAGGACGAGCGCCTCACAGCGCTGCTACGCCCGGGTGAGGGCATCGACACGGTGATCACCGCCGACGTGTATGGCGCCGGCGAAGCTGACCGCACGCTCAGTCGCGCGCTGGACGGCGTGCCGCGCGAGAGCTACTGCCTGGTGGGCGCGGTCGGGCACGACTTCTACGCGGGCGAGCGCGACGGCGCGAAGGGCTTTCCCCGCTTCACGGACCCGCGCCTGCGCAGCGCGGACGAGTACGCGCAATACATCCGCATGGCGACCGAGCGCAGCCTGCAGCGCTGCGGCGTCGAGCATTTCGACCTGCTGCTGCTGCACAACCCCGACCGCACGGGCTACTCCAGCTCGGCCGTGTGGGAGGGCATGCAGGCTGTGCGCGAAGCGGGGCTCACGCGCCTGCTGGGCGTGGCGCCAGGACCGGCCAACGGCTTCACGCTCGATCTGATCGACTGCCTCGAGCGCTTCTGCTCGCTGATCGACTGGGCGATGATCATTCTCAGCCCGATGGAGCCGTGGCCGGGCGAGCTCGCGCTCGCTGCCGCGCACGACAACGACGTGAGCGTGATCACGCGCGTGGTCGACTACGGCGGCGTGTTCCACGACGACGTGCTGCCCGGCCACACGTTCGCCGACTACGACCACCGCAAGTTCCGCCCCGACGGCTGGGTGCAGACCGGGCGCGAGAAGCTCGAGCGCATGCGCCCGTACGCGCAGCGTCACGGCCTGAGCATGCTGCAGCTGGCATGCGTGTGGAACCTCGCACAGCCTGCCGTGCGCTGCGTGGCGCCGACGCTGATCCAGGAGCGCGGCGGCGACGCAGCGCCTGCGCGCGCGATCGAGGACAAGCGCGCAGAGCTCGCGGCGCTCGCCGGCGAGGGTGCGGTAGCAGGGGTACGGCTGAGCAGCGAGGAGCTCGCGGCGATCCGCGCGATCGGCGACAACAGCGGCTGCATGGCGCTCAAGGGCGCGAGCCTAGAACACGACGGCCCCCCACGCCCGGACCGCTGGGCGCTCGACGACGAGCTCTCCGCGGTCGCGCAGCGTTGGCGCATCGACCCGCAGCGCGACCTCGCTATGACAGGCTGAGCGCCCGCGCGAGCGCCCGCAACTCGTCCTCCACGTCACCTTCCAAACGCACGGCGGCGATTTCGTCCAGCGGCGTGGGGCCTTGCGTGATGATCGCGACGGTGCCGCCGGCCTGGTGCGTCAGCAACGGCAGCCCGGCGACGGGATGAACTTCCAGCGAGGAGCCGATGCACAGCAGCACCTGCGCCGCTTCACACAGTTCCCGCGCGCGCCCCAGCGCCTGTTCGGGCAGCAGCTCGCCGAACAGCACCACGTCGGGCTTCAACGGCTCGCCACAGCTGGCACAGCGCGGCACGCCATCGCGCGCATCGGCCGCGAGCGCCCGCGCCTGCTCCAGCGACACGCTCGCGCTGCACGACTGGCACGAGCAGGTGGCGATGCTGCCGTGCACCTCGACGAGCTCGCGCGTGCCGGCCTTGCGGTGCAGCATGTCAACGTTCTGCGTGATCACGCCGTCGAGCTGTTCGTGGCGCTCCATCGCGACGAGCGCGCGGTGCGCGTCGTTGGGCCGTGTGCCATCGAGCATCGCGAAGCGCTCGCCGTAGAAGCCCCAGAAGCGCTCCGGATCGCTGCGAAAGGCGTCGATGTGCGCGACCTCCATCGGATTGACGTGCCGCCACAGCCCCGTGCCGGGCGAACGGAAGTCGGGGATGCCCGAGGGAACCGAGATGCCCGCGCCGGTCAACGCGACGACCGAGCCCGCTTCGCGGATCAGCTCGGCGAGCCGCGCGAGCGGCGAATCCGCCGTTTCGGCGAGCGCCGGGGTGGGGATACTTCCGGCGCCCGCCACCGACAAACTGCCCCCCGCGGGCACGTCGTAATCGTCCAAGTCTCCGTCAGCGCCCCTGAAAGCGCGCCTGGCGTTTGCCGAGGAAGGCGGCGATGCCCTCCTTGGCGTCCTCGCTTGAGAACACCTGCGCGAACGCGCGCTTCTCCGCGTCGATGCCCGCGTCGAGCTCGCCGGCGGCGGACACGCGCTTGACCTGCTCGACCGCGAGCGGCGCCTGGCCGGCGAGCTTGCGCGCCCACATCAGCGCGGTGTCCAGCAGTTCGTGATCCTCGACCAGACGGTTGACGAGCCCCAGCTCGAACGCTTCCTCGGCGAGGATCGGGTCGCCGACGAGGTTCATCTCCAGCGCCTTGTTTTCGCCGACGAGCCGCGGCAGGCGCTGCGTGCCGCCGAAGCCGGGGATGATCCCGAGCTTGATCTCCGGCTGGCCGAAGATCGCCGAGCGCGCGGCGATGCGCACGTCGCACGCCATCGCCAGCTCGCAGCCGCCGCCGAAGGCGAGGCCGTTGACGGCCGCGATCGTGACCACGCCGTCCTCGCCGAGCTCTTTGAACAGCGCGTGCGCGCCGTCGATCAGCTGCGCGCCTGAGGACTCGTCCATCGTGGTGAACGCCTTGACGTCCGCGCCCGCGCAGTACAGGAACGGGTTCGAGGAGGCGATCACGAGCGCGCGCACGTCCGGGTGGGTGGGACTCTTGACCTGCTCCCAGACCTTGCGCAGGTCTTCGATCACCTGCGGCGAGATCGAGTTCATCTGGCCGTTGGCGAGCCACGCGATCGCCACGCCGTCGGCGCGCGTCTCGAGCTTGACGACCTCCCCCTCTCCCTCCGGAGATGCAGCGGGCTGCTCCGCGTCGGGCTGCGGGTAGGCGTAGAAGCCCTGACCGCTCTTGCGCCCGAGGCGCCCCTGCGCGACCAGCCGGCGCAGGATCGTGGGCGGCGCGAAGCGCTCGCCGTGGCGCTCCTGCGCGTTCTCCATGCGCTCGAGGATCGTGTCCAGGCCCTCGCTGTCGGCGCGCATGAACGGCGGCAACAGACCGCGCCGCGGATCGAGCCCGGCGCCGGCCATCATGCCGAAGTCGATGTCGCGGTGGGTGGCCACGCCCTCCTCTAGCACCAAGCACGCCTCGAGCAGCGTCTTCAGTGAAAGCAGCTCGATCAACTCGGCCGCGTCGGGCTCGGCGTCGCCGGGCACGTTGGGCTCGCCGCTCGGATCGTAGAAGCCATCGCCGCCCGTCTTCGCGCCGAGCTTGCCGTCGGCGACGAGCTTCTGCATGGCCTTGGGCACGTAGAAGCGTTCCTCGCCGTAGGACTCGACCAGGTGCTCGGCCACGTGCAGCACCGTGTCCAGGCCGAGCAGGTTCACCAGGTAATAGGGACCGACCGGCGTGACGCCCGCGGCGCCCACCCCCTCATCAATCTTCTTAATCGACAGCCCCTTCTGCTCCTGTTCGCGCCAGATCTCCGAACTGCCGGAGGTGAGGATGCGGTTGACGACGAAGCCGGGTACCTCAGCGCACGTGATCGGCTGCTTGCGGATCGCCTGCGCGAACGTGAGCGTCGCGGCGAGCGTCTCCGGCGAGGTTTCCTCGCCTTCGACGATCTCGATCAGCGGCATCAGCGAGGCGGGGTAGAAGTAGTGAAAGCCGATCACCTTGTCGGGGCGCAGCGTCGCTTCGCCGATCTCGGTGATCGACAGCGAGGAGGTGTTCGACGCGAGGATCGCGTGCCCGGGCGTGGCGGCGTCGAGCTCGGAGAAGACCGTCTGCTTGATCTGCATGCGCTCGGGCACGGCCTCGACCACGAAGTCCACGTCGCCGAAGCCCTCATAGGAAGTCGCGCCCGTGATGCGCCCGACGATCTCCGCAATCTGCGCCTCGCCCTGCTCGGCCGTCAGCCGACCTTTCTCGACGAGTTTGCCGACCTGGCCGGCGGTGACGCCCCGCGCCTCATCCAGGCCGGCCTGCACGAGCACGTCGTCGATGTCCTTGAGCACCACGGGGATGCCCGCTGCGGCGATCGTCTGCGCGATCTGGCCGCCCATCGTGCCCGCCCCCACGACGGCGGCCTTGAAAATGAACATGCTGTGGCTCTCCTCTGCTGGCTCGAGGTGGTCGGGGCGCCGGTCGCGGAGCGAGTCGGCTAGGCGGGCACCGCCGCCGGCTCCTGCACGCGCCGCGGCAGCAGCGTTTCGCGCGCGATCACCAGTCGCTGGATCTGCGAGGTGCCCTCGTACAGCTGCATGATCTTCGCGTCACGGAACAGCTTCTCGACGGGGTACTCCTTGATGAAGCCGTAGCCGCCGTATACCTGCACCGCGTCGGTCGCGACCTTCATCGCGGTGTCGGCCGCGAAGCGCTTGGCGTGCGAGGAGATGAGCGTGTTGCGTTCGCCGTTGTCGAGCGTCGCCGCCGACTTCCACGTCAAGAGGCGCGCGGCCTCGATCTCGGTGGCCATGTCGGCGATGATGAACTGGATCGCCTGGTGCATCGCGATCGGCACGCCGAACTGCACGCGTTCCTTGGCGTAGTCGACGGCGAACTCCATCGCCGCGCGCGCGATGCCGGTGGCCATCGCCGCGACGCCCGGGCGGGTGCGGTCGAGCGTCATCATCGCGAGCTTGAAGCCCTTGTTCTCCTCGCCCAGCAGGTTCTCCGCCGGGACCTCGACGTCGTTGAAGGAGATCGTCGCGGTGTTCGACGCGCGCTGGCCGAGCTTGTCCTCCTTCTTGTCCACGACCACGCCCCACTCGCGCTCGACGACGAACGCGGAGATGCCGCGGTGCCCCGCGTCCTTGTCGGTCTTCGCGTACACCGTGTAGTAGTCGGCGTGCCCGCCGTTGGTGATGAAGCACTTGGAGCCGTTGATCACGTACTTGTCGCCCTTGCGCACGGCCGTCGTGCGCATGCCAGAGACGTCCGAGCCGGCGTCGGGCTCGGTCAGACAGAAGGACGCGAGCTTGGGCGCCTCGGTGAGCATGCCGAGGTACTTCTTCTTGATCTCCTCGGAGCCTCCGAGCGAGATCGGCGCTGTCGCCAGGCCGTTGCAGCCGAGCGAGGTCTGGATGCCCGAGCAACCCCACGAGAGCTCCTCCTCGATCAGGCAGCCGTCGAGGTAGCTCGCGCCCGGCCCGCCGTACTCCTCCGGGATGTGCGTATTCATCAAGCCGACCTCCCAGGCCTTCTCGATGATCTGCGCCGGCCAGGTGCCATCCTTGTCGAACTCCCACGCGACCGGGCGAATCTCCTTGACCGCGAAGTCGTGCGCCATCTCGCGCAGGTTCTTCTGCTCATCGGTGAGCGTGAAATCGACCATTCTCGGTTCTCCTAACAGGCTGGCACCCAAACTAGATTGACTAGTCAGTCAACGACTCGCGATCAGGGTAGCGAAGCGACGGGCGATCGGCAAGAATCGAGGGCGTGCACGACCCGCTCGCAGTCGTAGCGCCCTGCCCCTCGACACGCCGCCCGACGTGACGCCCGCGCTGATCGAAAACGGGCTGAGCTTCGCGGTGTTCGGCGCCGTCGCGCTGTCGGTGCTGATGTCGATCGCGTTCCTGGTCACGCGCGGTGGTGGCGGCAGCGCGTACGACCGCATCGGCGAGGGCGGCATCTCGCGCGAAAGCGACTACGGCGGTGCGTCGGCGCCGGCGCACGACTCGCCCGCCGCGCGCGCCGAGCGCGAGCGCGAGATCCGCCAGATGCTGAGCGCTCGCAGCGAACGGCTGGTGCGCAGGGGCCAGCCCGCGCTCGACGTCGAGGCCGAGCTCGCGCGCCTGCTGGACGCCGAGCAGGGCGGGCGGGCTTCCAATTCGCATGACCCGGAGCTCGAGGCGGAGGTGCGCCAGCTGGTGCTCGCGCGCAACGAACGCCGCATCCGCCGGGGCCAGGAGCCGCTGGACGTCGACGCCGAGATCGCGCGCACGCTCGAGGAGTTGCAGCCCTGAGACGATCACCAGCCGCGGGCAGTGCGTGCACAGACTGGAACTTCAAGGTATAAACGCGCCATGAGCAACGCGCGCCGCTTTCAGCTGGACGAGCTGACCCTCCGTCCCGGCACCTATTTCAACCCGCAGACGGAGATCATGATCGTCGTCGACGACTCGCCCGAGGTCGATCACGAGATCTTCGAGAGCGGTGAGTTCGACAGCGACGAGTGGGTGCTGATCGCCGAGGACGCGCCGATCGACGAGAGCAAGCGCGACGAGCTGGTCGAGCGCTTCCAGCTGTCACACGGCGCGAGCGTCGACCTGGAGCCAGACGACGACCTCGACGACGAAGAGGACGACGAGGAAGACGAAGAGGACGATGAGCTCGACGGGGTCGACGAGTTGGAGCTCGAACCCGAATAGGGCGGCGGCAGGCCGCGCTCGCGGACGCTCGCGATCGACCTTCTAGAATCGGCGCGGTGCGCGCCAAGCTCCCAGCGGCGCTCGCCGTGGGCCTGCTCGCCCTCGGCGCCGCCACTGCCCCAGTCGCGCTCGCCGGCCCGCCCTACGCGCTCGCGCCGGCGCATGTGCGTGCTCTCGCGCGCGCGGCCGCCACATCGCCCCCGAGGGGGAGGCGCGGCCCGACCGTGACGGCCGCTCTGCAGAGCCTGTTGCGCGTCGCGGCGATCAGCGAAACCAGCTACCAGCAGGACTACGCGGCGTATGCGGCCGCGAAAAGCTCGCTGAGCAGGCTGAGCGGCACCCGCAAGAGCGAACTGGGCACGGTGCTCGCGAACGTGCAAGCGATGGCGGCGGCCGGAGAGTTGATCCCCTCGCGGCTGCCGGCAGTGTTCCTGACGCTCGAACGCAATCGGCAATGGTGGACGAGCGAACCGCTGCTCGCGGGCGATCAGCGCGTGAGCTTCCCCGGCAGCGAGATCGTCTGGGAGCACTACCCCGGACAGGGCCTGGAGATCCAGTGGCTAGCGACCTTCGGCGAGGCCAACGGCTACTACCTCTCCGGCCACGAAAACGCCAATCTGCGCCAGCTGCTGGGCGAAGTGATCCCGCTCGCCACGCAGCGCGCGGGCGGCATCGCGTGGGAGTACCTGTTCGACTTCGACGGCGGCGCGCCGCCGTGGACGAGCGGGCTCTCGCAGGGAACGGCCGTGCAGGTGCTCGCGCGCGCGTGGTCGCGTTTCAAGGAACCCGCCTACCTGACAGCCGCGCAGCAGGCGCTCGGCATCTTCGAGCAGCCGCCCCCGCAGGGCGTGCGCGTGGACACGCCCGCGGGCACGCTGTACGCGGAGTACACCTACGCGCCGTCCGACAGGATTCTCAACGGCTTTATTCAGGCGCTCGTCGGCCTCTACGACTACACCTCGATCACCAAGGACCCGCTCGGCCTGTCGCTGTTTCAGGCGGGCGACGCTGAGGCGCGAGCGATCGTGCCGCTGTACGACACGGGCGCGTGGTCGCTGTATGACCAGTTCGGCGAATCCGACCTGGGCTACCACGAACTGCTCACCGAATTCCTGCAGCATCTGTGCGAACGCACGATTAAAGGCCCGCCCATCCCGCCGATCAGGCAGGCGAGCGCGCCGATCGAAGGCGACCAGATCTACTGCACGACCGCCGAACGCTTCACCGCCGACCTGCACACGCCGCCGTCGATCTCGCTGCTGTCCACGCGCCTCGCCGGCGGCACGCGCGCGGGCGTGCAGCTGTCGCTGTCGAAGGTCGCGACGGTCGCGCTGACCGTGCGCGAAGGCTCGCGCGTGGTGTGGACGAACAGCGCGACGGTCGAACACGGCAAGCCGAAGCTGCTGTGGGTGACGCCCGCCAAGGGCGGCACGTTCACGGTCGCGCTCACCGCGACAGACCTCGCGGGCAACGTCGCGAGCACGAGCGGGACGGTGCTCGTCACCACCGCCAAACCATCGTCGGGCAAGAAGCCGACCAAGCCCACACACGCGCCCGCGCCAGGAGGCACCGCGGCCCGCCATTAGCAGCGCCCCACGCACCTAGACTAGGTGCCCAGTGAGCACCCTCATCGAGTCGATCGCGCCGAGCGAGCAGCGCAAGTCATGACGCGTCTCGCCCACGCATGGCGCGCGCTCGGGCATGAGCAGCGGCTCGCGACACTAGCCGCGCTGGGGCTGTTCGCGTCGATGTTCCTGCCGTGGTACAGCAAGACCGACACGGTGATCGTGCGCGGCGCGGTCAAGGGGGCGGAAACGAGCCTCAGCGCCTTCCAGGCGTTCTCGTTCGTCGAGGCCGCCGTGCTGCTCGTCAGCGCGGCCGTGCTCGCGCTGATGTTCGCGCGCGGCGAGGGACGACCGTTCCAGCTGCCCGGCGGCGACGGCGCGATCGTCACGATCGCCGGCGGCTGGACCGCGCTGCTGATCTTCTACCGGCTGCTCGACAAGCCCGGGCTGCAGGGCAACGACAAGGTGACCGCCACGGTCGGCGTTGAGTGGGGCGTCTTCGTCGCGCTGCTGCTCGCGCTCGGCCTCGCCTACGCGGGCGGCCGCATGCGCACGCTCGAACACCCCGCACGCCATCGGCGCGAGCGCGAGCGCCGTGATCGGATGGCCACCGATCGCGTCCCGGCGTCCGCGCGCGAAGCGCCGGACGATCCCCGCCCTGCCGCTGACACGGATGCCACCGTCGTGACTCCACGGCATGCACAGCCGCGGCGCTCGACGCCGGTGCCAGCGCGCGAGTCCGGAGCGGTGCACGCGACGGAGCTCGATCGCCAAGCGCCCGGCCGCCCGAGCAGCCGCCAGCGCTATCCGCCGGCGCCGGGTGAGCAGCTGTCGTTCGAGGATTCACCCACGCGCCAAGAGCACTGAAGGCGCGGCCCGAGTGGGCGCGCCGCCTATCATTGCGCGGACAATGGAAGGCGCCCCCTCCCCCGCTGCCCCCTCCCCTGCGCCCAGCTCCATCGCGGACGTGAGCGCGGGGCTGCGCAGCGTCGGCTACCTGCCCGGAGAGTCGACCGCGCTGGTCTCGTTCCTGGCCACGC
>Ga0187780_10003713_pt1 | contig 11492 bp, 11 predicted proteins | sample 1015_Q2_SP10_20__FD_132429 | JGI IMG/M metagenome (GOLD analysis project Ga0187780, IMG submission 132429) | Tropical peat soil microbial communities from peatlands in Department of Meta, Colombia - 1015_Q2_SP10_20_MG | ecosystem: Environmental > Terrestrial > Soil > Wetlands > Peat | place...
GGGGAACATCTTCTGTAATGCACGAGGCGGCTCCCACGTACGCACCTTTGCCCACCCGCACCGGCGCCACCAGCGTGCTATCACTGCCGATGAAAACCCCGTCGTCGATGAGAGTCTTGTGCTTGTGGACACCGTCGTAGTTACAGGTGATCGTGCCCGCGCCGATGTTCACACCGGCGCCGATCTCGGCATCGCCCAGGTAGGTCAAATGATTAGCCTTGGATCCCTTGCCCAGCTTGATCTTCTTCGTCTCAACGAAGTTTCCGACGTGCGCACCCTCGCCGATTTCGCTCCCGGGGCGAAGGTGTGAATACGGACCGAGGACAGCCCCCGCGCTCACCCGCGCTTCTTCGATCACGCACCCCGGCCGGATAATTACTCCACCAGCAATCTCGGAATCGCGAATCACGCAGTAAGAGCGGACGCGGCAGGCCGTGCCAATTTTCGTCCTTCCCAGCAATTGCACATAGGGCTCGATGACCGTGTCGGGAGCAATCTCGACGTCAGCGTCAATCACGCACGTGGCCGGGTAAAAGATGGTCACGCCGTCGTCCATCAACTGACGGCACTTTGCCATTCGGAGATAGTGGTCGATGTCGGCCAGTTCTGCCCGCGTGTTCCCGCCCAGCACCTCGCGGGCATTCGCCGTCTTCCATGCCACCACGCGCTGCTGCGCTTTGCGCAGCACTTGGGCCATATCGGTAAGGTAATACTCCGCATGCGCGTTGGCATTCGACAGCTTGCCGATGTGCTCATAAAGCCCTTTCACGGCAAAAACATAGAAGCCCGAATTGACCTCGCGAATCTTCCTCTGCGCCTCGGTCGCCGCCTTTTCTTCAACAATGGCCTGCACCTCGGCACTGCGAGCATCTTTTCGCAGTACGCGGCCGTAGCCGGTCGGATCGTCGAAGTCAGCACTGAGCAGGGTCATCGCTGCTTGCTCTTCCAGGTGGAAATTGCGCAGGTGCCCAATCGTCTCCGGGGTAATCATGGGAGCATCGCCGGAGAGCACGATCACGTGGTCATAGCCCGACAGCGCCTCGCGCGCCACCATGAGGGCATGGCCGGTACCGTGCTGCTCCGCTTGCAAGACAAAATTGATGCCACTGGGCTTCATCGCCCCGCGCACCCGGTCGGCCTCATGCCCGATGATTGCGTAAACATCCTGCGCGGGGACGATGCGGACCGCGGCTGCGATCACGTGTTCCAGTAGCGGCTTCCCGCCAGCTTCATGCAACACTTTAGGAAGTTGCGATTTGAGCCGGGTCCCCTTGCCCGCCGCCATGATGGCCACGGCTACACGTGGACTGGAGGGAACCGGCCAGGAAGAGCCGCGCTCTTCCAAAGAAGGACTGCCTTTCGCTTTCGCCATTCGCCCCAATATACCGCGCCCAGGAAACAATGGCTATTTCCAGCCACGCACTCCAGCAATCGGGCCCAGCCCATGACGCCGAGGGACAAAGAATCGTCTGCAATCGGAGGGAGGAAACGTGCCGAAGATATGGCAGCTACCAATGTTCGCGATATCAGCTCGGTGACTCGGAAATTGCTCACAACGAGGAAGTGATGCACGAACGTCTGGCTAAGGAGGCTTCCCCCGAAACAGCATTTCCAAGATCAGGCTGGTGGTCGATCCGACCCCAGCGGAGCGGTCGGTGAGCCGCTACAGCCCGAGCCCTCCGTCCACGGCCAAGATTTGCCCCGTTATGAACTGCGGCGCAGTGGCAAAAAATAAAACAGCCTCAGCAATCTCCTCAGCGCGGCCGTTGCGGCGCATCGGCGTTTGCCGAGCCATGCGCCGCATGAAAGCCGCCGCAGACTTCTCTTTCAGATCAATCATTCCCGGGGCTACCGCATTCACCGCGATTTCTGGCGCCAGCGCTTTGGCCATCACTTTGGTGAGCATGTGCAAAGCAGCTTTCGACGAGCAGTAATGCGCATGAGTTGCCCAGGGTCTGAGGCCGCCCAGAGATCCCATGTTGATGATCTTCGTTTCGACAGCGCCCGTGCCCGGGCCACGTTTGCGTCGCATCCAGGGCAGGGCCTCGCGGGAAACCAGAAATGGTCCGCGGGCATTGGAGGCAAAAATTGCATCCCACTGCTCGACCGTCAGCCTCTCGAATTCTGCCGTCTCGTAGTTGGCAGCGTTATTGACCAGAATGTCGATCCGCCCCAGTTCGCGTCCGGCTTCCTTCATCATGGCGCGGACGCTGGCCTCATCGGTCACATCGCAGTGCAAGGCGAGAGCTCGCACGCCCAGCGCCGACAAATCCACTACCGTCTCCCGCGCTTCGCGCGTCGAGTCTCGGAAGGTAATGGCCACGTCTGCCCCGGCTCTGGCCAGTGCCAGCGCCGAAGCCCGGCCCAATCGCCGCGCCGCCCCGGTAACCAGCGCAGTCTTGCCGTGAAGAGGTTTAGCGTGAAGATCTTGCATGGAGGGATTCTACCGCTTCACGCTGATGGCTGACGCCGCAAGCCCAGCGTAACCGGAGCGACAACCGCCTGTGGGGCTGAATCGGAGTTCGGCAGCCTAGCAAACCGTCAGCAGGGATTTCAGCGTCTTGTGTAACTCCCGGCTCTCGCTTGCCTTCAGAAGAACTGCGTCGGCTTGTTCGGTCGCGCCTGGAACTAGGGCTTCCCGGGCGGCAACAAGCATGATGACGGGCACTGCCAGGCACTGCCGCTTCAGTTCCGACGCGATCAGGGCAGACTCGGACCCATCGCCCCTGAGGTCAAGCACGACGGCATCTACTTGTTCCTGACCAAACCGGATCACTCCCTCATGCCCGCTGCCGGAACTGAGCACGTTCCAGCCGTATTCCCTGAGCAGGGAACAGCGCAAATTCAGGTTCACGAAGTCGTTCCCGATGCACAGAACGACGTTTTTACCCTTGCTCATGACACCGGCCCCCTTTCGCCCCGGGGTCTGGGCACCCCAAGGACCGGTTCAGATGACGTTGGCGCTGGCTTGGATTATCCAGGACCTCGAGTCGCCCCGCAGTGATGGGAATCACGCCTGTTGGAAAGACGTCTCCCCATGCAGGCAAGAATCATTTCCCGTATTGCGACAACCGCAAGAGGTACCAAAATGGGCTGGCGCAGGCCCGGACTAGCCTGTTTCACCCTGGTAAACGCCCGTTCGCCGGGTTAGAATCTCCATGTGCCAGAGTCTCGCAACGTCATCGTTTACTCCCGCAAAGGCTGCCATTTGTGTGAAGTGGTCAAGGAGAGCCTCGTTAAGCTATCCCGCCGCGGCGGCTTCACCTGGCGCGAGATCGACGTGGATACTGACGTCCAGTTGCGGCGCCAATACAACGATGAGGTCCCGGTGGTTTTCATTGACGGCCGCAAAGCGTTCAAGTACCACATGAACGAGCGGGAGTTTCTTCGCAAGCTTGCCAGCTAGTCGCCTCTCGACTGTCAGCCTGATGGTGTCTACGCCGTAACACACGAGTGTCTCTTCTGACACATTCCCGTCTGTCCGTTCGTCTTAACTCCCCTGTCGTCAATGCGTCCAGGCGCGGCAGCCTCCGTGCAACCACAACAGTGCGATCCAGTTCATCGCAATTGCCTCAGGCAATTTTCGCTTGACATTGCGTTTTTACTATTACAAAGTTCTTTATAGTATAAAGTGCAGCAAACACTTAAGACAAAATCACCTTGCCCGACAGGAGGAACCGCCTTGCTGCGACAGATTCTTGCACTCGCCTTCATTTTTGTTTGCACTACCATCGCCTGGGTCATTCTGGGCTCAACTATTTTTTCCCGCACCTACGGCAGTAATGAGCAACTGCAAGGCCACGTAGCTTCGACGTGGGGAGGGAAACAACAGCAAGAACCTCCTACGGCCTGCTACACCGTGACCGAGACCAAGAGTTCAACCACGGTCGAGAACGGCAAGCTGGTTGAGCACAATGATAGAGTGCAGCGACACATTCCTCTGCCTCTCGAAGTCAGCCGCATCCACGTCAATTTTCGCCTCGATCCGCGGCAGAAGGGGCTGCTGTGGTACAGCACCTACGCGGTCGAATTCACCGGCGATTACACCTTCCACAACAACAGCGATCAGGAACAGAACGTCGCTTTCCGCCTGAAGTTTCCCTCCGAGAAAGCGCTCTATGACGGTTTAGAGATGCGGATCAATGATGAGCCCGTCACGCTGACGACTGACGCTCAAGGTACGGTGGGGCATGCCATCGTGCCGCCGGGAGCCGAAGCTAATTTGCACGTCGCCTATCGTTCGCAGGGCCTCGACTCCTGGCGCTATCAACTCGGAGACGGTATCGCACAGGCGCGTAATTTCCTGCTGGTCATGCGTACCAATTTCCGAGACATCGACTTCGCCGACGACACGCTCTCCCCCACCTCCAAGCTGCTGATCCCGGGAGGCTGGGAGCTGACCTGGCAGTATTCCAACCTGGTCTCCGGATTCCAGATTGGCATGACCATGCCCCAAAAGCTGCAACCGGGCCCTCTCGCCGGAGAAATCAGTTACGCCGCACCCGTGTCCCTGTTTTTCTTTTTCTTTCTGATGTTCATCATCACCACGCTGCGCAATATTGATCTGCATCCTATGAATTACTTCTTCCTGGCTACGGCATTCTTCGCATTCCATTTGCTCCTGGCCTATCTCGTCGATCATATTTCCATCCACGCCGCGATGGTTATCGCCTCGGTCAGCTCGGTAACTCTGGTGGTCAGCTATCTGCGGCTGGTCGTGGGCATGAGGTTTGCCGCTCTCGAAGCGGGAACGGCACAGTTGATCTACCTGGTGCTGTTCTCCTACGCATTTTTCTGGAAAGGGTTCACTGGACTGGCCATCACCGTGATCGCGATTGTCACTCTGTTCGTGGTGATGCAGGCCACCGGCCGAATCAAGTGGTCTGAACACTTTGCGGCGCGTACGGCTGCGCTGCGGCTCAACCCGCAGTAAGAAGGCGAGGGACGGAAGAGGCCGTCGTTGGTCGTTAGTCGTTAGTTGCTCGTCGCGAGCAGACAACGCAGCCCTAAGAGGTGATCTGCCAATGACCAGCCAGTAGCTCATTTTGAATCTTGGCTGTGATCTGCGTCATCCCGAAGGCCCGCGGCTTCTCGTAGACCCCGGGCTTTAGCCGGGGGCGGCGCAGCCGCGGGCCGAGGGATCCTGCGTGGGTTGTAGGTGTTGCGGCCCCTCGCAAGATCCCTCGCTCCGCCTGAAAAGCGGCTGCGCTCGGGATGACGCCGTCAAGAAAAACGAGTCTGAGCCACCACCACCGACCGACGACTAACGACCAACGACAGCCTTTTCCGCTACAATCTCTCCCTGCATGCTGCGCACCGCACTTCACGCTGACCCCCATAACCTGTTCCTGCACGATCTCGTGCTCGAGTCGTGCCGGCGCCATGCCCAGAAAACTGCATTGGTAGACGCATCTTCGGGTCGCCGTCTGACTTACGCGGAATATGGGGAAACGGTCGAGTCCCTCGCTCGCGGCCTGATCACTGCTGGCGTTAAGCCTAGCGATGTGGTCGCGATCTTTCTGGCCAACTCCTGGGAATTCTGCACCGCTTATCATGCGACCACGCTCGCCGGAGCCATCCCCACGCTGCTGAATCCCACTTACCGCGAGCGCGAAGTTCGCTATCAGCTGGAGAATTCAGGGGCAGTCATTCTGATCACTGATGGCGCTCACCTGGAAGGAATCAACCTGGGCGGCTTACCCAACCTCCGCCGCGTTTACACGACCCGCTCGTCAGCGCCGGGTTCCGAGCCTTTCGCCAACGTTTTGGCTCCGTCAAGCGCCGCTCACCCAAAACCTGACCGATCTTCGGAAGAGACTCTTGCCGCGCTTCCCTACTCCAGCGGCACGACCGGCCTGCCCAAAGGCGTCATGCTCTCGCACTTCAATCTTGTCGCCAATGTCTTTCAGCTCTGCGGCCCGCATGCGACCAAGCTCAACTCCTCCGACACCATCCTCTGCTGCCTGCCGCTTTATCACATTTACGGATTAAACGTGATACTCAACCCTGCCCTGATTTTGGGCGCAACGCTGGTCCTGGTGCCGCGCTTCCACCCGCAGCAGATGACCCGGCTCCTGGTGGATGAGGCCGTGACCATGATGCCTCTGGTGCCGCCGGCCATCAACGCGCTTTGCCAGGCCGCCGAGGCCGGGCAGTTTCCCAGCCAGCACAAAGTCTGCTGGATCAAGTCGGGAGCTGCGCCGCTTGCTCCCGAACTGGCCCGCCGCTTTACAGCCCTCACCAACATCCTCGTATGCCAGGGATACGGCATGACCGAAGCTTCGCCGGTCACACATGTCGGCTTTCTCGAACCCGAACTCTACCATCCGGACTCGATCGGTCATCCCCTGGCGCAAACTGACTGCCGCGTTTTGTCGTCAACCGAGGTTGATCTCGGGGACACTCCGGACAAACGCAGCGAAGTCCCTTCCGGCCAGCCGGGCGAGTTGGTCATGCGGGGGCCGCAGTTCATGCTCGGCTACTGGAAGGAGCCGCAAGCCACGGCTGCCGTCGTGCGCGATGGCTGGTATTGGTCCGGCGACATCGTTACCCGTGATGGCGAAGGCTTTTACCGGGTCGTGGATCGTCGCAAGGAAATGATCAAGTACAAGGGTTTTCCGGTGGCCCCGGCAGAAGTGGAATCCGTTCTGCTCGAGCATCCGGCTGTAAAGGAGTGCGGCGTGGTCGGCCGGCCCAACCAGGACGCGGGAGAAATCCCCGTCGCCTTCGTTGCCCTGCGCGATGGATTTGTGGATGGCAAGAAATTGGAAGAGGAGCTTTGCGCTTTCGTCGCCGATCGCCTCACGCATTACAAGCAGCCCCGTGAGATCCACTTCGTCGCTGCCGTCCCCAAAACGGCCTCAGGGAAGATTTTGCGCCGCGAACTGAGAAAGGCTATCGGCTGACCGGACTAATCACTCTCCGCGGTGCCGCGGTCTGATCCGCACCTGTCAAAGAAGTGACATGCTTTTGACAACCTCCTGACAATCCAGACCACTCCTGCCTCCAAACTGACCCCAGTACGCGTGGCCACTGTTACCGTCGCCGCGAGTGCCCGGGAGCGCCACTTCCCCGCATCGTTCGCCTTGGATCTGTGGACCCCCCGAAAACTACTTTGAAGGTTGGCTTGACCTACAGGAGGACCGTCATGAATTTGTCTCAGCTTAGAACCTGGGCCTGCACCGCTGCCGTCATCACCGCGGGCGCCCTCTCCGCCCAGGCCCAGGGAAATAACTTCAACACACCCGGCAACATTCTGATTTCCGATCAGTACAACAACCGCGTCATCGAAGTGAACCCCGACAATCACGAAGTGGTCTGGCAGTTCGGCAACGGCTCCAGTGTCGCGGGACCGCAATCGGTGGTCGGCGTCAATGACGCACAACGGGTTGGCTTTCTCACGCTGATCGCCGGCACTGGCGTGCCACCCGGTGCTGAGCCGACGTGTACGAACGGTTGTGCAGACAATCGGGTCATGCTGGTTGATCCTCTCGGCGACATCGTTTGGCAATACGGTCAGGCGGGCGTTACTGGTTCCGGGCCCAATCAACTGAACACTCCGGTTCAGAATACGTGGCTGCCCAACTTTCATGTTCTGATCACCGACCAGGGCAACCAGCGCATCATTGAAGTTACATTGGAAAGGAACATTGTGTGGCAATACGGCCAGAACGGCGTCAGCGGCGACGGCCACGACCAGCTCAACAGCCCAAACAGCGCCGAGTTGCTCGCCAACGGACACATCCTGATCGCCGACGAGAGCAACAACCGCGTGATCGAGGTCACCCGCAACCACAACATCGTCTGGAGCTATGGGTGCGCCAGTTGCAGCGAGCTCAGCGGCGCCGCCTTCGCCAGCCGCCTGCCCAACGGGAATACGCTGATCACGGATTCGAATAACAATCGCATCCTGATCGTGACCCCGGAGAAGCAGGTCGTGTTCACCTACTATACAAATGCCCGTCCCGGCAGCGTTTCGTCGCCTCTCCCGACGCGCGCCGTCCTGCTCAGGAATGGCCATATCCTCATCAGTGATCAGTACAACATGCAGGTCATTGAAATTGATCCGGATAAGAATGTCGTCTTTTACCAAGGACAAATTGGCGTGGCCGGAAACACCTTTGACCGGCTGAACGGCCCTTACGATGCTAAAGTCGTCGGCGATTACACAGGCCTTACGCCGCCGTTTGGCTTTGCGGGTAAATAGCAAACCACAATTGAGCTAAAGATCCCTCCGCGACTTTCCGGAGGGCTTTTCTTTGCGACTTGGAATCCTCCGCCGCTCACTTACCGAACGATCGAACGCAGGGAATTTCCTTGGAACTTTCCCGTGTGGCCTCTCGTACCTTGTTTCAGCTAACGAATTCAGCCCCGGCGCGGACGACGCCCCGGGGAAGGAGAACTGCGATGGACGGCATTACTGGTCTGGCAGCCGTGATCATGTTTCTGGGCATGCCCACGGCGATCATAGCGATGTACACCTTTTACCGCGTGCGCAAGCTGCGCTCCGAGGAGCGCCTGGCGGCGATTCAGAAGGGCGTAAGCGTCCCGATGGAGCCCGAGCTTTCGCAAGCGGCGCACTCCCGGCGCTACGGCATCTTGTCCATCGCCGGCGCCGTCGGCTACATGCTGGCTTTCAGCATCGTCGCCAGGGTCGAACCCGATGCACTGATGGCGGCCGCATTCGGCGCGATCCCATTCACTCTAGGATTGGGTTTTCTGCTCGATTCAGTTCTGATTCGCCGCGACGCCCGCGCCTCATAAGTTGCGCCGAACCTGGCGGGACGATAAGAAGCGGGCGACCCATCCTTGTCCGCCCCTTGCGGGAAGACAAGGATGGGATTTTGCGTTTCAATCCCCGGTAAGGAACTTGTACTGAGCTTCGGTCAGGGGCACGACGCTGAGTCTTCCCTGCCGAACCAGCGGAGACTCCGCAAACAAGCGGTTCGCCTTTGCCTCGGCCAGGGTCACCGGTTTCGCGTTGGCCTGGTCTGCCTTGATCTTCACTTGCGGATTCCTCGCGTCCGATGCATCCACCGACACGACCGTCGCCGTTCCCACGGCACTTTTTTCGTCCCCAGTGTGGTAAATAACAAGGCGCTCACCCGGCTTCATCGCCCGCAGATGCTTGAGCGCCACGGGATTAGAGACCCCATCCCAAATCGTCGTCTTTTCGCGCTGCAAGTCGGCAAATGAGTACGTGGAGGGTTCAGTTTTCAGCAGATAATCCATAAACTACCCCAGTGCGTGAGATGAATTCGGTTTAGTTAAAGCGATGAAGATAATTCAGTCCGGCTTTTTGTCGTTCTGATCCGGCGGTGGCGCATTTTGTTTCGGAGCCGAGCCCGCATCTGCAGGATGATCTCCATAAATGGAGAGCTGGCCCTTGGGACGCTTCAATTTGATGGTGATCTCCATCTTCGGCTTCCCAATGTCGAAGTCATCCCCATAGGTCTGAAATCCCGAGGCCAGCACCTGCACGCGCAGCTTGCCGTAAGGGATACCGTTGAAATTTGCCTTCCCGTCCGGGTCGGTTTTTAATTCCATCCCCCCCTTTTCCTGTTTTCCGTGAGAATCCACCGGGTGCATGATCACAGAGGCGTTCCGCACCGGTTTCCCGTTGTCTTCCTTGAGCACGATGAAATTCAACCACGAAGTCGGCCCTTCATCCTCATCCTTTTGCGCGAAGGTCAAGTCCGCAATCGCGAGAATCCCCAGTACCGCTGTCAGAGCCAATGCCTTCTTCATGCGACTCATTTTATGCAGTTGCAGGCCCAGCTGTCACCCCTCCGCTCTTGATCGTAAGGCTACGCGCGTGAGGTCTTTGCACACCCCTGAAGTCTTTTACAATGCCGGAAGTGAAGACCTGGGACGTAATCGTCATCGGCGGAGGCATCATCGGCCTGTCGCTGGCTATCGCGCTGCGCAAGCGCGGTGCGACCGTTCTGGTCGTCGAACGAGGGGAACCGGGCCGGGAGGCTTCTCACGCGGCGGGAGGGATGCTGGTGGACTGCAGCGCAGAAACTCCTCCTGCGCTACAGTCGCTTGCGCTGGCAAGCGCCCGCATGTATCCGGAATTCACCTACGAACTGGAAGCTGAATCTGGCCTGAAAGTGGATCTGCGAGATCAGGGAACGATCGTGTTTCCTCCGGCGGAACATGTCCACGAACGGCCCGGATTTACGCTCGCGAGCTTGCTGCCGGCGCCACTGGGCGAGTTGGAGCCGGCGCTGGCGGAGCCAGACCGTCCAGCCTTTTATTTGAAGGAACGAAGCGTGGACCCGCGAGCATTGGTTCGGGCGGCGCTAGAGACGGCAAAGCGCCGCGGGACAGATTTCTCTGCCGGCAACATGGTCACGGCTGTGAATCTTTCGGACGGGCGCGCCACAGGCGTGACCACTAGCAAAACCACCTTCCGTGCATCGAAGGTCGTCAATTGCGCGGGTGCCTGGTCAAGTCAGATCGCTCCTCATGCCTTCCCCACCCGCCCCGTGAAAGGGCAGATGCTGTGCCTGATCATGCCCGCGCGCACGCTGCTCAAGCACGTCGTCCGTTCGCCTGAGGCCTATCTCATCCCGCGCAGCGATGGCCGACTCCTCGTCGGCGCTACCGTTGAAGAGGCTGGATTCGACAAGCGTACCGATCCCACCACAATCCGCCGCCTGCATCATGCCGCCATGGCGTTGGTCCCGAAACTTGGCGATGCCAAGATTCTCGAGGACTGGGCCGGCCTGCGTCCCGGAACTCCCGACGCCCTGCCCATCCTGGGCGCGACTGCAACGCCCGGCTACTACGTGGCTACGGGACATTTTCGCGATGGCATCCTGCTGGCGCCGATTACGGCGGAAATTATGGCGGCGGTGATGGAAGGCCGCCAGCCGGATTACAACCTGGCTCCTTTTTCGCCGGCAAGATTTTCGTCGTAGAGACGTGGCTCGCTACGCCCGAGCCAGTGATCATTGCCCCATACGCGCCGTGCTACGCGTCAGGCACAGAGTGGATGTAGGCCCGCATCATGCGCACTTCGTCATCCTTCAAGTCGAGATTGTGCAGCAGGATGTCCCGCAGCGAGATCATGCCGATCAGGTGTCCTTCGTGGCAAACCGGCAGATGGCGGAAGTTGTGGCGCCGCATGAGGGCCATGCAGCTTTCGAGCTCTTCATTCATGTTGACCGTGAGAGGATCATCGGTCATGACTTCGGCCAGGCAAATGCTGCGGGGATCGCGTCCCTCGGCCACGACGCGACTCATGAGGTCGCGTTCGGAAAAGATTCCGACCAGCTTGCCGTTGTGCGTCACCGGCACGGCGCCGATGTTCCGCTCAACCATGACTTGCACAGTCTCGAGCACGGTCTGGCCCATTTCCGCCTGATAGGTATCCTGATTTTTGATCAAGTCGCAGATTCGCATGCGGCACCTCCCGCCACAAAGGACCCGATCCGAGCATCTATAGGGCCGCGAGTATATGCCGAAAAGGCGGTGGAAGAAAAGAA
>Ga0187780_10003715_pt1 | contig 11490 bp, 13 predicted proteins | sample 1015_Q2_SP10_20__FD_132429 | JGI IMG/M metagenome (GOLD analysis project Ga0187780, IMG submission 132429) | Tropical peat soil microbial communities from peatlands in Department of Meta, Colombia - 1015_Q2_SP10_20_MG | ecosystem: Environmental > Terrestrial > Soil > Wetlands > Peat | place...
AGTTAACCAAGGTGTTCTCGTTAGCAAGGATTAGGCTCTTCTCGCTCCTCGTTTTTCTAATCGTCGGCTCCACTTTGATAATCACGACCGCGCTCCAAGTATGACCCGAAACACGACATCCCAGAAGATGCAATGACGAACCGTCAGCTTCGGCGTAACGTCACGGAGGAAAGAACGGGAACCCTCCGCTCATGAGACCTGCGCGCACTCTAACACGACCTGCGCGCAGATCACCAGATTATCGGTAAGAATTTATAGCAGAAGTGTTACTTGGGGTAACAAAATAGGATGTGTAAGTGATGGTTTGGACGTTCATCAAGACGACCCTACTTATCGGGTTCCTTACGGGCATTCTTTTTGTAATCGCATATTTGTTAGGCCTTTCTCCACTTCTTGCACTCGGCTTCGCCGCTTTCATGAACCTCATAATCTACTGGTTCAGCGACAAGTTCGTCTTACGCATGGGCGGCGCCCACCTGGTCACAGAACAAGAGGCCCCCAGAGTCTACTCTGCGCTGAGCAAGCTCACAGCGGAAACCGGAAACCCGATGCCGAAAGTTGCGCTGGTCAACAGCCCGATTCCAAACGCCTTCGCAACCGGCCGCAGCCCCAACAACGCCACCGTTGCCGTTCACACCAGCCTCCTGAACATCGTAAACGACGAAGAACTGGAAGCCGTTCTCGCCCACGAACTGACGCACGTTAGAAATTGGGATACGCTGACAACCACGATCGTAGCCACGGTCGCGGGCGCCATCACCTACTTGGCCCAATGGGGATGGCTGTTCGGAGGCGCCTTCGGCTATAGCGGAGGATCAGGAGGCCGGGACCGGCAGCAGGGCAACATTATCGGTCTCCTCTTGATGATGATATTAGCTCCCCTTGCTGCAATGCTTGTCCAACTTGCAGTCTCGAGAACCCGTGAATACTCAGCTGATGAAGGAGGCGCAAAATTAACGAGGAATCCAATGGCCCTGGCAAGCGCACTCGAGAAAATAGACGCCTATGCAAAGCAAAGGCCCGCTCGTACAAACGCAAACCCCGCGCTCTCCACCATGTACATTATCAACCCATTTCGAGGTTCATTCATAGCAGGGTTGTTCTCAACTCATCCTTCAACTGAGAAACGCGTCGCCCGCTTGGAACGGATCGCAGAAAGCATGGGGACAGGCCGATATTACCCACGCTAGAGAAAAGCGGAACTATTGTAGCTAGATTTCATCTAGGAGTGCCACTGCGCGTACAGGTGAAGTTGAGCCGTTAAGCTTTAGCGGAAGCGCCACGATCCGAAACCTCGATTGCTGAATCTTTTCCAAATTGCAAAGGCTCTCCAATACTAGAATTCCAGCTCTCATCAAGATTGAATGCGCGGATAGCTCCTTGCTGTCGTTCGGGTCTAAGCTGGGCGCGTCGGTTCCAACCATGAACGGGCGTTTGAATTCGAGGTATTCTGCCCCATTCTCGCTCAAGTAAGCATGGGGCGTTTGAACGGTCTCGTAGCGTTTGGAATCACCCGTACGTGCGTGGAGAAGAACAACTTCGCCTTCACGTAAACCTACACCCGCGCGTTCCTCGGCACTCTCCAAGTCCTCATCATCAATTGGCTGCCCAGGCTCCTTGTCCGTGAGATCTAGAAGGACCGAATCTGCTACGAACAGTTCTAGCCCGAATTGGTCGAGCCGCTTTCCGCCATTGATAAGGTAGGATGGAGCCTCGATGTGTGTGCCGGTGTGATTATCTCGAATGAAAGAATCGAGAGAAAGTTCAGCCGAGAGATCTAGTATTCTCAAAGATCAAATCGCCCTTATAGCCAAAATGTAGCATATTCGCCGGCCAAATAACGCCTTTTCCGCTTCTCCACTCCATTTGGACCGTTCCAAGGAATCATTAAAGAGGAGTTTTCCTCTTTTTAGAACGCTCACACATTAGATTCATACTAATCGTGGGAAAGGAAATCATGCAAAACTCGACTCCGCCGGGCCAAACGTTCGCCAAACGTTGGGCAATCTACGCGGCCCTCGGCGTCCCTGAAATCAAACTCGACACATGGCGTTTATCAACGAAAGGCCTAGTCGAGAAAGAGCTTAGCCTCAGCTTCGATGATTTGCGGAAGCTACCTCAAATTCAACTCAAGAGGGACTTTCATTGCGTAACCTCGTGGAGCATAAGCGACGTTGTCTGGGAAGGCGTCCCTTTTCGCGCCCTCGTGAAGTTAACAGGCGTCAAGTCTGATGCGCAGTGGGTGATGTTCCATTGCGCCGACAGTTACACCGCCCCAGTCCCGCTTGAGGACGCGATGGTTGAAGACTCACTAATTGCCTTCAAAATGAACGGCAAACCAATTCCAATCCAGCAAGGTTTCCCAGCACGCCCATTCATTCCGCAACTTTACGGATGGAAGAGCGCAAAATGGTTGACGGCAGTTGAATTCCTACGCGAGTACGAAGACGGATATTGGGAAAATTTCGGGTACCATGAGAGAGGGAACATTTGGGACCAAGAACGTTTCAAGGGCCAAGGCGGGAAACACGTTAGGCACAAGGGACTGGGAAGCATTCCAGTCTAACAATCATTGAATGTGTAGAAGCCTTCATGAAAAGCCCGACTCGTCTATGGGTTGAATCATTTCCCCAAACGCTTTTATGAACCTCGCCGGTTCCAGCCCCGAGATGAGCCCTATGCCAGATAGCGTTGTGCACTTCGAGATTCCTGTGGATAACATGGGAAGGGCACAGAAGTTTTACAAGGAAACTTTTGACTGGTCAATCAACGCCATTCCTGAAATGGGTTACGCGATCCTCGGGACCACTCCTTCGGACGAAGATGGCCGTCCTACTCAACCTGGCGCGATAAACGGCGGTATGCTTGAACGCGAAGACCCAGTCAAACACACCGCAGTCACAATTCGTGTGGCCAGCATCGACGAAGCCGAAAAGCGCATCCAGAAGAACGGCGGAAAAATGATCCGGAAGAAGATGCCCGTAGGCGACATGGGCTTCGCAGCTTACTTTCAAGACAGTGAAGGGAACGTCGTAGGGCTCTGGGAAACAAAGGCGCAGTAGTGTGGTTCGGGTGGCCGAACCCCTAATCTCTGAACTGAAGAAAGCGTTGCTCGGCTGGTTCTACCCCGCAAGGTACAACCTAGAGAGATGGGCTTATGCTCTGCAGCGGATATCCGGCATCGCTGTTACCGCTTACTTCTTGGCACATATTGTGGAAACCGGGAACGTAGTTGGTGGCATGGCTGTTTGGAGTGTACCTTCGTTCAATTCAGCGAAGGACGTTTGGACAGCAACCTTCCAATTCCTAGATAACCCCGTCTTCGACATTGGCCTTGTCGTCATCGGCTTCATGCTCGCATACCATACAATAAACGGAATCAGACTGACGCTAACTGAGTTTGGGTTACTGCAGGGCCGTCCTACCAGGCCTGACTTTCCCTATGAACCAAAATCCTTCACGAAGTCGCAGAGAGCTCTATTCTGGTTGAGCGTAATATTCGCAGTCGCAACAGCCGTGTACGCCATAAGCGTCTTATTCGGGGTTTGAGGCAGACATGAAGGAATCCACTAAGATGCTTCTCCACTACATCACAGGCCTGGGCATCGTTATCGCCGGAGGCTTACACCTCTTTACAGTTTTCTTGACGGGCTCCTACTTTCAGAATCTTGCATTCAGCGGCGGCGCATACTCTGTTATTGAAGTTTACAGAAACTTGATTCTTGCATTTAGCTTGGAACTTCTCTTAATTTTCGTCGACTATCACGCTTTGAACGGAATTCGAGTGATTCTCATAGAATTCCATCAAGGCAAAGGATGGGAAAGTGGCGTCTCATGGATTTTGGCGGTTGCAGGGATCTTACTGCTCGTTTACGGCACGAGAACAATTCTGATTGCGAACGCACTCGTCTGAAGAACAGTTAAAATTGGAAAACACAGTTCTCAAATCTGAGAGACACCGGGCCCAGAAAATCCTCAACGTCCTCCGCGCTACGCTTGTCATACGTGAGAAGGACTTCGCCACACTGACCGTCACAAAAGAAACACCGGATCCTTTCCGTATTCTTGTCGTAACCGTTCTTACACAGAACTGTACCGACGTCGCTGCACTCAGAGCCTTCAGAAACCTTGACCGGCAGGTAGGCGTAACCGTACCTAGGCTAAGACGAGCAAACGTGCGAACCATTGAGAAAGCTATCTACGTTGCAGGTTTGCATAAGCAAAAGGCACGGGGCCTAAAGCAGCTCGCCAAAGTCATTGCTGTACAACATTCCGGTAACGTCGCGACCGCATTAAAGGGCTCGGTTGAAGAAGCGCGTGTTGCACTGCAAGAATTGCCGAGAGTGGGACCGAAAACGGCGGACGTTCTACTAGGTGTGTTAGGTCGTTCCACGATCTCTGTCGATACGCACGTAGACCGCGTCTCGAAACGGCTTGGCTTCGCTCCAAGCAAAGCTGGCTATGAAAAAGTTAGAACCTCCTTAATGCAGCTGTTTCGCGAGAAAGACGCGCGTTTCGTCCCACTGTACATGATGGCGCATGGTAGACAGACATGCAGAGCACAGAGGCCACTCTGCCCTACCTGTCCGATAGCGAATATGTGCCCGTACCCCAACAAGAAAAAGTAAAGTCTCCAAAAGCGACTTTCAATGGGGACCCACCCTGGTGGGGGGGGTGGTGTAATTTTCTGCGGAACCCATGTTACTCTCAGGCATACACATTCGACAATTAATGTCCCCAATACGCTTGCGATTACTTCGGTTGGGGCGCCGGATATTGCTATTCTGGCGGAATCTCTTTGAACGCCAGCGATATATTCAAACCCTCATCCCGAAGCTTGTTCTTCGTGATTACGTACAGTAGGGCGCCCACGATGAAAGTCGCAGCTATGTAGCCGTAGGCTAACGGGTTACCTCCCCAAACTCTTGGGTAGCTTAGGAACTCGTAGGTCAAATAGGCGAAAACAAGGGATTGTAGGATCCCCGCGGCTGCAAGAAGAACCCTGCCGCCTCCTCTCTCCTTCCTCAGTGCGTAGATTACGGCTGCAATTCCGACGAAAGCGAAGTAAATCATTGAAGCCATCACTGCACCGTAGAGCGAGGAAAGCGTTCCGTAAAGAAAGGCGGCTAGGCCGATCAGGACTATGGTTACTCCAAGGTCAAGTAAATGCGCGACCACGGGTGAGCCGTATTTCGGGCTTACGTAGGCAAGCTGGGACGGAAGGTACCGGTCGAAAGCTTGTGCCAGCATGTATCTGGAGATGGTGATTATGCCGAAGGCTAAGATTGCAACGGTCAGCACGATCCAGCCGATGCCGATTATCCAAGCTTGCACGTAATTCGACGATACCCCCATAGCCAAAGTCCAGAAGTTGAAGGAGTAATTGTTCACTAGGGTTGGGTTTGAGAACGCTGCGGTCATGAACTGAAAACCTCCAACGTAGTACATAGACCCAAAGGGAATAGTGACAACAAGGAAGGCTAGCAAGAGTGAGATTGGAACGTTCCACTTCGATGCTTTGCCCCCCAACTCGGAACCCACTGAAGGCGCCGCGTTGAACCATGGATACGTGAAGAGCGCAAAGTAAGGCATCATTAAGAGAGTTGATTTCAAATCGAAAACGGGTCCGGAGTACGAACTGGCGAGAGAGGCGTAGGTCGTATTCGGAATATTCAGTCCGTTAATGTATTTCTCTACGCCCGCCGTGCCGGCCGTGAGTATCGTCACAACGGCAACGGCTACGGCAGCCATGCCTATAATCCAAAACGTTGAGATCAACTTGAATCCAAGCCTCGGCCTCAGTATGTTGACCACGATCAGCGTAAACACGAGGATAGAGGCTAACAGGAACTGCGAGAATGGATCGGACCCCGTAACGTTACCTGGTAACGCGAGACCCAACATGCTCGAGTAACCAAGGGAGAGGCCGACAGAACCAACAGCGAATACGGCTGACAACGCGATAAGCGCGAGGTAGGGCATCGTTTCGAGTGTGATACCCATTAAAGTTACAGTGCTCCCGAGAAAGCCACCAAGCGACCGCGACAGCCACACGTAATCCCCTCCAGTCCTCGACACCCGACGCGACATCATAGTGTAAACGATCATTTGAGGGACCGCTAGTAATGCTGCAATCGCTGAACCGAAGACGAGGTTGACACCTGATACTGTCGGAAGCGCCAGCATCGTAAATCCAACTAGTGCAAGGGCTGCCCCCACGGACATGTAGCTAACGTTGATGGCAACTGCGTCTAGTAACGAAACTTTCTTGGTTAGGCCAGTGGCTTCCCTGAGGAATACCTTAGAAGACGGTGTCAACTCAAACGAATCCGTATAGATTGGCCAAACGCCTACGCACCCATATTATACATAAAAACACAGAGGCTTTTCCTGTGTCTGTTCAGGTTTCAGTTTTCCAGGGCATATAGTACAGTCGTATCAGTGTGGGGTTTGGCACACACTATTACTCCCACACAAAGGAAGCCCTTTGATAAGAGAGCAGTTATCCTGTACATTGTTCCCGGGCGTGATTAGACTTGGCGCTTTTTCGGGTACAGCGGTCCAGGATCTCGCTGAGGGCCGGAGGAGTTCTCGATGTCGCGGTAGCGGGTCCGGAGGATGGGATCCCACTCGTATTCCACCACGGAACCCCAAATTCGTTGATATTATTCGAACCTTTCATTGAGGCCACCGTGAAGCGAGGTCTGCGATATCTTTCTTATTCGCGTCCGGGTTATGGGAACTCGACGCGAAAGCCGGGTCGCATGGTCGCCGACTGCTCGCGTGACACGGTGAAAATCATCGATCAACTCGGAGTCGACCGCTTCTTCGTAATCGGATGGTCGGGGGGTGGACCACACGCATTAGCATGCGCGGCCCTCCTGCCGCAGCGTGTGATCGCTGCATCTACGATCGCGTCCATCGCACCTTGGGGTTCGCGGAACCTTAACTGGCTGGCCGGAATGGGCAAAGAGAATATCGAGGAGTTCAACGCGGCCCTCGCTGGCCCAGACGAGCTTCGGTTGTTCCTGGAACGGGTAGGACCGGAGTTCGCCCAAGTCACTGGCGAGCAAATCATCGCAGTATTGGGTGATCTTGTAGGGGATGTGGACAAAGCAGCGCTCACAGGCGAGTTCGGCGCGTTCCTGGCCCACAATGTCCGGGAAGCCCTTCACAACGGCTTCTGGGGCTGGTTCGACGATGACATTGCCTTCATTAGCGACTGGGGGTTTGATTTGACGCTGATCAATGTCCCTGTGACGGTGTGGCAGGGAGCCAAGGACCAGATGGTTCCGTTCGCGCATGGACAGTGGCTGGCAGAACACCTGCCCGCCGTTCAAGCACGCCTGCTACCCGAACACGGCCACCTGTCACTCGCTGTAGGCTCCTTCAGCAAGATCTTGGATGACCTCATAGCAAGCGCAAAACACTGACCGCTGTCGACGCCCGTCAATCTGGGAGCACTCCATTCTTGGTCATAGGCGGTCACCAGCCTTCATGTGCGCCCTCCCGTTTCCTACGGGGTGTTAATTGAACGGGGGTGACTTCACCCAATCATTAGGTGACATCACCCTAACACACGCAATAGAGGCTGAACAAACCCCTGCTGTTCATGGGTGCATTACACCGTTAAGTGACGAGGATGTCACGCCTGACAGCGTGCAAAAAACGTACATGGATATCTGCTTCTGAGCGGCCACTTGCAGATTGGGTACACCCAACCATAGGGTGTACCCATTCGGGGCAGCTACGTGCGGATTCCATACACCTAACCATCAGGTGTACGCATTCTTGCCAGCCAAGGGTGAATGCCACTCGATCATTGGGTGCATTACACCTCGAAAAGACGGCGTGTGGAACACGCAAATATCAGGCAAGTCTAGATTCTGGAACTACTAGCTTGGGGTTCCATTGGCAAAGACGGTCGTCATTGGCGCAATAAACTGGGACGTCAACCTCTTCGTTGACAGGTTTCCTCGAAGCGGGGAGGAAGTAGTTGTTCGCCTGATCACACGTGTCCCAGGCGGGAAAGCAGGTAACGCTGTCGTTGCCGCTGCAAGGTTACTTGGGCCAAACCAAGCCGCCATAATGGGTGGGCTGGGAACTGACGCGGTAGCGTCCGAGCAAGTTAGGCTCTTCAAAGACGAAGGAGTGGACGTATCAGGCCTGAAGTTCGTCAAAGACACGGAGTCAGGGCAGGCGTACATCATTATCGACGCAAAGGGAGAAAACATCATACACACCCACTTTGGAGCTAACGCCAAGATCAGCCCAGATTATCTGGATGGCCGAATGCGACGTGAACTAATCAGAAAATCAACAGTCATCACAATAATGGACCCGCCTCTCGAAACCGCTCTAGAGCTGGCCCGTGAAGCACGAAAACTTGACAAGGTCATCGCATGGGATCCTGGCCCGAATTCGAGAAGAGGCTTCAAAGACTCTGAGGAAATGTTGCAAAAGGTCGATTACGTGTTAGCCAACGAATCTGAAGTCGCTTTCTTGACTGGAACAAAGAACCGTGGTGCAGCTGTCCGCAAGCTGATGAAGACCAACCGTGAGCTCAGAGTAGTGGCAAAGTTAGGGGCCAAGGGTTCGATCATGTACAGTAAGAATGAACAAAGCGTATCTGAGGCCCTCGACCTGAAGTCACTAGGTATGAAAACCGTCAACACGGTGGGCTGCGGGGACGCGTTCATTGGCGCCTTTGTGGCAGCTCTATCCGAAGGCCGAAGTGAACATGAGGCGTTGAACTGGGGGAACGTGGCCGGAAGCCTGAAGGCAACACGACCCGAAACACGTGGGAGCCCAAACCGCGAAACTCTACTGAAATACTTGCTTTGACCAGACGGCCACCGTTTGCGTCATTCTTGGGCATCGAGAAAGTCCAAGGCTTCTCTTAGCGAACTAATTCTTCCATCCGGTCTTATCTCTGAATCCGGAACTCGCCTATCAAACCTAGACAGGGCGAACAACGACGTTGGCCGGTTCTTGAAGCCTTCTGGTATGGGATAATCAAACAGCAGAGCCTTCATCCCAGCGTTCTTAGCACCCCAAGCATCCGCCTCGGGGTCATCACCAATGTGAATGACTTTGGCTGGTTCCGTCCCAAGCGCGGCCACTGCTTTCTCGAATATCTGTCGATTGGGTTTCCTTGAGCCCACTTGATCGGAGAAAACCGTTGAATCGAAGAAACCCAACACGCGATACTTCCCAAGCAATTCGCGTAAGGCTCGACCAGGACTCCGACCCGTGTTGCTGATCAGCCCGATTCCGCGAACTTGGTCTCGCATTTCCTTCAGAGTTGTAACGGCATCGCCATTAAGCTCCGGAGGAGAATCAAAAATTGGGTCAACATATGCACTCTCAAGTTTCACCGCTGTCGCAGAACTCAAGACAAAATCACTTAGGCCTGAGGCATTAAGGATTAGACGAATTTGCTCTATTGTGAGGAGTTCTTTGTTGCTCCGCCAAATTGCTTGGAACTGGGTAGCGGTCTGTTCGTAACCCTTCTTCAGGTCTTCTTCTGAAATCCTAGTGCCAGATTCCGAAAGTACGCGGCACATCCTTTCACATCTCAAGTCATTCCGGGCGTCGTCTAGCTCCGGGCGGTCGATGAAGAGCGTTCCCCAAAGGTCGAAGGTAACCCAGAGGTTTCTCTTGGAACTTGTCACTTGATTCCTGCCTTTCTGAGTTCACTCGCAATCAATGGGGCGACGCTTACGCGGCTGATCGGGCTCGGAACGGTGTCAGTCCCGACGACGCTAACTACTCCTGCGTTCTGTATTTTCTCAAGTGCGCCGGGCGCTAGGATCGGGTGAGTGCAGGCAACGGCGACTTTGTTCGCTCCTTGTGAGAGAAGTATTTTCGAAGCTTCGACGATCGTTCCTCCGGTGCTGATTATGTCATCAACGATTAACACATCTCGTCCCTTGGCGTTCGACCTCCTAGGGCGGACCTCCACGTGGTCATCTCCAAGCCGCTTTTTCTCAAAAATATCATAATCAGTCCCGAGCCTGTCGGCCGCAATTTTCGCCCACTGCTCAGCTTCTGCATCTGGCCCAATCACCAGTGGCTTCTGTATCTCCTCCGTTTTCTTAGCGTAGTCAGCTAGAAGGGGCATCGCAGACAGATTATGTGATGGTATCTTGAAGACCTCTGAGGATTTCAGGACGCGATGCTGATGCATGTCGATCGTGTAAATCTCATCGGTTCCGACGGTCTCCATGAGTTTTGTGACGGTCCTGAAGCTTAGCGCTTCGCCAGGTTTGAAGCGTTCATCCTGTCGCGCGTAGGCGAAGTACGGTATGAACGCGGTAACCCTACTCGCTCCCAAATCCTTCAGCGTGTCAACGAGCAGTAGATATTCGAAGAGTAATTCATCCGGCGTGTGATGTATTGATTGAATCACGGCGACGTTTTCATTCTTGACGTCATCGACCACACGGAGGTACTTCTCCCCGTCTGGAAAACGTCGGATATCCAATGATCCTGATTTCAAATGGAGTTCTTGTGCGACTTTTGCTGCTAGCGTTTCGGACGATGATCCCCCTATTACAATCAATTCACAAAACCTATGATAGACCCGTATCGGACGCTCGAATAAAACTTGTTTGAGTGAGGTCTCAGTTCTTCAACTCGTCGATCGCATCAATAACTTCTTGAAAGTCAGTAATTTCCTTGTGGACGACCTTTCCATTACGACATGCCTCCGCTAATCTAGAGCCCTTGATCGCGAATGGAAAATCAGCGGCTCTCGCTGCCGGGAAGTCCCCTGTTCCATCACCTATGAAGAACACCCTGTCGCTCTGTCTCTTATGGTACCTGACTAGGTCATCCTTGAAGTTGACTGCCCCACTTCCCAACAATTTAGGGAAGCTCAGTTCGTAACCGCTGTGGGTGTACGTAGCTTTCGGAGCATATATCTCCACAAACTCCAACCAATCTCGTCGACCTAGGAAATGGCGTATACAAAACTCGAGCCCGCCGCTCACAATAATCAGTGGCAGACGCTTCCTCCTGCAAGAATCGACTAGCTTGTCGAAGTTCGGCCTAAAGACCACAACTTTGTCCAGCTCTTCCAGTATCTGCTGTTCGTTAACCTTGAGCATAGCAAATTCATCTCGCAGAGATTTTTCAAAGCTGATCTTGCCGCTCTCAAATCGCTCTTCGATCAGTTTCCAGCTTGGATCTGCAAAACGCTCCAGTGCATATTCGGCGGTATCGATGTTGACGATTGTTTCGTCAAAATCGGACATGATGAGCGTTTTGCCGGAATGCATGCGAATCCCTAGTCTAGGTGGAGGTTTCCTAATGGATTAAAGGTCAGAGTGGTAAACCCCTTGTGGAGTGGTTTGTGTTGCGTCGGCTAACGATTGTTCTTGCCCAGTGGTGCCCGCACTGTGTCCCGTTGTCCCTTGAGAGGGCGCGGCGGATGGCGAGGGAATTGAACGTTGAGCTTCGCGTTCTAGACATAGACCCACCTGATCA
>Ga0187780_10003716_pt1 | contig 11488 bp, 9 predicted proteins | sample 1015_Q2_SP10_20__FD_132429 | JGI IMG/M metagenome (GOLD analysis project Ga0187780, IMG submission 132429) | Tropical peat soil microbial communities from peatlands in Department of Meta, Colombia - 1015_Q2_SP10_20_MG | ecosystem: Environmental > Terrestrial > Soil > Wetlands > Peat | place...
ACGACCAGAAAGCTTTACGGCTAGACAGGAGTACTGCTCAGGGCAAAGCGTTGCGCCTGATGACTTCCGAATAAAACGCGGCGCTCAGCTTTGGCGTACGCTTCAGCGTAGCGTAGTCTATATGGACAAGGCCGAAACGCGTGCCGTATCCGTCCAGCCATTCGAAATTGTCCAGCAGGCTCCAAAGAAAGTAGCCGCGGACGGGTACGCCTTCGGCGACCGCGCGCTGGAGCATCGTCAGGTTGTTGCGCAGAAACATGATCCGGTCGCTGTCGTAGACGATGCTGTCGGCTGCCGGCGTGTCGTCGGTGCCGCAGCCATTTTCGCTGATGTAGATCTCGTTCACGTTCCAGATCTTCTGCAGATGTTTCGGCGCCCAGTAGAGCGACTCCGGCCCAACGAATTGCCAGGAAGACGCCATTCGCGGATGGGATTTTGAGAGCGGCACGACCTCATACCCCGGCGGCGCATCGATCGCACGGGCGTAGGTTGGTGTGTAAACATTGATGCCGACGAAATCGACCGGGCTCGCGATCGTTTTCAAATCGTCGTCGGTGAATTGCGGTGCATCCGGCCCGGCGGACGACAGGAAGGCGTCGGTGTAGCGTCCTTCGAGCATGACAGTGAGATAGCCGGCATTGAGTTCGCGTGTGGCGCGTTCGGCGGCCGCGATATTTTCCGCCGTCTCAATGACCGGCACCGCGGCCGTGATATTCTCCGCTGGTCCGACTTGGGTCCCGGGTTTCGCTCTCGACCGGATCGCCTGAACTGCAAGGCCGTGTGCGAGTACGGCGTGGTGGCGGACCTGATTAAGGCGCGCGCGAGGCAGCTTCAGCCCAGGTGCGAGTTGACCTGCTCCGTAGCCCCATTCAACGAATGTCGCGAACTCATTGAGTGTGAAAAAGCGTTTGATCCGGTCGCTCAGTTTTTCGCTGACATATCCGGCGTAGTCGGCAAAGGCTGTCGCCGTCTCGCGCGACTCCCACCCCCCGACGCTGTCCTGCAGCGACTGCGGCAAGTCCCAGTGATAAAGCGTCGCGAACGGTTCGATACCGTTGCCGAGCAGCTCGTCCGCGAGGCGGTCGTAAAAATCCAGGCCTTTCGGATTCAGAGTGCCCGTGCCTTGCGGGAAAACGCGCGGCCACGAAATCGAGAACCGGTATGTCTGCGCTCCCAGGGCCTTCATCAGCCGGACGTCTTCCTTGTACCGGTGATAGTGATCCAGAGCGACGTCGCCGGTGTCGTTGTTGCGAATTCTGCCGGGAGTGTGTGCAAACCTGTCCCAGATCGATTCGCCCTTGTCGTCCTCATTCCAGGCGCCTTCGATCTGATAAGACGACGTCGCGGTTCCCCAAAGGAAATCTGCCGGGAAAGTCCGCGCAGTGCACGGACCGGGCGCCGCTTGTTCTTCGGCCGCTTGCGCGCCGGCTGCAGGGGCGGAATTCAGAGCTAGTGTGCCGGCGCCCGCCAGCTTGATGAGATCGCGGCGTGAGGGGCCAGCTGTACGCGTATCATTCATTTCGCACCTTCGAGGAGTCCCTTTCACGTGCCCGACAGGAGTTTCGTGAGGGAATATCCGTTCGCCGCATTTGCGTTGCGTATCCGCACCGCTCGCCGGTTCAAAACAAACCAGACAAGAGGATAAGCGCCGCGAGCGCGATTATGCCCTGAACGAGCGCGCCGGTGGCAAAAACAGCCAATGCGCGCAGCGGTGTAATGCGCGCGCTATCCGCGACCAGCCAGAAAAATCCATCATTGACGTGTGGGACAGCCATTGCGCCGATACCGATTGCGAGCGCCGCGAGCGCCTTTCCATTTTCGCCGGCGACACCAAGGGGCGCCAGGAACGGCTGCACCATTCCCGCAGTGGTGATGGCCGCGACCAGCGACGCACCTTGCAAAGTCTTGATCAAGGCCGCGATCAAAAATGGGGTCAGCAAACCGGCAAAGATCCCGAAATGCCAGCCAAGCAGGCGCTCGCCGAGCAGTTCCGCCATCCCGGTCTCCTGGCACAGCTGCTGCAGGCCGCCGGCGGCGCCGATGATCATTACAACGCCCACGACTTTGGCGAGAACCTGCTCAGTCCAGGTGGAATCGGCCAGAAGCTTCACGCTCGTGCGGGCGTGGCCGATGCTCATGATGCCGAACCCAACCAGAAAGAGGATCAATGGGCGCGCAATACCAAGGACCAACTCGCGCGCTCGTCCGCCGCCGAGCGGCTCGCTCGGGATGTCACCGAGAGATTGCACAATCAGCATGAGTAACGGAATGGCCGCTGCGAGGACGAGAATTATTGCCGATCCGTTCGTTCCGTTCTCCAAGTCTGGATGGCCTTCGTGCGTCGGCGGCTGGACCGCGGCTGGGGGCCTTGGAAGCCACCAGCCCCATGCAGCGCCGACAGCCGCCAGCAAAAGCGCCAGCGGCAAGCCGAACAGCGCAACGTGCTCCCATTTGGCTCCCAGTATGGCCATCGCCGCGATTGGCACCGGCGAAAACAGCGCCACACCGTGGCTCGCCGAGATCGCAAGCGCGAGCACGATCGGCACGGCTTCACGTTTCTCTTCTCGGCCTCCGCCGATGGCCGGAAGCAGCGGCTTAAGGAGGGCAAAAGCCGTGACCGGCGAAGCGGCAATGCCGGCGATCAGGCCGACAAGCGCCGATAGCGACGCCGAGCCCAATCGCCCGCGCCAATAGTCGACTTTTGCTGCGAGCCGACTGGACGACCCGGTGCCGTCGGCGAGAGCCGCAACGAAGCCGGCCGCGATGATCACCAGCCCAGGAGAGTAGATCGCCTCCGAAAAGCCCGCGCCGAAAGCCTTTCCCAGTGGGCCGATGGAAAAGCCGGCCGCCAGTCCAAACGCTGGGGCTATAAGCATGATTGCAAGGAACGGATGGAGACGACGAGACCGCGTCGCGGCAAGGACAAGAATGGCGGATGCAGAAAAAAGGAACGCCTGGAGAAAAGGCCTGTCGGACATATATCTGACCTGGCTGGCGGACGCGGGGTGCACTATCTCTGTCGCAATGCTACTGGCATGGTTTTAGCATCGTGGCCGTTTTGAGGGGACTGCGGATGAATGTTGGCCGTGCAGGAAGGCACACCTGCGCCTGCTTGTTCAGCGCCTTGATGCTCGTCATCTCTACGGTCATCGGCTGCGGGTCGCCGGCAGCTGCGTCGTCAGACTTCATTCGCACCGACGGCATGCGCCTCGTGGACGGCAACGGTGAGCGCTTCGACGTCAAGGGGATCAATCTCGGAAACTGGCTGGTGCCTGAAGGTTACATGTTCAAGTTCTCGCATGCCCGCGCCCCGAGCGAGATCGGGGATGTTATCGAGGCGCTCATTGGTCCCGAGGAGGCGTCCAATTTCTGGACCGAGTTTCGCAAAGTCTACATCGGTGAAGAAGATATCCGGTTCATCAAAGCTGCCGGGTTCAACACCGTGCGCGTGCCATTGCATTGGCGCCTGTTCGTCGAGCTTGGTGACGGAGAGGTGCGCGTAGACCGGTTTGCGGGCCAAGGCTGGCATCTTCTCGACCGGCTCGTGCAATGGTGCCGGAAATACGGCCTGCGCGTTATCGTCGACCTGCACGCCGCGCCCGGCGGCCAGACCGGCGTCAATCATGACGACGGCCCCGGGTTTCCGCTGACGTTTTACGTGCCGCGGTACCGGCAACTCACCATCGCGCTATGGCGCGAAATCGCCGCGCGTTACCACGACGAACCGGCCATCCTGGGTTACGACCTTCTGAACGAGCCGATCTCGCCCTACAGCGACGAGGACTATCTCAATCCGAGGCTCGAGCCTCTCTACCACGACATCGTAGCCGCCATTCGCAGCGTCGACCCCGATCATGTGGTTCTGCTCGCCGGCGCGCAGTGGAGCGCAAACTTTGCCGTGTTCGGCCCGCCGTTCGACGCCAACGCCGTCTATACCTATCACATGTTTTGGGCCCACCCCACGCGCGACTCGCTCCAGCGCTACCTGGACTTCAGCAATCGCTGGAACGTGCCGCTGCTGATCGGGGAGACCGGCGAATTTACCGACGACTGGAACGCGACGTTCCGCCAGCTGCATGAGCGGTTCGGTATCGGATGGTGCTTCTGGGCCTACAAGAATCTCGACTCCGAGTCCGCAGTGGTCTCGATTCAAAAACCGGCCGGATGGGATCTTCTCATGGTGGCCGGCAGCTCTGACCTTCGCGCGCTCAAACCAAATGCCTTGCCGACGCGGCAGCAGGCGCAAGCCGTCCTTAACGCTTATCTGGAAGCGGCCAAGTTCGAAAACGGCCGGATCAACAGCGGCTATCTTGCTTCGCTCGGTCTTGCGGCGCCCTAACCGCGGGCGGACGCTTCAAAGGCGTTCAATACGTTGTTCAGGCCAAGGCTGAGCGGGGGGCTGGAGAATGCGTGACAGTGCGTATTATGGGCTTTTCGGACGGTGTTTGCGCTTCAGCGGTTGCGTGTATTTATGGGCTGGCTTGACTGCACGGCTCGGCGGACCCGCTTCGCCGCCGAACATTGACCCTGTGTAGTTGGTGCCCGACCAGCAGCCGCCCACGGCGCAGCCTGTGCAGCCGCAGCCACAACCGCTGCCCGCAGCCAGTCTTAAGACGCGCCGCAATATGGCGGTGCTCTCTTTGTCGAAGACAAGAAAGTCGCCAGGCTGACGTCAAAGATTTCTTCTTCGCTGAGAGCGACTTCGTGGGTCATTTCACTGTTGCACGCGGCACATCCGATGCGGGCCGGGCGGTTGCCACGGATACTCCGCTCGCCAACGACAGCGACAATCCGGCCGCACCTAAAACCGGAACGGCGCCGCTTCTACGCTTTCGCTTCGAAGCTTGCTTCGCGTGCGACATGGCAGAGTCTCCACACCTAGTATGACGGTGGAGTCTGCGGAATTTCCCATAGCTTCGGGGCAAAGTAACACTCAACTGTGTTTGAATAGCGCCGATAGCGCACGTGACGGTGGAGCAAGAAGTGGTGGGCGCTGTAGGGATTGAACCTACGACCTCTCCCGTGTGAAGGGAACGCTCTCCCGCTGAGCTAAGCGCCCGATCCGATCGACGGCGGATTTAAGGAAGGGCTCGACGGGGTGTCAAGAAGCGGCGCGGGAGGCGGTCGACTGCAGCGCGCGAATGCGGTCGGCAAGTGTGCTCTTGCCCTGCTGCGGTGCGCTGGCCTCGCCCCGCTTGCCGTTGACCCCAGAGCCGTTCCCCATGGCGGGCCCGCCGCCCGCAAGCAGCGTCTCGATCGGCGAACCGGGGCCTTCGAGCGCGGCAGTGAGCCGGGCAACTTCGGCGGCAACATCGTTGATTCGCTCGCGCAGCAACGCATTCTCGACGCGCTCGGCCGCCCACACCGTCTCCGCCTCGCGTTTCATGGATGCGAGCTCGCGCTGCAGCTTGTTGCGCTCATCAACCGTTCCGGCAAGTTGCACCTCAAGCTGGCCGATTTCGGCGCGGAACTGATTGGCGGCGGAGTTGCCGCGGCTCGTTGCGGCCGTCACCTCGCCTCGCAGTTCGCCTTCGAGCTTGCGCGCGCTATCGAGCTCGCCGCGCAACCGGTCGACCTCAAATTCGCGCTCAGCCAGCAGCCTGCCTTGTTCGTTGAGACGCGTTTCCAATTCCTGCACGCGGCGGCTGAGGATCTGCGCTTCGCTTGTCTGCAGGACGAGTTGCCGTTCAAGCTCGGCGGTGCGCATACCGAGCGTGTCGAGCCTGCTACGCGCATCCGCCAATTCCTGCGCAACCGTTTCGGTTTCGCGGCGCTGGCGCACAAGGCGCTCTTCGGTCTCCCTTACGGCGCTGTCGTAATCGGCGACGCTGACTTTCATCGCCTCAACCTGAGTGCGTAGCGCGGCGAGCTCGACCCGCTGGCTGTCGGCGGTAATCGATCGTTCGCCCAGTTCGGCGAGCAGCTTGGCAAGTTCGGCTTCCTTGTCGGCAAGCGTGCGCTCGGCCTCGCGCAGAGCGCCCGATTTCAACTCGAATTCCTCCTCGGTGGAGCGCAGCTGGTCGCGCAGCGTCTTGTCGCGCGTTTCCAGCGCAAACATTGCCGCCGTTTTCTCGCCGAGCTCCTTCTTCAGCTGGTTGATGGCGTCAGACTTTTTGCCAAGTTCGGCGAGTTGCGTCGTCGTCTTGGTCTTCATCTGCTCGACGCTCATTTCGAGCCGGCGCGTCGACATCGCGAACTCTGCCCGCAGCTGATCCTTGTCGGCGCGGATTTCGGCTATCGACAGCGGCGTCGCCGCTTCCAGGCGCCGCATCGTCAGGCGCACTGCGCGATTGTGGACGAGTGGAATGAAAAGCAGGACGGCCAATGAGGCGACAAGAAACCCGATCCCGAAATACATGATCGGTTCGATCATGATACCGCGCCTCCAGCACCCTCTCCCTTCTCTACCCCGCGAGCGGGAGAGAGAACGAAGAGGGAAGTGGCATTACAATGCCGCACACGCGCGAGCCCGCACCACATTCGCCGGATGACAACCTAAACCGAGAATGGCCGAAGCGCCAGAAAAGAGATGAAGTTGATCACCGGATGGTTACGAGTCGCTGCGAGCGCCGACGGCTGACGCTTAGAAGGGGTTCCAAGTCGGCCGCGAGGTGAATTTGAGATAGCCGAGATTGGCACCCAGCCGCAGTCCTACCCCGGAGCGGATCGGTACCACGACGATGTCATTGGCGGCCAACGCCGTCATGCCGAGCCCGCCGACGAAATAGGCAGAACCCGCTATGCCACCGAAGCGGTCGAAGATCGCTTCGGTGCGCGGCAGGTTATAGACCAGCATCATGGTGCGCGCGCCGTCGGCGCCGGCGTCGAAGCCGAGCGACGGTCCTTGCCAGAACACGCGCACATCCCCGGCGTTCTTCGTGTACAGCGTACCATCGCCATAGCGGAGGCCACCGATAAACGCGCCGCTTGCTTCTTCGCCCAAAATGTAGCCGTTCGGCAGCCCCCACTGGCTGACCGCTTTTTCGACCAGTGAGGCAAGTCCGCGCGACACGCCGCCGAAGAAGTGATGGCCCGCATCGATCACCTCGTTGGGTGAGAATCGGTTCGCGGGTGGTGGCTCCGCGGGTTCTCGCGCCGGCGGCTCTGCCGGTGGTGGCTGGGCGGCCGACGGGGCGGGCTGCGCCTGCACCGTCGCGGTCGAAAGGGCCGCTAGAAGAGCGACAGAGAGAGCGAGGCGCAAGCCAGAATGCATCAAGCAATCCCCGATTAACCCCTTGCTCACGCGCACCCTTTAGCTTTGGCGGCAAATAAGCCCAAGTCTCGGTGTGCGCGCGAATCAATTGATCCTCGGCGGCAACTATGACTTCTGCACGGCAGGAACGGAAGCGAAACCGCGCAGCGGTGCTGGCAGCTTTCACATGTCTCGCGCTGGCGGCAGCGGCGACCGTGCCGGTACTGCGCGCAGCCACCACAGAACGCATAGTGGTGGACTGGCATACGGGTCTCGCCATTGAGGGCTATGATCCGGTTGCCTTTTATACCGATGGTAAGGCGATAGTGGGAAGCGCTGATATTGAACTGCGCTATGGCGGTGTGGTCTGGCGCTTCTGCAATGTCGGTAACCGCGACGCATTTGCGGAACGGCCAGATGTGTACATGCCGCAATTCGGCGGGTATGACCCGCTCGGGGTCGCGCGCGGCGTTGCGGTTGCTGGTAATCCTACGCTTTGGGCCATCCGCGGCGAAAAGCTGTTCTTGTTCTATGATCGCTCGCGGCTTGAGACTTTCAACGCCGATCCGGAGCGTGCGATCGCGGCGGCCGAACGCAGATGGCCCGACGTCGTGCGCACGCTCAGCCCTTGACGATTGAGTGGGAGCCGTTGAGCGCTCCTTCCGTCCGCGCCGATGCGCCCCAAGCAAGGAAACCGGGAATGCGCAGTTCAGGCGTACCGTAGACAATCGGCGCGCCGTCAGGATCGATCACGGTTCCGCCCGCCGCCACAAGTATCGCATGGCCGGCCGCCACGTCCCAGTCCCGCGTTGGCGCAAGCCGCGGGTAGTGATCGGCGGCACCTTCGGCCAGGCGGCAGAATTTTATCGAGGAGCCGCAAGCCATGCGATGCGCATGCGGAAGGCTGTCGAGATAGGCCAGTGTGCGTGTATCCAGGTGCGAGCGACTGATCATCACGCGCAGTTCACCGGCCAGGGGAACGCGCGCACGAACGAGTTTCGGCGGCGAGATTTTGTTCCCGGCAAACTCCTGCCGCTCGGCGCCGCGGCCGACGATCCCGCGCCAGATCAGTCCGAGGGCTGGTGCTGCGATGACGCCGAGGATCGGTGCGCCACCGGCAACGAGCCCAATATTGACGGTGTACTCGTCCTGCCCGGCAATGAACTCGCGCGTGCCGTCGAGCGGATCGACGAGGAAGTGGGGAGTATTTCCCGAAGGCGTAACATGCTCCTTTTGCTCCTCGGATATGACCGGCCAAGCGGGATGGAGACGCGCCAAGCCGTCGCGGATGATTTCTTCGGCAGCATCGTCCGCTTGCGTTACCGGAGAACTGTCGGCCTTGATCCTGACACTGATGCCGCCCCGGCTTTGTTCTTTCACGCGCTGGATTGCATTCGCCGCGCGCGCGCTAAGCGCCGTCAGTTCGGTGGTCAGGTCGGCCAGCGCGGCGAGGTCGAGAGAAGGCATGGCGGCGCTGTTACCTGCTGCTGTTCCCGCCACGCCAGCGACAACGCTCGCCGAGGGCCAAAAAGGCATGCGATCTACCATAGGTTACCGCAAACGGCACGATTGCCGAATCGCGCGCACTGTGACACGGACGGAGCCTGTCCAGCTTAGGGGAGGTTTTTCATGTCCGCCCCCGTTTCCGGCCCTATCGCCATTGGCGCTCTCGACCTTGCGGCTCTTCTGTGTTCCCGCGTCTGCCATGACCTGATCAGCCCCGTAGGAGCGATCGTCAACGGCATCGAGGTCATGGAGGAGGATAAGAACGAGGAAACCAAGACATTTGCGCTTGACCTGATCAAGAAGAGCGCACGCCAGGCCTCGGCCAAACTGCAGTTCTGCCGCCTGGCGTTCGGCGCCGCCGGATCCGCCGGCGCCCAAATCGAGCTTGGCGAAGCGGAAAAGGCGGTACGTGCGCTCCTCGAGGACGGCAAAACCACCTTGCTGTGGAATTTGCCGCGTGAATTGCAGGCCAAGAACCGGGTAAAGCTCCTGCTGAACATGGTCCTGATCGGCGCTGGCGCGATCCCGCGTGGGGGCAAGCTGACGGTCGAACCGGCTCCAGCTGGGGCGGTGGGAGCAGGATTCCTAGTAACCGCCACCGGTCACAACGCCAAGTTGTCCCCGGTGACGGTCGAATTGCTGACGGGCACTCCCGCTCATGCGGTTGATGCCCATGCCATCCAGCCACTATATGCAGGCATCCTGGCTCGAGACTGCGGGCTGACGCTCTCGGCGGGTGGGGAAGGCGAGACAGTTGTTTTGACGGCGCATTAACCGGCCCCGACTGGGTGGCCGCAAGCGGCACCGGCGGACGTGGTGCGTTGCACCTGCGCAACCGAAATTAAACGCTTTGATAACACACTGCGCCAAGGCCGGCCGGGCGCTCGCGCCCAACCGCGAAAACACGCGTCCTCGCGTGCCTCCGGACGTGCGCACACGGCGGCGCCCCGGCGATCGTATGCGTAATCACGAGGCGCCTTAATGGATGACCTGCTTCAGGAATTCCTGACGGAGACCAACGAAAGTCTTGAGCGGGTTGATGCCGAGCTCGTGCGCTTCGAGCAGGAGCCGAACAACAGCGGCATTCTCGGCAACATTTTTCGTCTGGTACACACGATCAAGGGCACTTGCGGTTTTCTTGGGCTGCCAAGGCTGGAGACGCTGGCCCACGCCGCAGAAACGGTGATGGGCAAATTCCGTGACGGGATGCCGGTCACCACTGAAGCTGTCACGCTCATTCTCTCCACCATCGACCGCATCAAAACCATCCTCGAAGAAATCGAAGCGCAACAACAAGAGCCGCAGGGCAACGATGGGGACCTCATCGAACAGCTTAACGGTCTGATGGAGCACGGCGGTACGAAGCCGCGCGCGCCGCTCCGTCAGCAAGTCAAATCCCAACCGGTCCCGCGCGAGGAGGTAACAAAGCCGCCAGTTCCACGCGAGCAGGCCGATGTCAAATCTACTGCCGCGCCATCTGACAAGCTCACCGCGGAACGACCCGAGGAGGAGCGCGGCGAAAAGCTTGCAAGTCAGTCAATCCGCGTCAACGTCGAAACGCTCGACTACCTCATGACGACGGTTTCCGAGCTGGTGCTTACCCGCAACCAGCTGCTTGAGATCGTGCGCCGGCACGAGGACTCCGACTTCAAGGTGCCGTTGCAGCGCCTCTCGAATGTCACCGCCGAGCTGCAGGAAGGCGTAATGAAAACGCGCATGCAGCCGATCGGCAACGCGTGGCAAAAACTGCCGCGCATCGTACGCGATCTTTCGGCCGAGCTTGGCAAGGAAATCGAACTCGAGCTGCACGGCGCCGACACCGAGCTTGACCGCCAAGTGCTCGAGCTGGTCAAGGATCCGCTCACCCATCTCGTCCGCAACAGCGCCGATCATGGCATCGAAACGGCCGCCGAGCGGCGCGCCGCGGGTAAGCCCGAGAAGGGAACCATCCGGCTGCAAGCCTGTCATCAAGGGGGGCACATCATCATCGAGATCGCCGATGACGGCCGCGGCCTCAACGTCGCCCGTATCAGCGCCAAGGCCGTCGAGCAAGGTTTTGCCAGCGAGGCCGAGATCGCTGCCAAGTCCGAAGCGGAGATCTGCAACTTTATTTTCATGCCCGGTTTCTCCACCGCCTCACAGGTGACAAGCATTTCCGGCCGTGGCGTTGGAATGGACGTTGTGCGCACCAACATCGAGCAGATCGGCGGGACGGTCGACTTAAAGTCTGTTCCCGGCATGGGGACCGCCTTTACGATCAAAATACCGCTGACGCTGGCGATCGTATCCGCGCTGATCGTCGAGGCTGGCGGCGAACGCTTCGCGCTGCCACAACTTTCGGTGCTCGAACTGGTGCGTGCGAGCGCAGGTGGTGAACACCGCATCGAGAGAATCAAGGACACGCCGCTATTGCGGCTGCGCAACAGATTGCTGCCCCTTATCAACCTCAAAGAGGTTCTTCGCCTGGGCGAAGGTGAACGCGATAACGGCTTCGTTGTGGTGACGCAGGTCGGCAGCCAAGTCTTCGGCACAATTGTCGACGGCGTGTTCCATACCGAAGAAATCGTCATCAAGCCGATGTCGTCGAAGCTCGGCCAGATCGCGGCATTCTCCGGAACGACGATCCTTGGTGACGGCTCGGTAATACTGATCATCGATCCGAACGGTATCGCGCAAGCGCTTGGCCGTGCCGTGTCGATGGCGCAAGCCGACACATCCGATGCGGACGATGCGGAGGCAGGGCACGCTGAAGATTTAACCTCGCTCCTGATATCCCGGGCCGGGTCGCAG
>Ga0187780_10003717_pt1 | contig 11486 bp, 9 predicted proteins | sample 1015_Q2_SP10_20__FD_132429 | JGI IMG/M metagenome (GOLD analysis project Ga0187780, IMG submission 132429) | Tropical peat soil microbial communities from peatlands in Department of Meta, Colombia - 1015_Q2_SP10_20_MG | ecosystem: Environmental > Terrestrial > Soil > Wetlands > Peat | place...
CGTCTGCCCCGAGACGACGGACGACGAGCACAATTTCGGACTCACCAAGCGGAAGGCCATCTACCTGCCGTATGAGGGCTGCTATCCCTCCATCCCGGCGATCGATTGGAAGGCCTGCACCAAATGTGGAAAGTGCCTGGACGCGGTCGGCGGCCGCGGCATCAATCTCGCGGAGGCGCCGCGCGAGATCGAGATCCAGTCCGGCGTCATCCTGATTGCCGTGGGGCTCGATCTCTATCGGCCGCGGACGGGAGAATACGGCTTCGGACAGTTTCGAGAGGTCATTACCCTCGCGCAACTTAACCGATTGCTCGACCCGGAAGGGCCCACCGCCGGCAAGCTCGTCCTCAACGGCAAGCCGATCCGAAGCATCGGCTTCATGCACTGCGTGGGTTCCATGCAGCAAAAGGGAATCCATACCCCCACGCCCAACGGAAAGCTCAACGACTACTGCAGCCGTGTCTGTTGCACGGCCTGCCTCCACGCGGAAACAGAGTTGAAGGCCCGCTACCCCGACTTGCACATCTTCGACTTTCACGAAGACATCCGCACCTACGGCCGGTGGCACGAGGACTACTACAGCCGGGCCAGCGAACAGGGCGTCGCCTTCGTTCGCTTCAACCCGCTGCGGCCCCCCCGGGTGGAGCGGGACCCCCGTGGCCACGCCCCGCTCGTGGTCCGGACGGTCGACCGGCTCACGTTCGGGGAGGAGATTGAGGTCCCCCTGGACGTGCTGGTCCTCGCCACGGGGCTGGTGGCCGGGGATATGACCAGGCTGGTGGATCTCCTCCGCTGCGCGGTGGGACCGGACCGGTTCCTTTTGGAGGTGCACCCGAAGCTCCGGCCGGTGGAGCTGGCAGCCTTCGGTCTGTTGCTGGCGGGCTCGGTCCAGGGGCCGATGGATACCGTGGAGTCCTCGGCCGGCGCCGCCGCAGCGGCCGCCAAGGCGTCGGCCCTGATCAGCCAGGGCAGCATCGAACTCGACCCCTTCATTGCCCGGGTCACGGAAGAGCTGTGCAGCGGGTGCCGGATCTGCCTGAGCGTCTGCCCCTACGAGGCCATCGCGCGCGACGACGCGAAGCGGGTCGCGACCATCAACGAGGCCGTCTGTACCGGCTGCGGCACCTGCGTGGCCACCTGTCCCTGCAACGCCATCACCCAGTTCGGCTTTACGGACCAGGAGGTGAAATCCGAGGTCCTGGCCCTGCTCAGCAAGCAACTGGCGTCCGTAGCCGCCTAACGGGAGATCTGCCATGGTCGATGTTGCCACTGCACGGGAACAGCCGCAGGCCACACCCACCACCTGGGAGCCGCGCATCATCGGGTTCCTCTGTTACTGGTGCTCCTACACCGGCGCGGATAGCGCCGGCACGGCACGGATGAAATATCCCCCCAATGTGGACATCATCAAGGTGATGTGTTCGGGGCGGATCGACCCGGAGCTGATCACCACGGCATTCGCCAACGGCGCCGACGGGGTGATCGTCCTGGGGTGCCACATCGGCGACTGCCACTACATCTCCGGCAACCATAAGACCATGGTCCGCATGCCACTGATGCGGCGGATCCTCCAGGACCTCGGCATCGAGCCGGAGCGCTTCCGGCACGAATGGGTCAGTGCCGCGGAGGGAGAGAAGTTCAGCAAGCTGGTCGCCGAGATCACGGAACAGGTCCGGGAGATCGGTCCGTTGAACTGGCCGCAGTTGGTGTACGAGCGTGGTGTGGGTCACGGCATGGACCTCAAGGCGTGGGGAGAATAGCGAATGGGCGCCAACGGAAAGCTCAAGGTCGGCATGTACTGGGCCAGTAGCTGCGGCGGCTGCGACATTTCGCTGCTGGAGATCGGCCCCCGCCTACTCGATCTGATCAAGGTTGCCGATGTGGTCTTCTGGCCCTGCGCGGCCGACTTCAAGTACCAGGACGTCGCCCACTACCCGGACGGGTACATGCATCTCTGCTTCTACAACGGCGGCATCCGCAACAGCGAACAGGAGGAGGTCGCCCGGCTGCTCCGGAAGAAGAGCCAGACCCTCATCGCCTACGGGGCCTGCGCGGCCGAGGGCGGGATCCCGGCCCTGGCCAACCTGAAGAGCCGGGCGGAGATTTACGACGTGGTCTACCATACCAATCCCTCCCTCGACAACCGGGACGGGGTGGAGCCCCAGCCGAACGTCGAGACGCCCGCGGGGACACTCGAGATCCCCACGTTCTATCCCGGCGTGCTGCGTCTGAAAGACATCGTCCCCGTGGACTATGAGATTCCGGGTTGCCCCCCTCAGGCCGACCGCGTCTGGGAAGCCATCCAGGCGGTCGTCACGGGGGCGGTTCCTCCCCGCAATGCGGCGGTGAAGGTCGGCTGCTCGGGGAAGACCGTGTGCGACGACTGCGCGCTCGAAAAGAAGCTGACCAAGATCAAGCAGTTCAAGCGGCACCACGAGTTCCGGCCCGAGCCCGGCTGGTGCCTGCTGGAGCAGGGCGTCCTGTGTATGGGACCTGCCACTCGCAGCGGGTGCGGTGCGCTCTGCCTCAAGGCGGGCATGCGGTGCGAGGGGTGCTATGGCCCGCCGGCCAACGCCGAGGATCAGGGCACGTCCATGGTCGGCGCCCTGGGCGCCTTGCTGGACGCCCAGAGCGAAGACCGGGCGCAGGAGATGGTTGCACAGATCGCGGATCCAACCGGGACCTTCTACCGATTCAGCATGTCGTCGAGCTTCATGAAAGCGGCGCAGTGAGAAGGAGAGGGCCAGCATGACCAGTCCCCATGTCAAGACCGCCGAGGGAATTCGCCGGATCAGCATCGACCCGGTGACCCGGCTGGAGGGCCACGGGAAGATCGACATCTTCCTCGACGCGGATGGCAACGTCGCCGAGTGTTTCTTCCAGGTGCCGGAGCTGCGGGGATTCGAGAAGTTCTGCGAGGGGCGGCCCGTCGAGGAGCTGCCGCGCATCACGCCCCGCATCTGCGGGGTCTGCCCGGAGGCGCACATGATGGCCTCCGCCAAGGCCTGCGACGCCGTCTACGGCGTCGAGTTGCCGCTCACGGCCAAGCTCCTGCGCGAGCTGCAGTACAACATCTTCTACGTGACCGACCACACCACCCACTTCTACGCTCTGGGCGCGCCGGACTTCGTGATGGGCCCGCAGAGCGATCCGGCCCTGCGCAACCTGATCGGGGTGATCGGCAAGGTCGGGGTGGAGATCGGTGGCCAGGTGATCAAGTGCCGCGCCTGGGGCCACGAGGCGGCCGGCATCTTCGGCGGCAAGCCGGTGAACCCCGCCAACGCCATTCCGGGGGGCATGAGCAAGCCTCTCACGGCCGAGGAGCGCAACCGCCTGGACGAGATCTGCCGCTTCATGGTGGAGTTCGGGAAGTTCACCCTGAAGCTCTTCCATGACGTGGTGCTCTCCAACAAGGAATACGTGGAGCTGATCCTGAACGGGCCCTACCGCCACGAGACGTACTCCATGGGCCTGGTGGACGACCGGAACCGGGTGAATTTCTACGACGGCAAGGTGCGTGTGGTGGACCCGGACGGTCAGGAGCTGTGCAAGTATGCCCCCTCCGAGTACGCGCAGCACATCGCGGAGCGGGTCGAGCCGTGGAGCTACCTCAAGTTCCCCTACCTGAAGAACGTGGGCTGGAAGGGGTTCGTGGACGGCAAGGCTTCGGGCGTCTACCGCGCCACCCCGCAGTCGCGGCTCAACGTGGCCGACGGCATGAACAGCCCGCTGGCCCAGGCGGCCTACGAGGAGTACTTCGAGACGCTGGCCGGGGACAAGAGCGGCAAGAAACCGGTCCACCACACTCTCGCCATTCACTGGGCGCGCGTGATCGAGCTACTGAACGCGGCCGAGCACGCCCTGGAACTGGTCCGTCACCCCGAGATCACCCACCCCGAGAAGTACCGAGCGGTCTGCGACAAGACGCCCAACGAGGGCGTGGGCATCGTGGAGGCTCCGCGGGGCACGCTCACCCACCACTATGTCACGGATGAAAAAGGCATCGTGAAGAAGGCCAACCTGATCGTGGGCACCACCAACAACCATGCCGCCATCTGCATGTCCATCAAGCAGGCCGCCCAGGGCCTGATCAAGAAGGGCGTGGAGGTCACGGAGGGCGTGCTCAACATGGTCGAGATGGCCTTCCGCGCTTACGACCCGTGCTTCGGCTGCGCCACCCATAGCCTGCCCGGACAGATGCCCTTGATCGTGCGGCTGCGGGACGTGGACGGGACCATCCTCGACGTGCGGCGGCGGGACTGATCGATCCCGAAGAGGCCCACGACTAACCGGAGAGAGGTCGCACCATGGCGGAGATGAAAGATCGTTACGACGGGCTGGTGATCGGCGGCGGGATCGCAGGCATGCAGGCGGCGCTCGACTTGGCCGGTCAGGGGTTCCAGGTGCTCCTGGTCGAGCGACAGCCGTCCATCGGGGGAGTCATGGTGGGATTGAACAAGGTCTTCCCCACCCTAGACTGCAGTAGCTGCATCTGTACCCCCCGGATGGCCGAGGTGGCCCACCACCAGCGCATCACGCTGCTCACCTACACCGAGGTGCAGAAGGTGGAGCCGCTGAACCCCGGCTTCCGCATCGGCCTCCTCAAGAAGCCGCGCTACGTCGTGGAGACGGACTGCATCGGCTGCAGCCTGTGCGAGCTGGCCTGCGACGTGTACGTCCCCCACGAGTTCGACCAGGGGCTGGGGGCCCGGCGGGCCATCTACATCCCCCACGCCAACGCCATCCCCCAGGTGGCGGTCCTGGACCCCGAGTTCTGCGTCTTCGACGGCAACTGCGCCAAGGTCTGTCCTCGGGACTGCATCGACTTCACGCAGCAGGCGGAGGGACGGACGGTGGACGTGGGCGCGGTGATCGTGGCCAGCGGCCTGCAGATCACGCCCATGGGCGCGAAGAAAGAGTACGGCGGGGACAAGTACGTCAACGTCATGAACCCGCTGGCCATGGAGCGCGTCCAGTCCTCCAACGGGCCCTACGGTCACGTGCTCCGGCCCTCGGACGGCAAGGTGCCCAAGTCGGTGGCCTACGTCCAGTGCGCCGGGAGCCGCGACGCCTCCATCGGCGTGCCCTACTGCTCCAGGGTTTGCTGCATGTACGCCCTCAAGCAGGCCATCATGATCAAGCACCAACTCCACGACACCGAGGTCACGATCTACCACATGGACATCCGGGCGTTTGGCAAGGGCTACGAGCAGTTCTACCGGCGCGCCATGGCGGAGGGCATCCGCGTGGTCAAGGCCAAAGTGGCCAAGATCACCGAGACGAAGAATCGGGACCTCATCGTCCGGGTGGAGCTGATCGACGAGGGCGGTCGGGTGGCGGATGTCCAGCACGAACTCGTGGTCCTGAGCCAAGGCCTGATTCCCGCCTGGCACCCCGCCGACGTCATCCCCATCGGCGAGGCCAGAGACGGGTTCTTCGAAGTCCCCGAGTTGGCCACGCTGCCAGCCAGGAGCACCTGTGATGGAATCTTCCTCGCCGGTGTGGCCACGGGGCCAAAGGACATTCCGGACGCCATCGTCGAGGCAGGGGCCGCCGCCATGGAGGCGGCGATGTACCTGGATCGGACAAGGGTTGGTCAGACGGCCGCCACGGGGAGCGGCCATCGCGCGTGATGGATCCGCAGCCGCGGGGGAGAGCCATGAACGAGACAAAACGGTTGCAGTGGCGCGAGGCGCTCCGGGTGTTCCGCGAGCGGATGGGGGGCCTGACCGACGCCAAGAAGAGCTATCTCAAATCCGACCGAGAAGCGCGGAAGGCCGTGCGGGAGGCCCTCCGATTCGGTCCCAAGACGATCCCGGAGCTCACCCAGCAGCTCAACCTCCCCGGCGAGAAGGTCACGTGGTACGTCATGGGACTGAAGCGGTACGGCGAGATTATTGAAGCCGGGCAGGCGGGCGAGTACTTCCGCTACGCCTTGAAGGAGTCAGAGCGATGAGCGTCCGCGTCGATACCGGGGTGGTCTCGGAGCTTGCCAAGTACGGTGGGGATACGGTCACCAAGTGCTTCAACTGCGGAAACTGCACGGCCGTCTGCTCCCTCTCCAAAGAAGACACCGTGTTTCCACGGCGGTACATCCGGTACACGCAGCTCGGGCTGAAGGGGAAGATGTTGGAGTCCGTCGATCCGTGGCTCTGTTACTACTGCGGCGACTGCTCCGACACCTGCCCCCGCGAGGCGAAGCCAGGCAAACTCATGATGGCCAGCCGGCGCTGGCTCATCAGCATGTACGACTGGACCGGCCTGAGCCGCCTGATGTATCGGAAGGAGGGCTGGGAGTTGGGCATGTTGGCCATCGTGGCGCTCGTGGTGCTGGGGCTCTTCACCCTCCCGGAGACTTTCGGTTTTCGCTTGCTAGCCAAACACCCCGAGGCGCTGCTGGCCGTGAACCTGGCCTACTTCGCCCCCAAGGGGATCGTCCATTGGGGGGACATCACCATGGCGGTGCTCTTGGCGGGGCTGCTCCTCAGCAACGCCGCTCGGATGGCCTACTATGCCATGCGGAAGAGTCACCCCGTGCCGCTCACCGCGTACCTGATCGAACTGAAGGAGTTGATCCTGCACGCCGTCACGCAAAAACGCTGGCGGGACTGCGCGACCGACAATACCAAGCACTGGCTGCGCCACCTGGCCCTGGTGAGCGGCTACGGGACGATGTTCCTTCTGGTGGTGGTCTTCCTGTACTGGTTCCAGGTCGAGGACGCTTCGTTCCACTGGACGAGCCTGCTCGGCTACTACGCCACCCTTGTCCTGCTCGGGACCACGCTCTGGATCATCCGCGACCGCTTGGAGAAGAAGGACCAGATCCACAAGGATAGCGACCTGGCCGACTGGCTGTTCGTGGGCCTTCTGCTCCTCACCAGCCTGACCGGAATCTCGCTCCACCTCTTCCGGCTGCTCGACCTGCCCATGCCGACCTACGTCATGTACCTGGTCCATCTCATGATCGCCGTCCCCATGCTGGTGATTGAGGTGCCGTTCGGCAAGTGGGCCCACATGCTCTATCGCCCGCTGGCCATTTACCTCTCGGCGGTGCAGGCCCGCGCCCGCGAGCCTCACACCACCCGCGTGAAGGCGGCTCCGCCTCTCCCGGCCTAGGCCAGACCCATGCGTCCGGACCGATCCGGGGGGCAGAGGCCCCGCGGGCCTCACCCCCTCGCCCTCGACGACTGCCGCTGTTCGTTTTCCCAGATGATCGCGGGAACGGACATTCCCCCTTATTTCATTGCACTCGATCCCCTCGTACCTAAGAATGGACCAAGAAGAAATGGGGGAAGCGTCCGTGGACTCGTGCAGTCGCCTGGACAGGCATGAGGAACGGACAGGCAAGACCCTTCCACTGCCAGGCGGCGGCACGGGTCTGCGCGTGGGTGTGAATTTCGTCACAAGCCGCACCCCATGGCTCAGCGGAACAGCGCCGCCCAAGGTTGCGGCCGACCTCGTGGACAAGGAGGTCCTAGCCTATGTTCAAGCGGACGACCGGCGGGGATTTCGCCCGTCCGGTCCCACGGATTCCCGGACCGAAGGATATCCGGCGGCACATCGCCTACGAGTCAGAGCTTGACCCGACCTTCGGCGAGCGCATCGCCCGCAAGGCGTATGGAGAGAAGCTGTTCTCCTGCATCCAGTGTGGAACCTGCAGCGGAACCTGCCCGGTCAGCCACTACATGGACTACACCCCCCGGAAGATCATCGCCATGATCCGGGAAGGGTTCCGCGACGAGGTCCTGCACTGTGTCACCATCTGGCTGTGCGCCTCTTGTTACGCCTGCACGGTCGACTGCCCCCGGGAGATCAAGATCACCGACGTGATGTACGCCTTGAAGCAGGAGGCCATGTCCCAGGGCGTCTACCCCAGCCGCTTTTCCATCCCCGTGCTGGCGCGCGAGTTCTTCCGGGGTGTCGAACGCGGCGGCCGCAGCAACGAGTTGCCCATCATGCTCAGATTCTTCATGAAGACGAACCCGTTACGGATGCTCCAGAACGCGCCCGTCGCCTGGCGTCTCTGGCGCACCGGCCGACTTTCGCTCCGGCGCGAGCAGACGCAACAGCGGGACACCATTCGCACGCTGCTGCGTGCAGCCAAGGCGGAGGAGGAGAAAGCGCCATGAGCTATTGGTACTACCCGGGCTGCTCCCTCAAGAGCAATGGCGGCCCCTACGAGGAGTCGCTCCTCGCCGTGTTTCGGGAGCTGGACACCCCCCTCTGGGAACTCGACGACTGGAACTGCTGCGGGGCGACCTCCTACATGTCGATCGATGAGGCCCAAGCCTTCAGTCTGGCGGCGCGGAACTTGGCGCTGGCCGAGCAGGCCTCCCGCCAGTCCCCCGAGAAGGGCACGCCGCAGCTGGTGGCGCCGTGCAGCGCCTGCTTCCTGGTATTGACGAAGACCCAGCGTTACGTCAAGCAGCACCAGGATCTCGCCCGCCAGGTCCACACTGGGCTCCGGGCGATCGGCCTTGATTACCAGGGGGCTGTCCAGGTTCGTCATCCCCTGGACGTCTTCGTGAACGACATCGGTATTCCGCGGATCCGGAAAGCCATGAAACGCTCCCTCGATGGGCTGAAGGTCGCCTGCTATTACGGCTGCCAGGTGGTGCGCCCCTTTGCCACGTTCGACTCGGCCCATAATCCCACCAGCATGGACCGCCTGGTGGAGGCCCTGGATGCGAAGCCGATCCCTTGGCCGCTGAAGACCCGCTGCTGCGGGGGAACCCTGACCGGCACCATCCGCGACGTGGGCCTGCGCCTGAGCCAGATCCTCCTCAAGGACGCCGCCCAGCGCGGGGCCGAGGTGGTGATCACCGTGTGCCCCCTGTGCCAGTTCAACCTGGAATGCTACCAGCAAGAGATCGCACGCACCTTCCGGGATACTCCCCGACTTCCGGTCCTGTATCTGACCCAGCTCATGGGCAAGGCCTTCGGAATTCCCGATGCGGCGCTCGGCATGCGGCGGCTGTTCGTGTCCCCCGAGCCGGCCTTCGCCCGTCATCAAGGAGGTCAACCTGTTCATGCCTGACATCAGCGGAAACGGCACCCCCCGCATCGGCGTGTACGTCTGCCATTGCGGGACGAATATCGCTGGCGTCGTGGACGTCAAGGCGGTGGCCGAGTACGCCGCCAAACTCCATGGCGTGGTCGTATCGCGCGAATACAAGTACATGTGCTCCGACCCGGGCCAGGAGCTGATCCAGCAGGACATCCGGGATCACCGGCTCGACCGCATCATCGTGGCCTCTTGCTCACCCCTCCTCCACGAGCATACCTTCCGGCACGCCACGGCCCAGGGCGGGCTCAACCCCTACTTCTTCCAGATGGTGAATATCCGCGAGAACGTCTCGTGGGTGAATCAGGACAAGCAGGCCGCCACCGAGAAGGCGAAGGCTCTGGTCCGCGCGGCTGTTTATCGGGTGGGCTTCCACAAGGCGCTGCAGCGCAAGCAGGTCCCCATCAACCCCAAGGTCTTGGTGGTTGGAGGCGGCATCGCGGGCATTCACGCGGCCTTGACCTTGGCCAACGCCGGGAAGAAGGTTTACCTCGTCGAGCGGGAGCCCACCATCGGCGGCCACATGGCCATGTTCGACAAGACCTTCCCTACGCTGGATTGCGCCGCCTGCATCCTCACCCCCAAGATGTCGGCGGTGAAGACCCATCCGAACATCACCCTCTGGACGTACTCCGAGGTGGCCCAGGTGGATGGGTACGTGGGGAACTTCAAGGTCAAGATCCGGCGCAAGCCCCGCTACATTCACGAGGAGCTGTGCGTCGGTTGCATGGAATGCGTGACGGCCTGCATCTACAAGGACGGCCGCTTCCCAGACGAGTTCAACCAGGGCCTGAGCAAGCGCAAGCCGGTCTACATCCCGTTTCCCCAGGCCACCCCACAGCTCGTCCTCTTCGACCCCGACACCTGCATCCAACTGAAGTCCGGCAAGTGCAAGCAGAGCTGTGTCGAGGCCTGCGATCGCAAGGCCATCGATTTCAAGCAGGTAGCAGAGATGGAAGAGATCGAGGTGGGCACGGTCGTCCTGGCCACCGGCTTCCAGCCTTTCGACGCCACCCGCGTTCCCTACTATGGATACGGGATCTATCCCAACGTCTACACTGCGCTGGAGGTCGAACGCCTCATCAACGCCTCCGGACCCACGGGGGGGGACGTCGTTCTGCGGGATGGCCGGACGCCCAAGGCGGTGGGGATCATCCACTGCGTCGGTTCCCGCGACGAGAAGACCAATCGCTGGTGCTCCCGGGTTTGCTGCATGTATTCCCTGAAACTCGCTCATCTGGTCAAGGAGCACACGGACGCAAAGCTCTATAACTTCTACATCGACATGCGGACCCCCGGAAAGAGCTACGAGGAGTTCTACGACAAGCTGCTCAAGGAGGGCGTCCACTTCATCCGGGGTCGCGTGGCCGAGGTGACCAACTGGGCGCGGACTCCCGAGGAGGAAGGGAAGCTGGTGGTCCGCGTGGAAGACACGCTGGTGGGGACGGTCCGCCGCATCCCCCTGGACATGGTGATCCTCGCTGTGGGCCTCGAGCCCCGCGCCGATGCCCAGGAGGTCCGGCGCCTCTTCAACATCTCCTGCTCCACGGAGGGGTTCTTCCTGGAGCGGCATCCAAAGCTCGCCCCCGTGAACACCTTCACGGACGGCATCTTCATCGCCGGGGCCTGCCAGGGTCCCCGCGATATCCCCGATGCCGTGGCACAGGCGGGCGCGGCGGCGGCCGAGGCCTTGGCCCTCATCGACATCGGTCATGTGGAGTTGGAGCCGAACACCGCCTACATCGTCGAAGAGGATTGCTCCGGATGCAAGTCCTGCATCCCCCTCTGCCCCTATAGTGCCATCACATTCTCCGAAGAGAAGAAGAAGGCCGCCATCAACGAGGCCCTGTGCAAGGGCTGCGGGACCTGCGTGGCGGCCTGTCCGTCGGGCTCGATCCGGCAGAATCTCTTCGAGGACGAACAGATCTTCTGCGAGATCGACGGGCTGTTGTCGGAATTGGCCCAGATCTCGTAAGGGAGGCAAAACACCGTGTCTCTGCCGATTCAACAACCACAGAATGGGGACGGAACCCCGGCGAGCTGGGAGCCGCGCATCGTGGCATTTTTTTGTAATTGGTGCACGTACACCGCCGCGGACCTCGCCGGGGTCTCTCGCATGAAGCATGCCCCCAACGTGCGTATCATCCGGGTCATGTGCTCCGGGCGCGTGGACCCGCAGTTCGTCCTGGATGCGTTCGCCAAAGGCGCCGACGGGGTGCTCATTGGCGGGTGCCACATCGGGGACTGCCACTACGTCGAAGGGAATTACAAGGCCATCCGGCGTGTCCAGATGCTCCGCCGCATCCTGCGAGGGATGGGCATACAGGACGATCGCTTCCGCCTCGAGTGGATTTCGGCCTCCGAGGGGGAAAAGGTGAAGCTGGTCATCAACGACATGGTGGAGAATGTCCGGGCGCTCGGC
>Ga0187780_10003718_pt1 | contig 11479 bp, 5 predicted proteins | sample 1015_Q2_SP10_20__FD_132429 | JGI IMG/M metagenome (GOLD analysis project Ga0187780, IMG submission 132429) | Tropical peat soil microbial communities from peatlands in Department of Meta, Colombia - 1015_Q2_SP10_20_MG | ecosystem: Environmental > Terrestrial > Soil > Wetlands > Peat | place...
CCGCCACGGTTTGGAGACGACGACGGCGGACGGCTGTTCGATCCCGGGCGAAACCGAGTCGAGCATCTCACGGATCCTTTGGCAACCGGTGCAGTGCTGTTCGGTCGAGCCGACTTCAAACTCGGCCATGGAGAGCTGCCCGAAGAGAGCCTATGGTTGCTCGGCAGCGACGCCGCGGCGGGCTACGACAGCCTTCCCCTCCTGCCCGGCGCCCCTTTCTCCCGGGCCTTGCCGGCCAGCGGGCATTACATCATGGCCGATGATGACCCGATCGCCCAGTTGACGATCGATGCCGGCCCCCAAGGCGTCGCGAGCGCAGGCCATGGCCACGCCGATGCCTTGAGTGTCCAGCTCAGCATCGGTGGCGCCGCCTTCATCACCGATGCCGGAACCTTCGAATATGTCGGCGATGGACCGGAGCGAGATCTATTACGTTCCACCGGGGGCCACAGCACCTTGCAGGTGGATGGGTCGAGCCAGGTTTTGCCGAAAGGGCCGTTTTCCTGGAAGAGCTTGCCCGAAGTTCGCGTCGAACGCTGGATCGCAGGCCCCAGCTTCGATCTCTTCGTGGGGAGTCACGACGGCTACGATCGCTTGCCCTCCGCGGTGAGACACCGTCGCTCGATCTTCCACCTGAAATCCCATTTCTGGCTGGTGCGCGATCTGGCCGTGGGGCAGGGAAGCCACGAACTCGATCAGGTGTGGCGTCTGGCCGGCCCAGAGGTCGATCTGGCGGGGCACTCGGTTGGCCTCTCGGTCGAAGGCAAGGCGCTCTCGATCGTGGTCTCTCCGGAAGAGGGGGCCACCGTGACCATTTCCCAAGAACTCTGGTCTCCGGTTTACGGGGCATGCGAGATGCGGCCGACGCTGCATGTTCGCCAGCACCGCGCGCTGCCCGCGGAGATTGCGACCCTGCTCGTGCCCGTAGCCCAGCCGGATGCCGGACGGTTGGAGCGCCTGCGGGAAGCCTCGGGAGTCCAGGTTTATCGTTACCGCGGCGAGGCCCGGCAACACTATTTCGCTTTTCCCGCCGGGAGCGGTCCGTGGAGCTTTCGATCCTGGTCGACGGATGCGGAGTTTTTGTATTGGGCGGAAAGCGCGACCGGAACCATCGAGCGGGCGATTGCCGTGAACTCGAGCCGGCTCGAGGAGAACCGCCAGGTGTTGGTCTCGCGCCACCAGCCCCTGGAGTGGATTGAGTGCCGCATGGAGGCCCAGGGGACGACCATGGACGCCTCCGGAGGCGTGATGGTCGGCCCTCAAGGGCCGGCATTGGCCGGGGCGAACGGCGTTCTCCTGGGACCGGAGAAAGTCAGAAGCTGATGTGCGGAATTTGCGGAGTCGTGAATTCGCAAGCGCTCGATCGGGTGGAGCGAGAGGTGCTGGCCTCGATGAATGGCCGAATCGCCCACCGCGGGCCGGATGATGAAGGGTTCTACGTGGGCCAGGGAATTGGCCTGGCCATGCGGAGATTGAGCATCATCGACCTCGCCACCGGGCACCAGCCAATCTCGAACGAGGATGGCACGCTGTGGATCGTCTACAACGGAGAAACTTACAATCACCTCGAATTGCGCCGTGAACTCGAGGCGCGTGGCCACCAATACCGCACCCAGAGCGACACCGAAACCATCCTCCACCTTTACGAAGAATATGGGCGGGACTCGGTCTCCCGCCTGCGCGGCATGTTCGCTTTCGCCATCTGGGACGAACGTCGTCGTCGACTTTTTGCCGCCCGGGACCGCCTGGGAATTAAGCCCTTCTATTACCTCTCGGCCGGAGGGCGATTTCTGTTCGCCTCCGAGATTAAGGCCCTGCTGGCTTATCCCGGAGTTCGGGCCGCCCTGAACCCTGCCACCCTTCCCGAATATCTGGCATTCGGATATCTGAGCGGTGCCGAGAGCATGTTCTCCGGGATTCTCAAGCTTCCACCCGGGCACACTCTCGAACTGGAGCAAGGCGGCAGGGCGCGGGTCGAGCGCTATTGGGATTTACGCGTCGAAGCCGACGAACCGGCCCATCCGAAACAGTTCTACGTCGACGGATACCGCGAGCAGCTCGAGCAGGCGGTTTCGACTCACTTGATGAGTGATGTGCCGCTGGGCGTTTTTCTCAGCGGGGGACTGGATTCAAGCGCCGTGGCAGCGCTCGCCACCCACATCCGCAAGAGTCCACTCCAGACCTTTTCGGTTGGCTACGGCGAGCAGGCGTTCAGCGAGTTGGGTTATGCACGGGAGGTCGCGAACCACCTCGGTTCGGAACACCACGAGGTCATGGTTAGCCGGGAAAAGTTCTTGGCGTCCTTGCCTTTCTTGATCTGGCACGAGGACGAGCCTCTGGCTTGGCCTTCGAGCGTCGCCCTGTATTTTGTGGCCCGCTTGGCGCGAGAGCACGTGACCGTGGTCCTCACCGGTGAAGGTTCGGACGAAACCCTCGGCGGCTACTCACGCTACCCCTGGACACTGTGGAATGCGCAAGGCCACGCGGCTTGGCAGAAGCTCACGCCGGCCGCCCTGCGCCGGCTGGTGCGGACCGTTATCGCCAGCGGGCCGCTCGGCGCCACTCTGCGCCGTAAATTAGGTCATACCTTCCTCGCTCGCAACGGCGAGGACTGGACCTCGTTCTATTTCGATAACTTCTATTCCGCATTCTCGCTCTCCGAACAGCAAGACTTGCTCTCCGATCCGTTCCGCGAAAATGCGGCCAGCGCCTACAACCACGCCCTGTATTTTTGGAATCAATCGTCGGGGGATATGCTTCACCGCTTGCTCTACACCGACATTAAAACCTATCTGGTGAAGTTGCTCACCAAGCAGGATGCGATGAGCATGGCAGCTTCGGTCGAAAGTCGAGTGCCGTTCCTCGATCACGGCATTGTCGAGTTCTCGGCGCGGATTCCCGCCCGTTTCTCCCTCAAGGGTATGGCGGGGAAACAAATCTTGAAAGAAGCTCTTGAAGATCTGCTGCCGAAATCGATCCTCTACCGAAAGAAGATGGGGTTTCCCACACCTTGGTCGCAGTGGCTCAAGCAGGCGGGATGGAAGCACGTGAGCGAACTGATTTCGAGTCCGCGGAGCTTCGATCGCGGCCTGTTTCGGAGGGAGGCCGTCGAGAGGTTGCTCGAGCAACACCGGGCCGGACATGTCGATCACAGCGACCGTATCTGGCGAATGCTGAATCTGGAGTTGTGGCTGCGGGTTTTCGTCGATGGAGAGCAAGAACTGGTGCGTCCGTCGGAGTTGCCGGTTCGTACGGTTACGCACTCGCTGGGAAGCTAGTTCTCGGGTCCGCACGCCGACGTCGCCGGCGCCTGCGGTTGGTTCCCAATCTCGGTCCCTGGCGCCGATCAGCCCGGTGTAAAATGGCACTCGCTTCCCGCCAAAGAAGGGAATTCTGATTCGTTCCGACGTTCCAATGAGGCACAACATGGGTGGATGTGGTAGGAGGAGACTGCTGGTTTTTCTGCTGCTGATTCCCTGTCTTCGTACGCTAAACGCCAAGGCCGAAACCGCGGGAGCCGACAACCGTTATTGCGTGGGCACTCGCGGGGACCAGTACGAAACCACCAATTTCGCCCCTAAGCAAGACGCGTGGGCAAAACTTCCCGAGCGCTGCGTCCGCACCGCCATGGCCGACACCCCGCAACGAAAGCCGGTGGTCAAGAGCGTGTGCCCGGGTAGGGGCTGCGATTTTCAGAATGTGGCCGATGCTCTGAACGCCGCCAATGAAGCTGCGGATTGCGGATGGACCATCAAGGTCAAGGCGCGCGATCCGGCGGGTGCGCCGCAAGTTTACAGCGCCGAACTGGGCAACCTTGTGACCAAAGCCTGTTCGGCCGACAACTGGAATATCGTTGAGTCCGATATGGCGGAGGATGCGCATTTCCCGGCGGAGGGCAATCGCATCTCTCCGTGTTGGGCTGGTAAGGCTTCGCTTCCCGGGCGGCCGGCGTACCCATGTCCGGCGGGCGGGCCGGCGGTGTACCTGCCTAAACTGATTTCACGCCCCACTCCGCCGCGCAACGAGGGCCGAGTGCTCATCATCGAGCCGGGTGCCCGGTATTGGCGCTTCATCGGCTTGGAGTTCGCCACTCCCGAGGATCTTCCCAGTGCTCCCGCCGTGGTCAAGAGTGCGGGAGACCACATCATCTTCGATCGGGTGATCCTTCATGGCGGTGACAGCCCGACGGGTCAGAACCGGGGCAATATTCATATGGGCATCAACTTCGCAGAGACCACCTACGGCGCCACCGTTGATTCCTACTTCTACGACATTCATTGCTTGACGGGCAAGGAAGGTACCTGCATCGATTCTCAAACTTGGTTCCTGGGGGGTGTCTCCACCGAACCCTCGGGCCCGTTCAAAATGGTGAACAATTTTTCCGAAGCGGCCTGCACCAATCTCGGGTCGGGTGGCGGAGGTACGGGAGGCGAAGGAAAAGTGGCCGCCGCCGTGGATGTGGAGTTTCGGCGAAACCACTTATGGAAGCCTTTATTCTGGAATCCTAATTCTCCCAGCTATTTCGGAACCAAGTTCCTGGTCAAGAACCAAGTGGACGTCAAAAACATCTTGCGCCTGCTGTTTGAAGGCAATGTGGCAGAGAACGATTTTTCCACCTCCGATCAGCGGGCCATCATTCTGATCTTCGGCGGCAAGAACCAATCCCGGTACCAGCCGGGGCGAGCTGATTCCGATGGCCACGGCACGCTGACCACCGTGGAATGGCAGGGCCGCCGGCAGAAGTTCTCGAAAGAGGAGGACGCCACCAGCCCGAATTGCCCGGTGCCGGGCCACTGCGGGGTCAAATATAACGGTGGATGGTACCAGTCGGTCAGCGTTTCCCCCGACCAGTACAGCATGACCGTGCAGCCCTGGCCTCCTTACAGCGACCATGTGCCGCCGAGCGGAAAGGCACAGCCGTATTGGTCCTGTGCGCCGGGGAGGAACGCGGATGCGGAAGTGAGTGACGTCGTGGTGCGCTACAACCGCCTGTCCCACGCCGGTCGAGGCGTGGCCATCCAGGCCGGGGGTTCGGACTGCAAAGACATGGGCAAAGGCGTGCACCGCATCAGCCTGCACGATAATGTGTTCGATGACTTGAATGGCGTCAAATGGTTTCCTTCCTCCCCGCAGGAGGGCGGATTCGGGGTACTGCTCAATAGCGCCGCCGACAACGTCGGCAGCGCCCAGCCGAGCGAGATCCTCATTCAGCACAATACGGTGATGACCTACGGCGTCGGGCGTTCCAACGCCGGACTCATGCGCGAGTGCGTCGGGGGAGCTCCGCAACAGAAGATCACCAACGTCAAAGTGCTCGACAATCTCGGCATTGGGATTTATTCCGCCTCACCCCAGGCCAACTGTGCCCGCCAGTTTGGCTCCGCCAAGGAAGGCTTGGAGACGGTGAACGCCAGCTGGTGCTTTGCCGGCAACGTACTGGCGACGGATCTGAATGAGCAGGTGTACAGCAACGATCCCTATAACTCTTCGAGTCCGGGTGGCGCCAACCTTACCTGTCCTAGTACTGCCGCCGGCAACAACGGCAATGTCACCTGCGGCAAGAAAGGCGCAACCTGTTTTCCCCGCAAGTTCGATGGCAGTCATCGGGGAGAAGGCCAGATTGTTCAAAAGTGGAATGGAGGCGATGGCGGCGACTATCGAATCGTAAACACCAGTCCGTACAAGAATGCCGGAACCGACGGAAAGGACGTGGGCGCTGATATTGACCGGGTCGTCGACCAGACCGCCGGAGTCGCGCCCTAGAACTCCGGGTTTCGCGCATTTCGCCGAAACAAATTTGTTCGAAGTGCAAGATCTTGCACAAAGAGCGCTAGCGGTTCCGCCGCCGCGCCGGGAATGTAGGTCTCAGATCAAGCGCTAGGAAGCCTGCTGTTTGGAACCGGAATTGCTCGCATTCCATTGAACACAGAGGACTTGGATGCGGATAGCCCTGCCGGGAACAAGCCCCGGCCGCGAACTACCACCGAAGCCCAGGGTTCAGGCCGAGGGAGAGCTCCGCGAAATGCCCGTCAGAGGGGCCACTCCTTCACCGATCCGAGTGTTTTATCTCTTGGATTCGCTGGACGTTGGCGGCACCGAGACCCAGGCCGTCGAGTTGGCGCGGCGCCTCGATCCCGAACGCTTTAAGGTGACCCTCGGTTGCCTGCGTGCCCGCGGACCGCTGCGCCAGCGCCTCGAACCGGGGCGGGTCAAGATCTTGGAATTTCATTCCCAGGGCGGAATCGACTCTCTGGGGGGAATGTACCAGCTGCTGCGTCTGGCCGACTTTCTGCGGCGCGGCAGCTTCGACGTGGTTCACACCCACGATTTGTGGTCGAACCTGCTGGGAATACCAGCGGCCCGCTTGGCCGGTGTACCGGTGGTTATATCCAGTTGTCGGGACCTGTCTCACGGCGATTGGTATACGCCGCGTCGGCGCCGGATTCTTCGCCGCATGCAGCGGAGCTGGAGCATGGTGTTGGCCAATTCCTCCGCCATTCGCGATGATCTGGTCGCGCACGATGGTTTTACCGCGGACCAAGTGCGCGTCATCCGCAACGCCGTCGATATGGAGCGCTTCGCTGTGGCCGGCGATCGAAAGCGCCTGTTGAGCGAGGCGGGGGATGGGAAGCTCATCGTCCTATTGGGCAACATGGTCAGCGAGGTCAAGGGACACGCCTACCTGATCGAAGCCGCGCCCGCGGTGATTGCCCGCTTTCCCCAGACCCGGTTTGTGTTGATCGGCGACGGCCCGCTGCGCCGCGAGTTCGAGCGTCAGATCGGCCAGCTCGGGCTTTCCCAAAACTTCATCTTCTTAGGCCGCCGCCCCGACGTTCCCGAACTGCTCGCCAGCTGTGATCTGGCCATTCTGCCCTCCCTGGCCGAAGGCCTGCCCAACGCTGTGCTCGAGTATCTGGCGGCCGGGCTGCCCACGGTGGCTAGCCGGGTTGGAGGCAACGTCGAGATCGTCGCGGACGGCCACACCGGACTGCTGGTTCCGCCGAGGGATGCGGGAGCGCTGGCGAAGGCGATCCTGCGCCTGCTCGAAAACCCTGCCTTGGCCCGGGCCCTCGGGCAGGCGGGGCAAAACCATGTGCGAGCCAACTTCAGCTTTGCCCGCTTGCTCGATGAGACCGCCGGGCTGTATGGAGAGCTGCTCGAGGGCAAACCCCGTCGAGCCAGACGTCGAGAACCTACGCCCATGAACCGCGCCCCGGTCAAAGTACTTGAAGTGGGCAATTATCCCCCGCCGATGTGTGGCTGGGCGATGCAAACCAAGCTGGTGGTCGACGAGTTACGCCGTCGCGGTCACCTCTGTCAGGTGCTGAAGATCAACGAGAATCGCCAGCGCAAGGATCCCGCCTACCTCGATGTTCAGGGCGGCTGGGACTTCTTCTTGAAGGTGTTGCGCCATACCCTGAAAGGGTATCGCGTGAATGTGCATGTCAACGGCCACTCCAAGAAAGGTTATCTGTTGGCTTTATGCGCGCTGATGGTCGCCAAGCTGACCTTTCGTCCCGCTCTGCTGACCTTTCACGGGGGGCTCTCGCAACCTTACTTTCCCCGTCACGACGTGCGCTCCTTGCGCTGGGCCTTCGCCGGGTTGTTCGAGGTAGCCGATGCCATAGCCTGTGACAGCCTCGAAGTCAAAAAAGCGATTGAGAGCTATGGCATCGCCGGCGAGAAGATCACGCCGGTGGCCACTTTTTCCGGACAGTACGTCGAATACACGCCGGTCGAACTCTCCCCGCCGGTCGAGGATTTTCTGGCGCAACATGGGCCGGTGTTTTTTTCCTACCTGGCGTTTCGCCCCGAATATCGACTGGACCTGTTGCGCGAAGGCATGAGAATGTTCTGCCGAACCTATCCTCGCGCCGGGTTCCTGTGGCTCGGATTTACCGGCCGGGAACTAGAGCAAGCGGAACAGTTCGTAGCCGCGTGGCCGAGCCAGGAACGGCAATCGGTGTTGCTGCTCGCGAACCTTCCCCATGACGAGTTCCTCACCCTTTTGAGCCGGTCCTCGGCTAGCCTGCGTACCCCGGCCTGCGATGGGGTCAGCGCCTCGGTGCTCGAATCTCTGGCGTTGGGGGTGCCGGTCGTGGCCAGCGAGAATGGGAGCCGGCCAGCGGGCGTGATCAGCTACCAGGAAACCGATCCCGCCGACATGTGCAGCAAGCTGGTGTATGTGAGCGAGCACCGCGCCGAGCTCGAGGCCAGCCTTTCGCCGCCATCGAGCCAAGATAACGTTGCCCTCATGGCAGACTGGCTTGCCGCCGACAAAGCAACGCGCATTCAGAAATCGTGCCCGCCGAATCGCGGGGTGCGATGGCATTACAAGGAGCAGACCATGGAAATCAGCAGGAAGATGTGGGCCCTGATCGTATTGGCGTCATTCTTGGTTGGTGCAGGTGCCGCTGTCGGCATCGGCGCCGTGCAGCTCTACCGTACGCAAGCCGCCAAGGCCCAGACGAACTCGAACAAGCCGCAGCAAAACGCAAAGTAGGCTTCGAGCCACCGGGCTCGAGCCGGCAACCGATCGCGGCGCCAGGATCGTACCTCCGATTTGCGCCCATTCGCGGGCGGCCTGAATCGGCTGGCCAAGCGGGCGGCCCAGCGCCGAGCGGGGCGAAGTTTTGAAGATGCACAAGGGCGAAAACATGGTGAGAGATCTGCGGCGGGCAATCTTCGCCGGGCTCGCGTCCGCCGGCGCCTTCGAGCGAGCTAAGAACAGCCGGTGGCGGCGGGAGAGGCTGCTCATACTCTGTTATCACGGGGTATCGATCGCAGACGAGCACGAGTGGCGCCCGCGGCTTTACATGCGGCCCGAATGTCTGGCCGAGCGTTTTGACCTGCTGCGGAAGCGCGGCTACTCCGTCCTGCCGCTGGCCGAAGCTCTCGCCCTGCTTTATGAAAATGATCTGCCTCGGGGAAGCGTGGCCTTAACCTTCGACGATGGTGGCTATGACTTCTATGCTTCCACCTTCCCCCTGCTCCAACAGTACCAGCTGCCCGCCACCGTCTATCAAACCACCTATTATGTGGACTACCAAAAACCGGTTTTCAATCTGATCTGTTCCTACATGCTGTGGAAGCGAAGAGGATCGGTGCTCGAACCGGATGGCAAAGTTCCGCTCCGTCAGCGGATGGACTTGCGCAGCGAAGAAGGCCGGCAAAGCGTGGTCTCGGAACTGATGGCATTTTCGGCCAAGGAGAATCTCTCCGGTCGAGACAAGCACGAAATCGCTGGCCGCCTCGCCGAATTCCTGGAAATCGATTGGCCGGACCTGCTCGCGAAACGGATCCTCCACATCATGTCGCCCAAGGAAATCGCGGAAGTCTCAGCCGGCGGGATCAGCATTCAATTGCACACCCACCGTCACCGCACTCCGCTCGACGAGGAGCTGTTCCGCCGGGAGATCTCTGAAAATCGCAAGCGGGTCGAGGAGGTTACCGGTTCCCCCGCCGTTGACTTCTGCTATCCTCTGGGAAACTACGAGCGCCAGTTCCTGCCCTGGCTGCGGCTCGAGGGTGTGCGTTCGGCGGTCACCTGTGATGCGGCGCTCGCCGCCTCCGACAGCCACCCCCTGCTGTTGCCACGCTGGGTAGATGCTTCGGCCCATTCGCTGACGGAATTCGAAGCTTGGCTGAGCGGCATCGGCCACTGGTTTTCCCGCCGCAGCAAGCGGCGCCAGATCCCGCAGGCAGCGCTCGACTACCAAGGAGGCCGGCTTGGGTTTCGCGGCGCGCGGTAGGCGCTGGCTCAAACCGCTGGCGCGGACGGGCGTGCTGCGGGCCGCTTCCGTGCTGCGCGCCCCCGGCGCCGCTATCCTGATGTATCACTCGGTGATGGAGGATCCCGATCGGCACGGCGCCGCCTTCGGAGGTATCATTCATTCGACCAAGGTGTTTACCGGCCAGATGGAGGTCCTCGCCCGGCATTATCATCCCGTTGCTCTGGGTGATCTGGTGGAGATTCTCGAGGGGCGCAAGTCGCTGCCCCGGCGTGCGGTCCTGGTGACCTTCGACGATGGCTATGCGGATAATTTTGACATTGCCGCCCCGGTGCTCAACCGGATCGGCATTCCCGCGGCATTTTACGTCGTGGTCAACAGCGTCGCCAGCGGCCGGCCGCCCTGGCCGATACGCGTGCGGCACGCGTTTTTAAGTACGCGGGTGGCGAGCTGGACCGATCGGGCGGCTCGGCGTTGGCCGCTGGCCACTCCCGAGGAGCGGCGGGACGGCTTCGCGGCGGCCTGCGTCGACTGCGGGCGGCTGGCGGGCGAGGCGCAAGAAATCGCAGTCGTCGCCATCGAGCGGCAGTTGGACACGACCCCGTATGCCGCGGACCAAGGGCTGATGATGAGTTGGGAACAATTGCGGGCGCTCGGGAAACAAGGACACGTGGTCGGTTCCCATACCCTTTCGCATCCCAACGTGGCGCAGCTCAACGAGCGCGAAGCCGAGCAAGAGCTCGTCGATTCCAAGCAGAAGCTGGAACAACAGCTCGCCGCGCCCGTCTGGCATTTTTCCTATCCCAATCCCGTCCTCGATCCGCACTGGACCGACCAGACCGCGGCCCTCAGCCGGCGCGTCGGCTACCGCACGGCCGTGACTTCCAGGCGAGGCCTGGTGCGACCAAACGATAACCCGCTGGGGTTATCCCGTCTCCTTCCCACCAAGCAAGTCGACGGGCTGCGTTGGAACCTCGAATGCGCCTTTGCCGGCTACACGCGGTCCTGACCGTGAGACCGGGGGGGACCTAATTGGCACGGATCCTGGTGCTCGACGGCCATAGCGCGGCAGCGCTGGCATTCGTGCGCTCACTCGGCCGTCGTGGCCACTGGGTGGCGGTCGGATCGAACCGGGGAAGCTTTGCCCCGGCGGCCCTGTCCCGTTACTGTCAACTGGACTGGCAACACCCGGTTTCTACCGAGGATGCCAGCGGTTTCCTCGAGGCGGTTCTCGATTTTGCGCGCCGCCAAAGTATTGCGCTGATCATCCCGGCTACCGACTGGACCCTGTTTCCCCTATCGCTCGCTCGCGCTCGTTTTCCAAATGTATGTCGGCTCGCGCTTCCCGCCCATGCGGCGCTCGAGCGGACCTCGGACAAGTACCAGACCATCGAGCTGGCCCGGCAGGCTGGGGTTCCGGTGCCGGCGACGGTGCTCGTGACCTCTCGTGACCAGCTGACGACACTCGGTCGATTCGAGTATCCGGCCGTGGTGAAGGACAGATTTTCCGCGCGCTGGCAGGGGAACCGGGCCACCATCGGGACGACCAGTTACGTCTACTCGCCCGAGGAACTTCGGGAGAAGGCGAGCGAACGGCTGGCGGCCTCGGGCGACGTTCTGGTGCAGTCGTTCGTGGGCGGAGTAGGAATCGGTTTCTCTTGCTTCGTGGCCGGGAAGGAACTGTATCTGCCCTTCGCCTGGCGGCGGATCCGCGAAGTCGATCCGCGGGGCTCAGGGAGCAGCGCGCG
>Ga0187780_10003719_pt1 | contig 11478 bp, 6 predicted proteins | sample 1015_Q2_SP10_20__FD_132429 | JGI IMG/M metagenome (GOLD analysis project Ga0187780, IMG submission 132429) | Tropical peat soil microbial communities from peatlands in Department of Meta, Colombia - 1015_Q2_SP10_20_MG | ecosystem: Environmental > Terrestrial > Soil > Wetlands > Peat | place...
ACGAGGTGAATTTCCACACGCCATTGACTCGAACCAGATTGACCTTTTCGGGCACCTGGCTTTCGCTTTTGCGGGCCTGGATCACCGCGGTGTCACCATGGATTTCTGCCCTTACGATTTGGACTGCGGACACTGTACTTGTCCGACCTGTTTGAACCCAGATTTCGCGGTCGGTTAAGGCATCGAAGCGCTGCTGGTCATTGGGATCAGCAAGTTGTTGTCGAATAGCCTGCCTCAAGTTTGCAAGCATGTTCTGTTGGAACTTAGTTTCGAACATGTTGTACACTTCGGACCAACGGCCCTGTTCCCGCATCTGTAGCAGTCGTCGATAGACAGCTACGGGGTTATCCTCCGAGCCGGAGCCGGCTGTGTCCTCCGATGCGGGGAGTTGCATCCCAGCGCTAGAATTGTTACCTGCTGCAGCGGTCGTCGCCGCATCCTCGAAATAGCGCAAACCGGGGATGACCTCACGACCATTGGGGAGGCGAAATCGGCCAAGCTCTGTTCCCGAGTCAATCTGGTAGGCGCCAGAATCAATTGGGGCTGAAATAGATTCATCGGCGAAAACACCGGAATTGGGAACCTCCGGGTTATTTCCCACCGTCACTCCATAAGATCGCATTTTGATCTCCCAGTCCTTGTAATATCTCTCTGTAAAATGATAAGTCCCCTCAGGAAAACGAATTTGCTCTCGCCCTGTTTCTACGTCGTAGGCGAGCTGCAGATATCGCTCGACGGAAACCTGGGCGGCCACCACCTGTTGGAGACCTCGATCATCAGCGTGGATTCGTTCACAGATAGCTTCAAGATCATTGCGAATGTTTAATATGTGCTGGATATTTGCTTTTGGCCCCGCGGCGTAAATCTTTTGAAATAGGTCATAATCAAACGACCCTTCGGGCAAACTTGCTAATTTGGAAAGCGAGTTCAAGCGCTCCTGGAATTCGTTGAAAATGTCTTTCCGTGCCCCACTCTCAACAGACGCAAACATGTAGGCCGTCAAACATTCGCTTGCCGCGGATTGATCGGTCTCCATCGAGTGTTCGAACTTCTGCCAAGATGCCCGGGCCAGTTCCAGCTCGAGATCTGCGTCAAATGGAGTTCGATAAACCAATTCTTCCAATTCGGGGACGGAACGTATTGGTTTGGTCTCCGCTGAATGGCCAGAGGTGCCACGACGGAAAAACCAAGTAACGGCACCCGCGACGGCAAGCACCAGTACAAGGAGGATAAAAGAGTTTCGCATTTTCATATTAGGTATCCCTCTGGCTGACTGTCCTCAGGCATAGCTGACCAATCGGATTTGCGGCTGCCCTCTACTCCACGCCCTGTTCCTTCATTTCCTTCAAAAGTTGCTGGAGCTCAGGGATGGGCGTCTGACGCGATTTGCGCATGGACTCGACTAAATCGGCGCAGGTTTGAGCGTACTGATGGGAGGCTTGTGCCTGTCCATGCCTTCGCAGCATCATCGCCAACTCTCCGTTTGCCATTGCCTCGACAGCCCAAGCGTCAGCGTTCGTTGGATCAAGCTCTACGAGCCGTTTGCCGCCATGGGCTGCCTCAAGGAACTGCTTCGTCGCTTCCTCCAATGTACTATTTGCGGCCAGGATTCTTGCTTGAAGGAGTTGGCCCTGAGCGAGAATTAGCTGGGCAACAGCATCCTGAGGATCCACTTTGCGTATTTCCTCGAGAAATCCAGCTGCGTCCGCGACATCCGTTGAGGCCTCTTGGGTAACCCCTCTAGCGAGGAGCGCTTCAGCCATCTCGTGAATTCCGATGGCGGCCACCTTAGCCACAATTCTGAAGTCAATTTCCGTTTTATTAAGCTTCTCTATGATCTGCGCGCCTTTGGAGTTATATCCCGTGACCGTTTCTGACTCTCCTGTGAGGCGACAAAATCGGGCTAGGTTAAAGTATGTGCCGGCAAGCTCGCTCAAATACCAAGGATTTCCTGCGTGACTTTGCACCAAGGACTCATACAGTTCCTTACTTTGCATAAACTCAAGTCTGGCCACATCGTTACCACCCCGCTCCCACGCCGCAAGAGCATTTAAGAGATGCGCCCTTGCCAGTTCGCGCTGAACCAGCTCTTGGATTGGGAGCACGTTGCTGAGCTTCTGCAAAATGGCGATGCCTTCGGACAAACGATGAGCGGCCGCGTCGGGGTCACCTTGCGCCAGATGGACCGCGCCAATTTCTCGTAAGCTTGATGCTAGGTCGAATTGGTACAGGGCGTTTTTCGAATCTTGGCCAACCAGCCTCTGATTAATTGCAACTGCCTTCTCCAAATTAGCGCGGGCCTCAGAAAGGTGCCCCATATCGAGTTTCACATCGCCGAGCTTGCTGTTGGAGACAGCCACTTCGCGCGAGAGGCCATCATCGGTCGGTTCCTCCGCATTGAGCTGCGAAAGATAGTCTTCTGAATCCTCCAGGAGATCTGCTTTGAGCGCTAATGTGCCGGGAACATTTTGAATCTTGTCGTGAAGGTTCCAGATCAGACCACTTAGAACGGTGCGTAATCTTCCCGTTCGCTCAACGGCGATGTTCTTTTGCTGCACTGCGATGCGCCGTTGCCACCAAGCCAGCCCAGCCAATCCGGAGAGAACCAACGTCAGCGCGAACGCGAAAGACAATGCCAACTGGAGACGGCGCATTCGCCGGTGTGAATCCCGCTGCTTAAGCGCGTCGAAGCCGACACCTAACATTCCCGCAAGGAGTTTGAGTTTGGCGTTGGTCCGGCCGTCCGCATTCGGCCGCGCATCGGCGGCTATCGGCTCGATACTCCGTAGTGCTGGAGGAAAGCACTCCAGGTCTCCGCCGACATTGGGCTGCCCCTCGACAATGATCGACAGAATTTGATTCTGTCGGCCTAGTCTTTGGAAAGTCTCAATTTCTTTGTTGACCCATTTGGATGCCGCCGCATGTGGCGAGCAAACCACTATGAGATAGCGCGAAGCGCGCAAGGCTTCTTCGATCTTGGCACCCAGGTCCGCAGATGCTGGCAGTTCAGAACGGTCGTGGAAAAGAGGCCGAAATCGCCGCGGCGCGGGCTCACCCGCGGGTGTGTCATGACTAACGAACTGGACGGGAATTCCATATGTCTCAATCGATCGATGCAGCCAATGAGCGAATTTCTTGTCTCTGCTGCTGTAGCTAATGAATGCCCAATAGCGGTATTCTCCGCTAGCCATATCGTTCATCATCAACTTCTCCGTACCTGGATGGCTCGCCCTGCAAGTCTTGCTTAGCTCCGGTGAAAGACCTTCGTGACGCGCTAAACGGCAGTGACGCAACAACGTTGTTAGTCTTGTGCTCAGCCTTCCCCTAGCAACTGCTGAACTTCGCTAAAAATGCGGCCTGTCGCGCGGTGCAGGTCAGGCTCCAGCGTGCCATTCCAAAAGCGGACCTGTGGGCGGGCATCATGTTCGGGAAGCAGTAACAGGTCGTTGAGGTCGCGGTCGAGCCGCGCTACGGCGTCGTACGTTTCCTGGCTGTGAAAATAAAGCCGGTCTTTCAGCAGAATCTGCAACTCGGCTCGCGTCTCCTCAAGCGAGTTACGTTCCTGACCGCTAAGAGACTGACCGTCGGCCAGACTTTTCAGTTGCATCTCGCAGGCGTGAACTACTTCATCGGCGCGGCGAAGGTGCCGCAAGCACTCGATCCGATGATAGCTCGGATCTTCCTCATCAATTGCGTAACCCTCCGGTGCCTCGGAGTAGTATCGCTGAAGGGCCCTGATATGTTCGACGCGGAGCTCTTCGCTCTTGTAAAGGGAGTCGAGCGCTGACAGAAACGAGTTTAATTGACGAACGTTGCCAGGCCAGCGCATGGCGGAAAGCTCCTTTAGCACCTCGGGGCTAAGTCTGGCCTGATTAGGGCGCAGCTCTTCCCATTGGAGCTCGGCGAGATGGGCTATGTCTTCAGGATGGCCGCGGAGCACCGGGGTGCGAATGATAATCTCAGACAGTCGGAAGTACAGGTCTTGTCGGAAATGCTTCGTTCTCGTCATGGCGAAAATATCGTGATTGGTAGCGGCGATAACTCGCGCATCAACTTTAATCCCCTTGATGCCTCCCACGCGGCGAATTTCCTTTTCCTGGAGGGCGTGCAAAACCTTCGCCTGATGCTGTGGGCTGAGATCCCCGACCTCGTCGAGGAACAATGTGCCTTGATCGGCAAATTCCCATAACCCGCGCTTGAAGCTAGTCGCGCCCGTAAAAGCCCCTCGCATATAACCGAACAGCTCCGATTCCAACAATTCGCTGGGGATGGCGCCGCAGTTCACCTCGACAAAAGGGCCCGACCTCTTTCCGAGATCATGAATGGCCCGGGCAATCAGGCTTTTGCCGGTTCCTGTTTCCCCCAAGATAAGAACCGTTTTTTCGTTATCCAAGGCGCGTAATATCAACTGTCGCACCAGCCTGTGTTCTAGGGTATCGCCACGGAACAACTTGGCGAGGTCGTCCGGAACGGGCCATTCTTTTAAGGCGAGCGGGTGTTTGGAACGCGCTGGACCGGGACGCGTTGTCATCTCGGAGTCATCGCTTTCGTGACCGCTTTCCATTTCTCGCAGGAGCTGCTCCCCCGTTCCGATGACGTATGCCTTGGCTTCACCTACTTCTCCGGCTTTCTCTAGCAACGCGCGGATCCCTTGTTGCAGTCGCCCCGAGGAGCTGTAATTGCCATCAATAAAGGGGATAAAACCCTCATATCCCAGCAACAGGCTTGGCAGAGCTTTTGCCTCATTCTTCACTCCGCGATCTATGAACAAGTCTTTGCATTGACGGAACGCATCGAGATCGGAGTTGTGCACAACCAGGACCAACGGTCTCTGAGTGGTGGGCATCGACTGCCGTGTCAAAGGCGTAGCAATCCAAAATCGTTCCGGCTTATTAGCTTGCGAAAAGATGAATGCCTGAATCGCCATCTGCTAGTCTCGTTTCCAATAAACTAAGGATCAGTATCATCCGAAAGTGCTTATAACATATCCAAATCCGGAAACCACATCTCTTCCTTGCTTTCTTCTTTGTTTGCTTGTTCTTCTTCCTCTTTCAAATAATTTGACAGCGTGCGAACACGCCGGATACGAGCTTTGACCGTCAGAATGTCTACATCAAGCGAGAGATTGGCGGCAGTTTGATCGTTTACGCCCGTTACAGCGCCATCCGACACCCAAATTCTGGGGCTCTTCTGCTGCGATAGCCATTGCAAAGCGGGGCCGTCCACCACGTTTCCCGCGTGTGCCCAGTTATCAATGACCTCTCGGGCGACATGCATGCCGTTTCTTGCGGCAATCAGTAAGCTTCCCGATTCGTTAGCGGGCCGCCCAGCATAGAGCCCGATGGTGGCGGTCGGGCAACGTTTCAGCACGGCCATGAGCCGTTCGTGAGTGACCTGATCACTCATAGAACCAGAGCAATCGATCAACAAAGTCCCGTGATGTGCTGACCGGGTGCGGCGACGGCCAAACGCGCGTCCGTCGGCCGCTGGTAGAAGCGCCCGGTTTGGGTAGCGGAATGCGCCGTTATACCCGCAGACCATTTTCCTCTGGGCGATTCCGGGTAGGTTGCTGCATCGATGAGTTAGTGGCGGCGCAAGGATGTCCATCGGGCCCCACGGAACATAGCCGTCGCCTGCCCTCGCGTCCCGGTGCCCGACACTCGAGGGAACTGACGCTCCTTTTCTGATCAAGTAATCCTCGGGATCTAATCCGTCGTCGGTCTCGCGGCACTCGGTCTCGACGAGCGCGATGCGCAACCCTATCTGTGCCAGAGGATGTTCGACAGTGGGCGAGTCAGGCCCGAACCGCTTCTGCAACTCTGTCAGCATTTCCCTGAACGCTCTCCGGGGGAGCGGCAGCATCTTTGTCCCCCATCGAGCTAACCGTTTTGAGGCTTCGTCAAGCACCTCCAGATCCTCGTTGGTTAGGTCGGCTCGCCGTGCCAGCAAGGACATTCGTATCAATGACGCATTTTTTAAGCCCTCGGCGCGCGCATAAAAATTGGCGGCGATCCAAAGTGGCAGTTCCGTACAGAGCCCCTGACGCCACAAGACCAGTTCAGCTATATCACGATTGCCCCGAGCCATCATAAAGTGGTTGACCACCACATCAAGCATCCCTTGAATCCAGACTTCGTGAATGCCATCCCAACGAAGTCTACGTATGCTGCGGAATGGGAGCTCCAGCTTGTGGCGCCACAAAGCCAGGTGACCGTATTCGTGAGCCCGGATTCCGAGCGCCAAAGGCGAAGAGACAGAGAGGGGACTTTGAAACAGTCCGAGTCTCGCCCGACGCGGCGGAACGCAACACCCACCCGCGTCTTCCGGACTGTCACGAACCACAAATGGGCCAGCTCCCGCGGCGATGCTAGGTGCAGGCTTCAGTAGTTGTCGCATGGCAGCCTCACCCCCCGGGCTTGCAAAGCAGAGAGAATGTCCGGAGCCCGCTCGCCAAAGGTCAAAACTGCAGCCTGCCGTACAGGTACGGCTTGGCAAACCAGATGGATAAAGGAGGCCACGCGGCGCGGATCGAGCGCGCGTTCTGGATCAAGGTAGCTATCCGCCAACGCTCCCCCCAGACCTTCGCAGCGCCGGTCCAACTCCTCCACAAGGGCAGTGTTGGGCACTGGGAGGTGGATCTCGGCTTCGAACCGTGAGCGCAGCGCGGGATCGAGTTGCTCCGGGCTCGTGTTGCTGGTGCCGACTACCTTGAATCCTTTCGCTGGGGTGAGGAGTTCGCCGTTGGGCAGCGCCAGCGAGGCCACGCCGCGCGCGTCGAGAACTCCGAGCAAAAAATCTTGCACGGAACCGCTGGCGCGCCCGATCTCGTTCAGCACTAAAATGCTTCCGTCTCGATAGGCGCGACAGACGGGCCCCAGGTGAAAATGCCACTCGACCCTGTCAGGGACCCAATGCCCCATCAACTCCTGCACTGTCAAGTCCTCCGCCAGAGTCACTTGTATGGTCGAGTTTCCAGCATGAAAGGCAAGGAAGCTCTTGCCCACTCCTGGTGGGCCCCAGAGAAAGACTCGCGAGAGCTTGGCGATGGCGACCTCCGCCAGTTTCCAAATAGAAGCCACGCCCGCCCACTCGCCTGGGTCCCACTGCTTCTTCTGCGAATTGTTAGCCTTGCTCATCGAACTCATTCCTTCGGCCTTCTGTTGCTAGTGCTTCTCTTCCGGGTAAAGCTCTCTCACCTCATTGGCTTTTACATAAGCTTCGTGTGCTTCTGCCTCTCTTCCCAACGCCATCAGCGCGTTGCCTTTGTTCTGCCAGCATAGGAAGTCGGTCGAGTCCAGTTCCAGCGACCGCAGATAGCAATTCAGTCCTTCCTGGTTTTCGCCGGCGTCACGGAGCAGTGCACCCTTGGCGCGCCACGCAAACGCAAACTCCGGGTTGATCTTTAGTGCTTTTTCCACCGCAGCCATAGCTTCGTCGGGGCGGTCCATCGCGCGCAATACGTATCCTTTGCGAGTCCACGCCAGAAAATGTCCGGGTTCCAGCGCCAGAGTCTCCTCGTGCAGAGCAAGCGCTTCGGTATGCATGCCTCGCTTCCTCAGCAATAGCGCTTGGCGTTGCAGCGCCTCCAGATCGACCATCGAGAAGGAAGCCACAAGGTAGCTACCTGGCTTGAGTTTGGAAAACTCGATACGACACACGTTTTCGCCTAATGTGGCTTGCCGGATGACGTCGTCCCCTTCCAGGGGAACCAAAATCAACTTCGATTGAAATTCTTCCGGCAGGGTGTAGACGACCAAGCTTGCATCGCAGGCGCAATAGAAGACATACAGATCTTCGCGGCGCCGACGGCGCATCACGACTCCGATCGGCTCTTCTCTCCTGCCCGGCGGCAGCCACTGCGCGGAAAGTCTTGCCGCAACCGTGTGCACCGCACTCGTCACGAGCTTGGGAATTCCCCCAACAATACTTTCCAGAACTGTGCTGCCGCCGGCCTCCTCCCGAAGCTTGAAGCGAAAGGCCGCCTCCGGCCTACTGGGGCGACGGGGCAGTCCCTGGTCGCTCGAGCCTCGTTCGTCCATTTCCGACAGGAGTCGTTCGCAATCTGCCAGAATTTCAGGCCACGCGTTCATAGAATGCTCCGAATAAACTTCCAATTACTGAGACAATCGAAATCGTCTATTTCCCGCCCAAACGTAGGGTCAAGCCAAAGCTGACCGCAAGATTGTTCATGTTGGTTTGGAACGTGTGGGTTCTCACGTAGTCGATTTGGCCCAAACGAATCGCCATCAGGCGGTTCACCCGAACGTCCACACCACCGCCCGCTACCAATGCGTATCCCGTGTTGCTTGTACTCGCACTTACGCCGACCGTGGAACCGCTGGCTGCGCCGCTTGCAGAAACTGTAGTGATGTTTCCGCCGAACAGGGCATGTGCAAACGGCGTAACTGCCTTGCTGCGTCGAATCGTAAACCGCGGACCAGACAAGAAGGCGATATTCCGGAGATCGGCATGGACGGTACCCGTTCCCGGAATCGTGCCGCTGAGAATGGTGCCCTGGTTCCACCGAAAGTCCATCTCAATGCCCAGGTACCGGTTGAAGTTGAAAGCCGCGGACGTTTCGAAACCGGCCTTCTGCAGATTCGAAGTTGCGACGTTGGTTAGCCCAATTGAGCTGCCAAGCGCGCCCAAATTGGAAGTCGTACTCCCCATCCGCGCGAGGGAATATCCCCCGAACGTTTCTACCTTTGGAAAGTCCTGCGCCTTCGCTACACCACAAATCAGTAGTGCAAGAGCAACTGCCACAAAGATTTTTTTCACGATCCTTCTCCTCTCCACGATGACTGCGCTGTTCTAAGGACTTGCAGACAGTCGTTCCTTACCAAGCGCAAGCCAGGTGCCACTTCCTAAGTGCTGGAAAACAAAAGGCAGAATGAATCAGGTCACGTCGGCGAGTTGAGTTTCAAAGAGAATTGGTGAGTTTCGAGTTGAATTTTTCGCCAGATGAATTCAGTTGCGCAGATTTTCCAAGAGAACTCAACAACGAGATCCTCTGCTTTGATAGGCACGAGAACTCGTCGTGGCCGCGATTGCGAAGACGGCGCGGCCCGGATCCTGCGCAACGTAAACGATGTGCGGCAGACTCGCCGCGACGAAACACCGCGGATTCGGCGGTATCGCTCAGAACCGGCAGGGTGACTCCTGGCATCCGACTTCCAGGTAACCCCACTTCCCCTGGCGTTAGCACGACAGAACAATGAGTTCTTGGTATTGGGGAAACTGAATCATTGTGCCGGTGATCACAGGCGCGCACAGGCTTGCGTTAATGCACGCAACAAAGCGTGACAAGCCCATTTTGAGCTGTAAACACATTCTCTGTGAGCTGCATCACATGCCGCTAAGTTGTTAGAGGTGAACGGGTTAAAAGTAACTCGCGGTGTGCACGCGCTGGCACTTTGGCCGGTAAAGTGCGCACTGTATTTCGGCGCGGAAATGGTGTGGCTGCCCGTTATCACTAGCCACTGAGCCGCATTACGGAGTTGTGCCATGAATATTCATGTCAAAGAAGCACTGGACTATCACTTTGGCGCACGGCCGGGAAAGATCGAAGTTGTACCCTCCAAACCCTGCCGCACGCAACGGGATTTGAGCTTGGCGTATACGCCAGGGGTTGCGCACCCCTGCTTGGAAATCCAAAGCAACCCGCAGGACGCATACAAGTACACGACAAAAGGAAACCTGGTGGCGGTGGTGTCAAACGGCACGGCCGTGCTGGGGCTGGGACACATCGGGGCGTTGGCAGGCAAGCCGGTGATGGAAGGCAAGGGAGTACTGTTCAAGAGATTTGCGAACGTGGACGTATTTGACCTGGAAGTTGATTCGACAGATCCGGAAGACGTAATTCGAGTGTGCATGCTGCTCGAGCCGACCTTCGGGGGAATCAACCTGGAAGACATCAAGGCGCCGGAGTGTTTCTACATCGAAGAAACATTGAAAAAGAGGATGAAGATTCCGGTGTTCCACGACGATCAGCATGGAACGGCGATTATTTCGGGGGCCGCGCTGCTGAATGCCTTGGAGATAGTGGGCAAACAAATTGACAAAGCGCGATTGGTGATCAACGGCGCAGGAGCGGCGGGAATTGCGTGCGCCGAACATTACGTGTGCCTGGGTGTGCCGCGGGAAAACATCACGTTGGTGGACAGCAAGGGCGTGGTTTATGAAGGCCGAACCGAAGGAATGAATCCGTACAAGGCGAGGTTTGCGCAAAAGACCGAAGCGCGGACTTTGCTCGAAGCGCTGCAGGGAGCGGACGTTTTTGTCGGATTGTCCGTGAAGGGCGCGATGACGCCGGAGATGCTCCGCGGAATGTCGGAACGGCCAATCGTGTTCGCGATGGCCAATCCCGATCCGGAAATTACCTATGAGGATGCGCTGGCGACGCGCAAAGACGTGATCATGGCGACCGGCCGTTCGGATTATCCGAACCAGGTGAACAACGTGCTGGGCTTCCCGTTTATTTTCCGAGGGGCTCTGGACGTGCGTGCGACGGCCATCAACGAAGAAATGAAGCTGGCGGCGACGCATGCGTTGGCGGCGCTAACGAAGGAAGACGTGCCCGATTCCGTGTGCCATGCGTACGGCGTGGAGCGGCTGCGGTTTGGGCCGGACTACATCATTCCGAAACCGTTTGACCCCCGAGTGCTTGTGTGGGAGGCCACGGCGGTGGCGCGTGCGGCAATGGAGACAGGCGTTGCGCAGGAGCCCGTGGATCTGGCGGAGTATCGCGAGCGGCTCGAGAAAATGCTGGGCAAAGCGCATGAATTCATGCGCATGGTCATCCACAAGGCAAAGGCGGCGCCCCGCCGAGTCGCGTTTCCGGAGGGCGAAAACGAGAAAATCCTGCGGGCGGCACACATCCTGGTGGACGAGAAGATCGCATCGCCGATTCTCCTCGGAAGCGAGGACGCGATTCTCCGAAAGGCCGCCGACCTCGGTGTGCTGCTAGACGGGACGAAAATTGTCGATCCGGCGGTGTGGCCGGACCGTGACCGGTACATTGAGACACTGTATCAGCTGCGCCAGCGGCGCGGCGTGACGCTCTCCGAAGCGCGGGAGATGATCACGAACCGCAACGTGTTTGGCTCATTGATGGTGCACCTCGGCGACGCGGATGCGCTTGTGGGCGGCGAAACGCAGCACTTTCCGGACACCATCCGGCCGGCGCTGCAAGTGATTAAGCCGCGGCCAGACCTGCACCGCGTCTCCGGGTTGTATGTGATGGTGACGCGGCGTGGAGATATCTACTTCCTAGCAGACTGCACCGTGAACATCGAGCCGACCGCCGAAGACCTCGCGGAGATCGCGCTTTGCGCGGCTCAAACGGCGCGGCGGTTTGACGTGACGCCGCGCGTAGCGATGCTGTCGTTCTCCAATTTCGGGAGCACGCAGCATCCGTTGACAGCAAAGGTGCGGCGGGCCGTCGAATTGATCCGGCGTATGGACCCGCGTCTGATCGTA
>Ga0187780_10003720_pt1 | contig 11478 bp, 16 predicted proteins | sample 1015_Q2_SP10_20__FD_132429 | JGI IMG/M metagenome (GOLD analysis project Ga0187780, IMG submission 132429) | Tropical peat soil microbial communities from peatlands in Department of Meta, Colombia - 1015_Q2_SP10_20_MG | ecosystem: Environmental > Terrestrial > Soil > Wetlands > Peat | place...
GCCGCGAGCGCGCGCTTCGGCAGGGTCGGGCAGGTGGCTACACTGCCCCCCGCCGTAAAAAGAACGGGGGCTGGGCGCCTCCGAACCGAAGCCCGCTTCTCAACCGGGAGCGCCCGAAACGCCCCAGCCCACGGACTCGCGGCCCTAGAGGGCGATCGCGCCCGAGACGATCTGCGTTCCGGTGCCCTCGGCCGCCCCGTAGGGGGTGAACACGTAGCCGTCGTGAAGCACATCCGAGCTCACGATGAAGACGTAGTCGCCCGCTGTCACGGGGACGGACTCCACACCGGCGGAGTAGCTCCAGCTCGCCGGAGAGCCCCCGTAGGTCGCAACGACCGTTCCCGTCCGGTTGGTGAGGACAGCGTACCACGTGCCGGGGGAGCTGGGGGCCGGGCAGGTCGACGTCGTCGCTTCGACACCGGCGGAACATCCTGACGCCACTGCCGTCGTCGGTAGCGGCTCGGCCGAGGTCGCGTTCACCAACATCAGGCCGGATGCGTTGGTCGCCGCCAGGGGGGTGGCGGTGACCATCAGCGTGGCGTAGTAGCCGGGCGCGTCGGGCCCGTGCCGCGTCTCTGCGAGCGAGACAACGTCGATTCCCCCGAGGCCCGGAATCGGATCGCCGCCTTGGCCGCAAGGGGTGGAGGAGAACGAACCAGTCCAGATGGGGGCAGCGGCGACGTACCCGGCGTCCACGAAGGCCACCGCGAACGACCCGCTCCCCGACGACAAGGTCGGGCCCACCGGACAGGTGGTGTAGAGAACCTTCCAGAGCGGGGCGGTCGAAGAGTTGTTCTCGGCCATCAGCACGTATTCGGCGGCTGCGGCGCTGTGCCGGGCGACGAACGATCCCACCCCTGGTCCCTCGCGGTCGGCGGTTTGGGCCGCTTCGACGCTCGAGCCGTAGGTGGTCGGCAGCGGGTCCAAGCTCGCAAAGCTCCCCACGCAGCCCTCCCCCGAGTAGCTTCCGAGAAAGTGGGCCTGCTCCCCCGCAACCTCGATGAGGCTGACGGTCCAGTTGGTTACGGAGAAGAAGACGAACACCCAGGCCTCGGCCGCGCCGCTCGAGTAGTTCCCGGTGGAGCCCGCGATCGTCGGGGCCGACCGGTCCGGTCCCCCCAAGGGGCACGTCGACGACAGGTTGGACAGTTTTGCCGCAAAGGAGGACGTGGGCGAGATGCCGAGGACTCCGTCGAGCTTCCCCGCACCAAGAGAGGTTGCCATCCTCTGGGCGATCGGTCCGGCGGAGGAGGAGGTCATCGGTTGGGGAGACGCGGGGCTCGAACCGCCGTGGGGACCGTAGGGAATCAGGCCTGCGAAGTACAGCGCGAGCACCACGACCACCGCCGCGGCTACCGCTCCGACGCCCGGGATGATCTCCCGGAAGCGAGCGGTGTCGGACCGATCTGTGGGCGCCTTGGGCGACGGGAGGCTGCCCTCGCCGCCTTGGCTCCGCGTCCCTGTGGTTTTGTCGGCTTCGGGCGACACAGTCCACCCCGAACCACGTCGGCCCGACCCTATCTTAAGGTTCATTACAATCGAAGTTGACGGGTTCTCCTAGGGCGACTGCCTCGGAGACTACGGTCTGCTAGGACCGGCTGGTCCCCGCGGCCCTCGGCCTTCCGCGGGCACCTCCGATACGGACCGGGGGCGGTCCGGCGCCGTCCACCGGGCTCCGCCAGCGCGCCCCTCCCGCAGGTTGCCCTTCCCGGCTGCGGCAGGCACTTCGCCGGAGCGAAGGGACTGTTCCTGACCCGACGACTCGACCCGCGCGTTGCTTCGCAGGGCCGATGAGCCAGCGTCGGCACCGACCTCGGCGACAGGGTTCGGAGGCCGTCGGCGTCCCCTGACAGAAGCCACTCGTGATTGCGCAGGCTCCGCAGCCGGTGTCCTTACTCCCGACCGGCCCCGTCGTAGAACGGTAGAGCAAGGTGGGGGAGCACCCCGGAGCTCGCCACGGCTCCGGCGGGCCGGCGGTCTGATCGGCCGGTCGTGTCCCGCCACAGCCCAACCTCGCTACCGCGTTCGGTGCCGAACGTCGCCCCGGAGACGTGGATTCCGCCGTGCGGGGCGAGGAGGTACCGCCTCTCGAGACGGAGCCTCCGAACGGAGGATGCTCACTTCCTGGGCGCCTGCCGGCCCTCAGGATCGGGCGGGGCGCCCGACGTAGTCCCCTCCGAGCACGCCGGGAGGACGGCGCTCGACAGCACTGGGACCGCCCTTGAACTGACCGCGGCATCGGAGGCCGCAGATTTGAGCGTCCCCGGCGTCCTCGTTTCAGCGGAGGCTATCATGTCCGACGGTCGAGTGGGTGGCATTCTCTACGTTCGCAGCGTGAAGAGATCCCTCGTCCTCACAGAGCCGGCCGACGGCCCCTCCTTCACTCCCGCAGCCCTCCACGCCCCCACGATGGTCCGGATCGAGGCCGCTCCGTACTGGACCGGAGCCGCCGCAGAGCCCCACTGGGTCCACTGGCCCTCGCTTCCGCCAGAGCAAGCCGAGATCGCCGCGCGTGCCGCGGCCTTGGCGACCGAGCTAGGGGTCTCACTCCGGGTGGTGGACGTCGGCCGACCGCGGAACTGGTGGGCAAAGCTGGCTGCTTGGAGCCACGGGTGGGCGGCCTGGCCGGTGCTCGTCGGAGCGGACGGCTCGAGCCTCGAAGGAGCGATGGAGCTCCGTGAACCGGCGATCCGGGAGCTCTTACTCCGAGCGCGCCCTGCCGCCCGGCCCCGCCGCCACGAGCGAGCCTACGGCCCCCAACCGTAGGCCCCCCGAGGGGGAGCGCGCCGGGACTGAGGGGCCCGCCGCCGTTGGGGCTACGCGAGCCCTGCGGGCGGCTGCCGAGGGACTACATCGAGTTCGGGGGCCCCTGGCCCCCCCGTAAAAGAAATCTCAAGTATGATTAAATAGTCGTTAAATTCTCGTTAAACGAAGTGCCAGAACCGCACGACCCGCCCACCGGCCGCTTTCTCGGAGTACGCCTCAGCCCCGAGGAGGAGGCCCTTCTCGAACGCTTCCGTGCCGAGCGGGAGCTCCCCACGCGTTCGGACGCTGTGCGCGCGCTGCTGCGCGAGGCGGAGGCGTCCCGGACCCGGACGGCGGAGATCCCAGCGACCCGGATGCGGGAGCTCGAGGAGCTCGTCGAGGACGGCTACTTCTCGACGATCGCCTCGGCGGTCGAGCACGCCCTCGAGGTCGGTCTCCGCGAGCTGGTCGCCACGCACGGCGACGGCGTCTCGGAGCTCCGGCGACGCGCCCGCGAGCTTCGCGAGCGCAGCGAGCGGCGGCAGCGTGCGGCTCGGGAGGGACGGGGGCTCCTCAGGCGCTAGTCCCCGGGGTTTGGGAGGGTTGCATCATGGACGCAATGGCGATCGCCTGGAGCGAACGGAGCGGGTTCATCTGCCGACTGTGCCGTCAGGACGCCAAGCATAATGAGGTGCTCCACATCTCGTTCTGTCCCGTCCACGGGCTGAGCTCGCCGTTGGACGAGCTGCCCGGAAGGCCGGAGGCGAGAACATCCCGCGTCTCTACACCCGTTCGGGAGATCGGGGAACGACCGGTCTCTCTGGCGGTTCGCGCGTAGCGAAGGACGCGCTCCGCATCCGGGCCTACGGCGCCTACGACGAGCTCGGCTCCTGGCTCGGCCTGACGCGCGCGCTCCTTCCCGACGCGCTCGGGGACGTCCGCTCGCTCCTCGAGCGGCTGGGCCACGAGCTGTTCGTGGTCCAGGCCGAGCTCGCCCGCGCTCCGAACTCGCCGAGGCCGATCCCCGCGATCGCCCAGCGCCACGTCGATCGGCTCGAGAAGGAGATCGATGCGTTCGACGCCCATCATCCCCCGGTCTCGTCGTTCGTGATCCCCGGCGGCTCCACCGCCAGCGCTGCCCTTCACGTTGCCCGGGCGATCGCTCGTCGCGCGGAGCGCGAGCTCGTGACGCTCGACCATGCCGAGCCGGTCGACCCCCTCCTGCTCGCGTGGGCGAACCGCCTCTCCGACCTCCTGTTCGCCCTCGCCCTCGCGGCCAACCGCGTCCTGGGCGTGCCCGAGCAACCTCCCGACTACGCCGTCTAGCGGGGAGGAACGTCGATGGAGATCGGCGTCGTCGGAAAGCCGAACGTCGGCAAGTCGACCCTGTTCAACGCCCTGACCCTGTTGGACGTCCCGATGGCCCCGTACCCGTTCACGACCGTCGAACCGAACCGGGGCGCGACCGCCGTGCGGGTCCCCTGCCCTCATCAGGAGAAGGGGGTCGCCTGCACGCCCGGGAACGCGCGGTGCGTCGACGGGACGCGCTGGGTCCCGGTCGCGTTGGTGGATGTCCCGGGCCTGGTTCCTGGAGCCCACGAGGGCAAGGGTCTCGGACACAAGTTCCTCGACGATCTTCGGGCGGCGGACGGCTTCGTCCAGGTGGTGGACGCGAGCGGGGCGACCGACGAGGAGGGACGGCTGGCCCCTCCCCGCAGCCACGATCCGGCCCGGGAGGTCGCCTGGCTGGAGGAGGAGCTGGTCGCCTGGGTCGCCGAGATCCTCGGGCGAGGCTTCGAGCGCGATGCCCGGGGCTCGGAGCTGGACGGACGCAAGGTCGAGGACCTCCTCGCCGGACGGTTGACCGGCCTCTCGATCCCGACCGCGGCGATCGCCGCCGCGCTCCGGAGCGCTCCGATCGACGTCGAGCACCCGACCCGCTGGAGCGAGGACGACCGCGGCCGGCTCGCCCGCGAGCTGCTGCGGGCCTCCAAGCCGCGCCTCATCGCGGCGAACAAGTGCGACCGCATCGCGCCGGACGAGGCGAAGGCGCTCGCGGAGCGGCTGGACGGCCTGCCGATGGTCGCGACGGCGGCGGACGCCGAGCTGACGTTACGACGCGCGGCCCGCTCCGGCCTGGTCGACTACCGTCCGGGGGACCCGAGCTTCCGGGTCCACGACCCCGCCGCGCTCTCGCCGCCCCAGAGGGCGGCCCTGGACGGGATCGCGAAGATCGTCGCGACCTGGGGCTCCACCGGCGTGCAGCAGGCGCTCGAGACGATGGTCTTCACCCGCCTGCAGCGGGTCGTCGTCTTCCCGGTCGAGGACGAGCATCACTGGACCGACTCGAAGGGGCGGGTCCTGCCCGATGCGTTCCTCGTCCCCGCCGGGACGTCGGTACGGTCGGTCGCCTTCCGGGTCCATACCGAGCTCGGCGAGAAGTTCGTGCGCGCGATCGATGGGCGGACCCACCGCGCTCTCGCCGCGGACCATCCGGTCGAGCCCGGCTCGGTCCTGCGGTTCGTAGCCCGGCGCTAGCGACGCGGCTCAGGCCGATCGAGGCGGCTCGACCAGCTCGGCGCCCGAGGCGGGGCCGACCGGGAACGGGACCGCGCCGGCGCGGGCCAACCGGCGGACCAGCTCGACCTCGCGGCCCGGGCGCGGCAGCGCCACGATCGAACCGCCGCGGCCCGCTCCGGTGAGCTTCGCCCCTAAAGCGGCCGGTAGGGCGGCCTCGATCAACGCCTCCAGGCGCGGATGGGAGACGCCCACCTCGCGCAGCAGGGCGTGGTTCCGCGAGAGCTGTCGGCCCACCTCCTCCCGGTCCCCGCTCGTGACCGCGACGATCCCCGCCCGGGCGACGGAGGCGAACTGCTCGAGCAGCGCGGGACCGTCCGGACGCTCGAGACGGGCCGAGACGGCACGGACCGCCTCCGCCGTCGACCGGCGGATCCCGCTGTAGGCGACGACCCAGTCCCAGCCGGGGTCGACCGCCCGACGTACCTCCCATCGCTCCGAGCCGGCCCCGACGGTCCAGAGCAGGGGGCCGGAGGCCGGGCCCGCGTTGAGCGTCACGTACCCGCCGGCAACGCTGGTGGTCGTGTCCCCCGGGCTGCCGACCCCCTGCGCGGCCCGCTCGATCTCGAAGCACCGCTGGGCGAGCGCCGGGCGGGCGATCCCTCCTCCGGCGGCCCCGAGGGCGGTGCTCAGCGCCGCCACGAACGCCGCCGAAGAGCCCAGGCCGGCCGCCCGGGGCAGGCGGCTGACGGCCCGCACGTCGAACCGGCTCTCGGCCCCGGCGGCGGCGACGGCCGGCCCGAGGTACGGGTTCCGGTCGGGGTCCGCCGGCTCGCCGTTCAGGCGGAGGGCGTCCGCCGGGGAGACGACCACCTGGGTATGGAGATCGACGGCCAGGACGAGCTCCGGCGAGCCCCGGACCACGGCGTGCTCGCCGAACAGGATGCACTTGCCCGGGGCCCGGGCCGAGACCGGCAGCGGTCGGGCCGGGACCGCCTCCTGCTCGGTCACCCGGGCGAACCCCCCCGTCGCTCCACCCGCTTGCCGCGCGCCTGCGGGACGATCCGCTGTCGGGCGCCGGCGAAGGGCCGGGTCCCGGGCAGGCCGAGCAAGCGCTCCAGGATGACCGCGACGGCCGCCACCTCGCTGTGCGGCTGGCTGCCGACCGAAACGTTGTGGGTCGCCTCCCGGTACAGGGCGGCCGGGACCTTCGCTCCCCCGACCACGAGGAGGAGGTCGCGCTCCTCCGCCAGCCGCGGGAGCAGGCGCGCGAGCGGCTGACCGTACATCGTCAGATGGACGACCGCGCCGGGGGCGTCCCGGACGACGGTCCTCCAGTTCGGGGCCGGAACGACCTCGAACGACCCTCCCCAGCGCTCCCGCACCCCGGCGAGGCTGTCGCTCACGCGCGGGTCCGGGGGGTGGAGGTGCATCCGCCGGGCGCCGAACGCGCGGGCGACGAGCGCGAGGTGCGTGGTGAGGCGTGGGTCGCGCCCGGGACGGTGGCCGACCCGGAGCAGCTCGACGCGGGGGCGCGCCGGCCGGCTACTCTTCGCCGCGGAACCGCTCGATCCGGTGCCCACGGTACTCCAGCTTCTCCGAGCGCTTGACGAGGGCCTTCAGGCGCGTCGGCGACATCTTCAGCTCCTCCGCGACGTCGGAGAAGAACCGGCCGTCGGCGCCGACCGCCGCGTAGATCCTCTGCTCGAGCCGCTCGTACTCCCTCGGCGGCATCGTCGCGATCGCCAGGACCTCGCTGATCTCGGCGAGGGGGCTGGTCGTGTTGATGTTGATCGTCGAGTAGTAGAAGTGGTAGCTCTTCTCGGGCTGGCGCCGGCCCTCGCGCGCCACCCATCGGGTGTCGATCAGGCGCAGCTTCTCGAAGAACGCGAGCGCCTTCTTCCCTTCCTCGCCGAAGTCGCGCGCGATGTCGTCGAGGGTCAGCCACTCCTCGCCCAGGCGCTGGACGACCTTGAGCCGGACCGGCGTGCCGACGGCCCGCAGGATCGGGACGAGATCGCTGACGTCGTTGACGACCTTGATCCGGTGGATCGCCGCGGCCATGGACGATCAGCGGACCCCCGACTCCGCGCGCACGGTGGCCAATAGACGCCGACGGTAATCGCCGTAACGGTCGGTCGCGTCGTAGCGCGCCGGGTGGGGGGTGCGGGTCGGCTGTCCGCAGGACGGGCACGACCCCTGGAGCGTGTACCGGCCGCACGGTCGGCAGACGCGGAGGACCGACTCGGTCATGCGCGGACGAAGCTCCCGTCCCCGCCGGCCGCCTTGATCGACCTCAGGGCCGCGTCGGTCGCCTTCTTGAGCGTCTCCTCGGCGTGTTTGTACTGGACCGCCTGGACCCTCAGACGGTAGCGGGGCGCCCCGACGTACTGGACCTCGACCGACTCGGGATCGACCTTCTCGGCCGCGAGGAGCGCGGCCCGGACGTGCTCGACCCCGTCCGGCTGCAGGTCGTGGATCTCCAGCGTACCGAGGACCGTGACCTGCGGCGGGACGATGTTCTCGTGAGCGACCTTGAGGAACGCCGCGGCCCAGCCCGTCTTCTCGTTCTCCTTCTGGAACCGCTTGGGGTCGGCGGAAGCGACCTCGAAGGCGCCGAACAGCGAGCCGTACCGCTCGACCAGGGCCGCGCCGAACAGCTCCAGCGCCTCGTCGGGGGTCTTCGTGAGAGCGGTCGCGACCTGCGCGACCAGCCGCATCGCCCGCTGCTCGTTCTTCCAGGCCTGGACCTTCTCCCGGCGCTGGTGGTCGTTGATCCGCTTCAGGGAGAGGTCGATCTGGTTCTTCGCCGGATCGACGCGCAGCACGCGGGCGACGATCTTCTGGCCCTCGCGCACGTGGTCGCGGATGTACTTGACCCAGCCGGCCGCCACCTCGGAGAGGTGGATGAACGCCTCGCGCTGGTTGTACTCGTCCAGCTTGACGAACGCCCCGAAGTTCCGGATCGAGGAGACCGTCCCGATGACGAGCTCCCCTTCCTCGGGGTACTCGGCTCGTAGGGGCATCCGACCGACCGGCCCCTTCCGGCTAGCTCCCGAGCGTGCGGACGAGCTCGCCCCGGAGCTTCGCCTGGCCCCCGGTCGGCGTGGCGACCGTCGCCCCGCAGACCGAGCAGCTCACGACGGTCGACGGGCGGCTGAAGACGGTCTGCTCGGTCGAGCAGTCCGGGCACTTGACGACCCAGAACGGTGAGGGCCCGCGCATCTCGGTCTCCCCGCTAGTGCTTCTCCACGAGCTCGAGGGAGCTCGCGCGCCAGCTCGCCGGCTGGACGGTGTACTTGCACTTCTTGCAGCGGAACTTGAGGTAGACCCGACGTACCGCCTTGGCGCGGCCCTCCGGCTTCGGCCGGGGGAACCCTCCGTAGCCGCGCGTGGCACGCCGGAACCGGCGTTGCCCCCAGCGGAGCTCGGAGGCCGTCCTCTTCTTGCCCTTCTCGACCTCGTGCTCCGTGTGCGACTTGCACTTCGGGCAATACGTCGAGACGACCTTAGGATAGTGCATCGGCCCCGCGGCAGCGCCGCCCCCTATATACCCCTTGGGTCGGCCCCCGCGCGGGACCGGAGTGCCGGCGGGGCCGGAGGGCCCCCCGCGCCCGGTCGACGGTCCGACGGCGCCTCCCCATGCCGTAGGTCGGTCCGGCTGACGGCAGAGCTAGCGAACCCTCAAATAGGGAGGCCTTCTCGGCGCGGAACGCTCCCTCTCCGAGGTCGTCGATGCCCGATCGTCCCGCAACCGAGGTCGTCGCCGAGGCCATCGAGAAGGCCCCGGCCCGCAAGTTCGCCGAGACCGTCGAGGTCGCGGTCAACCTGAAGGACCTCGACCTCTCGGTCCCGAAGAACCGCCTCGAGGAGGAGGTGCCGCTGCCGAGCGGACGCGGCCGTCCGGCCCGCGTGGCGGTGATCGGCTCCCCCGAGCTGCTCGCCAAGGTCCGCCAGGTGGCGGACGTGGTCATCTCCGGGCAGGAGCTGGACGACTTCGCCAAGGGCGCGAAGAAGGCGGTCCTGGGGATCGATTTCTTCCTCGCCGAGGCGCCGTTGATGCCGACGATCGGTAAGCGGCTCGGCGTCGTGCTCGGCCCGCGAGGCAAGATGCCGCGACCGGTGCCCCCGGGATCCGACCCGACGAACCTGATCCGCGCGCTGCAGCGCAGCGTCCGTATCCGCTCCAAGGGCAACCGGACCTTCCACGCCCCGGTCGGGAACCGCTCGATGAAGCCGGAGGAGATCGCCCGCAACGTCGACGCCGTCCTGACCCGGATCACGGGCAAGCTCGAGCGGGGTCGCTCGAACATCGAGTCCGTCTACGTCAAGACGACGATGGGCCCCGCGATCCGCCTCTGGTAGGGAGGAGTTCGATGCCGGGCCGTGGGAACGTTCGACCGGAGAAGGTGGCGCGCGTGGGCGCGCTCTCCGACCAGGTGCTCTCGAAGCCGGTGACCGCGCTGGTCGGGGTCCGCGGCGTTCCCGCGGCGGCCCTCCAGTCGATGCGCCGCGAGCTCCGCAAGCGGGGCCACCCCATCGTCGTCGCTCCGAACAGCGCGCTCCGCCACGCCCTCTCCACGGCCGCGAAGAAGCGGCCCTCGCTCGCGCCCCTGCTCGAGCGGGTCGAGGACCAGACCGCGCTCCTGACCGCTGAAGGGAACCCGTTCGCGATCTACGACGAGTTCGCCCGTACCCGCTCCCCGACCCCCGCCCGGGGCGGCGAGGTGGCGCCGAAGGACATCTTCGTTCCCGCGGGGACGACGAGCTTCAAGCCGGGGCCGATCGTCGGCGAGCTCCAGCACGCCGGTTTCCCGGCGGCGATCGAGAAGGGGAAGGTCGTCCTCAAGAAGGACACGACGATCGTCCACGCCGGCCAGACGATCTCGCGCGAGGTCGCCGGACTGCTCACGCGCCTGGACATCCGCCCGCTCGAGGTCGGGCTGGCCGTCCGGGGGCTCGTGGACGGCGAGACGTTCTACCCGCCGGAGGTGCTGGCCGTCGACCTGGAGGCGCAGCGCACCGAGCTCGGACGGGCCGCGCGCCGGGCGCTCGGCGTCGCCGTCGAGCTCGCCTTCCTCACCCGGGCGTCGTTCCCGATCCTCGTGCAACGCGCCCACCGCCGGGCCCTGGGCCTCGCGGTCGTGGCCGGCTACCCGACCCCCGAGACGATCGAGCCGCTGTTCGTGCAGGCGATGAAGGAGGCGGCCCAGGTGGGCCGCGCCGTCTCGGGCTGAGGGAGCGGTTCTTCGATAGCTAACCTAGGAGGAACGACGATGGAGTACGTCTACGGAGCCCTGCTGCTGAACGCTGCCCAGAAGCCGATCGATGAGAAGGGCCTCGGCGGGGTCCTCACGGCGGCCGGGTTCACGCCGGACCCGGCCCGCCTGAAGGCCCTGCTCGCGTCGCTCGAGGGGGTCAACCTCCCGGAGCTGATCGCGAAGGCCGAGACGTTCGCCGCCCCGTCCGCCGCGGCCGGACCGGCCGAGAAGAAGGAAGGGAAGGCGGAGAAGAAGGAAGAGGAGAAGAAGGAGGAGAAGGGCGTCTCCGAGGAGGAGGCGGCCGAGGGCCTCTCGGCGCTCTTCGGCTGAACCGGCCGTTCGCCGGGCCCGCACTCTTAAGTCCCGGCCTCCGCTCCCTCCGGCGTGAGGCCGGCCTAGGCCACCCTCGAGCGATGCCGGCACGAGAGAACTGCGGCGTCGTCGGGGTGTCGCTCCAGGGCAAGGGGGCGGCGCCCTACCTATTCCGGGGGCTCCGCGCGCTCCAGCACCGGGGCCAGGAGTCCGCGGGGATCGCGACCTCGAGCCACGGGACCCTCTACCAGCGCAAGGGGATGGGCCTCGTCCACGAGATCTTCGGCCAGGAGCTCCTCGATACCCTCCGCGGGCCGGTCGGGATTGGCCACGTCCGCTACTCGACCACGGGGTCGAGCGACCTCGAGAACGCGCAGCCGATCGTCGTGAAGGTCCGGGACCAGGACGCCGCGATCGCGCACAACGGCGACATCGTGAACTTCGAGCGGGTCCGCCGGCGCCTCGAGGCCCAGGGCGTCGAGCTCCTGGGCAACGCCGACACGGAGACGATGGCGCAGCTCATCGCCCTCGAGTACGGGCGCAACCGGGACCTCGAGGTGGCGATCCGCCGCGCCTGCGCCGAGATCGTCGGGGGCTACGCGGTCGTCTTCCTGGTGGGCTCGAAGGTCTACGCCTTCCGCGA
>Ga0187780_10003721_pt1 | contig 11477 bp, 9 predicted proteins | sample 1015_Q2_SP10_20__FD_132429 | JGI IMG/M metagenome (GOLD analysis project Ga0187780, IMG submission 132429) | Tropical peat soil microbial communities from peatlands in Department of Meta, Colombia - 1015_Q2_SP10_20_MG | ecosystem: Environmental > Terrestrial > Soil > Wetlands > Peat | place...
TCCATCGGCGGTCCGACGTTCATTCACTCCCTCGACCCTTGCCCCAAGGGATGGGACTATGACCCCATGTTCTCCCACGAACTGGGGGAGCTAGCCGTCGAGACCGGGGTGTGGCCCCTCTTCGAGGTGGAGGATGGGGTCCTGAAGCTTTACGGGAAATCCAAATCCATCGCCCAGGGGCGCAAGCGAAAGCCCGTGCGAGAGTACCTGCTGAAGCAGGGGCGCTTCGCCCATTTCACCGAAGAGGACTTCGACTACTTTCAGAGGAAGATCGACGAGATGTGGGAGCGATGGTTGCTTCCCGGTATCGCCCCCTTCCGGCTGGCCGACGAGCTCAAGAAAGCCCTGGCGAAGTCGGAGGCCGAAGTCGAATCTGGAACCTGAGAACCTGAGGGATGATCGGAGTCCCCTTGGGAATATTCCGTTGTCCCCTGGGCATGGTTTCGGCAACGGCCTGGACGCCGTCCTGGCCCCGGCGTCCCTCAAATCCCTGGCGCGGCGGACCGTGGAGCGGAGCCGATTGCTAAGGAAAGTTGGCACGGTGAAGCCTGTCGCCGTGAAGTCTGCCGAGGTCGCCGCCTCGTGCAGAAACGTGGTGCGCTGCTTCACGTCGCCGCGGCTCGCGCCAGCGGTGAGGCGCTATACGGCACGCTCGAGCGGCAGGACCCTCCGACCCTTGCCGGGCCGGAGGGTCTTGCGCCTTCACGTCCCATCCCTTGCCTCTACCGGACATCCGGGCCCTCGATGGGTCGGGCGGGCTGCATCGGTTGCGCCACCTGCCCACGGGCGCGCTGGACAGCCTCGACAAACGCCCGCGCGCGTCGCGTGATCTCCGAGAAGCCCCGCTGCGCTAGCAAATCCTTCGAGACGATTTCATCACCCACCCCGACCGCCGCTGCGCCCGCCCGAATGAAGTCTCCGACGTTTTCCAGCGTGATGCCACCCGTCGGCACCAGCCGCACGTCGGGCTGCGAGACGAGAATCTCTCTGATGTAACCCGCTCCAACTGGACCGGCCGGGAAGACCTTCACCATGCTGGCCCCGAGCCCCCAGGCCTGCACGATCTCGGTAGCCGTGAAGGCGCCGGGGATCACCGGGACACGCGCCTCCCGGCACACCCGGATGACCTCGGGATTCACGCTGGGAGCCGCGACGAACGCCGCCCCCGCCTGAAGGGCATCGCGCGCCGCCTCGGCCGTCAGGACCGATCCAAGACCCAGGACGACGTCGCGGCCCAACGTCATCCTGGCTGGCCCCAACGCCTGGACGACGCCTGGTGCGGTCGGCGTGACCTCGATGGCCGTGACCCCGCCCGCGCGGATCGCCTCTGCCACGGGGAGCAAGTGCTCGGCCCGCTCCAGCTCCAGGACGGCAATCACCCCGCCGGCGATTATCTCTGTGGTTCGCGCATCCACGCTGGCAATGGCTACACCCACCTGGGAACCAGGATCCGCGGGACGATCAGAACAATCGACGGGAAGAAGGCGCACAGCAAGATGATGATGAAGATGGGGATCATCAGGATGTACAGGATGCCCAGGACCTTGGAGACCGGGAACTTGGAGACCGCGCAGGCGATGAGAACGCAGAGGCCGTACGGCAGGGTGAGCAACCCCATGGCCATGGTCATGACAACGATCGCGCCCAGATGGATCGGATGGACGCCCAGCGCCTTGCCGATCGGGAGGATCATGGGCGTGAACACGATGATGGCCGGGACGGCGTCCATGAACGTACCCAGGATACTGAAGAGCAGGATCACCAGCAGGATGAAGACCGTCGGGCTGGTGCTGTGCTGCAGGAACCAGGCTGTGAGGTTGTCCGGGACCCGGTAGAAGGCGAGAAGCCAGCCGAAGATCGAGGCCGCCGCCACACAGAACAAGATCACCGCGGTCAGGTGACCGGCTTCGGAAAAGACCTTGACCAGACGGTCGACCTTGAGGCTCCGATACACACCGATGGTGATGAACAGGGCGTACACCGTGGCGATGACTGCAGATTCGGTCGCCGTGAAGACCCCCCCGACGATCCCCCCGATGATGATGATGGGCACCCCGGCGGGGAGGATCGCTTCCTTCAACCCATCGAGGAGCGCGCGAAAGCCCAGCCAGTGCTCCGACTCCCTGGGGTAGTCGTACATGAGGGCGATCACATACGCGAAGGCCATCAGCGAGAATCCCATGAGGACTCCGGGCAGGGCCTGCGCGATGAGCAGCGCCCCGACGGAGATATTGGCCACCGCCGCGTAGATGACCACCAGGATGCTGGGGGGAATGATCACCCCCAGACTCGAAGCGCAGGCCGTGATGGCCACGGCGAAATTCTTGCGATAGCCCCGCTCCCACATCGGCGGTATGAAGACGGTGCTGAGGGCCGCCGCTTCGGCCGTGGACGAGCCCGAGATCCCGGCGAAGATCATCCCCACGACGACGGTCACGTGGGCCAGGCCGCCCTTGATGTGGCCCACCAGGGCCATGGCCAGCTTCATGAGGCGCCTCGTGATTCCTCCCTCGTTCATGATACTGCCCGAAAGGATGAAGAACGGGATCGCCAGGAGGACGAAGTTGTCGACCGCGTTGTACGACCGCTGGATGGCGATCCAAAGAGGGATGTTGGGATCCAGCACCATGACCAGCAGTGAAGACAGGCCTAGCGCTACAGTGATGGGCGCTCCCGTGGAGATTAGCACCGAAAAGGCGACGAAGAGCGTGGCGACCGGATTCACTGGCTTTCTCCACGAAAGTCACGCAGACGCTGCTGAATCCGCTCGACGAGATAGATCAGGGAGAGGATCCCGCCGATCGGGATCGAGATGAAGACCCAGACCATCAGGATCTCCATGTTGGGACTGTTCTGGAAGAGGCCAAACCAGGAGAACCGCAGGCCGGCCAGAACCAGCAGCACCAGGATCAGTCCCATGCAGAGGTCGTTGAACAGCCGCACGAGACCGCCCCACCGCCGTCCCAGCAAGGGCGGGAGAACGTCCATGGCGAAGTGGGCATCGTTCTTCACCCCCACCCCGATCCCCAGGAACACCATCCAGATCAGGATGAACCGCACCAGCTCCTCGGACCAGAGAAACAGAGGTTTCTGCAGCACATACCGGACGAACACCTGGACCGTGACGCACACCGTGATCACGGAGATAAACCCAAAGGTGATCCAGCCCTGCATCCCCTCGAGCCGTTCGACAAGACGCTTCATGAGATTCCCTCGAAAACCGGCGGCAAAGCGGAATCTCGCTCCCGCCCCGCCGCCCGTATTCACATCGCCCCTACCGCTTCCCTTCCCGCTCGATCATCTGGAAGATATCGTCCACACCCACTTCCTTGGCAACCCGCTGGCGGATCGCCTGGGTCATGTCCATCATCTTCTGCTTTTCTTTGAAGTCGAAGAACTTTGTCCCGACCTTCTTCATGGCCTCCTCGGCCTCGGCGTTCTGCTTCTGCTCCGTGGCCCGTTGCACGGCCACGCCCTCCTTGGCCGCCTCCATGACGATCTTCTGCTGCTCCGGAGTCAGCTTCTGCCACGTCTGGCCGCTCATGAAGAAGGGACGCACGGTGATGATGTGAGCCGTCCGGCTGATGTAGGGACCCACCTCGTAGAACTTCATGTCGAAGGACGTGGACATCTCGTTCTCCATCCCATCCACCACGCCGGTCTGGATGGCGTTATAGGTTTCCTGATAGGGAATCACGGCCGGGATGGTACCCAGGAGCTTCCACATCTCGATCTGGGTCGGGCTGTCCTGCACCCGGATCTTGAAGCCGGCCAATTCAGCGAGAGTTGTGTACCCTGCCTTCCGGCTGATGATATGCCGCGGGCTGCCGCCCATATACCCGAGGATCTTCAGGCCAGGGTTCCCGCCCTTGGCGGTTCCCTTCTCGATCACGTCCGCGATCCGGCGGCCGATCTCGCCGTCCATCGCCCGCTCCCAGTGCTGGTAGTCCTTCCAGATGAACATCAAATCGAGGAAGGTCAACTCCTTGGCAAAGCCCCCGGCCGACGCCGTGGACACCGTGGACACATCCAGGGCGCCCTGCATCATGTTCTGGATGTAGTCCTTCTCCGACCCCAGCACGCCGCGATTGTAGATCTCGAGGTCGAGCGCCCCGTTGGTCCTAGCCCGGATGACGTCCCGGAACTTCAGAAATCCCTTGTTCCAGGCATGGTCATCGTTAAAGTAGTGGGCGCCCTTCATCTTCAATGTCCCGGCGTGCGCCGCGCCCACCAACCCCAGGATGGCCAGCATCGCCACAACCAGTACGAATCCTCTTCGCATGACGCCTCTCCTTTTTCCGGCCCGTTGGAATCGCCTGTTGCCCTCGCCGTAGGGCCCGCTCTGCACTCTCCGACCCCACCTCTTCAGCGAGTTCGTCCGAGCCCCATCAATCCTTCCCGGAAGATTCGCTCGTCCATGGTCTTCAGGTCCGGGGACACCCGCGGCCGGAAGGCCATCTGTCCCAAGACATCCCGCTCCAAGTCTATTCCAGGCGCCACCTCCGTGACAAGTAAACCCTCCTTGGTGATGACCAAGACGGCGCGTTCGGTGATGAACTGCACCCGCTGTCCCTGCGCGGCGGCATACCTGCCGCTGAACGTGATCTGCTCCACTCGAGGAACGAATTTCCGGAACCGCCCCTCCTTCCGGATGCGGAGCCGGCCATCGCCGACCTCGACCTCCAGGCCGCCGGCTGTGAAGGTGCCGCAGAAGGCCACCGCCTTGGCCCCCTGGGAGATGTTCACGAACCCGCCCACGCCCGGCATCCGGCCATGGAACTTGCTCACATTCACGTTGCCGCGCTCGTCAGCCTCTGCCAGTCCCAGGAACGCCAGATCCAGGCCGCCCCCATCGTAGAAGTCGAACTGGTAGGGCTGGTCGAGGATCGCCTCGGGGTTGGCCGACATCCCGAAGATCACCCCGGGTGCGGGGATCCCGCCGGTGATCCCCTGCTCGATGGTGGCGGTCATCCGATCCTGGATACCCTCCTCGGCCGCCACGCGGGCGATCCCGTCCGGCATCCCCACGCCCATGTTCAGGATCGCCCGGGGGAGGGCCACGATCTCCAGGGCCGCGCGCCGGGCGATGAGCTTGCGTTCGTCCAATTGCATGGGCGGGAGCGACGACATCGGGACCACGACCTCGCCGCTCAGGGCCGGATTGTACTCGCTTTCCACGCTTTGCCACTGATCCGCGTGGACCACGATGTGATCCACCATAGTGTGGGGTACCTTGACCATCTTGGCCGGCAGTGTGCCGGCCTGGGCCAGCCGCTTGACCTGGGCGACGACGATCCCGCCCGAGTTCCGGGTGGCCATGGCCATGGGCAGCACCTCGAGGAAGGCGGGCTCTTGCTCCAGCGTGAGGTTGCCCTTTTCGTCGGCTGTCGTACCCCGGATGAAGCACACATGGATGGGGAACACCCGATAGAAGAGCCAATCGCGGCCCCCCAGCGCGATCACGTCGATCAGCTCTTCCGTGGTGCGCGGGTTGAGCCTTCCGCCTTCGACCCGGGGGTCGATGAAGGTATGCAGCCCAATGTGGGTGATGAGGCCGGGCCTTCCGGCCGCCACCTCGCGCAGCCACTGGGACATGACCCCTTGGGGCCAGCAGTAGGCCTCGATCTTGTTGTCCAGGATGAGTTGCGCGTACTTGGGCGACATCCCGTAGTGGCCGCCGATGTTCCGCCGGACCAGCCCCTCGCCCGTGAGGAGGTTCAGGCCAGTGCTCTTCCAGTCCCCGAGTCCTGAGACATGAAAGATGGTGAGGTCGCGCGGCTGCCCGATCTCCTCGAACTTCTCCGCGAGCGTCCGGATGAGGAGATCCGGCTCCACGTTGCCGCCGCCGGCGCCGTGGATGGCCAGGGTGTCGCCCGACTTGACCAGATCGACGGCCGCGCGAGCTGAGATGACCTTGCTCATGTTTCCCTTTCGAGAGGGGGCCCCCGGCACGAAGCCGGGAGATGCAGGCTACGCGGATGACGCTCCCCGGCATGAGTCCGGGACTTCCGTAAGAATCAGAAGAAGTACTCGAGGCGTCCGCCCGTCAGGTCCACCACCGCCCCGTTGACGTACGAGGCCGCTTCCGACGCCAGGAATGCCACGACCCGCCCGACCTCTGCCGGCTCCCCGATCCGGCCCAGGGGGATCTGCTGCTGCAGCTTCTCCATCCGCTGGGCGTCGAAGATTCCGCGCAGCGTCTCGGTGCCGATAAACCCTGGGGCGATGACGTTGGCCGTGATCCCCTTGGGACCCAGCTCCCTCGCGGCCGTCATGGTGAGGGCGATCACCCCCGCCTTGGCGGCCCCGTAGTGCCCCAGGGTGGGCCGTCCGCCCATCCGCCCGTGGATCGACGAGGTGTTGATGATCCTCCCCCAGCCCTGCCTCACCATGTGCGGCGCCGCATACTTGATGCAGAGGAACGCGCTCCGCAGGTGGTTGGCCAGCATGAAGTCCCAGATATCTTCGGGCAGATCCATCAGCGACTTGTTGAGCTGCGGGCCCGTCGTCCCCGCGTTGTTTACCAGGATGTCCAGGCGCCCGAACGTTTTCACCGTGCTTTCCACCAAGCGCCGGACTTCGGCCGTCTGGCTGACGTCCGCCTGGACGGAGATCGCACGGCACCCCTTGCCCTGCAGCCCCCGGACGACCTGCTCCGCCTCGCGGACGCTCTTCGCCGTGGCCACGACCACCGCGGCGCCCTCGGCCGCCAGGGCCTCCGCCTCGGCCTGACCCAATCCCTTGCTCCCGCCCGTCACGATGGCCACGCGATCCTTGAGTCCGAGATCCACATCGTCCTCCCGCGCAATGGAAAATGAACAACTGACAATTGACGATCGGACACGACACAACCCCTACGGCGAACACGCCCCCCTCGGGGTCAGCATACCAGTGGCTTTACAATGTCCGTCGTCCATCTGAGAATTGGCAGTGGCGGCTACGCCGCCAGGGCCTCCGCCACCAAGGGTGCGACGGCCACCGGTTGGCGTGTCTCCACCGAGGTGATGGCCGCCGCAGCCATGGCCAACGAGCGCACATTGTCCTCCACGTGTGTCTCGGGCCGCCGGCGCTCCCGAATGGCGGCCAGGAACTCGCGCAGGGTGTAGGCCGTGTCTGCGAAGGGCATCGACTCTGGCGGGATCATCTCCACCTCGCCGTCATGGTACCAGCGTACCTGCTGGTCCGCTTCGAGGCGCAGCGTCCCACCCTCGCCCACGAGGGTGATGATTCCATCCTGTGGCGTGGTGAATCCCCGCGCCACCATGCTGCCCGTATAGGTCACGTTCAGGCCCTGCTCGAAAGTCATGATGACATCCACGGCGGCGAGACCCCGATACCAATTCCATGACGGCCGGACAGGAAAGGCCATCAGCTCCGTGCACTCCAGACCGCTGCAGGCCCGCAGCAGGTCGAAATGGTGGACGGCCATGTCGTGCAGGTAGGGATGCGGCATCTGCTCGCGCCACGCATCCGTGGTGGTGCGGGTGATGGCCTGCCGAAACTCGTAACTGCCAGATGCGACCCGCCCGATCTTGCCGCCTCGTATCGCCTTGCGAAGCGTCTGGGTCTCCGCCCGCCACCGGTAATTCTGGTCCACCATGACGATCACGCCTGTGGCGTGGCGCCCAGCCCGCACGATCGTTGCCGCCTCGACCATGTCTATGGCCAGCGGCTTCTCCGTCAGGACGTGCAGGCCCCGCTCGAGTGCTGCCAGGATGGCGGTCTTGTGGATCATCTCCGGCAGGGCGACGATCGCTGCCTGCGCCTGGGAACGATGCAGGCCCTCTTCGATCGTTGTGAACCGCTTGGCGGGGGGGACTTTGAACTGCTCGCCGACCGTCGCCAGGAGATCCGGGTGCTTCGCAACCACGCCGGCGACCTCGCACTCCGGACACGCCGAGATCTCTTTGAGCCAGTTCTTCCCGAAGAACCCCAGCCCCAGGACGAGGATACGCAACCCACTCATGGCGACCTCATTGAAGAGAGCCCTCAGTTTTCAGCGATCAGCGTTCAGCATCGGGCTGATGACTGCATGCTGACAGCCTCAGTATCCCATGAACGATCGGGGAAGGACCAGGCCAAAACACGGACGCGCCGAGCAGACACAGCGTGGCCATTCTACCCAGGACTGCGCCGGAGTGGCTGAAGAAAGCCACGGCTGATTCCCGGGCTCCGGCGGATCTTGATGAGTCGATGAACCCGCCACAGCGCACACCGACCGCTTTACGAAGAGTCAGGCGGGCTGGTAGGGCTTGAACTCCTGCGTGAACTTCTGCAGCGACTCGCGCAGCGTGTCCATGTCACCCGGCTTCTTGCGCTCCAGCACCAGTTCCAGGGGCGCCGACATGCCCAGGACGGGGCAGAAGCCCCGCTTCGAGATCTGTTCCTGAAAGCCGGCGCCCGTCTTCAGGTTCACGCCACCCGTGGGCATGATCATCTTGCCCTTGTGGCGGTCACGCTGGTAGGGGGCCAGCAGGCCGCCAATTCCGCTGGGGCCGTAGATGCTGGCGTTGAAGACCTTGATGGCATCCGGCTCCAGGCCGTCCTCGCGCTCCAGGTAGTAATTGAACTCCGAGGGCGAGAAGGCTCCGGGACAGCCAAAGACCTTGGCGGCCCGGACGATCTTGACGAACTGGATGGGCTCGCGGCAACCGCCCATGCACGTGTCGGGGCCCACCACCATATCGAAACCCATCTCGATGGCCGCCTCCAATTCGCGTGGGTTGATCACGCTGCCCACGCCAATCAGCATCGGGTCGTTGGGTTTGGTCCGGAAGGTCTCCTCGCGACGCTTCCGGAGCTCGCTCATCGCCTCCTTCACGATCCCCTCCGGAATGCGGAAGGTCACCTCGGCGATGTAGCCAGCCTCGTAGATGGCCCGGATGGTGTGGATGACATCCTGGGGGTTCCGGGCGTAATCTCGGCCCATGACCACCACGATGCCCTTCTGTCGGAGCGCCTTGTCCACCCGCGAGGGGTCCTTCGTGTAGACATTTGCCATGACAATCTCCTCTCTTTCGTTTCTAACGGAGCGCCACGACGCCGCCGCCCTTCTTGGCGCGGTTGGCCTCAGCCTCCACCATCGCCTGCGTGACCATGGTGGTGTCGCCGGGGGTCTCCTGGACCAGGATGCCGTGGGCGGCGCCCCACTCCACCGCCTCGTCGAGCGTCTTGCCCTTCAGCAGGGCCGCGATGATGGCCGAGGCGAAGGAGTCGCCGCCGCCGGTGCGGTCGCTGATCTCCACGTCCCGTCGGACGACCGCTTGGTACAGCTTGTCCTCGGTCACATCGTACAGCACCGCGCCCCAGTCGATTCGATCGGCTGAATGGGCGCCTCGCAGTTGGGTTCCAATGAGTTTCAGGTTCGGGAAGTCCTTGGCCACCTTGCGCAGGAGGCTGACGTACGCCGCCAGCCACTCCTCCATGGGGGCACTCTTAGCCACGTCCACCGTGTAGCCCAAGGCGTCGTCGAAGTCGCTCTGGTTGCCCACCAGGAAGTCCACGTGGGGGACGATCTGGCGGTTGATGCTGCGGGCGCGGTCCTTGTTGGGCTCCACGTTGGCCCGGTAGTTGAGGTCGGTGGACCGCAGCGTGCCGAACTGGCCGGCCTTCTTCAGGTACTCGACGGCGGTCTCGGCCGTCTTGGGCGAGAGCAGGCTGTAGATGCCCCCGGTGTGGGCCCAGCGCACGCCCTCCTTGCCGAAGAGCGTGTCCAGGTCGAAGTCGGCCGCCCCCACCTCGCGAATCGGCGTGTGGGCGCGGTAGTATTCGGTCTTGGACGGGACCACGCCCTTGCCGCGGAAGGTGGCATTGATCCCGTTGTGCAGCGTGCCCTTCTTGTCGGTCGCGTACTTGCCCTTCCCGCTGTTGCTGAACCACAGAACGTGGCTGGTGTCCACACCCGCCTCGCGGAACTGGTTCTCGATGTTCCGGCCCAAGCCGTCATCCACCAGAGCGGTGAGCACGGTGGAGCGCAGGCGGAAGCAGTACGCCAATCCCTCGGCCACGTTGGTCTCGCCGCCCCCGTGCCAGATGCGGCACGTGCGGGCCCGTTCGAAGGGTACGTCCACCGGGTCGAACCGGATCATCACCTCGCCCAGGGCGACCCCGTCCCACCTGCACTGCTCTTGAGGCTTGAGGCTGAGAGTGGCCATGGTGTCCGGATACCTCCTTTCAACGTGACCGGATCAATGAGAACGACGCGATGTCCCCATGCGCGAGAATGTGAACGCGGGAGGCTCCTCCCGGCTCTTCGGACCCGGCACCCACCCGGCGCAGCCCAGCCGAGAGATGGCCGCCCTGCGCCCATTCGAAACCTCGCATCGCAGAGACGTCGAGGCAAACGGAGGCGGGGCGTTCGACGGGTACAGGTTTTGTGTATGGCAAAATCGCTCTTGCAGTATCAAAAAGACCACCCCTCGCTGTCAAGCACAATTCCCCCCGCAGTTGGTGAGGACGAACAACATCTGAGTCAGACCGAGGCCACCCCTGCGGCGCCCCCGGAGTCCCCCGATGGGGCGCCGGCCGACCGGCCCGTTCCGCCGATGCGGGCCACTCGAATCCCCCAGCGCCATTTCCCCCGAACGGATCATCTCCGCACCTATTGACGCCGTCGAAATACTCAACCCAGTTTCAACTTGACACCGGCGGCCGGAGTGCTACGGTCTGACCGCTTTGCTGACCGTCCTCTTGCCTCGACCGGGCGATTGCGCCGGCAGCGACGGGACGACCGACGGAAGGCATTCGCGTGCTGATCCCCATCTCACACGCAGAGCAACGGGTTGCGCGCCTGCCCTGGGTGACCATCCTCCTGGTCGCGGCCAATGTTGCCGTCTTCCTCATCACCCTTCCCGCCGTCAACCAGCAAGCCACCCAGACTCGCCAGCGCGTCGAGGAAGTCCTGCGCTTCGCCATGGAGCATCCCTACCTCCAGATGCCCCAGGAAGTGACCCGCGTCGTCCCAGCCAGGCGTCCCCCAGCGAACCTCTCGACCGAAACCATTGCCGACGAGCAGGACCGTCTGGACCGCCTCTGGAGTGACCTCAAGGCAACGACCTCGGCCTCCGTCTACCGCAGATACGGCTACATCCCGGCCGAGCCCCACCTGCTGGCCCTCTTCACCTCGATGTTCATGCACGGGGGGTGGATGCACCTCATCGGGAACATGCTCTTCCTCTGGCTCTCGGGGGGAAGCCTGGAGGATCGGTGGGGCCGCATCGTCTTCCTGATCCTGTACATGGCGAGCGGTGTCGGGGCCACCCTGATGCACGCCGCCATGACGCCGCACAGCCTCATGCCCCTCGTGGGCGCCTCGGGGGCCATCGCCGGTCTGATGGGCGCATTCCTGGTGCGCTTGGCCACGACGAAGATCCGCTTTTTTTACTGGTTCCTCTTCCTCCGGGGCACGTTCGAGGCGCCGGCCTACGTCATGCTCCCCTTGTGGTTGCTCCAGCAACTGCTCATGGCGCGGACCGGCA
>Ga0187780_10003722_pt1 | contig 11476 bp, 8 predicted proteins | sample 1015_Q2_SP10_20__FD_132429 | JGI IMG/M metagenome (GOLD analysis project Ga0187780, IMG submission 132429) | Tropical peat soil microbial communities from peatlands in Department of Meta, Colombia - 1015_Q2_SP10_20_MG | ecosystem: Environmental > Terrestrial > Soil > Wetlands > Peat | place...
CTAGAAGTTTGGGGTCGCCGAGGATTTCAAGGATTACGCCCTTGACCCATGTGGTTAGGCCCGGTTCGAGCGCTATCACATGCCGGATATCCTCCCAAGCAGGTCTTTCTTTCGTCGGTTGCTCAAGCATCTGGATTTTGCTTGCCGGTACTGAACTTAGCTCAAGTTCCCCTCCAAGTCCTGCCCTAACCCTCAGTCCAATGATCCTTACGCGCATTCCTGGCCTCAACGGCGTGACCGTGGCAACTTGATCTCGCCAGAAAGTTGCCTTCGCCGAGCCGCCGTCGTCGCGAAGTGTGAAGGATGCCAGGCTGACGGTCTCTCCCTTGTCAGTTACGACTTGTCTCGCCGAAGGCTGGTCGAAGATAGAGCCTTCCACAATCAAAAGCCCCTTCGCGTCCTTGAGGGAATCTAGTTTCGTTGCCGTTTTCGCTTCAATCCTTCTTGCAGATTTTTGTAATTCGCCCGACCTTCCAACGCTGAGGCTTATCTCCCCTAATCTTTCGCGAATGGAGGCTCCGCGGAGGTCGACGCTTTCACCTTCTACCAGTTTGTTAACGAGTTCCGCTTTGTCGTCCCAGAGGGACAGGGAAACGATTCCGCTTTCATCAGCAACGATAAGCCTCGCAACTTTCGCAGTTTCCCCCGTTGCCCTTTTGATTTCCTGAATCGGGCCTTTCACTAGCACGGAAACGGACAGGTCCACCGAAGCAACTTGTCCGGTAAGGTCTGCGAGCTTGTAGGTCTTGGCTACGGGCAACTTCAGGTAGTCGGGGGGTGTTGGGAGGATTTCTATTTGGCTTCGGCTTTCAACGTGCAGTTCAGGACGGGCACTATTGTCCAACCGCGTTCTTGCATTTAGAACCTGTAAAATCTCGCCTTTCTTAACCTCCCGCAGTTCTTCAGCTCGCTCATTCCACGCGACTAGGGGCATACTGCCAGATTCGTCTGCGATAATAGTTCTAAGAACGCTGCCTGGCCGGCCCTCTTTCTGAAAAGTGTAATGCCTCGGCTCGGCTTGTATTACGCCGACAACATTCAGTTGGTACGCATCAGCCGCTAATTTGCCAAGGGGCGTAAACAGTTCCCGGAATTCAGGGAAGTCCGTGGTGGGCATGTCTTGTGGGTCAACCTCTATACTTGCTCGATCACCTGCGTGGACCTCAGTGTCTCCCGCCAGCCCTTGTCTAGTGTAAGCGTGACCGATCCGTAGTACTCTACCCTGCAGGCTCCCAGCTCTCGAGAGCACATCGACATGTTTGTCCCAAAGAGCGCAGCGAACACGGCCACTTTTGTCCACCATCACGAGCCGCATGACTCGACCTGGCGTTCCGTCGCGACGCTGAAATTGCTGGGGAGGATACGCCAAGAGCACGCGGCCTGAGATGCTTACGTCGTTAAGGCCGCTGACGAGACCCTTCACTTGCATTCTCCCTAGTTCGGTTCCACGAGTTTGTACTAGAAGCTCTTCAGCCACAAGTCTTGCCGCCCCTTCGTCCGAGAGTAAGCCACGACCTTCCTTCTTCTTCTCGTCTATGAGTGCTAGAACTTGGTCTTGTGATAGGTCTGGCCGCTTGGAGAGAATGCCCTCCACTATCGGTTGGATTGAGGACTGGAATGCGTTCGCCCCGCTGTGAATTTCTGCCTTAGTTCGTGGGAAGCGAAAGCTAAGTCTTCTTATTGGTAGGTTTAGGCCACAAATTGCATGGTACACTAACGTTCACTTTACGGAACATTAATATTACAGGCTCCATGCCGTTGAAAGTCAGCGGGGTGGGCGAGCTGACAACGCTCCACGTGCAAACGCACGTTCGCGTGTCCTCGCCTTACCGCCATTATCCAAAATCTGAAAAAGACCGCAAAACAATTCAACCAAAGACACGGTCCTTAGACTGATTCCATATGGAAGCGCCATATGAGAAAGTTGGAAGAATCACGCACTACTACTCGAAAGCAAGCGTCGCGGTAGTCGAATTAACCTCTCGACTCAATAGAGGCGATAAGATCGTCATCCGAGGCAGCACTACCAACATTGAACAGCCAGTAGACTCGATGGAAATTGAGCACAAACAGATTACTAACGCCCAAGCCGGACAAAGCGTGGGGATGAAAGTATCCGGCCACGTTAGAGAGAACGACATCGTGTACAGAGTAAAGCCGTCGGCTTGAATCGTCACTTGAATGAGCGTACCACGATTCCCACAACCTTAGAATAGCAGCAACCGGTTTAGCGCGATTGAATTGTGATCAGTATGGGAGAGGTTACTATCGAAGGAACCGTACTTGTGGTTACGCCTATTCAGTCCTCTCAAGGAAGAACGATGGTTCAGATAACGTTGGGCGACCCGCTTAAGGGCCCCGTGACCATGCCGCTTGAAATGGATAGGGAAATGGCGGGCGTAACAATAGCCGTTCAAAGAGTTCTAACTCAGCTTCCCGGCGTCGGCCAACAACTAGGCACACCTCGGCTCATTGTTACGCTAACCGAAGATGAATACCAGGAAATGGGGCGTCCGAGGTACCCGGACCACGTGACGATAACACTCAAAGTACAAATCTAACCGCATAACGCTCTTGATCTGATCGGTTTCTAATTCGCCGCGTGTCGACGGACTGAATACTGAACGTGGCAGGGGCGCATTATGGAATATGTGAATCTTGGAAGAGCAGGTGTGAAGGTATCGCGAATATGCTTGGGTTGCATGTCATTTGGCAATGACGCAGCTTGGCAACTTGAGGTCAACCAAGCCCAGAAATTACTCAACAGAGCAGTGGACCTTGGAATAAACTTCTTCGATACCGCGAACGTTTACTCCTCAGGCCGATCCGAGGAAATTACGGGTGAATGCTTGAAAGGGAACCGAGAAAATGTCATCCTCGCGACGAAAGTCTACTTCCCTATAGGGGACGGCCCGAACGACTCAGGCCTTTCCCGTTTGCATATCATGAATCAAATCAAAGCGTCTTTGAAACGTTTAGAGACGGATCACGTTGACCTATACCAGATCCATCGATGGGACTACAATACACCTATCCAAGAAACCATGCGAGCGCTTGACGAAGTCGTTCACCGAGGGTTTACACATTACATTGGTGCCTCGAGCATGTTCGCATGGCAGTTTCTCAAGGCGTTACAAACAAGCGATCGGCTGGGCTTAGAAAGGTTCGTCAGCATGCAAAACCACTACAACCTGCTTTACCGTGAGGAAGAGAGGGAGATGATTCCGCTCTGCAAGGAGGAGGGAATCGCCTTAATTCCTTGGAGTCCGCTTGCCCGAGGTTTTCTAACGGGAAAATACAAACGGAGTGAAAAACCGAAGAGCACTCGCTACGAGAGCGACGAGTACCTAGCAGGCCGCTACTTCAAACCTGAAGACTTTGATGTATCGGAGACGGTTGAATCATTGGCAATGCAAAAGGGAGTGACCCCTGCTCAGATTGCTCTCTCGTGGTTACTCCACAAAGGCGTTACTTCACCGATAATCGGAGCAACTAAGATCGAGCACATCGAAGATGCTGTAGCGTCGATTGATGTGAAGCTCGACGCAGAAGAGATGAAACGTTTAGAGGCGGGATACAAACCGCACCCTACAATAGGCCATCAATAACGCTGCCTCGATGCTAGGACCGCCAGAAAATCACAATCATCCAATATCTTGAGATGTCAAGTCTTCTGCCTAAGGCTATGTTCCCGTCTGCCCTTCGCAGTCAAGCTGTAGCTGAAGGGTGCTATCAAATCTCTATCAGCCAGATATCTTACGGCACTTTGAACCACATCGTATGAGGCTTGGTTTTCGAAGGCCTTGTACAATGAAGCCAAGGTAACGTTGAGGTGTCCTTGCTTTTCTTCTTCTTGATGAAGGAATTCGAGTATTTGCTCAGCCAGTTTCTTTACTTCGACCATGACGAGTCGATCTCAAGTAGACCTTGCTAACCTTGTACGTTACGGTGGCCACTTAGTAAACAATTTAGCGGTTGTTTTGCGGAAACCTGAGCTAACGAGTCAGCAGTCCGCTAAGGCGTTGTGAACTACGACGACAGATGCTAGGCGTGCACTTTCTTCTGAAAGCGAAGGAAGCAGAGTGCCGCACCAACTATGACTCCGAGAAGGAGGCCTATGTATGGAAATTCAGGGACTGGCAAAACTTGCGGTGATTGCGGAGCCTGGGCTAACCCAATTCTTCCTCCCGCATTCTGGGCCAGTCCGTCGTAGTACAGTAAATATCCATTAGCTCCGAGGACTACGTTGGGTTGCTCAACACCCGCAGAATCCCAAGTATTTTCTCCACCAGGGCTCAGGATAGGGTTAAAGGAAGACCGTGTCCAGGTTCTCCCGTCCGGCGAGGTGGCAAGTCCGATTTGTGGTGTCGAGAGACTCTCGCCCAAGCCAGAGTACCAGAGGCCAAATGTGGTCCCGTTGAAATACACAGATGGGGAATAGACTGCGCCAGAATCCCACGCCTTTGGGTCCGATGAGGGCGAGAACACAGGCGAAGGTCCCTTGGTCCATTGTATTCCGTCAAATGATGTTGCATACAGAATTCTAGAATAAGCGCTAGATCTCGTGGAGGACGCGTTTCGCCCCACATACCACATAGTGTACGTGAGTTCGGTCTTGATGACGTACGGGCTAGCGATGTATCCTTGATCTATATCGGTTCCAGAGAGAACTGGGTTTCGCGCTGACTTCATCCGCGTGATCCCGTCCTTCGAGTATGCAAGCCCCACGGCCCCAGCTTGGTTAGTTGTTGAGTTGCTCCCCCTGTACCACATTAGAAAGAGGGTTCCGTTCCAGAGAACGGAGCCCAAGGATACTAAAGCGCTATCCCAAGCGCCCTTTGGTCCTGTGATTAGAACAGGGCCCGAATGTTTAACCCAAGTTACTGCATTCGTTGAGTTTGCGTAGCCGATCCCAACAAATCCCGAGATATTGCCCCCGTTGTACCACATTCTGTACACCGTTCCATCATAGGACACCCTCGGACTGACTGCATATGCAGAATCCCAGCTGCCCGGTGTGGTGGTTAGGACCATTGGCGTTGGGCTAAGCACAGGGTTTCCCGAGTACTTGACCCAGTCTCCGCCATTAGCGTAAATCAACTGCGGCAGAAAAGCCGAGGCGGAAAGAAACAGAACCACTGCCAATAACAAGGTTGTTTTCGTTCGTGAAGTCAAAATCGTTCCCTCCAGGTGCAAAGAAAAAAATGGGTTTGGGTTCGTGCCCTATTGCTGGAATGCTGGTTGAGCGATGGCATGTTGACGCGCTATGGCGGATGCAGAAATTGCTGTGTGCCTTAGAGCGAAACAGATGATTCCCGCAACGACTATCAGGACAGCGCTCAGAGTGGTGAGTAGTGTCGTCGTGCCTGATCCGACCACAGTCGTATCTGATCCGCGTAGGCCACCGATTAGTCCTAAACTGAAGATTAGCAGTAGTGCTCCGAAGATCAGCCCCCTGATTCCCGCTTCTGATAGCATGCGTTTGGTCGTCAACGAGTAGCAGTGAAGCGCTCCAAGGGAGCAGATTACGCTTATGCCGAGTACCACGAGGAATTCCGTGCCAAGGCTTGATGGTAAAGTGAAGGGGTAGATGCTGGCGATGGGGAGCGTTAGAAGACTCATGATCAGGCTCACTACGCCGCCGATTACGAACATTACCGCGGCGATGTCAACGAACCCGTGCTTTACTGGGGAAATCCCATTCATATTCTTTGAACCTCCTCAGCGATACCATTGCTCGATAGCGGTTAACTGTAATTACACTTGGTAGAAATCCAGTACCCTGAGTAGAAAACTTCGGAACGCCCCGACAAAGGGGTGGTTCTAGGCTTGAATGTTTTTCTGCAGCATTCCGTCTTGAAAATTGAAATTTGATTCTATCAGTTTCGAGAGAAAGACTTCGAGTTCGAAGAATTCCAACTTGTATTTGCATTTTAACGGCGGCATGACTCGGCGGTGCTTGATCCCTACTGAAATATCCGCAAGCTGGAAGGCCGGGTCATCTGCTTCAGAATCCCCCAAATACATCACTGGACCTGTCACACCCATTTCCTTCCGCAGTTTAACCAATGCCGCGCCCTTGTCCACTTCAAAAGGAAAGATGTTTGCGAAGGGACTGATATTGGATTCGACGACATACATCCCTTGGTCCTTACAGAGCGCGAGTACGGGTGTAGCTTTTCTATGCGCCTCATCCCAATTTCGCGACAGCCTCCAATCAACACAGAAAGCGATCAAGCCGCCGTCCTCTGTCTCCTTTCTTTCCACCATTATGTTGTCGCGAATCTGAAGGATTCTCTTGAGGGCGTCCTGGTATGTTTTCTCAAGCTTTGGGTTGGACTCGCGGACGCGTTCGTCGAGGGTGATTTTGTCGCCCACTTGCATCTCTAATCCGGATGTAGCTGCATAGCCCTGTGCAAATGGTACTCGGTCCTTGATGAAGTAAAGGTCCTTAGTCGTTATGATGCCTAGCTTGACCCGTTTGCTCGCCTTCGTGAGCACCCGCCTTAGCCTAGGCGAGATAAACGCGTCTTCTCGTCGAAGTTCTAGGGCGCATAGAGTACCATCATAGTCGGAGAAGATTGCCTCTAGTTGTGTCATGTTAGGAAACCAGTCCCCACACGGTAGATATGCCGTTATAACGCTGGTGGCTCATAGGAGTAATTCCGTGAGCTCCCTTGAAGTTAAGGATTGGTGTCATAATGTACCAGACGAGCCGCTCCAAGGGACAAGAACTCGTGGCTCAAAGAATGGTGAGCTACTTTAGGCGACTCGGCCACGCGGCATATCTGATCACCAGCCTTTACCACGATGGAAAAGAGGTCGCCAGTGAAGAGTCTCTCGGAGAGAAGGGATATGTTGAGGTAAATGACGGTGAATTAGATATTCCGATTATTCGAGTGGGCAGTTTTACTTCCAAATGGCCCCCTCGCCGGGTTAGCCTGAAGGACGTGGTTCATGCCTTGGAGGGAATCGTCAATGATTTCGGGCTTAACGTCTTGATAACTCACAGCACGATGTGGAACGGACCGGAAGAAGTCGCGAAGTTTGTGGAATGGAGGCGCAACATAAAGGAACTGGGCGGATTCCAGGATCCGCTGATATTTTGCCACATGTCCCATTTTCAAGAGCCCTCAGCCCGGAGATATTCAGTGGTTGAACGTTCTTTCAGAATGGCTTGGAACCGCCTCTCATTGAGAACGATACTTCGTGTCGCTAACTTAATTCTCGTAGTGACTCCGTACGAGGAGCAGGCAAAAGTAAAGATGGGCGCCTTTCGCGACAAGTGCATTCTTTTCCCTGGAGGAGTTGACGATAACGAGTTCATCCGTTTCGCAACATCAAGCCCAGAAGAACTTCTCAAACGCTTCAACCTTCCCCGCGATACGAAGATAGTTTCGTATCTTGGAACAATCGAGGAGCGGAAGAATACAATGGCAGTTCTTGAGGTTGCTGAAAAGTTGAAGGATAGAAAGGGAATTCATTTTGTCATCGCTGGTTCAAGCGATTCAGAATATGCTGATCAAGTGATCGAGAGGGCGAAGGGACTAGTGAACGTTACGTACCTTGGCGAAATTGGAGAGAGGGAAAAAGTGCAGCTGATCGAAGCTTCCTACATCAATATTCTGCTTAGCAGGATGGAGGCACTGGGATTGACTCAGCTCGAATTCATGTTCAGGGGCGTACCCGTAATCACTTCAGGCGTCGGCGGGCAATCGTGGATTGTTAGAAACGGGCAGGAAGGCGTCCACGTGAAGGGACCGAGCGATGTTGAAGGGGCAGCCGATGCAGTAGTGGAACTTGTTGAAGATAGTTCAAAGCGGGAGAAATACTCAGCTAAAGCGAGGAAGCGGGCCGGAGAATTCACGCTAACAAAATTAATCGGAAATTTGGATCAAGCCCTTACGAAAGAAATCGAAGAGGAAAGCGGCCTTACGAAACTGCCAAAGGAAGTCAATTCCACGCTTTCAGAACCGGAGGTAGTAGTTCGTTCCTGGTCCCACGGCTCGCAGAAGGTTGTCGCCACGAACAAGAGAATGTTCATTCAACAGGGTCGCCTTTCCAGGAGCACGACGGAGATACTTTACTCAAACGTCAGTTCGATAGAATATATCAGGCGTTACGATTGGAGAACCCTCGTAGTCGGAGCGGCTTTATCGGTTCTAATCCTCATTCAGCATTACGCATTCCCAATAATTTCGACAACACTAACTTCCAAGATCGGAATCTTAGCAGCAAGCCTGCTCCCCGGCCTGCGAGTGCAGTTGCTCCAGGCCCTAGCGAACCTTTGGCTAGTTCCCATTTCGTTGGCTCTTTTGTTGTTCCTACTTAGGGGTCGAAGAGGATACGCCATTCAAGGAGCAAGACTTAGCCCTGTCTTCCTACCCCACTCGTTCAAGGAACCTATACAGTACATTCACGAGAAACAGGATCTGGGCCATTCCACCGAAGGAAGCACAGCGAGTATCATAGACGAAAAAGAGGAATGAGTTTCGGAAATCTAGAGCGGTCTTCTAGAGTAGAGGCATGATCTCTATCTTGGGTACATGAATAGCTTTTCGTCTTATCTCCGCTGAAGCGAACCCAAGGGTACCGCAATGTTGTTCACAATCTTCTGCTTGGCCTATTTCGCTGTAGCCGGAAGCGCAGAACTCGCAGACGAAAAGTGCACTTCCGCCGTAACGGGTTTCCTCGTTTACCAACTATACAAACCTCAGCCAAATGTTCCGCGTTGAGCCTCATATGTGTGCGTGGAAGATGTGGTAAACCTACATCGTAATTCCACTCAGTGGAAAAGATGCGTTTCAGTTGTTTGCCAAAAAAAGTGCGGGGGGAGAGTCGGTGACTCTTCCCAGCTTAGTATTCCAGTTCGAATTCCTGCCAGGTTTGGTACGGGTAGTATCCGTACCATGGGCTGTAGGCGTAGACGTAGCTTGGCATCCAGACTCTTTGCTTTCTCAATTACGTCTTCACCTCCATCTTTTGGTGGCAGATTGCTGGACGTTTTATCTCTTAATCTTAGGTGGAACTAGTGGACTTCAAGTCAGCTTTTTCCAACTTGCAGAACAAGTAGCTAAGGCGGTGTCTCCGGTTCTATTAATCCCAGAAGAGGCGTGTTCTTGCGTATTCGCGTTCAGCCTTGAGAATATCGACGTACATGTCTTCCGTTGTTCTGTGTAGCTTTCTCAGAATCCGGGTTGCAGTCGCGGGGCCCACGCCTCGCCCACTTAGGACCACGACGGCTTCCTTTCCCTTTGTCTGTACGAGGCTGGCGCTCAGCCAAGCTTGACGCCAATTATGTTCTTCCTCGGCTGACAGCTTCGCGCCCTTCTTTTTCTTCTTAACAACACGTAGCAATGCATCATTGCCCATGTATGTGGCGGCAATTAGAGTGGAGCCGCATTTTGGACAACGTATCTTCTCACGCAGTTCACCGACAACACGAACCGCGTCCCAGTCCCCATTGAAGATGCAGACGAGGCGAACTGTTTCAGCGAGCAATCGCTCCCTTACGATATCCGTCAATGATTTCGACGGGACAGCGGGCCTAAGCAGGTCGTGTGGGATAATTTTGTCGACTATTGGCGTCGCGTAAGGCGAACAGGATTCGGCCCTCTCTGAGGCGACATCGATGGTTATCTCTCGGGCGTGCAGCTTCGCAATTATGTCCTTCGTCGTTGCCAAGTCGAACTTTTCGAGAAGAACCTCTCTCTGAGTTTCCACGTTCACCGGCGTGCCTTTCATTGCGCGAACGAGCATTCGGGATCGGATAGTTTTGTAGTCTGCTTTCCGCTCAATGATGCCGAACCGGCGAGCAACGTGCCAATGCTTCCACGCGAAGAGATCCGAGCTTTGAAGTGATTCAACCAGAACCTTCTCGACATCCTCCGGAGTAAACTTTGAGAGCTCTAACGCGACTGTTTCTGGTTCAATCTTGAATGGGCAGATCAAGGCAATTCGGTATGGGTCGGTCTGGGTTGCTACATTTACACCATACTTGGCACTAAGCATTGACGCAAGGATCATTGCAAGGGTATCGTTAACGGTACTCCCGAAGCAGGCATGGATGATAATGCAGTTCTCAAACTTTTCCAAAATGATGTGTCTGTCTGTGGGCAGGGGAAAATTCTTCAACTGTGCCCGCAGAGTTTCAGTGATTTTGCTGACCGCGTTATCAGAGAGCTGCAGTTGCGCCTGAATCGCCATAAGCCCCGCCTGATCCTCAAACTTCGAGGCCAACTCTGCCCTTAGCTTGCCAACCTGCTGTGCGGTTTCGAAACTAACTGGAATAATTTCCCCTTCCCAACTAGGGATAGCATCCAAGGTTGGTGCTGTTGGTTCCACTTCAACTGAGAGCTTCTCTTCGTTAACATTGATTATCTTCCATGTTTGGCCATGTATAATGAAAACTGTACCACCTTTGCATTTCCTGGCCACGAAATCTTGATCCAGCGTTCCAATCCTGCGTTTCCGGAAAAAGTCGAACACGTCGAAGCGTTTCACATCTGGTATTACGGAAAGGTTCTCGTAGTAGTATCGGAAGGTTCGCGGAAAACGAGCGGAAATTACATCATCCACAAGTCTGATCATTCCCACTGAATCTAAGAATTTGACGAGTCCATGCAATTCCTCTCCTGTAATGTCCCGGTATGGGTAGGAGCCGCGAACAATTTCGTAGAGTTCGCTGAGCTTGGCCCTCTTCAGATCTAGGGTTATGCCAGCAATTTGATGGGCCAGAACGTCCAATGCCCTGTCGTGTATCACCGTTCGCTCGATCGTCCCGGCCCTCGCATTCGCAGCGAGCACAGCTGCTTCCAATAGATCGTCTGCCCACGCACCAATCACCGTTCCCTTGGCTAGCCCTCGCAGCGTGTGGCCACTTCGCCCTATTCTCTGAATGAGGCGTGTGGACATTCTAGGCGACATGTATTGAATAATGTAATCTACTCTACCGATATCCATCCCAAGCTCGAGGGATGAAGTACAAATCACGCCCTTCACTGAGCCGCTTTGGAATCCTTGCTCAACCTCCTCCCTAATCTCCCGGGAGAGGGAGCCGTGATGCACCCGCACCTGCAGCTCAGGCTTGAGGGCGTGAAGCTGCGACCCAACCGCTTCGGCCTGTTCACGGGTATTTGTGAAAACGAGCGTCGACTGCTTTCCCGATATGACTTCGGCCACTTTCTTCGCCCTCGCTATTGTTGTGGGCGGTAAACCGAACTTGTCGGAATCCTTCATGTCTGCGGGTGTGGGTGGCACGTATTCGACATCAATCTGAATCTGCCTAAGCTCTTCTGACTTGGCAACAGTCACATAGCGATCGGTTCCGGACAGGAACTTTCCGACTTTCTTCTCCTCACCTACTGTGGCTGACAATCCGATCCTTTGAAATGCCCTGCCGGTTAAGTGCTCTAGCCGTTCCAAAGCCACCGAGAGTTGAACACCGCGCTCGTCTGTTGCAAGTTCATGAATCTCA
>Ga0187780_10003723_pt1 | contig 11476 bp, 11 predicted proteins | sample 1015_Q2_SP10_20__FD_132429 | JGI IMG/M metagenome (GOLD analysis project Ga0187780, IMG submission 132429) | Tropical peat soil microbial communities from peatlands in Department of Meta, Colombia - 1015_Q2_SP10_20_MG | ecosystem: Environmental > Terrestrial > Soil > Wetlands > Peat | place...
GGGTATTTGGAACAAAGGAACCAATCGAGGAGGTTTTGGCAACTGGAACCATCCTAAATCTCTCACCCCTTTATACAGTGATGGATATCCCAAATGAAATGACAAAAAACTATTCTCTTTTTAGTCCTTTGACGTTTTTTAAATTTCGTGCTTATTTCTATGAGCCTGCGATGACCACACAAATCCCTTTCTTATCGATTACAAAAAAAAAATGGAAATCAGACAAAAAAGATTTCCCTTTATTAAAGTATAGCGGTTCGGCTTTTGTAGCTTCAAAGCGCTACAAAGGGTATTTGTCTGAGAAAGACTTATCAGGTTTAAAATGGATGGGAAAGGCTTTCACCCGAGCACCGGTGCTATTAAAAAAAGATGGGGAGCCCGTTACAGAAATCGTATTGAAAAAACCAAAAATCAAAACAGTAGCCTACATAAAGAACCACAAACCGCATTTTCGAATGAAGGTTCGCACGGAAGGGGATATTTTTCAGGTTGTAAAATATTTGCCTGTGAAAACCGTAAAACAAATAGCTGAACAAACATTGAAAAAGGAAATTGAAGAAACCTACAAAAATGGGTTTAAAAAAGGAATTGATGTTTATCAGCTTTCACAAACACTTTATCGAAATAATCTAAGAGACTGGAAAAAAATTGAAAAAAATGGAGTGGTCTCGCTTTCCCCATCATCCTTAGATGTAGAGGTAAAGGTTAAAATTTTGACAAGCGGCCAATGGAAGGCCACCAATTTACAGAAGCCATTCTCACGAGAACCATAATTAGGCTATTTAATTTGATGTTACATTTATCCCTTTATAAATTTAGGTTTCTAATAGCAGAACCCATTTTGATCAATCTTTTTTTCAAAATGGGTTCCTTTAATTTAACGTAAAATATGGATTTGCAAGGTGTTTATAGAGCGAACTTTATTTTAAAGCTACAATATAAATGTCTAAAGGGGTGCTTTTATGTCTAAAAGAACATCTAAGGTTCAGGTTAGCTTAAAAAGGAATTAACGGTACTTTATAGAATTAATACATTTACAAAGAACAATCAATCTTTCATTTTTGGAAGTATTGGTACGGAATTTAAAATGAAATAAAAATGATAGCTCTTTTTTGAGATGTGATCTAATCTGTTTTAGTATTACTTCTAATAATAAATGTTTATTTTAATCATTAACTACTTGCACGTTACGTAACGTCATGTTTTATAGTGAAATTACCGGTAAATAAATAGCTAGCACAAGTAAAGGAGTTGGTTATGGAACGAAATTGGAAAGTGGGGGACCTTGCCAAGTTATCAGGGGTCACCATTCGAACTTTACGATACTATGATCAAATTGGCTTGTTTTCGCCATCAGATCAGACTCAGTCTGGGCATAGGTTGTATAATGAATCCGACTTAGTACGCCTTCAACAAATCTTATCCCTTAAGGAGTTAGGATTAACACTCGAAGAAGTAAAGTCCGTACTAGCGGGAGATTATTACAGCCCACTTGAGATTGTTACTCTTCAAAAGAGCCGGATTAAAGAACAGATCAAGCTACAGCAAAAACTCCTAGATCAGTTAGAATATGTCTCTAAGTTGATGAAGCAGAAGGCACCTTTAACGATTGAAGATTTCACAACTCTCTTACAAGCTATGAAAATTAGTCATGAAAAACTAACCGTTCAGTGGATGTCAAATTGGGAACGCCGATTGGATTTGCTGGGAGATTTTCTGGATGAAGAAAATGAAATGAAGAAATAAAAGGAGGGTGTACAATGACCGAACACTTTGTTAAGCACGCTACTTTTGTCGTTGAGCAAACTTATTCAGCTTCGGCTTCAAAAGTCTATAACTCTTGGGCAGACCCGGTTGCAAAAGCTAAATGGTTTTCAAAACCGGAAATTTTTGAATTCCAAGTTGGTGGGCGCGAATATAGTAGTGGAGGGCCACCTGAAGGGCCAATCTTTATCTATGATGCGTGTTATCAAGAGATTATTCCTGATCAGCGAATTGTGTATACTTATAATTTGGATTCGGAAGGTAAACGTATCTCCGTGTCGGTCGTAACAGTAGAGTTTATACCAACCAAAGATGGTACACAGCTAATATTTACCGAACAAGGTGCATTTTTCGACGGTCATGATACACCGGAAAATCGAGAACATGGAACGAAAGTTATGCTCGATGAATTAGGAAAGTTATTCTAACGGGAGGGATGTATAATGTCAGAGAGTATAAGTGCAAATGAACTTATAACATCACGTGTCTTCGAAGCCCCAGTGGAACTAGTTTTTCAAGCATGGACAAATCCTGAATATATAGCTAGATGGTGGGGTCCTAATGGATTCACCAATACGTTTCATGAGTTCGAGCTGAAACCTGGTGGTAATTGGAAATTTGATATGCACGGTCCAAATGGAGCGACTTATCCTAACCATATTGTTTTCGATGAAATTATACCTTTAAAGCGGATCGTTTTAAATCATGTATCAGAACCAGAATTTCTGATTACTGCTACTTTCGAGGACTTGGGCAGCAGTACAAGAGTCATACACCGTCAACTCTTTAAGAAAACGTCAGTGTTCGAGAATGTAAAGTCAATATGCATAGAAGCCAATGAACAGAATTTTGATCGGTTCGCTGAATTGTTAAATGAAATGACCATCTAGCATTGTTAAGGTTTTTTTGCTATAAGTAGCTTACCACTTCATGGTAGGCTACTTTTGTACTAAGGAGCTTTTTTACTTTTTATAAATTGTTACATATACTCTGTTCCAACGAGTAGCAAGCACTTGCAACACAAAAAGTAGGATTCGTATCCATATAATGAAAAAAATGCTATTCTTTTTATAGATAGATATATGGAAAGGTTGGTGTATTACATATGAATATTCTTGAAACAGAACGACTTGTCCTTCGCGTGCAAACGACTGACGATGCGGAGTTTATCCTTGAGCTTATGAATACTCCATCTTGGTTGGAGTTTATAGGTGATCGTGGTTTAAAAACGGTAGAAGACGCAAAAACCTATATTTTGAATGGGGCCGTTCGTATGTATGAACAACATGGGTTCTGTCTTTATTTAGTAGAAAGAAAAGAGGATCATGTGCCACTTGGGATCTGCGGTCTGGTAAAAAGAGATACCTTGGAAGATGTGGACATTGGATTTGCATTTCATCCAAAATATTGGGCAAAAGGATATGCTTATGAGGCGGCTTCAGCAGTGATGGCATATGGAAAAGATACGTTGGGGCTAAAACGTATTGTAGCAATCACTGATCAAGACAATCATGCTTCAGCTAAGCTGCTAGAAAAGGTAGGACTGCAGTTTGAAGGATTGATTCAACTGTCAAATGATTCTGAAAAGCTTAAGCTTTTTGCTTCTAATAAATGAAAAAAAGTACCATCACTATAAAAGTGTTGGTACTTTTTTGAATAAATGTTCTTGTTAAAACGTGCTTGCTAATTTAACAGTTTTTTCAAGGCCTGTTGCAATTATTTCTTCTGCTTTATCTAAGAATTTGTTGTGGCCTTCAATTACCACTGTCTCGATATCTTTTACACCGAAGAAGCCCATCATGCTTTCTACATATTTAACAGCCATTTCCATTTGAGCGGCTGGTCCTTCCGAATAGATACCTCCACGTGCGTTTAATAATGCAATTTTTTTATTACCAGCAAGTCCTACAGGTCCTTCTGGTGTATATTTAAATGTTTTACCTACACGGTTTAAGTAATCAATATATGTGTGTAATACAGCAGGGATTGTTAAGTTCCATAACGGGAATGCAAATACAACTTTATCAGCTGCAAGAAATTGATCTAAATATTTATCAGCAACGGTAACAGCTTTTGTTTCTTCTGCTGTTAAATCTAGTCCTCTACTAGACTTAAATGTGCCATTAATCATATCTACTCCTACATATGGTAATTCTTCATTGTATAAATCAAGCTCTACCACTGTGTCGTTTGGATGTGATTCTTTGTAGCTTGCTAAAAAAGCCTCATATAATTTCACGCTCACTGATTGGTCTGCTGGGCGATTGTTTGCCTTTATGAATAAAACTTTTGTCATTAAATTTCCTCCTAGTTTTCTCTTAAAAAGGGCGTTTCTTTAAGTTTGTAATTTGCTTTTGACTTTATAATATTTTTTTGAAACTATACTCCATTTCTCCACCCATTGCTTCTGGTGTGTCGCCAGTTTCTCTAAAATCATGCGTATAAATTTGTTCAAACGGATCAAAATCTACTTGTTTATAAAATTCATAACAAGGGAATCCATCGTGTGTTCCTTGGATATCGATAACACCATCTTTTTTAACATGTACAGTTAATAGGTAGTCAACAGGAGGTGCATACTCATTTAATGGGTTGCTAGCACTTGCACTCATTTGAAACTTGACGTAATCATAACCCCATTCAATACCGGTGCACACAATACGTTCTGTACTAGCTTTTCCTGTTCTTTTATTAACAGATCCATTTGGGGTTGTGATTCTTTCTGTTGTTATGCCAGTATTCGCATATGTGAAAATTTCTTTCTTGTAAAAATCTACAACTACTTCTTGTTCAATTCTAGAACGCATCGTGTTTACAGCATGTGGTGTAAATTCACGTGAGTCGCCTTCGAATTGGATTACGTTCCCAGTTTGAGTATCTTTCTTAGGTTCAGTCCAAGACATTGGAATAAATACGTTTGCTCTAATTTTCACGATATTAGCCATGAGAAACACCTCTGTAATTTTATTTTTGATAATACGTACATCTATCTAGATTATCGTTTTAAAACTGTATTCCATTTCTCCAGCTAGCGCTTTTGGAGTGTCACCAGTTTCTCTGTAATCATGTGTATAGATTAATCTAAATTGACCAAAATCCACTTGTTTATAAAATTCATAGCAAGGGAACCCATCATGGGAACCTTCAATATGCGCAACTCCACTTTTTTTAACACGTATCATTAGTAAATAGTCAGCTGCAGGTGCTGCTGTATCTAATGGATTACTAGCACTTGCCTTCATTTCAAAAGAAACTTCATCAGCGTCCCAAAAAACATTAGTACATATAATGTTTTCTGTACCTGTTTTTCCTATTTTATAATCAATGGAACCATCTGGATTTGTAATTTTCACAGTTACGATACAAGCATCTGCAGATGTGAAAATTTCTTTTTTATAAAAATCAATAATCACTTCTTGCTCCAATCTTGATCGTTTTGTGTGTACAGCGTAAGGGGTAAACTCACGTGCATCACCAGCATATTCGAAAACATTTCCTGTTGTAGGGTCTTTAATAGGCTCCAACCAAGCATACGGTGCAAATACACTTCCTCTAATTTTAACGATGTTAGCCATGAGAAACCTCCATAGTTTGTTAATTTATATTTCAGTGAATCATATATCTTTGTTAATATAGTCAATTTGATTGACTATATTTCGTATAGTACAATAGGTTTTAAATATAGTCAACTTAATTGACTTCATCGAAGGAGGTTTTAAAGATGAAAAATCAATTATTAAGTGAATTGGATCTTACATCGCTTTTATCATTATCCTTTAGTGTATTGATTAATGAACTTCATGACAGCTTGAGTGAATTAGGCTTTGAAGATATTAGGCCTGCACATGGTTTTATGTTTAAACGTATGATTCCTAGTGGAGCAACAGGTATAGAACTAGCTGAATATCTAGGGATTTCAAAGCAAGCAGTGAGTAAAATGGTGGATTATCTTGAGAAAAGTGGGTATGTAATGCGCCAAACTCATCCTACTGACAAAAGAGGAAAATTTATTGTTCTGACTGAACGTGGTTGGTTAGTAGTGAAAGCAAAAGAAGAAATTCTAACTAAGATAGAACAAAGTTGGATTGACAACATAGGTGCTGAACGAATGCAAATGCTCAAAGAGGATTTAAAAAAGTTAGTTGATGAAGAAAATGAAGATAAATTGTCATCGAGGTTACGACCTGTTTGGTAAAAATAAAAAATAACGATTTACCCCTTTAGATATGGTATCTAAAAGTTTTTTTATATCAAAAAAATAGATTTTATAAGGGGGTGGGCTAGATAATGATCTGAGGTATTCAAAGTAAAAAATTAAGTTGTCAGGTCACAATGTGATCTACGTGATTGATAGAAATAAAAACCAAGAGACAGCATGAATTTCTGTCTGTCAGACTTGAAAGCTACCGAATAATTTTTTTGAAAATTTTATTTGAAGAGGTGTCGATTTTGTCATCGTCGGTTCGTCGTCTTAATAGAGGATCGGATATCTAGTGAAAAATGGAATTCGAATCAAACAAAAGCAAACAACAAAGGAGAGATAAAAATGTACACAGTAACTTCGAAAGACGGCACCAAGATTCGCTATGACAAAGTTGGTAAAGGACCAGCATAGCTTCTAATGCAATTGAACTGAAAGATTATGATAGGGATAATTAGTGGGGAAGCTATTGCCCAGGTGTAGTAATAATTCTATATTTATAAAAAAGGTAATAGATAGTATTTATGAATACTATCTATTATCTTTTTTAGTTAAGCAAAGTTTGGACTTCACATTTTCCTTAGTGGATTGAAACCTATTAAATGATTTATAATAGAAACATTCCATACTAGAAGGTGAAATCATGGCATACGAATTAGATAGTATTATGATTACTGAAGAGCAATTGAAGCAAAAAGTGGAAGAAATCGGCGAGCAAATTAGAATGGATTTTCAAGATGAGCCGGTTGTGTTCATAATTGTGTTAAAAGGAGCATTTGTATTTGCGGCAGATTTAATCAGGGAGCTGAAAGGGAACGTTACAACAGATTTTGTGGCAGCATCAAGTTATGGTAATCAAACGGAAAGTACTGGGAAAGTACGACTGTTAAAGGACATCGATACGAACATAACAGGTAAAAATGTCGTGCTTGTGGAGGATATTATCGATTCTGGCTTAACGCTAAACTTCTTAAAAGAGCATTTCCAGCTTCATAAACCAAAGTCCATGAAAATATGTACTTTACTTGATAAACCTGAGCGTAGGAAGGTCGACTTAAAAGCGGATTATGTAGGGTTTGTTATTCCAGACAGATTCATTGTCGGATATGGAATTGACTATGCGGAGAAGTACCGAAATCTGCCGTATATCGCTACTGTAAAGGAAGTATAAGTCGGACAGGTTATATATTACTTCGGTGTGTTGTAATTTTAACAAAATAAAGTTTGTCTAAAATCCTGTAGTAAAAATACAGGATTTTTTTCTATTCTTTCAATGAAATAGCTGCTCAATACATTTTTTTAATAGCTAACAACATACCTTATAAATCAAAGGGATAAATAAAAAGATGTTCCGAAGACTTGATATAGAGGGAGCGAAGCTAATGGGGAAGAAAGTATTAATTTTCAGTGATGTAGGAATTGATGATGCGGTAGCTTTGGCTTACGCAAATTTAACAGATGATATTGATTTAATTGGGATTGTAGCGGACTATGGAAATGTATCTAAGGAAGAAGCAACGAGGAATGTCCGTTTTTTACTGAAAAGGTTTGGGAAAGAATATATTAAAGTCTATGGAGGCGCCGAGAAGCCCATGACAGGTGAGTTCCCAACATATTACCCTGAAGTCCATGGTCCGTTTGGTTTAGGTCCGATCGATCCAGGTTTACAGTTTGAGAACTTAGAAAATTTCTTTGATGTTATCAAGTTGATTGAGCAGTATCAACATGAACTAGTTATAGTTAATACTGGGAGATTAACCTCGCTTGCCACCTTGTTTATTTTATATGAAGAGCTGATGAGAAGTGTGAATTCTTACTATATTATGGGAGGGGCTTTTCTATATCCTGGAAATGTGACACCAATTGCAGAAGCTAATATTTATGGAGATCCGATAGCTGCCAATATTGTTATGAAGTATGCAAATGGTGCATTTATTTTTCCTTTAAATGTAACGCAAAATGCCATTGTTACTCCTGCAATGGTCAATTATATAAATACTAAGGATAAAACACGGCTTTTAAAACCAATGTTGGATTACTATTATTTCAATTTTTATCAAAAGAAGATACCTGGGATACAGGGCGGTCCAGTTCATGATGCGGTCACTCTTATGGCAGTCATTCGAAGTGATCTTTTTACATTCTATCAATCTCCTGTTGTAATTGATTCGACCGATGTGGCAAGAGGTAAAAGTATAGCAGATTTTCGAGTAACAGATGCTCCTGAAAAATTTGATGGGAGACCACAGCAACATATTGCAGTAGGCTTAGATTACGAGGGGTTTTATAAAGACTTTATGTCAGTGATGACGGGTGAAAAATTTTAGTTTGAAATTTAGGAGAGACTATTATCAAATTATAAGATTCGACCTTTAGAGGTAAAGTGATTATTTTCGTTAATGAGTTTACTCAAAGTAATGCAGAATTTACTGCCATGGCTTTTAGAACAGCCCCAAGAGCAACCATTATAGGAAGTACAACAGCAGGTGCAGATAGGAATATTTCTAGAATTTCTCTTCCAGGTGGTATCGATACTGCAATTTCTGGTGTTGGTATTTATTATCCAGATGGATCAGAAACACAAAGAGTTGGAATTGTTCCAGTTATTAAAGTTACTCCTACAATAAAAGGAATAAGTGAGAATAGAGATGAAGTTCTAGAAAAAGCCATTGAACTAATTAATAAGGGTAGTTAATTTGATTGTTTACTAGCAAGTGAGCTGACTAAACAAAAATAATGAGAAAATAACATAGTAAAATGCTAATTATTAAAAAGTACCCTATAGGTAGACTTTTTTAAGTGTCTACTCTATAGGGTACTTTTTATAGTTAGGAAAGTGAATTTTTTTATGAATCTTTCATTTTGAATTAAAATTCGACAATTCAGTCGAATTTTGAGAGTTTTTTGAGAGAACGAGTTGCTAGTATATGAATGTAATAAAAATTAACTGTAAAAAGATGGGGGAAAATAAAGGATGAAAAAGAAAACGTTAGCAAAAACAGTTAGCTCAGTTTTACTCGCTTCAACTGTTGTCACGACAGTACCGTTTAATACAATTAGTGCAAGTGCTGCTAGTAAAATCGTATCTAGTCAAAGTAATCAACAAGCCTCTACCCAAAAGGCAAAGTTATACACATCGAAAAACGATGTTCTTTCAAAAGTGGGCAAAGACACAATCACGGTAGGAAAGAAAACCTACAAGTTTACACAAGCATTCAATGGCTTCTTTCAAAATAAAGCAGCTCTAAAAGATGCACGCATTCAATTTACATATGATTCGAAAAATACAATCAAAGACATTATTTTTTTAGAACTTAATGTAGCGGGAAAAAGATCAGTCGTTGGAGATAGCAAGTATTCTAACAATCTCGTATTTGATGCGAAAAAAGTAACTGTTCATGGAACTGTACGAATAAATTCTGATTATGTGACCTTGAAAAATATGACGATTACAAAAAATCTTGAACTTTCTAACAAAGTACAATTAGTATTTAATACAAAAAATGTAACCGTAAATGGGAAGACTTCAGTTGTAGGAACTACGTCTACCAGTATTTCAGCAAACATGAACAAGTCACTGGCTTTTACTTCTTCAGCCTCAAAATCTTTATACGCAGTAAATAAAACTCAAACCGTTGCGCCTAATCTAAATTTAGTATTTGAAGGCTCTAAGATAGCAAGAGTAGAAGTACAAAAGAATGGAATTTCTGTTAGTTCAATAGGAAATTCATCTGTTGGTGAAATTTCTGTTCAAAAAGGGGTCAACGGAATTAAATTGAACGGTACGATTGGTACGGTAACCGTCCAATCAAGTACACCAGTCACGTTAAATCTTGATGCTAAAACACAGGTAAGCAATATTACAACTGCTGGAGAGGTACGCGTTACAGGGAGTGAAACTTCAAGCATTGGAACAATTTCGTTAACTGGCAATGCAAAAAGCTTAAATGTGGACGTCCCTACTAAAAATGTTCAAATTCTAACACAATCGACTATACAGGAAGTAACAATTAATGGAACAGCCAAAATTAATAATGTTACATTAGCAACTTCAGGGAAAGATACGACGGTTGTCATTAACCTTCCGAAAGTGACAAATATTTCAAACGGTGTAGGCAACACTCGAAAAGTTATATTAGGATTAAACACACAAGTAAGCACAGCTGATAGCAAGGATTTGTTTAAAAATCCTAATCAATTAAATCAAGTAGATAAGTATAAGGAAAGCGGTTCGACAGGAGGAACCAACACAGGCGGAGGAACTAGCACAGGCGGAGGAACCAACACAGGTGGAGGAACTAACACAGACGGAGGAACTAGTCCAAGCGAACCTAGCCATGCAACACTTGGCAAGTTAAATGTTCCACTCGATCCAATGAGTACGGAAGTAAGTGTGGCACCAAAAACTCAAGGAGAAACCGTAAAGTTTGTGGTGGTAGAAAACACCGAAAAAGTTTCGCAAATTACAGTAGGAATGGATGAATCTACAGTTAATGGGCTATTGCAAGCCAAGTTAGGGACTGAAACAAACTTAAATAGTAGAGATAACATAGGGAAGTATGTAGTTGCTGTGGAATTTGATAGCTCTTCTCATGTAAACGCTGTAGGAGTGTCTGAAGCAATGACACCACCATGGGTAGTTAAAGTTGATGGTCCTGTAACGGATATTAGTCAATCGGATGTTGTATATGATACTAGTAATAAACAATTTATAATACCGGACTCTGTGAATCATAAATTAGAAGAAGGTATCTCTTTTACTTATATCAGCAATAAAGATAAATATAAAGTGAGCTATGATTCTGATACAGGCTGGTATATACGTGTAAATAATCACGCACCATTAGTAGACACTTTAAACATTACAGGAACAGTTCAAGTGGGAAGTCAATTGACAGGTGAATATAATTTCCAAGATTCTGATCGTGAATCAGAAGGTACATCAACATATAGATGGTTAATAAGCTCAGATGGTACTAACTATACACCGATTAGCGGTGCAACAAACAGAACGTATACACCAGTTGCTGATGATCTTGGAAAATACATTAAATTTGAGGTAACTCCAATAGATAGTCGTGGATTAGCTGGGGAACCGGTAACAAGTGATGCAACAAGTGCAGTGGCCGAGGAGATATATAATCACGCACCATTAGTAGACACTTTAAACATTACTGGAACAGTTCGAGTGGGAAGTCAATTGACTGGTGAATATAATTTCAAAGATTCTGATCTTGATCCAGAAGGAACATCAACATATAGATGGTTAATAAGCCCAGATGGTACTAACTATACACCGATTACTGGTGCAACAGACAAAACGTATACACCAGTTGCTGATGATCTTGGAAAGTTCATTAAATTTGAAGTTACTCCAGTAGATAGTCGTGGATTAGCTGGGGAACCGGTAACAAGTGATGCAACAAGTGCAGTGGAAGAGGAAAATAAGCAATATACAGTTACGTTTAAAAGTAATGGAGGTGCACCTGTCGATTCAGTAACCATTGATAA
>Ga0187780_10003724_pt1 | contig 11474 bp, 5 predicted proteins | sample 1015_Q2_SP10_20__FD_132429 | JGI IMG/M metagenome (GOLD analysis project Ga0187780, IMG submission 132429) | Tropical peat soil microbial communities from peatlands in Department of Meta, Colombia - 1015_Q2_SP10_20_MG | ecosystem: Environmental > Terrestrial > Soil > Wetlands > Peat | place...
CCGGATTATCGCAGCCCTCGACACTATCGGCCAATTTTCATCTAACAATTTCTTTCTTTGTGTCCCAAGTCGGGAACTAAATTGGACGCAGGTATGTTACTGTGCTGCGGTTCTCAACAGTTCCTTCGCTACTTGGTATTTCAGGGCGATCCAGCCACGAGCGAACAGGTTGTTTGCTGAGCTGAAGATTACCCACCTTTCAGAAATCCCAATACCATTTCTGCAACATGGAGATTGCGCGGATTGGATAGAAGCAATCGGAAGAGCTGTCGACCGCATTTCCACAAACGGGCGTGAGAACGACAGGCGAAATTTCCTTAATCAATTTAATCAGGAGCTGGAAACCCGGATTCGAAAAGCAGTTCCTTTGTTCAAGAGCGCGGGAGGTGATTCTTTCGATGGGAGCATATCTTCCGACAGGGAGCTTCGCGGAGTGGAGAGTCGCTGATTTTCGAGATTCCCTAATCCGTGAACTCGCCCGCGACCGCGACGGACGCAGGCTTAGGTTCTTCATGTACGCTGTCACCTTGAGCGGGTGGGAACAGGTATGCGACGCTGTAGCTACGTGGCAGCGGCGCCGACCAGGGAGGGCGGTGGACGTCTATGTCGGAACAGACCATGGCCTCACGGATGCGGACGCTCTCACACAGATGCGCCGTGACGGAGTGGACGTTCACTTGATGATCAGGTACATAGGCACATTCCATCCAAAAGTCGTTTGGCTTTCCGGTGGCGCAGAGGACAAGGTATGGGTCGGTAGTAACAATCTGACGCAGGACGCTCTCATTTGGAACGTCGAATTTGCCTCGATCACCAAGTTCAGGGGAGGAAATCGATCGCTTTCAGCCTGGTTTAGGAGAGTCCACGAGGGAAGCACTGAAGCCACTGATGAATTAATCGAGGGCTATAGCCGCGAGAAGTTAAGCCACGAGCGCCGTGCTGCCCGAATAGGCACATTTACTTGGTCTGAAAGGCGCAGGCCTCGCCTCCCCCGCGCACGGCGAAGAATCCGACGGCACCGAGCGGAGCGATTGGCCGCGATTCTTGATCCTATTCGACGGGGTGATCTCGTTGTGGAAATCATGCCAAGGGAAACTGGCTCGGCAGGAAACCAAGTTCAACTGCCCACCAGAGTAGCAATAGAGTTTTTTGGTCTCCCCAACAGAGTCGGTGCCAGCCGGGAAATCCGACTGTCAAACGTACATTCAGGTCTGAGCCGCGATCTAACGCTCACGATGTTTGAGAATCACACGACCCGATTGTCTTTGAGAGAACTTGAATACCGGCATCGGCCCTGTGTGGTGGTGTTTCGAGCTGGAGGCAGGGGATTCGTGTATGAGATTGTGCCTCAATCCGTTTTCCCTCAGAGATACGCAGATTATTTCGCTCGATGTGGAAGGCCCACGAGGAGGGGGAGTCGAAGATGGGGCATCATTGCCCGCCCGACTCGCGGTCGTCGATGATGAAGTTGGCATATATGATGGTAAGTTAATCTACGGTGCCGTTGAGTAAGACAATGGTTTGATCGCCCGATGGCCATACCATACGTCATTGATAACCAAGCACAACGACTAGCAGATGTCCTGCAACGCCTTCTATCCCTTCACGCGGGAAAGTCGCTAGACGTTGCTACAGCTTACTTTAACGTCCAGGGCTTTAAGCTTCTCAAGGCAGGACTAGAACAGCTCGGCAGTTTTCGCTTGCTTCTTGGCGACGAGCCGGAAGGGGGCGCCTCGATAGGCCTCCGGCCCAAAGGGCTCAGGATCGTTCGCGGCCTCTGGGGGGACCTCGAAAAGGCCCCCTTCACGGAAGAAACTTTGCGCACGGTCGAGGACCTCATCGCGTTTCTCCGGCGTGAAAACGTCTCCGTCCGGGTTTACGAGAATGGTTTCCTGCATGCGAAGTGCTGGCTCTTCTACGGCGATTCACCAGCGTCCGGCTGGGACCGCTTCCAGCCTGTTGCGGCCATCGTCGGGTCGAGTAATTTCACTGCCCCAGGTCTCACCACCAACAAAGAACTGAACCTTTCGCACAAGGCGCGATTTACGGATGAAGAGGTTGAGTCCGCCGCGACCCAGCTTGCTTTATGGCCGGCCCAGCAAAGAACAAAGCCGGAAGATCCCGGCACGTTAGAAGAAAAGCGCATCTGGATGTCTGCGGTCGGCGCCCAGGCCATTGCGGACCTTGACGAATGGTTCGAACGGGAGTGGGCGGCGTCCCGAGATTTCAAGCAGCAGATGATTGAACTCCTGGACGCCTCGAAATTCGGTCAGAATGAATACACTCCCTATCAAGTTTACGTGAAGGCGCTCTATGAGTACTTCAAGGATGACTTGGGAGACGAGGCGCCCGCAGGAACGCGCTCCGCCGTTGAGTTGGCCGAATTCCAGGAAGATGCCGTCAAGAAAGCTCGAAAAATTCTGGCGCGCTACGACGGCCTCCTGATTGGCGATTCGGTGGGCCTCGGGAAGACCTGGATCGGCAAGAAGCTCTTGGAAGATTTCGCCTACCACCAGCGCATGAAGGCCCTGGTCATTTGCCCGGCGTCGTTGCGGGAAATGTGGACGCGGGAACTGCGCGAAGCCACAATTTCCGCCACCATCCTTTCCCAGGAAGAGCTCGGGCAGGCGGACTTCGACCCCGCGCCCTATGGCGATGCCGACGTAATCTTGATCGACGAATCCCACAACTTCCGCAATCGTTCGAACCAACGATACGAGAATATCGAGCGCCTGATCAGCTTGAACGGAGGCCGGGGCCGCTCCGGCTCCAAAACGAAGCTGATGCTCTTGACGGCCACACCCATCAATAACGACATCTTCGACCTCTACAACCAGATTTCTCTCATCACGCGCGGGGACAGGACGTATTTTGCCGGGGCAGGCATCGGGGACCTTTATCGGTACTTCCTGCATGCCCGGCGAAATGCCCATGGCGCCGCAAATGGTGTGGCGCTCTTCAATCTCTTGGAGGAGATCGTCGTTCGCCGGACGCGTCCTTTCATCCGCCGAGCCTATCCAAACGCCACGATTAAAGGCAAAAAAGTCGCGTGGCCCGAGCGCAAGCTTCGTACGGTCCGGTATAACCTTGAGGCAATCTACTCCGGTATCTACGACCAGATCGTCTCCGGGATTGAGGACCTACGCCTTGGCCCCTATAGCTTGGAGTCTTACAAGAAAGCCGGCGTGAAAAAGGACGAGTTCGAGGAAGGCCGTGAACAGGCCCTGGTCGGGATTTTCAAGAGCCGGTACCTGAAGCGACTGGAGTCAAGTATTGAGGCCTTTCGAATCAGCATTCGCCGGGCGCTTCAGTTCATCAAGACCTTCGAATCTTATGCGTTGGACCGCAAGCTCCTTGACAGCAGCTCCTTTCAGAAGGCTCTGCGTTTCCTGGAGCGCGAAGATGAAGAGGACGATGCGACACCTACATCGGTTGCCGACAAACTTGATGTCAGCGAGGAGGCGCGCGACTTTCTTGCGCAACTTCCGGAACTTGACGTTACTCAGTACGACCTCCGGCGGTTGCATGACGCTCTTCAAAAGGACGTGGAGACACTGCTGCGCATCTGGAATCTAATCAAAGACATCCGCTCGGAGCAGGATAAGAAACTCGCGAAGCTCAGAGAACTCTTGAAGGGAGAACTTGCTGGCAAGAAGGTTCTGCTCTTCAGCTATTACAAGGACACCGCTCGGTACCTTTATCGCGAGTTGACCAGCCAAAAGTTGGCCGGGTTCTGGGAGGCACTCGGCAGTCCCGCCATCCGCCGAATGGATAGCGGCGCCTCCCCATGGGAGAGAGAATCCCTGATTAAAGCGTTTGCTCCCATAGCCAATGAAGCCCCGGAGATCGGAGGAACGGAAAAAGAAGTCGACATCATGATTTCAACGGACGTTCTCTCCGAGGGCCAGAACCTTCAGGATTGCGGGATTTTGGTCAATTATGATTTGCACTGGAATCCCATGCGGATGGTCCAGCGCGCGGGCCGGATTGACCGGATTGGGTCTCAGCACAAGACCTTGTGGATATACAACATGTTCCCTGATGAAGGCCTGGAAAAACTGCTGGGCATCGTGCAACGGCTCGAATCAAAGGCGGAGGCCATAAATAGTGCGGGCTTCATGGACGCTCCCATCTTCGAAGGTCAGACCGTCACGCCCCAGAATTTCAATACACTGCGCCGTATACGGGATGAAGACGGCTCAGTGATTGAAGAACAGGAGCAGTTTAACGAACTGGCCAGCAACGAGGCCATGTTGCAGCTACTGAGGTCGTTCCTAGAAAGCGGCGGCCGTGAACTGATTGAAAAGTTGCCGGATGGCATTCACTCAGGCTTGGTTCGACCGGGGAATCGAGGAATCTTCTTCTGCTTCACGGCCCCTGGCCCGCGAGGAGAGGGGCGTCAGCACTTTTGGCGATACTACGACCTCGCGACGCACAAAATTATTGACAACCGGTTTCTGATTGCAAATCTCATAGCTTGCTCACCCGATACTCAGCGTGTCGTTGGGTCAGAGGACATATTCGCTATTCAGGAGAGGGTGATCGGCCATATTCTCCAATCGGCGCGCGAACAGCAGGCCGTAGAAGCAGCCCCGAAGATCGTGGATCCCCTGCAGCAGACCGTCAGCACCCTGCTGCGGTCCTACCTCAATAGCCCCCAGATTCCCCGCAAGGATGTCAAAGCCGCAATTCAAGTATTGGCCACACCTCTTCCCCGCGTGCACGTAAAGAGCATCCGCAAAGCCTACGACGAGTTCCAGAGATATAGGGACGTAAATAGCCTTATAAAGGCTGTGAACGAGTTGCATGCAGAGGGCCCCGAGCCCAACTCCTCCTCCGGGGTCACGAATTCCCCGATCAGACGCGAAGATCTCCATCTCATTTGCTTTGAGTACGTTTCCTCATAGGGGCTGTAGTACGGGTTGTCACATGCGACAGGCGGGCCGGTATGCCGCCCGATTCGAGCGGTGTGACGCACCCGTAGATTGGTGCACAATTGGGTAGCTAAAACCCACACGCGCCATTACAAAAGGCCGCACTCTGCAGCGAGCGTGACAATCGTCTCAAGCCTATCCGGAGTCGGCAATGGCGGCGACCCGGCAGAGGCGCCCGGGGCCAAAGTCCAGCCACCTTCGTCAAGGACAACCTTTAGCCTGAGCAAGGTCTTGCCTTGAGCGCGCGCATCCGCAAGGCCGCGGCCGACTGACCAATAGACGTGCTGTGCCAGAACCCAGGATTCGAGAACATGACGCACAAAATCGCTCGCCGATCCGTTCTCGCGGGCTTTTGCTTCCCTCCGCGCGCGCGACAGCGGCAACCGGTCTGCTCGTTCGAAATGATTTTGTCTTTCTGGCGCTTCCGAGAGGCACAAGGCAATTCCGCGCAGAATCGTCTTTGCCAGTTCGTTAGGAGACGTATCGAGCGCAGTTGAGATTTCATCCATCAGTTCGGTTGGCCCGGCATTGTGGGGTCCCACCGCTGCCAACCATTGACGCGCGGTCGCGTGTTTCCTCGCACCCGGTACCTGGTCGAGAAATGAACTCACCAGGGCGTTTGTGGTCATTGGCGTATCACCTACGCGCGTGATCGTCCAGTACAGCAACGCCTCCAGGGAGAGTCGAAATAGCTGGCGCACCTGAACGGTTCGCCACGCTTCGCGCGTGTCCAGCAAATCTGCGGTCGGCTTAAAACGTGATGGAGGACCGGCCATCTCGGCGCGAAGTACATCGATGTCTTTCGTTGATGCATTCTTGGCGGCTGCGAGCATGAGGTCTCCACCGCGTTGGCGGCAGACGGGCGCACTGGAGCCGAAAAGCATTTCTTTCATGACATCTTTTTCAGCCTCTGTGAGGCTATTTAATGCCCATGCCTTGGACCATCGGCGCACTTCCGCCGCGGTAACGGTTACCGATCCGAACTTGCTAAACGCCGGATGGCTGAGGCGATCAGCAATGCGCGCTTCGAATGCATCAAGTGCGGGCGCTGCCGCGGGCATGGGCAAGAGAATGCCCGCGTGTTCCGGATGAGATTGAACCCAGCCCAGCATCTTCAGCGCAGGCCCGTAGTTGATCGGCGCCGTCAATGCCGTTGAATAGCGCCTCGTTTGCCGGCGCTGACGCCACGCGGTGCCCCCGAATGCCCACTCCTTCGCTTGCATGAGATTGCCAAGCACGAGACGTCCCGGCAGATCTGCTGATGGATCTGTAAGGAATTGCGACCAGACATAAATGACCTCAATGCGATCGACGAAATCCCGCAGGTGATCAATGGGGATGGTGCGCGCTCCCTGTTTTTGCGCCAGCTGATTGGCACGGCGCCATGCCCACGTGACCACAACGAACGGCCGAATATGCCGCGCGACATTGTTCAGGCCAGGAAATACCCGATCCATGAGATCGAAGTTGGTTTGCCGTAAGCCTAACGGATCGACTCCACCCAGTTTCGGAACGCTAGAAGGCGTAAAGCCCGGCTCCACCGCAGCGGTGGCTCGGGCGGTCAATTCTGCAAGTGAAGCCTGTGCCATGATCATGCACCCGTCCAGAGGATGACCCTTCCGCAACAATTCTTGGCCGTCGCCACGCGGAGGGACCGCAGTTTGAAAACTTCGCTCGTCGGCAGTGAAATTTGGCAGCGCGGGCAGGACTCCTGCCAGCGATTCAGCTCGAGAATCCTCTTGCGCGCGATTGCCGAGGTCAGAGCGTCTTCAAGAACCGGCCATTCTTCGAAAGCCTGCCTAGCGAGCTCGCCATAATCGCTCGACAACGTGCCCCCGTTCAAAGCGAACACGTAAGCGCGAACCTGCTCCGGATACGTGCGTATCTTCTGCACTTCCGCCCACACTTCCGTTGCCGCCACTCTTTGAGGCAGGACATCGTGAAATCCTGAGGTGCCATTCATTGAAGGAATAGCAGCACAGACATCCACACTCATGTGGAGAAGATATTCGCGAGCCCATCGGTATCCGTTCGCTTCGGACCCAGTGCCTGCCAACAACAGAATCGTTGCAGCCACATCGTCACGGCGTTCAGCGGGCACGCCCGGCTTCACCAACGCGGGAATGAGCCTTTGCAACCAGTGTTTGACGCGGCTCACCTCCGGCTGCAGCCGTCCGCACAGGTAATGCGTCAAGTCAAAAGCAACCATGAGGTTTCGTGCGTTCGCCTCGTCAGACAACAACAAATCGAAAAGCTGATCAAATACGGACAGCGATTTTTCGATCGCCGTTTCTTCAGCATCAGGGGCAGTTTCAGACTCGATACCTTCCTCATCATCTGTTTCCGTCTTCGCCCCTGGATTGGTTCTTGCTAATGGTTCACGTTTTTGTCTGAATGCCGAGAAAATATGTTCCATGAAGCGCGCCCAGTTCCGGTGCTCGTGCTCCTCATGAGGACCCCTCGCCGGAACCGCTGGCAGATTGTCGCCAGCTAAGTCTGCGACGGAGACGACAGCCTCATCGTCAGAATTGCGCGAATTGCTCCACGCACCTCCGCCCCCTCTCGGCAGCGCGTCGGCAAGGCGCTGCGGGTTTTCATAAAACCAAGTGATGATCGCGGCGACATCTTCCGGAGTTTCGGTGCCGGCCAGAACCGCGAACAACCGTCGGCCAATGGCTCCCGCCCGTCGCGTGATGTCCGCATAGCTCGCGACAGAGACGAAGCCTTCCGCTGCGCGGCCGTGTTGGTCTGTGACGCGGATGACGAGACGCCCTCCCAGCCAGGCCCGTTCTTCCAGGGCCGGTGCCGCAACCCGAAACGCGCTACCTGCCGACATATCGGTCTTGCCGAGGGGCTCAGCGCCAATGCCGGTCACATAAGACACAGAGACTCGGCCGCTCATCCGGGGCACTAACACCTCTCCAGCGAGTTCATCGGAGTCGAGTACGGCGCGAAGCACCCCCACAGATTTTTCTTCACTGTCCTGTTCTTCTTGCAGCGCCGATTGAAATTGCGGCGGGTCTGAAGGTCGAAATGTCCAGCCCGTCGTCGGCGTCCGCTGTATGCGCACGACACAGGCTTCGATGTTGTGATCCTGCTCCAATGCAGCAGCCGTGCCATTCGCGCTTCCCGAGACAATCACGCGCCCGCGTTTGCAAACAATTTCAAAGAGCTTGCCATGCAAACGGCGCGATCCTTGTGCGTTTATCACATCAAGCTGAATGGCCTGCACCTTGTTCCGGCAGTTGGTCGGCCAATTTGCCCCGGCGAATCCCTCGACGCAACCGTACGGATGGGCATGCACGAAGAGGTGATCGACACCGATGGCCGCGCACAGCCGGTCGATCGCGGAACCGTCATCCCAGAACGGCGCAGCGGCAACCATGCGTACAGCGCCACCGAGATCCCCAACCACGTGCGAGATTTGCTCAGCAATCGATATGTCCAGGGAATGAAAAAGGCGGATATTCCCATTCTGCGGCTTGCCTTGGGCCGACTTGCGAAGTTCCCCTGCAACCGCGGCACATTGCTCGGCGGCCCTGTACCGGATGCGTTCGGTTACGGTCATTAGATCGAAAAACGAAGCTGCATCCTCAATAGCGTCGGCCGCGAAGCTTGGATGCAAGTGCTCAAGAACTTCGCAATTGCCGCCCCAACCGCCAAAGGTCAGATTGCCCGAGCCGACGAGCACATGACATTCTTGGCCGGCGACGAAAACAGAAATCTTCGGATGGAATACGCCCCCTGATACGCTTACGGGCTCTACCTCGTAGTCCTTGCCGACCCGGTGCGCCCCCTGCTCGCTTAGACTCGTGCGCACGCCATGAACGTCAGCAAGAATCAGCGATTCGCGTCCGCCGCCGCGTACGAGCGCATCGAGAACAACGGCCTCGAAGAACGAAAGACTGAGCGCGTAAGTAGTGAAAACGGCGCGCCGCCATGGATGCGACGACACCAGATCGAGTGGTGGCAAACCGGCACCCCTGTTCGCCGTCAATTCAGGTGCAGAGCTCACTCCTAACTGCCCGATATCGCCATGGAGCCGGCCTCAACGCAGTGTAAGACCAAGGCATAGCTGATTGTCAGATCTGTAGGACTGGTAGCTGTGCCCAATTTTGTGCCCACTCTAGATCATTAAGTGTGGCAAATGGTAGCACTCAAATGAGTAAGCGAATCGCCCATAACTATACGGAGATTCAAGATGGTAGCAGACCGCAGCTGTCTATCGTAAAAATAGCCGCCGCACCTGTTAACCGAAGGGTTGCTAGTTCGAATCTAGCCCGGGGAGCCAAATCTCTCCTCACCAACGCCTTAGTAAAAGACGCGTTTCCATCTCGCTAAGCACCTAGTGAGAGTTTCGGGGGGCTTTGACGCAAAATTCCGTCATAGGGGCGCAAGAAACCAATGTTTTCAACGGGGCGACGCAGGTAAACCTGCCGGGCATTCGGTAATTCGGTTCGCACCACCAATAGTCCCCATCGGATATGGGAAGCCCGCAGCTGCTAAAGCTTTATTTGTGAAATGGGTTATTTTGAGTGAGTTATGAACTCGGTGGACGAATTCGCACCAACATTCGAAGAAAAATCAGCAACGCCGATTCGAATTACAGTGTCGCGCGTCGCGATGTTTGCGGGCTTTTCCGTCCAGATTCCGTAGACGCAGCCATTCATTGCGGCCAGTCCGTTGTAATCACCAATGAACACGCCTTTCGCGTCGAAAGGCTGGTCGGTCCAGGAATAGTTCGTAAACGATTGCCCGCCATCCGTGGAGCGAGCCAGCGTGACGGTCTGGGTGCGGTTCTTGGGATCGCCGCGGCGGTCATAGAAAACGACGTACGCGGCGCCGTCCGCAGGATCGACAGCCATCCATTGAAAGAAATGCTCCGCGCCATTGTGTGCGGGATCCGTATTCACGCGCACGGCGGAGGTCCAGGTTGCGCCGTGATCGTTCGAGGTGGAACAGAAGACATCCACCTCGCCGTTGCGATAGTCGCTCCACGTAACAAAGAGACGCCCGCCCTGGGGCCCGCCGCGCGGATCGATAGCGAACTGAGGAAAGCCGTTGGCGCGGGCCACGGCGTCGATGGTGAACATCGTTGGGGCGGTATCGATGATGTTGCGGGTCTTCGTGAAAGTCACGCCGCCATCGGAAGAAGTCGTGTACACCAGATGGTTGCCATCGCACCAGACAACGTAGAGCGTGCCGTCGGGACCGACTACTCCAGCGAAACCCTCGACGGCGCCGTTGTCGTCCCGCGGCAGGCCGCGCACCGTGTCGATTTCGATGGGCCTCAACCAGGTCTTTCCATGGTCAGTGGAGCGAACCAACAGAATTTGCGAATCGGCAAGCGTCCATCGCGTCCAGCCGATATAAAGGTTGCCGGCATACGGTCCGTGACTGTTGTCCGCCACGATGTACGGTTTGTCCTCCCAGGGAACATTCGTTTCGCTGGGTTGCTCCGTGGCGGCGATGTCTTTCGGCTCCCAGGTTTTTCCGCCATCCATTGAGCGGCGGACGTAGATTCCATTGCGCGAGGAATTGTGGCCCCAATAGTTGAACGTGCCCAGTTTGTCGAAGGCGATGTAGCAAATGAAAGCATGTCCCTGATTGTCATAGGTCACAGAAACGTCGCCGGAGATACGGTAGTTTGGCGGTTCGACCCCGGTGGCGATTTGCCAGGTGCGCCCGGCATCAAAAGAGTATGCGGCGTGCGCGTTGTCCTGATAGACGGCAACCACTTGCTGCGGATTATTCGGGTTGATGGCAATCCCCGGTTCGGTGAACCAACCCGGTTGCGGCGTCAAGGTGATGACCTGGGAGTTGGGCGGTTTCGGCGGAAGCTGCGCATGAGCGGCACCGCACAGCAAAGGAAGTAGCGTTAAGGAGAGGAGGAAAAGGGAGCAGCGCGCGCGGTCTTGCATCAGGGTACAGCCTCCGGTTGATAGAAAATCTCCAGCCGTTTCTATCTCTCTGAGCGATTAGTTGCCCCAGGGATAAATTGCCGTGCCGCAAATCGTTTCGGCACGAGCCTCAAGATTTCAACGTCACCGTGGCAACGGACATTCGCGGCAAATCCAGCCGCACGGTAGATCCTTCCACCTTCACCGGTTGCATTCTGGGCATCACCTTGTCCGGCGCATCAAAGCTGTTGCAGGCATTCCAATCCGCGTCGTGCAACAGCAGCGCCGCGCCCTGTGTAAACGTGGTTCCCTGTACCGCGCATTGGATTTCCAGATCCTGATCGGGAAACGGATTCACCAAGCTCACCAGAACCTCCCCATTCCCAGTCGAGGCCGAAACCGACAGGTCCAACGGAGTAGCTTCCTTGTCCTTGCCCACTGTTTCCGTCTCCACTTTTACCGCTGTTTTTCCACGGTGTCTTTTAAACAAGGCAAACGCATAGAAAGTTGTTGTGCGCACGCATCGCTGCCCCTCCGGGCCTTCCGTCAGCAACAGCGATTGCAGCACATTCATGATTTGCGCGATGTTGCACATGTACAGCTTATCGGCCTGCCGGTTGAAAATGCTCAATCCCAGTCC
>Ga0187780_10003726_pt1 | contig 11474 bp, 5 predicted proteins | sample 1015_Q2_SP10_20__FD_132429 | JGI IMG/M metagenome (GOLD analysis project Ga0187780, IMG submission 132429) | Tropical peat soil microbial communities from peatlands in Department of Meta, Colombia - 1015_Q2_SP10_20_MG | ecosystem: Environmental > Terrestrial > Soil > Wetlands > Peat | place...
CAAACCCTCGCGAACGTATAAATAGGCGACGCCGGGTCCGCCGCATAGCCACTTCAAGACGCCGCCGACGGCGAAATCGGCGCCCAATTCGCGGACGTTCAGAGGAATGGTCCCCGCGGCCTGGAAGGCGTCCAGGATGACATAGGCTCCGACGCAATGCGCCCGTTCGATAATGGCGCGCATATCGACGATGTAGGAGCTGCGGAAAAGCACCTGGGAAATGGGCACGAGGAGCGTGGTTTCGTCGATGGCGGCAAGGAGTTTATCGAGGTCGATGCGAATGTGATCCGGGGTGGGCACAACTTCCACGCGCGCGCCGTGCTGGCGTTGCGCGTGATAGAAGTATTGGATGGACGGAAACTCCAGCTCCACCAGAACGATTTTGTTGCGTAGCCCGCGGAAGTCAAAGCAGGAAGAAATGGCCGCCTGCGTGAGCGTCACATTTTGATGTAGGGAGATTTCGCCGGGTCCTGCGCCAATGAGCGGAGCGATCTTATCGCCCACGCTCACGGCCATCTCCCACCAGCCTTCTTCCCACGCGCGCACACCACGCTCGGCCCAGGAATCCGCGTAGGCACGCATGCTGTCGTAAACGCCGCGGGGCATGGCGCCGAGCGAATTGCTGATCATGTACGTGGTGCGGTCAAGTATGGGGAATTCAGCGCGCCACTTCAGCAGTTCATCCATTGCCCTGGTCTCCGGTTGCAGAGTCACTGGACTTAGCTCTTCTCCAAACAAAGTAACACACGGTCAGGACAGTGAGCCAGGGGACGCCGGCCTCGAGGGTGATGCGAAACTCCGGCACCCACCAAGTGGAAACCATTACCCCGAGGACGGCGAGCAGGCCCGCGAGCGACACCCAGGGTCCGGGAGGGCCAAGTTGGACGAAAGGCTTGCCCTGTCGTTGGTGAGAGCGCCGGAACGCGAGATGCGTCAGCAGGGTCATCAGCCAGGCGAACAGCGCGCCGAAGGTGCTCAGGCCGACCATGAAGACGAAAAGCGACTCCTTGAAATACTGGGACAGCACTAAGGCCGCGAGCATTCCCGCTCCGGAGACCACAACGGCGACGGCGGGCATGCCGTTCCTGCTCAAACGTCCGAGAACCGAAGGAAGATAGCCGCCGCGTGCCAGGGAGAACGCCAAGCGCGCGCAAAAATACAAATTGGCAACGGCGCTCGAAAGGGCCGCGATGAGCACGACAACGTTCATAATGTGGCTTGCGCCCGGAATTCCCACGGTTTGCAATACGCGCACAAAAGGGCTCTCGCCGAGGCCGATCTGCGTCCAGGGGACGAGACCGACGACAAGCGCAAGGCCAGCGAGATAAAAGAGAACGAGAGCGCTGACGGTCCGCGCGAGCGCTTTGGGTACGGCGGTTTTGGGATTGGCCGCCTCGCCCGCGGTGCTCCCCACCACTTCAATTCCGAAAAAGCTGAACAGGCCCATAACGACGCCAAGCCCGACACCTCGCCAACCGTTGGGCAAAAACCCCCCGTGGGCAATGAAGTTTGCTAGGCCGAGTTTTGGGAATCCAATTCCAAAGAGCAGCGCGGAACCTAAAACGAGGAAAGCGATGAGGGCAATCACTTTAGCCGTTGAAAGCAGAAATTCGAACGCTCCGAGATTTCCGACGCTGATGGTGTTGACGTAGAGAATTACAATGGAGAAGAGAGCAATCCAGACCCAGGCCGGCGTGCCGGGGAACCAGAATTTGCAATAGATGGAGGCAGCCACAACTTCGCCGCCCACGACGACCATGATGCAGAGCCAATAGGTGAGGCGAACAGCGAAGCCCGCCCAGGGGTGCAGATACATTTCCGCGTAAAGCCCGAACGATCCCGCAGCCGGATGCGCCGCGGCCATTTCCGCGAGCGCCCACATCATCGGCAGGGCGATGCACGCGGCGATAGCAAAGCTGAGAATCACGGCGGGGCCCGCGAGCTTTACGGAGACGGCGCTCCCGAGGAAAAGGCCGGTGCCGACGGTGCTGCCGAGGCCGAGCATGGCAAGTTGTCCCGGTTTCAGATCGCGCTGCAGCCCCGCTTCGCGGCCGACAATCACTCCAGCGCGGCTGGCGTCAGCGGTGTTTGCTTTCGGCATGGGGGAGGAATTCATGGCGAGGCATGGTAACAGAAACGCGCCTCGGCCTAGGGACCTGAACGTTGGGACAGTGAACGACGGAGCACGACTGTCCCGCGATGCGCTCGCTCGCCTTTACGGCAATTCCTAAAATCAAAGTCGTGGCGCAACGCGAACCGCGCAGGCCACGGAGGCAGTCATGAAAGCAGTGCTCGCGCTGATTATCATCTACGTTGGAACCTTTTTCCTGGTCATTCAAGGAGCATCCCAGAATCCGGTGCAGGCCGCTCCGCAGGGCGCGCCCGCCAGCCAGGATGCTGCGGTGCCTGCGCAGTCGAGCCCGGCCATTGACCCCGCCAAAGAAGCGGATATTCGCTCGCTCATGGAACTGGTCGGCGCGCGGGACCTGGTGCAGGACGGCGCGAACAATGCCATCGAGCAGTCGCGGGAGAAGCTCCTGGCGACGGTGCCGAACAATGACAAGGGGCAGGCCTTCGTGAACGCGTTCGCCGCCAGCTATCAAAAGAAATTCGACGTAGACCAGGTGACCGAGCAGCTCGTGTCCATTTACGACAAGCACTACACCGATGAGGAAATCAAGGGGTTGCTCCAGTTTTATGGGTCGCCCCTCGGACAGAAAGTAGCCGGGGAATCGCCCAAAATCGGACGGGAAACGCAAGCCGCAGTCCGGGCCGCGAGTGGCAAGGCCGTGCGGGAAGCCTTTGCGGAAGTGAAGCAGCAGAATCCGGAAATTGGCCAATGGGCGCGGCTGGGAAATGGGCAAGGTCAAGGACAAGGGCCGGGACGCTGGCAGCAGCGCCGTAACCAACAAGGTCAGCAACAAGCCGCGCAACAACAACCAGATCCACAGCAATAAAGCAAGCCGAGTTTATAGCCGAGAAGCGCTTCCAGATTACTGGAAGCGCTTTTTGATTTTGATGTCGATGCCGAAAGTGCCGTTCTGGTCGCGCAGGCCGACAATGGAAATGTTGCGGTCGACGTTGTATTCCACCTGAATCACCTGCTGCTGCGTCGAGCTGACGTTGGAGACGTAGGTGATCGTCAGGTTGCGGGCGATTTGCTGTTCGACCGTGACGCGCGCGGCTGCGTTTTGTTCCGATCCGGTCGATCCCAGCTCCGTCAGTCCGGGGTCGACGCGAAAACGGGTGATGCCGAAAAGGCGCTCAAGACGGCCCCCGAGCTGGCTGGAAATGGCTTCCGAGAGAATCGCCGAAGCGCCGGACGATCCGGTCTGCGAAGTAGCAGCGCCGCTGCGCGCCGCCTCGGCACTGGTTTGCCCCATGGCCAGCAAGGTAACAATGTCGTTGGCGGGGAGAGGCGGATCGGAGCGGTAGGCCAGCGTGAGTTTGCTGGCGGGGCCGCTGAAGTTGAGAGTGATCTCATACTGCTCAATGGTCGTGGTGGCTTCGACGTTCAGGACCGGATCGAGCCGGAAGGGATTTGCAAAGTTCAAATCGCCGCGGGAGACGCGATAGCGGTTGCCCGCAAAGTTCAAATCACCGGAGAGAATGTGGATGTGCCCGAGCAGGATGGGGTGCTCCCAGGTTCCACGCACGCGGAGATTGGCTTCGGCCTGGAGTTGCGCGCCGGGCCACTCCATTCGGGCGTCCGGTGCGGACAGTGCCTCGACATCAAATTGCAGGTTTCGCAAAAAGGAGGATTCCGTCGAAGGGCCGCTGATACCTTCTTTCGCGGACACGAGCATGCCGGCAACCTGGACGCCTTGCGTCAAGGTCACGCGTTCAATGGTCACACGTCCGGAAAGCACTCCAGCGGTGGGAGTGCCGGTCAAGCGCAGGGAGCCTCCGGCGAGCCAGCTCATGCCTTCGGGATAGCGGATGCGCACACGATCGGTGCGGAGAGTAATGTCGTAACGAAAAGGACGCTCCGCGTAATTGACGCTGCCGGTGAATTGCAGGTTGCCACCGCCGGATTCGGCGCTGACGTTTTCAAAATAGAGCCGGGTGGCGTCAAAAACGAGGTCACCCTGGATGGCGCTGAGACCGGAAGGGAAATCCGCGGCGCGGGCGGAAGCATTTTCGATGTGGACCTTGCCGGTGATACGCAGCTTGTCGAGAGTGCCTTCAAAGGATGCATTGACTTGTGCCGGACCACGCGCGTCCAGGTCAGGGAAAAAGCCGGTCAAGAGACGGAGATCCAGGCTGCCATTAAGCTTCAGCCCGACTCCACGCTCGCCTGCGAATTGCACGGAGCCTGAAATTTGCAGATTCGTGTCCGTGCCGCGGAGCGTGGCTGGTTCAATCTCGAGCGCGGTTTTTGTCGAACGAAAATGCACCGTGCCCACGTTCTCCAGGCGGACATTGGCGTAGGTCATTACCAAGCGGGAAAGATTGGCGTCCACGACGATGCTTTCCGGCTGCCGCAAAGATCCTGACAAGGCAATATCACCGTCGGCGTTGGCGCTGCCGCTGAAAGCATCGAGGTGCAGCGCGGTAACGAGGAAAGGATTAAGATCGATGTTCTTGATGGATGCTTTTCCGCTTAGCGGGTAAGGATCGGAGAGCCCGACGGAGTAGCCGCCGGAGATTTCGCCGGTAGCCATGGCGGATCCGAGCTCAAGATGCGCGGTTTTTCCGTCGGATTTCAAACTGCCGTCGAAACTGCCGATGACGGCCTGGCCCACTTTCAGGTCAACGACGCGAAATGTGCCTTCCCCGAGCAGCGCTTTCCAGGGACCGCCGGCCGTGAGCCGAAATGTCAACTGACCGGCCACGGGCAGACGAGAGGATTGCCACTTTTCAAAATTTTCGAGAGGCAAGGCAGCGCCGACAAGATCGGCTGAAATCGTTCCATCCGAAAACCGGTAGCCCGCCGAGCCGGTAATGATTCCAGCGCCTCTGCCGCTTTCCTTTCCCGGAGGAAAGATACGCAGCTCGGCGTTAGAGATTTTTGCTTCCCCGGTCCCGACGTTTAGCTGGCCGCGCAAGCGATTGAACGAAAGCCCGTAGACATTTCCGTCGGCCAGGTCGAACAGGCCAGTGAGGCTTGGCGTCTCTCGAGTGCCGCGGCCATGAAATTGACCGGTCAATGAGCCTTTAACGGGATAAGACAAACCCATCAGGCGCTCGATGCCTTCGACCGGGATCTTTTCGAGATTCAGGTCGGCGCTCCACTCGTTGTCCGGCAAAAAATTCCATTTCGTGAGATCGAGACTTGCTTCGATTCCGCCTTCTATTTCGCCGCTGCGGCCATGTCCGCGAGCGAGCGTGAGCTCGGAGGGCGAGTAGGTCAGATCCCCCTCCAGAAAATCCACAAAGACACCATCGTAGCGAGCTTTTTCACTCCGCATGTGGCCTTGAAACGTGGGCTCGCCGGATGGCCCGGTTATTTTTCCATCCCATCGGGCGCTTCCTGAAATGGGTTGAGCTGCTTCCGGAGTGCCGGGTACCGCTCCGCGCAAGCCGTTGATGAAATCTTTGTAGGTTTCGAGAGCTCCCGTTTCGAACTTGATGTTCAGCGCGGAATTCCGAGGCGAGAGCAGACCATTGATGGTGCCACGCGACAAGGGTGTCTCGAATTCGCCGGAGCTAATGGAAATTGTCCCAGGATCATCCCGATAGACAAATTGCCACGCCGCGCGCACGGGCTGATGGCGTTCGGCCAACTGCTCCGGAGAGTCCCACACCGTTTTCGCAGAAATCTCGAAGTGGCGGAAAGGGCCGACCCAGGTCTCAACGGTGTCCGCAGTGATGCGCGCGTCCCAGTGCAGTTCGTCGATGGGAAAATCGCGGTGCTCGATGCATGGCAAGATGGGCGCCAATTTCACATTTTCGACATGATTGACGGCGCGGAACTTCAGGCCGTCGAACGACATCGTCACGCGTCCAGTTACTTTTCCCCCAAAAGCTCCAGCAAAGAAATCCGGGATTTCAAGCCCCGCATTGTTGATGCGATAGCTGCCGCGGCTGGTCAGGCCTCTAGTATGGAAAACGTTGTAGGGCAGAGCGATCTCCTGACCGCTGTAGCTGCCGTTCCCCGTGTATTGCCCGGCTGTAAGCTGGCCTTCGCCGCGGAAATCCACGTGGCCGGTGGGGATATTCGGATCGCGAAAGGTTTCGCGAAAATCAAGAAGCTCGACCGCTCCCCGATAGCGAAAATTCCATTGCGGATTGGCGAAGCCGCTCATTTCTGCCCGGGCGTCGAGATGTGAGTGTCCTGCCGTAAAGACTCCCTGTTCGAGCGCAAAACCGTCGCGCCAGAGGGTGAATTTGGCCGCCAAACTCAAAGGCACGGGCATGTAGCGCTTCGACGTGAATTGTACGGTCTGCCATTCGAGATTTCCGAGGTACAACGGGTGCTCCCGCGTCCCGCCCGCGTCCAGCGAAAATTCCAGATCCCCGCCGTGGACGGTGACGGGCGTTTTCAAATCGTTGTAAAGAATCCAACCGTCCGCGAGGAGCAAGCGGCGAATGTGCAAATCGAAGAGCGTTTCGCTGGCCGGTTTGCTCGCCGCTGCAGTGCGATGAGGGGTGGGAACGTTGGACGCTCCGTTCTTTCCGACCAGGACGTGAATGTGAGGCTTCTGAACTTCGAGTGAACTTAGCGAAACTCTGCGGCCCCAGAAGGAATCGACGCGAAGGCCGGCCTGCACCTCATCCGCCGTAAACAAAGGTTCGGTGCCCGGCGGTTCGTTGCCGTGGATCACTAAGCCTGTCAGGGTGAACCGCATGGCGAGCCAGCGGATGGAAAGAGTTCGCAATTCCACTCTTCCGCCGGTCATCGCTTCCAGACGGCTGATGAGCAAACGCTGAATCAACGGGTTGCCCGCGCCGCTGCCGAAGAAAATCACGATCCCCAGCAGCCCAAGAACCGCGAGCACCCAGGGTGTATGGATGATCCAACTCCAAATCGGGTGGCGGCTCTTTTGATTCACTGCGCCCCCTCGAGCGGAACTTTCTCAATGTGCAGACGCAGCCGGCTTTCTTTCAGCCATTGGCCGGCTTGCTCGTTGATGCCGTTCTGCACCAAGGCTTCCAGGATGGAGTCGCGGGCGGCTTCCAAGCTTGGGGGTTGCTCGCCTCGCGCTTTTGCGCGCGGCACAACCGCGTTTTCGTAAAATTCTTCAACCGCCCTGGGTTCAACCTGAACAGAAGGCCTAAAGCGCGAATCGAGGTAATTGCTTAGATAAAGCTCCGCGGCGGTTATGGCCCGAATCTCCTGATCGCTGAGGCCCGCTTGTTGCTTTCGAGTCTCGTATTCCTGCTCAGAGGCAAACGATCTGTGAAGTCGGGCAATGGCCTTGTCGATATCCGTCTCCGAAGGCTGCGGCGAACGGGCGACATCCGCTTCGGTGCGCACGATCCACTGATCGATCAGCCGGTCAAGAATCTGATCGTCAGATTCCGACTTGCCTTCGAGGAATTGCTGGTAGCGGCTGAGTGCGCGAACATCGCTCCAGAGGATGACGTCGTTTTCGACGCGCACCACCACGCGATCCACGATTTGTTGCGCCGCAAGGTCCTGGACGAACAGAACCATCGCAAGGGCCAACAAAGAGTCGCGAATGGTCTTGAGACCCATTAGAAGCTGGCTCCTAAATTGAAAAAGATCTGGAAGCCCGGCAGCCGCGTGCCCTGTTGGCCAAGCGAGCCGGTTACGCAAGTCGTCGAAGCGCTGGGGCACGGAATGGGAATAACAAACGTGGGGCGGTTGAGCTGATAGCCGAGATCGATTCGGATCGGTCCCACCGGCGTCTTGTAACGAAAGCCCAGACCCACAGTATGGGAAAAATAGTTCAGTTCATTCGAGCAGTTCGTGACGCACATGGGCACGTTCGTTGCGCTGGGAGGCAAAGAGGGATTCTGCAGGGCAAACGCGGGAGCCGGCAACATCCTACGAAAAGAGATGCGGCTGAGGCGGCTATACACGTTGCCACCGTCGTAAAACAGCGCCCCGCCCAGAGACGTACCGAAGAATGGCAAGCGCATGGGAAAGCGAAATTCCTGGTTCAAGATGAGCACGGCTTGGCCGCCGACGGGAAATCCGGTGACCGAATCGCGGGGCCCCGCCTGATTCAGAGCGAAGCCGCGCAGCGAAGTTCCGCCTCCGCCGAAGAACCGCTCCGGCAAAGGAATAACGGTGGGCAGCGGGGGAGTCGTGGGCGCGGGAAAGCTCAGCGACACGGTGTCGCGATACGGGGCCAGGATTCCCAGGCGAATGGATCGCGCGAAGCTGAAGCGCCGCTTGATGGGATGATAGGTGGAATTTTGCACGAAGAATCGGAGAAAACTCGCGCTGGAGCCAAAATCCGTATCGGCAGCTTCAAACTCAGCGCTGTTAAAGGTCCCCTTGGAAGCATCGGCTGGATTGTCGCGCGAGTCGCGAATCCAGGTCACACCGAATTCCGATACCAAAGTCGGCTGCTGGAACAGCGGGATCTCCTCCGGGGCGATGTGCGAATTCAGGTTCGATACCAGGACTTTCCGGAAAGTGTAGCGATAGAGCAGCGTCGTGAACGGCGAGACCTGCTCGGTCAGCTGCATCGAGCCTTCGTAACGTGTTTCGGTGAAGGTGTTGATGTCCTGCGTTTTCTCGGTATAGGCGGTGGCTTGCGTGCTGAATTTCGAGCTTCCAAACGTGTTGGGGACGGAATAACCCAATAGCGCGCGATCCTCGATGGTGCTGCCGCGAAGTTTGAGAGAAAGCGAATCGGCCCGCCCCGTTAAGTTCAGTTTGCTGACTTCCAGAATGCCGCGCGGCGCCGCTTGCACTTCCCCGCTCGTGGGGTTGGTGGTGCTGGCGAGGCGCTGCACTTCAAATCCGCCGCCGTAGGCCAGCGTGTAGCGTTTGGCTTCTTCAACGAGGACGGCGATATCTTTGTCGGGGTCGGTTCCGGCGGGATTCTGCGGCTCGATCGTCACGCGATTGAAAATCCCCAAGTTGTACAAGCGCCGTTGGGATTCCACGACGTCGCCTTCGCGGAGCGGCTGCTGCAATTTGATATGCACTTCGCGGGCGATGACCCCCGGCCGCGTATGCTCATAGCCGCCGATCCAGACGTGGCGTACTCGGGTTTGCGGCCCCTCCTGGATGCGATACACGAGGCGGACGGCGCCGGCCTGCTCGATGGCGGGCTTTAATTCTTTTTCTTTTGCTTTTGACTCCTTGGGGAGCGAGGCAACGCTGTTGGAGCCATTTGTTTCGGATGGCGCGGAGGGAACCGGAGCCACTGTTTCGGCAGTGGCAGAGAAAGTAGCTTCGGGAAATCCTTCGTTGAAGTACAGGGCCAGAATATTGTCGCGGTCCGTTGTCACGTTGAAGTCGGAATAGGGCTGGCCGGGGGTCGAACCAACGACGGTGAGCAGGTCCTCTTCCTTGAAGGCATGAATGCCTTCGATCGCGAGAGAGGCGACGCGGGTCTGTCTTCCCTCTTCCACTTTGAACCGAATGAAAAGGTCGCCCTCTTTGCCCTGGTAATCGTCTTCCACTTGCGCGTCGACCCTGGCATCCAAGAAACCGTTCGCCTGGTACAAACCGCGCATGGATTGGGTATCCGAATCCACGAGCCTGCGGCTGAACCTTCCGCGGGAACCAATCGCACCTTTGAACACCTGGAGCCGGCTCTCCAGCAATTCCGTATCGAAGTACTTGTTTCCTGTAATTTCAATGCCAATCAGTTTGTGTTTCTCGCCGCGTTCAACTGAGTAGACGATGTTTTCCTGAGTTCCCTGCCAGGCTCCGGTCTTCACGTCTTGCGTTTCGATTTTGTAGTTCACGTCCGCATCGAAATAACCGTCCCGGTCGAGTCGTTCTCGCAAATTCCGCTTGCCTTCCTCGAGCAAATCCGCGTCGACCGCGCCTTCCTGGTAAACAGGGATAAGTTGCCTTAATGTTCCTTGGGAGAATTTCGCCCCGTTCACCGTCACCAGCACACGCGGGCCCTGGCTGACCTCCAGGTTGATGGCTACGGAGTTCTTAGCGGCATCATATTCACCGAGACGCGCCGTCACGTGCCCGCTTAAGTGCCCTTTCTTCACCAAAAACTTGCGAATGCGATCCGATCCGCGCTGGAGCCGCGCCGAGGTGATGGCTTGCCCCGCCTTCATTTTGAAGCGGGAAAGGATTTCCAAATCGCGATAGGAGGTTTCGTTCTTCAGTTGGATGTTCTCCGCGCGCGCTCGCGGTCCGGGCTTGATGTGCACCACAAGGTCCATCTGGTGAGTCTCAGGGTGGGGCACGGTTTCCGCTGTGACTTCCGCCCGGTAGAGACCTTCGTCGCGCAGCGTTTCCTTCAAGCGCTCCAGGGCTTCGTCGACCGTGGCTTTTCGGTACGTCTGTCCCAAACCGATTTGCATCGCTGCTGAGGCAGACGTTTCGGTGGGTGGCGGAACCAGCCCCTCGAAGCGCACCTGGTTGAAGAACAAGTTCTCCTTCACGATGAAGTCCAGCCGCACTCCGTCCGGCGCCGGCGTCGTCACAGCGCGCAAATCAGCATAATCGCCGGTGCGATACAATGCCCGTATGCTCTCCGCGATTTTTCCGCGATGCAGGGGTTTCCCGGCCTCCACGGCAATTCCCGAGGGGGATTCTGCCAAAACCTTTCCGTCTTCCCGCACGATGCGGACGGCGACAATGATTGATTGCTCATTTGCAGCCATCTCAGGCGAATTCTCTTGATTTGTTTGCGCTTTTAGGCGCGCCGGGCCTAATCCAATCAGCAGCCCGCACGCGACAATCCCTCCAATCTGTTTGGCCCTGCGCAATTTCATGTTTTCTATTGCTCAGACGAAGCGTAGCACAGGGGCGTTGCCTTCCCTTTGCGCTTTAGCGCTATCATGTTCCTCAGCAGGCCTGTCCTTTCGGCTTGCCGGGGCCGCGCCATCCGTGAGCGATTCTCTCCAGGAAAAATATTCGAGGCAGGTGCTGTTCGCCGGAATTGGGCCGGAAGGCCAAAAGCGACTGCTCGCCTCCCGTGCCACCATCATCGGTTGCGGCGCAATTGGTGCGGCAGCCGCGAACCTGTTGGTTCGCGCGGGAGTGGGCTCTGTCACGATTATCGACCGGGACTTCGTCGAGCCGTCCAACCTCCAGCGGCAAACCCTTTTCGACGAATCCGACGCGCGGGAAGCCCTCCCGAAGGCCGTGGCCGCCGAGCGCAAGCTGCATTCCATCAACTCTGACATTTCCGTGAAGGGCGTAGTCGCCGATCTTCGTCCACAAAACGCGGAGGAGCTTCTCTCTGGCTGCGAACTGCTTCTCGATGGAACCGACAATTTTGAAACGCGTTTCTTGGTCAACGATTTTGCCGTCAAATCCGGCGTCCCTTGGATCTACGCCGCCGCAGTCGCCAGTTATGGTCTGACCATGACGATTCGCCCCGGGACCACGCCCTGCCTGGCCTGCCTTCTTGAAG
>Ga0187780_10003727_pt1 | contig 11471 bp, 12 predicted proteins | sample 1015_Q2_SP10_20__FD_132429 | JGI IMG/M metagenome (GOLD analysis project Ga0187780, IMG submission 132429) | Tropical peat soil microbial communities from peatlands in Department of Meta, Colombia - 1015_Q2_SP10_20_MG | ecosystem: Environmental > Terrestrial > Soil > Wetlands > Peat | place...
GTTGAAACCCGGAGCTACAACTCCCATCGAGCCCAACTTAACCTCCATCCCCGGAAAGAAGCCGACCGTTATGGTTGTTTCAGACTGTCCGAAGCCTTCTCTAATGCTAAGCCCGGTTGCATCGTGAACTTTCTGGTTTATTTCGGGGTTCAATGGTTCGCCGGCGCTAATGAGTTCTCTGAGCGAGAAGTGGTAATCCGTCAAGTTCTCCAAGAGTAGGAATCTCCATACTGTTGGAGGGGCGCAGAGGGTGCTCACCCTGTGGCTTTCAATCACGCTCAGAACGTGTTTGGGGTCGAACTTTCCAGAGTAATTGTAGAGGAAACTTGTGGCTTCTGCGTTCCAGGCCCCGAAGATGCTGCTATACGCGTACTTAGCCCAACCAGGCGCACTGATGTTGTAATGTATATCGCCCTTCCTGGCTCCAATCCAGTACATGGTGCTTAGGTGCCCAACCGGATAGCTTCCGTGTGTTTGAAGAACCAGTTTAGGTTTCGCGGTCGTTCCCGATGTGAAGTAGATGAGGAGTTCGTCTTCAGAGCTAAACGTATCCTCGGTTCTAAAGTTTCCAGACTGGGTGTCGATGTCCGCATAATCTGTCCAACCTTTCCTTCCTCCTCCAACGCTAACCTTGGAGACAGAGTCGGGAATTGAAGCTGAATCGACTCTACTAGTCAGATCCGCGCCGGTGAAGACGCACTTAGCCTTCCCCCTCCCAATTCTGTCGCGAATATCGTCAACCGTCAGTAGGGTGGAAGCAGGAATGATTACGCATCCAACCTTCATCGCTCCGAGAAAAACTTCGAACAATTCAACGGAGCTAGGCATCATAAGCATGATTCGGTCCTTCCTCTTGAGTCCTAGAGCCATCAGGAAATTGGCTGCCTTGCTGGACCGGTCCTTCATCGCTTGAAAAGTGACCTTCGTCTCTAACCCTTTGTCGTCTACGTACATTAGAGCAGGGTTGGAACATTTCCCCGCCAGTGTATCGAAGTAATCCAAAGCCCAATTGAACCGATTCAGCGTTGGCCAGTCGAATCCAGCCTTCGCTTCCTCGTAGTTGTGCGCGTTGAGAAGGAAATCGCGAGCTACAGTGAACTCTCTTAGGCCTGCCAAGTCTATCGTGCCCGAGTCGAATAGAGTTTCTTCTAAGCGTTGTTTCTAATTCCTTGCATTAGCAAGAAGCTTGAGAAATCGTTCATTGTCTGCAGCCGTATGTTGCTAAATATTGCAGCCGACAAAAGTAAACAAGGACCCTTAGGGCAAACGATTCTCAAAGGTGTGAATCTCATGGTTAACTTGGATGTCGCGTATGTCCCGACCCCCAAGGATATCGTTCGACGGATGCTTAGGTTGGCGAGGGTTCGTCGCGGTGAAACCGTCTTCGACCTTGGAGCAGGGGATGGGCGCATCCTGATTGAGGCGGTGAGAGGGTTTGGGGCTAAAGCCATAGGCGTCGAGGTAGACCCGGAACGGCTGATTCGTATCAAAGAACGATTAACGGCTACGGGCACAGAGGCCACCGTGGTCCAAGGAGATCTATTGGAGGTCGATACCTCATCGGCCGACGTAGTTGCCATCTATCTTTCTTCTTCGGTCAACGCTAAGCTGGCATCAAAGCTGAAGAACGAACTCAAAGCTGGGGCGCGAGTAGTCTCTTTGGATTACGTGCTACCAGGTTGGGCCCCGGAACGGGAATTGACTGTAAAGAGTGGTGGGGTCACGCGAAAGATATACTCCTACGAGGTGAAAGGTGAATTGTCAAATCCCAAGAACCTCGCCAGTCGCTATACAAAACTGAAGAGGTAAGTGCGGGGAGGTATCGTCCAGAGCTACGAGCTTTGCTTACGGGCTGCTGCTCGGGTTCTCCTCGTCTTGGCCATGCATCTTTCGCCTTACTCTAGTCATAATAACGCTGGCCACTTGAGACCCCAGCAAGCTCTTCAAGACACGATCCAAAACGTCGCAATGTTCGCACAACGGTTGCCCACGAGCATCGGTCATCGAAGATAACCGGTCTATATAACTTACCTAACTATTCCGTATGACTTGTAAATAAATAAGTGCCGACTGTATCCCTGTTTTAAGGGGGGAGGTGATTTGTTGTCCAGATTCAAGATTCTCCTAGCGGTAGCAGTGCTACTGATTGTCGTTACTCTGATTCTGACAGTCGGCAATGTAAGTGCTGGTGACGCTGGAGGTGGGGGAGGCGGTCACGGGATCATCAGTGCTCTTCTATAGGTCAAGCTGTTCCTCCTCCAACCTTTTTCTCCTTTTTGTATAAAATATGAAACTATTATACGCGATACAATATCCCGTTCTAGCAGCGGAGAAACAGTCAGTATGCTGAGAACTGAAAGGGTACGCTTGGCCGAATGGCACATTGGAATCAGAGAGATCATCAAACAACTCGACCAAACGAACATAACGATCCTTACGGCCATGTGGAAACTTGGCCCAAGAAACTTGCTTGAGGTTTCGAGAAGAACGAAGATCCCGTTCACTTCCGTATACCATCGCGTGGCCAGACTCGAGGAAAGGTCGAACGGTGTTGCCTTCTTGATGCCGCAACTCTCTAAGCTTGGTTTGATGCGGGTCGTTGTTCTCGTTACTTCTAGCCCGGGCGCTGAAGATAGAGTGAGAGATGCGCTTAAGTTGCCAAACCTTTGGCGGTCTGTAAATCGCTGTGAAGGTAGCTTCACTCATGTATCGGTGAACTTCGTTCCCTACAAGTGCCTAGGAAAGTTCAAAGCGTACATGAGGCGACTCTCCGAACTGAAATTGATCACACAATCCAAAACAATTATCACAGGAGAATACATACCCAACTTTCCCGACTTCAATTACTATGACCCTGTCCAAAACCAATGGACATTCCCATGGGACCAATGGTTGGCCGCGCTCAGGGAGAAAACATCCAAAACGATCGAAGATCCTGCGAGCTACGACACACTTGTAGATAAGAACGACCTGTTGATCGTCAAGGAACTTCAGAAGAATGGACGTCGCAGTTTCGCCGACCTAGCACCTTTGCTTGGGATGTCCTTGCAGGGGGTAAAATACCACTACGACAAGAAGCTAGTTCCTATGGGAATTGTGAAGCATTTTGCTTACGATGTCTGGCCGTACCCTGAAGAAGTGTCGGCCTACCACGAGATCTTACTCAAGTTTACCAGCAACCTAGCCATGAACAGGTTCTATTCCCTGGTCGGGAAGTTGTTCTTTGTCCTTGGTGTCGCGAAGGTCATTCACCAGAGCTCGCTGATGGTACGGACATACACGCTGCAGAACCAAGTTCCGAACCTGTTTGCTTTCTTCTCTGAAATGGCGAAATACGGGATACTGGAGTCGTATTCCTCGGTCAGGCAGGACTTTACTGGCAGAGAGTTTCAAACAATATCGTACGAACTTTTCGACAACGAGAAAGGATGGACTTTCGACTTAGAAAACTGCCTGTTAGAACTGTCGAAGCTAGCCAAGCTCGCCCTCGTACCCCAAAAGGCTTGATGGTCCCGCGGGCCGGAGTTTCATAGGGTTTTACGCCCTATTTTGAATTCGCCGAGCCAGCGAGCGGCTCTCCAGCGACACTCCGGTTTCCGTTGTTAGCCTAGTAGGCTGACATGGGTACGCCTTGGGCGCACACCTACAGCGTCTCCGTCGCTCCGAATAAGAGAGACTCGGAAGCTCTACCAGGCTGAGCTACCGCGGGACCGATTCAAAGCCTTCGCTCTGTAGCCTATAAGGTTTCATGAACCATACGTCAAGCATCCCGTCTTGCGTCTGTAAAAATGCGCCCGAGTTAAATCCAAGGAACCTTAATCCTCGGCCTTGGGTTAGTTGCGATGGCATTCAAGTGTTCATTTCGTGTTCACTGGGTTGACACAGATACCGCAGGCGTCATGCACTACAGCAATTTCTTCCGTTACTTCGAAGCTTGCGAAGAAGAGTTCTATCGTTCCCTTTCTCTGCCCCTCACTGAGATTCGCGACAGGTTAGGCGTCTTGTTACTGCGCGTCGAGGCCCACTGTCAATACAAAGCTGCCTGCAAATTCGATGAGCTAATCGATGTTACGTTGAAGATTCGCGAGGTTCAAGAGAAGACCATTACCTACGACTTTCAGATATTCCGTCAATCAGATGGAAAACTGGCGGCGGAAGGTTTCGTGAAATGCATTGCCGTGAGTACAGAGTGGAAGGCTGTACCCTTGCCCGTTGAAGTCGCAAGAACGGTTCGCAGCATGTTGTAGAGGTTGATCTGTGGCTGAGGCTATACAATGCAAAAGTTAGGAACTATTGCTGCGACCGTCCACACTTCTCGCAGAAAGCTCTGTCCCAAGTATTCTTCGCGCCGCAGAATTTGCATTTCCAGCGGCCAGTTTTGCCTGAAATTGTGGCATGTTTTCGTCCACTCTTGATTCCGAATAAGCATAGGATGATACCTACTAGCAAGATCTCGTAGCTGGCGAACTCGATAATCGGATTCAGGAGGGTGACGCTCTTGAGGGTGTTTAAGCTGAAGATAATGACTCGGCGAGCTGTGTCCTGGTTGTCGAAGACGAAGTAATAGGTGCTGCTAGTTGCGGGTGTAAAAGTGAAATTGGAGGATATGATCGTTGGCCGAGCTAGGATGATTGCGCTAGGCTCTCCTGCGCGCCATTTTGAGAAGTTTCCTTGGTCCATCACATAGAATGCTACTTCGTGCCCACCAGAGACTTCCAACGCGCCATCCACTTGGATGCCCCCCGTTAGGTCGGCGGGAAGTGAGGTGTAGTTTGTGGGTGGCACCGCTATGAGTGTGGGGGGTAGGATTGGGATCTCAGTTTGATAGTGCGATGCTAAGCCCAAGGTCTGTGCAATTGGGCTGAGAAACTGTGGGCCCTGCTCAAGCGTGAACACTCCAGCGAGGAGCAGGAGCAGGCCGACTGTCAAAATTTTCTTTCGCGTCGTTCTCACGATCATTCAGTTTAGTTCAGTTGCTCGATCGCATCTGGAGAGGGTGGCGGGCCCGCGGGGATTCGAACCCCGGATCCCAGGCTTTCACCGCATCCGCTCCGAAGGCTTACACGAATCTGAGGCATCTCTGTGTCTTAATCCTGGCTCGACTACGGGCCCGTGTTGTCGGCAGTCATAGGCGAAGATTGGTGTATATGGTTAGCGAACCGCCCGTGGCCTGCCCTCTGGATGTTTGGGTGACGGTAACCCTCGCCCCATAACACCAGAGCAAGAATGATAGGTCGAGGGGAAAAGGAATAGTGTTAGGGACCGTACGTCTACTCGTTGCATCGAACATGTGGTGAAAACAACTGCCGATCTTATCCGGTGAGGAAATAGAAAGACGCGTGCGAAACGGGTCGCTGGCTCTCACGCCTTTCGAACGGGGCTGTCTGAATGGAGGCGGCTATGACCTGCGCTTAGCAATTGAAGTGGTCATTCCACCGGGGGAACATCGCTTGGTAGCAACTCTTGAGAGGGTTGAGTTGGGGGATGATATAGCTGGAACATTGCATCTTCGCTCCTCACTTGCTCGCAAGGGAATAATCGCTAGCCTGGCATTGGTGGACCCAGGCTTTCACGGGCAACTGACGATTTCTCTCTTCAACGCCGGAGCCGAATCGTTCAAAATGAGTCGGAATGACAGGTTCGTGCAGTTGGTGTTGCATGGGCTTAGCAGCAAGACGCAGTACATGTACACTGGGAAGTACCAAGATAGCCAAGGAATTGTAGATAGCCGCCTCTAGGCACCCTACTCTTTGTGTCAATACATGTCGAAAGTATTATTACTAGTGGTCATGGCCATGTGAATGTCCTTACTTGTCAACTCGACTACAGAAGGCGGCATCTTGAAAGCAGGTTCACGTATATCCGACCTAAAGTACAAGCTCATGACCATTGAGCTCCTCAACCTAGCGAAAAACTATTACACATACAGGGAACTCGCACAAATCATCGGACTCCCTGAGACGGTCCTAAGCAGATACGTAAAGGGCCACGTGCTACCGACTATAGATCGAGCGCAGAACATCAACAGAACCCTTCAGAAAATAATGCGCCTTGAAGGCGAGATTCAGCAAAGAATCCGTTTTGACGAATCAGGATACTTCGACAACACTAAACTCATCTCAGACACTCTACTCCTCGAACGCGCGGTTCAACATGCCGTAAACGCATTTGCTGGCATGCGCATTACGAAAATCCTGGCGGCAGCCGTTGACGGTGTGCCGTTGGCGGCGCTTCTCGCACATAGGTTAGGTGTTGGCCTCGTAATTGCAAAGAAGAGCAGAGAAGTAGGAGTACGAGAGTTCATAGAGGAAATTTACATTCCCAACAGGACTGCAATAATGGTCAGTCTATACGTCCCACGAGACGCGCTTAGGAAAGGGGATTGCGTACTCATAGTGGACGATGTTATTGATAGCGGCGAAACGCAGATTGCATTAACCCGAATCGTTCAGAAAGCCAAAGCAGAAGTCACAGGCATGTATGCTCTCATCAGTACGGGTTCAGAGTGGAAGAGCAGGATCGAAGCAGTCACTCATTGCCCAGTAGAAATCGTTTTGCAAGTAGGCAAGAAACCACTACAAGAAGTCTGAATCAAGTTCGGACTTCGTTTGGCAACTAGACCAGTTACGGCCCGCTTTGCAAGTCCCTAAGGCGGGACATATTACAATTTTCAGTTGTCGTGTCAACCCGCTAACTTTCGTGTTCGGACAATTTAGCCTCTAGCGTATCCTGGGTTAGCAAGCCCTTTTCCGTGATGAAAGCTGTTACAAGCTCAACCGGTGTGAGGTCAAATGCGGGGTTGAAGACTGGAACACCTTTGGGTACAATTCGTTTTCCTCCGATGAGAGTAACTTCTTGGGGGCTTCTTTCCTCGATTCTTACTTCAGACTGCTCGGTCCTAAGGTCGAAGGTTGAAGTGGGTGCAGCAACGTAGAATGGAATCTGGTTTGCTTTCGCTGCCAGCGAAATAAGATAAGTACCAACCTTATTCGCGACGAACCTCTTTGTGATTCTGTCCGCACCTACGAAGACGCTTTGCACCATGCCCTTACTCATCACGTACCCAGCAGCCCCGTCAACAATTAATGTCACTGGGATTCCGTCCCGGAGAAGTTCGTACGTGGTTAATTTGGCGCCCTGGAGCCTAGGCCGCGTCTCAGTAGCGATCACGCGGACACTTTTGCCCTGCCCGACCGCTGTGCGAACCGGAGCTATGGCTGTGCCGTAACTGACAGTCGCGAGCGTCCCAGTGTTGCAGTGGGTTAGGACCTGATCGCCGTCGTCAATCAACCTGGCGCCATGTTCGCCGATTTTTCGGTTTGCCTGAATATCTTCTTCAGCCATTTTCTGAGCCTCGGCAACTATATGGAATGCTATTTCGTTCGGCCCGCCCGCTGTTTGTCGAGCCTTCCGAAGGATTCTGTCAATAGCCCAGAACAGGTTCCATGCTGTTGGGCGACTCTTTCGAAGGGCTTCAGCCGCTGTTTCAAGGTCCTGCATGAAATGCTCTTTATCCTTCGTTCTGCTCGCGTTGGCAGCCAGAGCGAGCCCCATGGCCGCGGCGACGCCTATTGCCGGTGCCCCTCGGACGGTCATGTCCTTTATAGCCTTGGCAACTTGCGCGTAATCCCTGAGGGTTACGTAGGCAAACTTGTAGGGTAACCTTGTTTGATCTATCATTCTCACTCGGCCGCGAACCCACTCGACGGTTCTTAGTTCAGACATTGGCCGCAAGCAAATCGCCTAGTGACGAGCTGGAGTCGGCGCGTTGGATTAGGTTTCCCATTCGAATCCATCCTGTGACTCTGCGAGATTCAATGCCGAAGAAAGTTCCGTTTGAGGACACTCAAAAGCAAGTCATCCTTCTCTAGCGCACTTGGTCGCAAAAGCATTAAGGGATGATGTACCAGCGGTGAGCCGAGTGTCCTATCATGGAGAACGAACCTAGCGCAGCACCTCAAGCTCCAGCGCAGATTCAAGAAAAACCACAATTTACTCCTTGGACTGCGGTGTCCGACCCGCGTTTGGTGTACATACCCTACAAATCTGAACTCATGGAGCTGAGGGACCGAGGATTCGGCGACCTCCGGAAAGACAAACTTGTTCTTTCTCCATACGAATCATTCTACCTTGTGGAGAAACAGAAGATTCGAGTGTTCACCAAGCATGCAAATCGGGAGTTGGAGCTCCGAGACTTAGTCCAGAAGTATTCAGTCGGCAAACCCGAGATCTGGATCAAATACTTGGTCTACCGTGACTTACGGGACCGCGGGTACATAGTCCGCGAGTCCACTAAAGCCTTCGACTTCGACATTTACGGAAAAGGGCCGCTGAGGCGCTTAATCTCAATCGTTTACGAAGGTGGCGAAGCGAGCCTTCAGAAATTAAGTAAACTTCTCCAATATTCTGACAAAGAGAAGAAGGAACTGATTCTAGCCGTTGTTGACAGGCGGACCGACATAGTGTACTATACGTTGAGTTCGTTGAATGTCTAGCAACGGTTACTATAGCCTACTGGGGCTGCCGCGCGCTGCAGTGGGGGCAAATTAGTTCCCCACCCTTTAGCTGAGCACCGCACTGGACGCAATACTTCACTTGAGCAACCCCTCCAGCCTGGGGAACAGATTGAGGTACGACAGCCTCGGCGCCACGATGACGGATGGCACCACCTATGGCTCCGCCGAAGGCACCTGCAACCAGATTTGTTAACAATATGAAAATGACTGCTTCCTGCAACTGCGATAACGGGGGGGTCGGCGTGTTTGGGATCGGTATTACTTCGAAGATCAGAAAGATTTGCGAGACTCCGAGGAAGAATGGTGCATTGAGAATTCCTGCAAGGGCTCCAGCCGCAGTTGCCTGACCAATCTTGCCGTAAAGAACGTATGCGGCGACAATTCCTCCAACCACTGCTCCTATCACTGTCGAGAATTGTAGGTCACTTATGCTTAACACAGCTGACAGTAGGCCGCCTACAATCAGGCCGCTCAACGTTGCGGCCCAAAGGTCTTTGCTTTTGGTGGACAATGCAGTTCCAATTGCCAGAATTCCCGCTTCGCTATAAAGCATTGTACCTCATTATCTCTCGAATTCGACTCAACATTAAATGAGAGGTTCTCTTTACTGCGAAGATTGGTGTGGAAACTTGGCGGCAAAAGCGTTCACGCTCCCGCGTGGGATTAGAGATACTGACTCAGTTGAGATGAATCGAAGACTTTGGCTTTATGGCAAGATACGCGATGTGGTCCGACGATACGGGTTCCAGATGGTTGAACCTGCAACGATTGAGAACCTCAATACGCTTGAAGCTAAGAGTGGGCCAGCCATACGGAATGAAATCTATTGGTTCAAGGACAAGGGTGGAAGAAGTCTTGGCCTTCGCTTCGACCTCACCGTTGGACTTGCAAGGATGATCGCGAACCGATCCGACTTACCCGAACCGATCAAATTCGCCACAATTGGCGGGAACTGGCGCTATGACGAGCCACAATACGGGAGATATCGCTACTTTACCCAATGGGACGTAGAGATCTTCGGCTCAGAAAGTCCTTTGGCAGATGCAGAGGTGATCTGTGTCGGGGCAGACATCCTAACCAGCGTCGGGTTGAAAGACTGCATCATCAGAATAAGCAACAGGAAACTCACAGAAGCTTACCTCAAGCAATTGGGCATCAAGTCGGGCAAGAGACTTGATCAATGCCTTAGGATCATCGATAAGCTGAGAAAGGCTAACCGGGAGCAACTGGAAAAGGAGTTCCAGGCTGCTAAGGTCGGGAAAGAAGCAGTAAAGGAAATTTTCTCGTTCATCTCCCTAAACGGGCCCCCAGCGAGTGTTCTTGCAAAGCTTGAGAGTTTCACCTTCAGTGAAGAGAATGCCAAGAAAGGTTTGGAGGAGTTGAAGATTCTAGAGGAAGCCCTGACATCATTGGGGCGTTTGGGGATCTGTGTATACGACTTAAGCATAGTGCGCGGGATTGGCTACTACGACGGCATTGTCTTCGAAGCTTTCGATAAGGGTGGGGAAGATGTGGGTTCAATCTTCGGGGGCGGAAGATACGACCGGTTATGCAGAATATATGGAAAACGGGACTTACCGGCAACAGGCGTGGCAGGTGGAATTGAGCGCCTAATGATTTCCCTGGAACGAGACGGTTTGTTCCCGAAGAGCCCTATGGGTGCCAAAGTCTTCATCGCAACGGTTCAAGAAAGCCTCAAACAGGAAGCGACGAAGCTGGCACAAAAGCTTCGAGATAACGGAATCGCAACTGAAGTTGACCTGAAGACACGTCCGTTGGGCAAGCAGTTAGAATACGCGAACGCAGTTAAGATCCCGTTCTTGATTGTGCTTGGCCCACAAGAACTTCAAACGCAAACCGTTAAAGTTAAGGAAATGGCCACTCGAAACGAGATACCTGTGCCTCTCGACGCTGTTGTGGAAAAGCTCCAGTCTTTGAATTAGTCGCCGCCGATGAAGATTTCTTTCTCCTGGGACTGCAAGATTGCAGTTAGAGTTGCCCGTTCACCGACTAAATCTCGCATCGAAACAACTCCAATTGGTTTCCCGTGCTCATCGAGCACTACGACGTGCCTTATCCTATTCTTGTTCATCGCTTTGGCGGCCTCAGCCACGTCCGAGCTGGCCTTTGCGGTTATAACATGTTTCGTACTCACTTCGTCCACTGCTGCGTTCAGTTTTTTGCCAGATGCTATGGCTTTCATTATGTCCCTCTCCGAGATTACGCCGGCGAGGTTTGTTCTTTCTCTTGCGTCGCATATGACTAGGAGGCCTATGTTGTTGTCGACCATGAGTTTTGCTGCATCGAGCATTGTCGTGTCCGAGGGAATCATGACTAAGGGCCGTTGCAGAATACTTCCAAGGTTCATGCTTGCTAAACTTCCTCCCTACCAAGCCTGGAATCCATCGGTGTATAAGGTAAGCCTGTTTTCCCCACGTAGAGAGCTTTAGGTCGAATCAGCCTGTTAGCTTTCAGGTATTCAATTGAGTGTGCCGTCCAACCTGCGATTCTACTCATCGCGAATATTGGGGTGAACAGGTCAGTAGGGATTCCCAAGATGTGGAAAACGATACCCGAGTATGAGTCAACGTTCGGAAAAATGGGTAAACCTGCAAGGTGTTTGAGAGCGCTGCTCTCAATGGCGACTGCAGTATCGAATAACTCTGTCTGATTTCGCTTTGCCGCAAGTTCCCCTCCGAGTTTCTTGAGAATAACATATCTGGGATCCCAAGTCTTGTAAACCCGGTGGCCGAAGCCCATGATCTTTTTCTTTTGAGCCAGGGCTTCAACAACGTAGCCTTCAGCATTGGACGGGTCACCGACCTCGATGACCGTTTGGAGAGCGACCTCATTTGCGCCGCCGTGAAGAGGGCCTCTCAAAGTTGCGATACCAGAGGTCATTATTGAGTACATATCAGCTAAAGTTGAAGCCGTCACCGTGCATGAAAAGGTTGA
>Ga0187780_10003728_pt1 | contig 11470 bp, 8 predicted proteins | sample 1015_Q2_SP10_20__FD_132429 | JGI IMG/M metagenome (GOLD analysis project Ga0187780, IMG submission 132429) | Tropical peat soil microbial communities from peatlands in Department of Meta, Colombia - 1015_Q2_SP10_20_MG | ecosystem: Environmental > Terrestrial > Soil > Wetlands > Peat | place...
ATGGAGCGAACGTCGTTGCGAAGTTCCGACGCAGCCGCGAGCAAATCCTTGATGACGATAGGCGAGCGCGAAATCGTTTTGAGTAAAAGGAGCTGCGCGCGCTCGATGCGCTTGGCGATGACCACTTCGCTTTCGCGCGTGAGCAGCGGCACGGAACCCATCTCGCGCAAATAGAGGCGGACGGGATCTTCGGACTTTTCCGCGGCGCCGGGGCTGAGGTCGAGTTCAGAGTCGCCAGCAAAAGGATCTTCCTTCGGCTCGGCGTCGGCGAGTTCCATATCGTCGCCCTCGCCGTTCGCGGCTTTGGCGGTGAAGGCGTCTTCGAACAAGCCGATGCCGTTGCGCTCGAAGGTCGAGAGCACGGTGTCGATCTCTTCCGAGGAATGGATTTCCGGCGGCAGGAGATCGTTTACTTCGTCATAGAGCAAGTAACCGCGTTCTTTGCCCAGATTGATGAGGGTGCGAACCTGCTCGTATTTTTCTTCAATCAGCTGCGACAAGGGTCTCTCCGCTCCGTCCCAAGTTAAAGTTCTTTGGAGCTAGTCGGAATCTCAATCGTCCCGGCGTGGTTGAAAACTGCGCAGAGGCTTTGGCTTGCGGGTATCGTGGTACTCAGCCATCTCTGCGTCCGTAATTGAAAAATGAGTCGTCGGAGGATGATTGGCATTTGTGGCCAGCTCGCGATGAAGCCGCAACGAGCAGATATCCGGCGCGTCCTGATAACGCGCGCGATGGGCTACAAATGCCTCGTTAATAATGGTCAACGTGTATTGCAGCGGCTCGTGCGCGGGTTCGCGAACCGTAAAGGAATATTCGCGGAGGCCGCCTTTCTCTTCAAAGCCGAGATACTGCACGATAACCTGATCGCTCAAATGGCTCCTGTCAGTGGGGTCCGGCATGCCCGCCTAACTATTGTGGCATGGAACGGCACCGGATGGGCTGCAAAAGGTTGAAAACAGACGAAAAAAGGGCGAGCCGGGCCTAGCCCGGCCCGCCCAATATAGACTAGAGGCTAGTCACGTTCGACGCTTGGAGGCCCTTGGGGCCTTTGGTCACTTCAAACTCGACCGCCTGGCCTTCATTGAGCGACTTATAGCCCTCGGCCTGGATGGCCGAGAAATGGACGAAAACATCTTCGCCACTCTGTCGCTGTATGAAACCAAAGCCTTTACCAGCGTTGAACCACTTTACTGTTCCTTGTTCTTTCACGGATTTCCTTCTTTTATTTGAGCTATTTGGTGCTTGTTTCCGCCTCCAGCCATTTCAAGCGCGACCGCAAGCGGTCGACAAATGAAAAAAGGCCGCAAGTGTTACTTGCAGCCCCTTCAAATGTATCTAAAGGTTTTACAAGAGCAACAAACGCAACTGGATGATAGCACAGTTTGGGTGGCAAACCTACGGAAATTTCGCATTGAGATTTGCGGCGATCGGATGGCGTGGGCTTTCGTAAGGCTATGATTATAGATGGTTTATCGGATTAATTCGCGGCAGAATTGAGCTGGCTCGGCGAAAATCGAGCGGGATCGGAGGAATGGTGCGCCGAGGGGCTGGACCGGGATTGACGCATATGGATGAGGTCGCGGTGAATTAGCACGAAAACGCCGGCTAGCAGCCCTTTGAAGCTCAGGACAAGCCAGCGCTTCGGTACACCACGCCTATTTGTGGGGTTGCAATGATTCAGGGGTTGCGAGAATCTCTTGCGGAGATTCGGGAAGATTGAGGTGAAGGCTTTGGGAACGCATGAAGTCACTAACCAGGTTGCGCCGCTGGTTGGGCACAATCTTTATTCTCGCGATCGGACTTTGGTGGAGGCGGTGCGACGGGAGGGCGCGGGTTGGGCTGAGGCGGAATTGGCGCGGCTTGGCGGCTTGCTTGGAGGCGAGGAGGCGCAGCGCTGGGGATTTGACGCCAATGAAAATGAGCCGGTGCTGCATACGCATGATGCGGCGGGGAACCGGCGGGACGAGGTGGTGTTTCATCCTTCCTGGCATCAGTTGATGCGAACTTCGGTGGAGGCGCGGATTCATAGTTTGCCGTGGGTTGAGGCGCGAGCGGGGGCGTATGTGGCGCGGGCGGGGCTTTTGATGCTGACCGCGGAGAATGAGCCGGGGCATTGCTGCCCGATTTCGATGACGTTTTCCTCGCTGGCGACGCTGCGAACGGATGCGGATTTGGCGCGCGAGTGGGAGCCGCGGATTGTGGCGGCGAGTTACGATCCGCGATTCCGTCCGGCTAGCGAGAAAAGCGGAATTCTTGTTGGGATGGGGATGACCGAGAAGCAGGGCGGGTCGGACGTGCGCGCGAATACCACGCGGGCGGAACGGATGGGGAATTCGCGGGAGTATTTGATCACCGGGCACAAATGGTTTTGCTCGGCGCCGATGTGCGACGCGTTTTTGATTTTGGCGCAGACGTCGAAGGGGCTTTCGTGTTTCTTTTTGCCACGATGGAAGCCGTCGGGCGAACGGAATGGATTTTTCATCCAGCGCTTGAAGCGGAAGATGGGAAACCGCTCGAATGCCTCGAGCGAAGTGGAATTTGCGGAAGCCTGGGCGCAGCTAGTGGGTGAAGAAGGGCGTGGCGTGCAGACGATCATCGAGATGGTGAATCATACGCGGCTGGATTGCGTGATTGCATCGGCGGGATTGATGCGGCAAGCGGCGGTGCAGGCGGTGCATTATGCGCGGCACCGGAGGGCGTTTGGGAAGCGATTGATCGAACAGCCGTTGATGCAGAATGTGCTGGCGGATTTGATTGTGGAATCGGAGACCGCGACTTTGTTGATGGTGCGATTGGCGAAGGCGTTTGATGCGCGGGCTTCGGACGAACCCGAGCGCGGATTTGCGCGGATAGTTGCGGCGATCGCGAAGTATTGGATTTGCAAGCGGGCTGGCATGCAGATTGGCGAGGCGCTGGAATGCCTTGGGGGGAATGGATACGTCGAGGAATCAATACTGCCGCGGCTTTACCGGGAGGCGCCGCTGTATTCGATTTGGGAAGGATCGGGGAATGTAATTTGTTTGGATATTTTGAGAGCGCTGGGGAAAAAGCAAGGACAGCGCAGAGACGCAGAGAACCGAGGAGCTGCCTCGTCGGCGGAGGCTTTGATTGCGGAGATGCGCTTGGGGGCGGAAGCGGATCCGCGAATTAAGACATTCGTTTCGGAGGCCGAGGCGATGCTGGTGAAATATGGGCGGCTTGGCAGCGAAGTTGATGGCGCGCTTGCCGAGCGGGAGGCGCGGCGGTTGGCGGAGAAATTGGCGCTGGCGTTGCAGGCGTCGCTTATCGTGCGTTATGGATCGCCGGCTGTTGCGGACGCTTTTTGCGCTTCGCGGATTGCTGGAGATAGTGGATATACGTTTGGAACACTGCCCGGTGGAGTTGCGACTGGTGGGATTTTGGAAGCGTGTCCCTCATTTAAGTAGCGGTACGTCCTGAAAGGTCTCCGAAGTCTAGTTGAGCTGCCTGAAAATCCCTCCTGAGGGCTAAGACTGGCCGCGAAGTGGCCGATTACACAGGAGTTAGTCGTTGTGTGAGTTGTCACGCCGCAGTGTGACGTGTGTCACATGCAGGGGTACGAGTACGCGATAGCCTGCTCATGTTATCGCGAGTTGCGCTGACGAGAGCATTGCGACAGGCGGAAAAGAGGAGCGTATGGGTGAAATAGCGATTTTGGATGGGAATGAGGCCGCCGCTTCGGTCGCTTACCGGTTGAGCGAAGTGATTGCCATTTATCCGATTACGCCATCTTCGCCGATGGGCGAGCTGGCGGATGAGTGGTCGGTGCAAGGGAAGAAGAACATCTGGGGAGCGGTGCCGCGCGTGGTGGAGATGCAGAGCGAGGGCGGGGCTGCGGGAGCTTTGCACGGAGCGCTGCAGGGCGGGGCGTTGGGAGCGACTTTCACGGCTTCGCAGGGCCTGCTACTGATGATTCCGAATATGTACAAGATTGCCGGGGAATTGACGCCGGCGGTGATTCACGTGGCGGCGCGAACTGTGGCGACGCATGCGCTTTCGATTTTCGGGGATCACAGCGACGTGATGGCAGTGCGAGCTACGGGATTCGCGATGATGGCGTCGAATTCGGTGCAGGAAGCTACCGATTTCGCGCTGATTGCGCATGCGGCGACGCTGGAGTCGCGCGTGCCGTTCGTGCATTTCTTCGATGGGTTCCGGACATCGCACGAATTGAACAAAGTGGAGGCGCTATCGGATTCCGATTTGACGGCGTTGGTGGATCGTGCGCGCGTGCGGGAACATCGCGATCGAGCGCTGAATCCGGACCGGCCAGTGTTGCGGGGAAGCGCGCAGAACCCGGATGTTTTCTTTCAAGCGCGCGAGGCGGCGAATCCATTTTACCGGTCGTGCGCGGCGATTGTGCAAGACGTGATGGATCGCTTTGCTGCGCGGACGGGGCGGGCTTATCGTCTGTTCGATTACGTTGGGGCGGCCGACGCGGAGCGCGTGATCTTGATCATGGGCTCGGGGACGGGAGCTGTTGAAGAGACGGTGGAACGCCTGGTGGCGGACGGAGAAAAAGTTGGAGTGCTGAAGGTGCGGTTGTACCGGCCATTTTCGGTAGCGGATTTTGCGAAAGCGCTGCCGCAGACCACGCGAAGCATCGCGGTGCTGGACCGGACGAAAGAACCTGGAGCGATCGGCGAGCCGATGTATCTGGACGTGATCGCGGCGCTGGCCGAGACGGGGCGAACGGCGCGGGTGATTGGCGGACGCTACGGGCTCTCGTCGAAGGAATTTACACCCGCGATGGCGAAGGCGGTGTTCGACGAGCTGCGGAAATCGAATCCGCAGAATCATTTCACGATCGGCATCCATGATGATGTGACGCACACGAGTTTGGAGTGGGATGCGAATTTCACGCTGGAGAATCCGCGGACGGTGCGGGCGCTGTTCTACGGGCTGGGGTCGGACGGGACCGTGGGAGCGAACAAGAATTCGATCAAGATTATCGGGCAGAAGACGCCGAATTATGCGCAGGGGTATTTCGTTTACGACTCGAAGAAGGCCGGGTCGGTGACGGTCTCGCATCTGAGATTCGGGCCGGAGCCGATTCGATCGACGTATCTCATCGAGCGGGCGAATTTCATTGCTTGCCATCAATTCTCGTTCCTGGAACGGATGGATTTGCTCGATCGAGCCGAACAAGGCGCGACTTTTTTGCTGAACGCACCGTTTGGGGCGGACGACGTCTGGAATCAATTGCCGAAGAAAGCGCAGCAGCAGATCCGCGATAAGAAATTGCGGTTCTTCGTGGTGGACGCGGACCGCGTGGCGCGCGAATCGGGGATGGGGCGGCGGACGAATACGATCATGCAGACCTGCTTCTTCGCGATCAGCGGAATTTTGCCGCGCGAACAGGCGATTACGGCGATCAAGGAAGCGATCGAGTACACGTATGGGAAGCGCGGCGAAGCCGTGCTGAAAAAAAATTTTTCGGCCGTGGACGGGGCCCTGGCGGGACTCGTGGAAATCCACGCGGAGGGGAAGCCATTGTCGGCGTTCGACGTGCTTCCTCCCGTCCCGGCCGCGGCGCCGGCGTTCGTGCGCGATGTTTTGGGGCGAATGATTTCGGGGCAAGGCGATGATTTGCCGGTGAGCGCGCTGGCGCCCGACGGAACGTTTCCGACCGGGACGGCGATGTGGGAGAAGCGGAACATCGCGCTGGAAATTCCGGTGTGGGACGAAGAGCTGTGCATTCAGTGCGGCAAATGCGTGCTGGTATGCCCGCACTCGGTGATCCGCGCGAAGATTTACGACGGAAAGCTGCTGGAATCGGCGCCGCTGGGATTCAAGTCATCCAAGCCGCGCTGGCGGGAATTCGAGTCGCTGCGTTATACGCTGCAGGTGGCGCCGGAGGATTGCACGGGATGCACGCTGTGCGTGGAAATTTGCCCGGCGAAGAGCAAGAGCGAGGCAAAACACAAGGCCATTAACATGATGCCGCAGCCGGCGTTGCGCGAGGCGGAAAGCCGGAACTGGGATTTCTTCGTATCGCTGCCAGAACCGCCGCGCGAGCGGCTTTCTCACGGGCAGGTCAAGGACGTGCAACTGCTGGAGCCGCTGTTTGAATTTTCGGGGGCTTGTGCGGGTTGCGGCGAGACTCCTTACATCAAGCTACTTACGCAGCTATTTGGCGACCGGTTGATGATCGCAAATGCGACCGGCTGCTCGTCGATTTATGGCGGCAATCTGCCGACGACGCCCTATACGAAAAACGGCGAGGGCCGCGGGCCGGCGTGGTCGAACTCACTGTTTGAGGACAACGCGGAATTCGGTCTGGGGATGAGGCTGGCTTCGGATCACAAGGAAGCCTATGCGCGCTACCTGGTGCAGCAACTGTCCGGCCACATAGGCGGGGAGCTTGTGAGCGGGATTCTTGGAGCGCAGCAGGACAGCGAGCAGGGGATTGCGGCGCAGCGCGCGCGAGTCGCGGAGTTGAAGAAGCGATTGGCGGGAATCAATTCGCCGGACGCGCTCGATCTCGTCGAGCTCGCCGACATGCTGACGCGCAAGAGTGTGTGGATTGTGGGCGGCGACGGCTGGGCTTACGACATCGGGGCCGGCGGACTGGATCACGTTCTTGGTTCGGGAATGAACGTGAACGTGCTGGTGCTGGACACGGAGGTTTATTCGAACACGGGCGGGCAGATGTCAAAGGCGACGCCGCGGGGCTCGGTGGCGAAGTTCGCGATGGGCGGGAAGCGCACTGCGAAGAAAGATCTGGCGATGGAGGCGCTGAGTTACGGAAACGTGTATGTAGCGCGCGTGGCGATGGGCGGAAGCGATACGCACACGATCAAGGCGTTCCAGGAAGCGGAGGCGCACAACGGGCCGTCGCTAATCATCGCGTACAGCCATTGCATCGCGCATGGCTACGACATGATGCATGGATTGGACCAACAGAAGGCGGCGGTTCTCTCGGGATATTGGCCGCTCTTCCGTTACAACCCGGAGCTGGTGGAGAAGGGACTGAATCCATTCCAGCTCGATTCGAAGGCGCCGAGCATTCCGCTGAAGCAGTATGCCTATCAAGAAGCGCGTTACACCATGCTGGTGCGGAGCGATCCGGCGGCCGCGGCGGAACTGCTTGGGTTGGCGCAGGAAGATGTGGACCGGCGCTGGCGGATCTATGCGGATCGCGCGGCGCTCTCGGAAGGGCGCCCGGAAATTTCGCAGGAAGGCGAGCGGTCTGCGGTGAAGACGCCCGCCGGAAATGGAGACTCGGCATGATCGATCTAACGACGGGATATATGGGCTTGCAGTTGTCGAATCCTCTAGTGGCTTCCGCAGGGCCGCTTACGGAATCGGCCGACAATGTGCGGCGCATGGAGGACGCGGGAATTTCCGCGGTGGTGCTGCCATCGCTGTTCCAGGAACAGCTCGACGTAGAGAGCGCAGGGCTGGATCAGGATCTGGAGCGCGGCGGCGATGGATTCTATGAGGCGCTGGGTTATTTGCCGAATCTCGCGAATTACAACACTGGGCCCGAAGGGTATCTGGAGCGGATCGTGCGCATCAAGCGGGCCGTGAAGATACCGGTGATCGCGAGCCTGAATGGCACGACGCCGAGCGGCTGGATTCGCTATGCGCGGCAGATGGAAGAGGCAGGCGCCGACGGAATCGAACTGAACATCTACGCGATTGAGACCAACCCTTTCCGTGCGAGCGATCAAGTAGAAGCGGATTACGTCGCGCTGGTAAGACAGGTGAAGCTGAACGTGCACGTTCCCGTGGCTGTGAAGCTCACGCCATTCTTCAGCTCGTTGATGCACATGTCCAGTTGCCTGGTAAAGGCCGGCGCGGACGCGCTGGTATTGTTCAACCGGTTTTATCAGCCGGATTTTGATCTCGAGACGATGGAGGTTGTGCCATCGCTGCATCTGAGCACGCCGGACGAATTGCTCATGCGGCTGCATTGGACCGCGATTCTTTACGGCAACGTGAATGCGAGCCTGGCGATCACCGGCGGAGTGCATGGCTCTGAGGATGTTTTGAAGTCGGTGATGGCGGGAGCGGACGTGGCCATGACTACGTCGGCGCTGTTGAAGAACGGGATCGGGTATGCGCGGCACATTCTGACCGGCCTCGAACGCTGGATGGAAGAGCACGAATATGAATCAATCCGGCAGATGAAGGGAAGCATGAGCCACCGGTCGGTAGCGGATCCTGCGGCACTGGAGCGCGGCAATTATATGCGCGTGCTGAGTTCTTACTTGTTGCGAACACATTCGTAGGATGGCATCGCATCCAAGCCGGCGAAAATCTTAAGATCCTTTGGCAGGGTCAGCTCTTTGTCCCCGCTGGCCAAACGCCGTTGCGGGTGAGCTACGGAATCCGGCAGACCGCGACGGTTCTATTGGAATACCCGCAATCGAGGCCAGTCACGCCGGGATTCTCGACAATTACCCAGCTCACGAGATAGCTGCGCTTCAGCCGTTCGAAATCTTCCAAACGAAAGCGGTCCCAATTCTTCCGCGTGCCGGTCTCGAGTTTCCACTGCCAGGCAAGATCGGGGAACACCTCGACGACTGAATTATCTTTTGATGCGTCGGCCAACATGCTGCGTTCAGCGAGGCCACGGAAGCCGTAGAAATCTTCTCCGGATTTCTCCATGTATTTCGGATCGAGTGCGAATAGTGCATCTTGCGGCGTGTTCGTGCGGCACCATTCGAAGGCTTGTACCCAGGCATTCTTTGGCGTGCGGCCAGGCCATTCGAGGTGATAGCTCGATGCAAATTCGACGCGCTGAGAATAAAACATGCCTGCCGCGATAGGCGCGAAGAGCAAAATCCAGCGAAGCGGGCGCGCCTTTAGAAAATATTTTCCGAGAAGCGCGCCGGAAAATAAGAGGAACAGGACGTAGGTGAGATGAAGGATGCGCATCGGCTCGAACCGCGCCCACGTTTGATGCGGGAAAAACTCCGTCATCACGACTGCGCCGGCAATGCCGATGCTTGTTGAGATGCACAGGCGGCGGCAGATGCGCACAAATGCCGGCAGCCCATCGCGCTCGCCGATCCGCGAGAAATATCCCAAAATGACGATCGGGCCGATGGCGCCCAGCCATTCGAACCATTTCCAACGGAACGGATATTGAAAATCACGGTGCGACATGATTTCGCGCCAGATGGGATTGGCGGGCTCACCGAACGGCAAGCCGGCAATGACGACGGCAGGCCGCGCCGCCGGCCAGGCCCATGCGAGGACGACCAAGTGGCAGATGCCGTACAAGGCCATGGTGGGATGCGCGAGGCCAGCGAGAATCATCCAGGGAAACGCAATCAGACGCGATTCGAGAATGGCGACCGCCGCAAACAAGAGGAACGCCGTAGCCAACGTGCGTGGATGCAGATGCTGATCAATGACGAAAAGCGCCGTGCCCGCTACCGGCATGGTCAGCAACGCGGCGATGAGGCCAACTCCCGCCCAATGGGCTGCCGGGTCGGGGAAGCATCTGCGAATCAATCGCAGGCAGCCGAGGAGCACCAGGAAAATTCCGGCGATGTGCCAGAGAAACAGCACCCAATCGAGAGGCAGGCGCGTCAAGCGCACCGACTCTGCGATGGTTTGATGAAACATCGTCCAGCGGATATAAAGCAGAAAGAAATTTGCATCGAAGGGATAAAGCGCGGGATTCAGCAGCTTTTTGATCGCCGGGAGATAAACCGCCATGTCCTCGACGCCGACGTGATAGCCGTGAACGAGAATCGCAGCCGCGGTAAAGGCCAGCAGGAACAAAAGATCGCGCGCGGTCACACGCCGCGCCGTAAAATTTCCAGCGGCTTGGCCCTGCGAAGCCGGGATGTTAGATTTCCTTTCCACGTAATTTCAGCGGCGGATGCGCCGCCTGAGATCCGCGGGAGGCTTTCTGGCAGAAGACCGCACCGCACGAATCGCTTGCATCGTTCTCCCGACCTATAACGAGGTTCAGAATCTGCCTCGCCTGCTTCCGTTGATTTTTCAGCAGGCCGCGAAAATTCCGACGCATGAATTGCACGTGCTCGTCGTGGATGACAATTCACCGGACGGCAGCGCCGATTACGTGCGCTCGGTGATGGGATTGTATCCCCGGCTGCATCTTCTCACGAGAGAAAGAAACGGGCTCGGGGCGGCTTACAAGCACGGCATCGAGCATGCGATCGAGATTCTCCATCCCGAGCTGATAATTCAGATGGACGCCGACTTTCAGCACGATCCCGCGCAATTGCCGGAGCTGATTCGCCTCTGCAATGAAGGATACGATCTGGTGATCGGGTCGCGTTTCGCTGCGGGGACCAGAATTCCGGGGCTTTCCTGGCAACGCAAGCTCATCAGCCTCGCAGGAACCCGGCTGGTCTGGTGGTTCGGCGGAATTGCGCACATTCAGGATTGCACTTCGGGATTTCGCTGCATCCGGGCCGAGCTGATTCCGAAGTGCAACTTCGGGCCGTACTCGACGCGCGGCTATTCGTTCCAATCGTGGTTCTTGTGCGAGCTTTTGCGCAATGGCGCGCGCTACATCGAGATTCCCATCGCTTTTCCCTTGCGTGTGTATGGCTCGTCGAAGCTCACGTCGCGAGACAAATTCGAGTTTCTCATCAGCCTTTTCCACCTTCCGTTTCGATCGAAGAACCGTGATTCAGGAGTGGGGAACCGGCCAAACTGAGTCGTATAATCCCGGAAATTCCAGAGAATGCGCGCATCAACATTCGGAGGAACGATGGAAATCTCGACTGAGTATGTGGAGCTTAAAGTAAGCGACGGCACATCGATGCGCGCGTATGTCGCGCGGCCGGCGAAACCCGGCAAATCCGTGGGGCTGATTGTTGGGCAGGAAGCGTTCGGCGTGAACGCGCACATCCGCGATGTCACGGAGCGATTCGCGCGCGAAGGATATATCGCCATCGCGCCGGAGCTGTTTCACCGCACCGTCTCTGGTTTCGAGGGCCGCTACGACGATTTTCAGGTGGTGATACCCCATATGCGCGCGATGACTGACGCGGGGAACGAAGCGGACTTGCGCGCGGCGTATGAATGGCTGACTTCGAATCACGGAGCGCGATTGCCGCTGGCCGCGGTTGGATTTTGCATGGGAGGGCGCGCGGCCTTCCTCGCGGCGCTGACGCTGCCATTGAAGTGCGCCGCATCATTTTATGGCGGCGGCATCGCGCCTGGAGTCAACGGCCCGGGTCTGATCGGCCGGGTGAAGGAACTGCGCGCACCGATGCTGTTCTTCTGGGGCGGGTTGGACAAGCACATCACGGCGGAGCACTCGCGAGCCGTCGTGGAGGGAATGCGCGCGGCGGGAAAGCCATTCGTCAATGTGGAGTTCTCGGATGCCGATCATGGTTTCTTCTGCGACGCACGGGCCGCATATTCGCCAGTCGCGGCGGCACAAGCTTGGCCGTTGACGCTTGCGTTCCTTGGCGCGCACACGGCGGCCAGTGCTGCCGCGTAGCATTCCGTGGTA
>Ga0187780_10003729_pt1 | contig 11468 bp, 16 predicted proteins | sample 1015_Q2_SP10_20__FD_132429 | JGI IMG/M metagenome (GOLD analysis project Ga0187780, IMG submission 132429) | Tropical peat soil microbial communities from peatlands in Department of Meta, Colombia - 1015_Q2_SP10_20_MG | ecosystem: Environmental > Terrestrial > Soil > Wetlands > Peat | place...
AAGACTGGTTCTTTGACAAGATGGGTGACACGGCGGGGTGTGTATACTTATGGCGTGGGGCGTTCCCAGAAGATCTGTGCCGTGCTTCAGAGGGGCTTAGTTCGCACATTCACAGGTTCTTCGGACGGGTACGCCAGTTTATCAGGGAGGGGATCATTGCTGGCGCCATGGCTCTCTTAGGCCCTGCTCCATTGAATGAAGAGGACTTGCTTAATGCTGAGCGAGAGGTTGCTAACCAGGAAGCATTCCTCAGTAAGTTCGAGCAAGAAGTTATTGCAAAGGTGCCACAACCAATTACAGAAGACACAGGAGAGCCTTCTGGTGTTGAAGCAATGACGCCTGACGAATTCATGGCACGCACTGAGAGCTATGGTAATAGTGCCTACCAGGCGAGCCAAAACATCGCCAGAGCGGACGCGTTTCAGCACTTCGAGGAAGAGCGTAGGATTCTCGGCGAGCCCAAGACCCATCATTGTGCTGATTGCCCACAGTACGCAGAAGCCGGCTGGGTGCCCATTGGTACCCTTCCAAGGATCGGCGATAGTGAGTGCAAGAGCGGTTGCCTGTGTAACTTCGAGTATAGAATGAAACCAAGTGGACCGGCCGAAGTTGTTGACTGGGAGTACCGACCACACACAAGAAGACCAAGGCGCGGCAGGTGAATCTCAGAGGCAATTACAATAGGTGGTTGGATCAAACGAGGCAATGGATGCGCAATTCAATTATTGATCATCTAACGGTACTAGGCAGTGATATTGTGGCTACTGCCGAAGAGTTAGCACCTGTAGACACTGGATATCTTCGGTCGAACATTACATCTATGGTTTATGACAACGGCGGGTTTGACATTGCTTTGCATATAACTGTCGCCGCGGACTATGGCATATTCCAAGAGTTTGGCACTCGTAATATGCCACCACATCCATTTCTTAGGCCAGCAATCGAAATGGCTGGTGGCGGGGCTGCTTTTGCCGATTGGGCCGGTGGTGTTCGAATCACATTTGCCGGGCCTGTTGGACAAGGGCCACGTGGTGGCTGGTACGGACTGCGTGCTGACATTCGGCCTGGCCACGAGAGGTTCCGCGGACCTCGCTATGGCGAATTAACAGAACAGCAAAAACAGCATGTTCGCGAAGTGCTGACACCAGAATTAAAGAGGTACAGTAGTGGACTTAGAGGTAGAGCAAAGATCGCTGGGATGGTCGTTCACCGAAGGGGGAGACAATGAGCACAAGAGCGCAAGCGTCAGATGTCAAGAACACATATGTTGCAATCGAGCTCGAGTATTGCTATTGTAATGTATGTGGCCGTAAGGACTACCGCGTGATCCAGGTAGGCCAACTTTGTGGTGGCTACAACACGGCGTGCGCCAAGTATCCCGAGAAGCAGTGCCAAGGCACTATGGTCAAGTCAACTCAGGCAACTGGCACCCCAGTAACTTCAGTTGGAGTGACTGAAACATCATGATGGACCCAATGGTTCATTTCCAATGGCCTTTGCGTGGCAGAGAAGCCTCGTGTGGCGATTGCGCTTCATTCTGTGTACTTGACCGTAAAGTCAGTAAATCACTTGGTCATTGTGCACACCACAATGCCACAGTAAGCAACTATCAATTGTGTGATTATCACACGTATTCAAAGCGGAAACCTAAAAATGCAGGGTAGCTCAGAAGTCTTGGGTGCGCTCAATACTGTCTATCACGCTTTAATATCGGCGGAGGGGCAGGCGCATCTCCAGGAGCATGCGTTCGAATATCCTGGATGGTCCTCATCTAAGTACTGGGATGCGATTGAGAACGAGCTGCACAAAGAGTGCACGCACTGGATTCTCAATAGGATGTTTGAGCTAGAGGGGTCACCAACATATGAATTAGGATTCCCTGTTGTCTATTATGCGGATGGATTCTCGTTAGCAATCAACGAGACGATTCAATCGCTAGGTAAGTGCAGGGATGCGTATCAGAATCTATGCGAAGTCGCCGACATTGATGGTGACTATGTGACTCAGAAGATCTGTTGGTGCCATCTCAAATTCATCGAAAAGCACATTACAATATTTGAGGGCCTGTTAATCAGGTTCAATAAGTTGGGCAGCGTTGTGATGGGGGGTATAGCTTGACGATGGAATCAATCATCCGCAGTTATGAGGCTATTGTAAGTGATGTTGACGCTCTTAGCCGCAGTGTTGTAGCGACCATTAACACTGATTCCGTTGACCGCTATAAGACTGTGATTTCCCCAGGCGGTCTTAATTTAGCAGCGTATCGCAAGTGTCCTGTCGTTCTCTGGGAACATGGCAAAGATCCAACTCGCGGTTCAGTCCCTATTGGCAAGAACAAATGGATCAAGGAATACAAGAACACACTTAGAGCGGAGACGATCTTCCGGGATGACGAGTATAGTCGAAACTTGTTTGACTGCTACAAAGAGGGGATTCTCACCGGCTGGTCCATCAATGTGCTACCGTCTCGCGACGACTCTTCTCCTCCAACTAAAGATGAACTCAGGGCTCGTCCAGAGCTTTCCGACTGTCAGATAATCTATCGGAAGGGCGAACTGGCCGAGTATTCCGGGGTTGCTGTCCCTGGTAACTCTGAGACCTTGACAGTTCTTGAGGAACGTGGGATCTGGGTGCCTCGCGCTACTTCAACTGATGGTGGTGAGCTCTCTATTGCTCCGGCATTCGGCCAGGTAGCTTCGGATAGTGAAAGCATTCCCGAGGAAGTACCAGACCCAGATGCGCTACCGCGCAAGAAAAGGAAGCGTGGGCCTAAATATACCGTGGTTACAGCGAATCCGCTGGCCACAGCCGAGCCTATGCAGGGGGACACGAACGCTGGTCTGTTCGCGCATCCCGAGACTTCTATGGTAGAAGTCGCACCACGAAGCCGTGACCTGCTAGGATTCACTGAGGCATGTCGCTATATCCGAAAGAAAGGTGAGAAATGGCTTGTGTTCTCAGAGTCTGGCAAGGTTCTTGGTGAACATGGGTCAAGAGAGGATGCGCAGAAGCAGTTAGCTGCGATCGAGGCAAACAAGGATAGGACTATTGCGCCATGGGAGACCAAAGAGGTCCCTGCTGGCACCAAGAGTTTTGAGCAGATTCACAGTGAATTACTGCTTCAAATTAGGGTTGAACAGGAACAAATTCGTGATATGATAAAAGCGACATTTGACTTGTTGCTAAGAGGACAGGTTTAGATAGGACATTCCAATGGCTGTTAAAGCCGACGAGTTGCGTCTCTGGCAATTAGTCTGCTGTGCCGGCCCAGATGAAGACAACTTAAGAAGGCTGTGGCCACTAGCGAGCAGCATTGGAATGTGCCTCAAGCGATGCGAGTATCTTTGTCATAAATGGTATCGCCAAGGGAAATGCATGCAATACGGAACATACACAATACAGCTTCCTGAATGGAAGTAAAACGAATCACCGCTTGTGAATGTGGTGTAGAGAGTGAGTAATCAGGCCCGAGTCTCATAAGCTGCTTTCGAAGTAGATAGAAGCTCTCGGGCTGGAGATTCGCCGCGCTCCTGGACTGTCGAAGTCTGACAGGAACCGGGGTGCAGAGATGCAATTCGTTTCTTTCTCCCAGGACATCGGGTCCTGGAAAAAGGGCGACATTGTCGAGCTAGAAGACAAGGTTGCCCGTTCATTCGTGGACAATGAGCTTGCCACGAATTCTAGTGCTGGCGATGCGCTTAAGGCCAGCCTTCGCGCTGAGAACGATAGGTTCCAGCGCACCCTGATTGACGAACTTAAGACGGCCATTAGTGGACGCACCACTGCCACGCAGGGTCCGCCTACTGGTGGTGGGCTCGTGCAGTTCGACAAGATCTCTGCCGGAGAATCTTCCGTCGAACGTGATGTTACCGGGCGGCCACATAAGGGCAGCTTTGGTGACCTCTGTAAGTGTATTTTCCACGCCCAAGCTGTGGGAGTGCCAGACCAAGTGCGCTCGCACGCAGTTCGGCGTCTCGCTGGAATCTATTGCGACGGGTTCGCTGATTACTCGATTGACGAAGCAACCGGGAACATCGTCGAGACACGCACTAGGTCACTTGATGGTGGTGGGATCGAGAAGGTTATCCGAACCGGTACTGAATCCGTCAGTGGTGGAGCGACCTACGGGTTCGCTGTAAAGCCCGAGTGGTACGGTAGCCTGTTCGAGATTCCCATCGAGCAGCAGGCTTTCATCAACGGCGCATTCCAGGTTCCGGTTGGGAACGCGCTTGAGTTCAAATGGCCGGCCCTTGATCAGTATAAGGCACCGACTAGTGCCGGCGGGATCACGCAATCCGCTATCTACGCTGGATTCCAGCTCTATTACAAGGGTGAAATCACGCAGCGTACTTATAGCGATGGCGCGTTGGATATGATCGGTTTCAAGATCGTGGACCTCACCGGATTCACGACCCTGTCGCGAGACCTGATCGCCGACAACTATATCGCCATGGATGCCATGGCGCAGCGTGTGTTCGCTAGAGCTTTCCAGTGGATGGAAGACTACATGTCCATCCAAGGGCCTGGTGGTGGCAAGCCGGAAGGTTACTTCAACGCTAACGCCGCACTGACCCAGACCAGAGGCACCGCATCCCATATCTATTATGCGGACCTCGTGGGGATGCTCAAGCAGCTTCACCCGAGTTGCTGGACCAATGCCCGTTGGATTACCAACGTCACGACGGTTACCGAGCTCACGGCGATTCAGGCTAGTGCTGGTGTGTACGTCTATCAGCCTAACGCCTTGATCTCGCAAGCGATGGCTCCCGCTGTCATTGACAAGACGACCGTCGATAAGGCGGGTCTTGTGCACCGTCCTCAGGGTACCCTTCTTGGGTTTCCCCTGTACTTCACTGAAAAAGTCCCGACGCTTGGGACACAGGGTGATCTATCCCTTGTCGACCCATCTCAGTACGGCTACGCCAAGCGGCAAGGCTTGGAAATCGGCTTAAGCGAACACTTCCTGTTCGACACCGATCAGATCGCCTACAGGTTCAAGCTGCGTCACGATGGCAAGTCACTCTGGCGCGCTCCCTACCAGCAAGCCGATGGTTCCAGTACGAAGGTTAGCCCCTTCGTTATTCTTAAGTAAAGGAGTGTGCAGTCGTGTTTGCTGCTTGGAAATATCGCGATGCTGTTGCACAGCTTGACACCGGCTTGTTTAACCAGACCGCTGCGTCGGCCGCTAGCACCAGCGTGTCAGTCAAGACGAGTGGCTCCCCGCTACTCATGTTTGGCTCGAACAACTTTCACAAGGTTACCTATCGCTGTTATGTGGCTAGTGGTGCTTCCCAGAATGTGATACTCAATGTGTATTACTGGGCGGCCAGTAGCATCAGTACTAGCAGTGGTAGTGGTGCCATGAGCAAGACGCCGATCAGTAGCCTGTGGTCTACCAGCGCTTACAGTTCGGTCACATCTTACTGGTCTGTTGCCGACTCTGCCAATTTCACGGCTTCTGCAGGCAGTGCGGGAACCAACAGCGTGAGTAACACGGTCATTCAGGTTGACTTCCGCCCGGAGAAGTTCTCGACTGGCTGGAACGTGCTTCTTCCTGTGGTGACTTGTACTGGCGCCGCCTCGCAGACTCAGGCGTTTACCGTGACCGGTGACGCTTACTTCACTGACTACAATCCGGCCAACAACTTCGACGATGCGACCCTGTATGTCGTTGAGACGGATTATTTTTGACGCCTAGATAAACGGTAATAAACGGTACTTAACCTGCACCGTTTATTACCGTGATTCCACGTTAAGAAAGGTTATGGATGTATTACAAGCCAAGGCTAACTATTGGTATCCCTAGCTTTAATCGCCCCGAGCGCTGTGCAAGGGCGATCCAATCTGCGCTTGGTCAATCTCTGCCTTGCAATGTAATTGTGGCTGATGACGGGGATACTGACGAGTGTGAACGGACTTGCAAACAATGGGCGGATCACCCAAATTTCTCCTACCGACGGAGTCCAGCCAAGAAACTATGGCATAACTGGCAATGGGTTGCACAGCAAGCGGTACAGGATGGTGCGGAGTTTTTTACTTGGCTCCAAGATGATGATTTGATCGCCGATCACTTGGCTCGACGGATTTGTAGGGCCTTTGACTATTATCCGACCGCCATTGTCTATTGCGCTCGGCTGGCTATGAGCTACGACAATATGCTCGGGTGCCATTGGACCGGCAACTTTGGGCCAAAGATTCCCATGGATCTTTTGCGTGGGCAACCTACCGATTATCCAGGCTTGATCCTTCTCCCACTCGCCTATTTTGAGGGTTGGGGGATGTCTCCAGCCAAGTCTTTCCGGGTTGGCCCAGTGTTCAGCAAGATGGTTGAATCACTTCCCGATGACTGTGACATGCTCACGGAACGCCTTGATCTTGCCTACATGGGTATGCACGGAGGAGCAATTGCAGACCCGGCAATTGCTGGTTACTGGGTTATCCACGGACGGGGCGGGAAGATCGACAACGAGAGCCAGAAGACACAGCACACGCTTGAGGATCAAATCAAATCAGCCTTTGGTTTCCTCGACACTCTGATGGATCAGCGACCCGACTGGCGGAGCTGTCTAACTGAGTGGCTTAGCTACATGGGCAACCCGGAAAGCTACAAGGCGTTTCACTCGAATATTTATCCATGGCGAGAGGTATCCCCCTACGCGGCACAGATCTGTGAAATCTTCGAGGATGCCATGGAAGCCTACGGTATCAAGTGGGAGGCCAAGCTGGAACAAGAGGAGACACCGACCTTGAAGATTACCGAGGAGGTTGCATGAGGAATGACATTGCGGTCACTTTGCCAGTACTAGCGAACAGGCATGGCACAGATAAGGCATGGTCACACCACTACATTCCTATGTACGCGCTTCATTTTGAGCGCTATCAATCACTGCCAATAAGGCTTCTTGAGATCGGCATAGGTGGTTACAACAAGCCGAAGCGTGGTGGTGCCTCATTGAAGATGTGGGCAGACTACTTCTGGGATGGAGAGGTGATCGGCATCGATATCGAGGATAAGTCGTTCCTGGATTCAGGATCGATACGAACCTACATTGTCGATCAGACGGACGAGGATGCGCTTAATTCCCTGAATTGGAATAGGGGACCCTTCGACATAGTGATTGACGACGGCTCTCATCGGCAAGATCACGTACTCAAGTCTTTCCAGATTCTATTCCCGCTGCTCAACCATGACGGGCTCTATGTAATCGAAGATTTGGAGTGCTGTTACAAGCCATGTTATGGTGGCTCACCCGATCTCTCTGCGCCTAATGCAATCAGCCTGATACAGAGATTTGTCGATTCAATTCAGTGGAAGAACTGGGGACCTCGCGAACGTGGCCCCACAGATCTCGATCGTATGGTTCGGGCCGTGCATGTGTACAAAGAAATTTGCTTTATAGAAAAGAGGTAACCAGATGCCTGCGAAGCGCGCCGCATTTATCAGAAGAGAACTCAATAGGGAGGAGATCGTCTGGGCCGAGGAGGGCAATGAAATGCATCTTTACTTGCATAACCAATACAACCAAGTTGGGTTAGCACCCGGGCTTGTGGATTATGTTAAGGCGCAATGCGAGAAAGACTGACCAACAATGGCGACGCTGCCATTCACTCATAAAGCAATTGCAGGCTTCCAGATCGTCTACACCGTGACAGTCGTGGATGCCAATGGCAACCCAATAGCGTTCACTGGAACCGAGCCACTAGCTGCAACCGTGTGGTCTGGTGGCCAACAGGTATCGCTGTTCGCTCCGCTGGTTCAATGGAATCAAGCACCAAGCGGTACCATCGACATCACCTATTCGGCGGCGAACACCCAAGGTCTTGCTATTGGATTCTATGAGGTGTTGATAAGCCGCACGGACGTCACGATAGCCCTATCAGAGGGTTACCTTGAGATTGTCCCAGCACCAGGCACCGCGACTACTGACCTATGCACTATCCCCTTTGCAAGGATGTCCCTAGCCGCGTACACGTTCACGCTTGCTCAGCTTGATTTCCTGCCTTACGCCATCTCGGTTGTTAGCCAAGCAGTCAAGCGGTACTGCGGGGACAACCAGTTTTTCCAGCAAACCTATACAGAGGAGTACGACATATTCCTTGATGGAACAATCACACTGCGGCAACTACCGGTCAACTGGATTCAGCGGATTCAGGCAACTCCTACGACTGCCTTGACAATCCAGAACACACTTAGCGGGGCGACGGACGCATGGGTCTACTTCACGCAGACTGGGGACGATGTGAATGGTCTTGTGGTCACTGGGATGACCCTCAATGTGATTGTAGGCGGGGTTCAGACTACGACTGCTGTGGTCTTCACGGCGAACGAGACCATCGCTTCATTTGCTGCAGCGATCAACGCGACTGGGAATGGGTGGAACGCGATACCAGACGCAACTTACGGTGCGTGGCCAGTCACGGAGTTGATCAACACGAACCTGCCAGGTGGGCCGATCACTGGATCTGGCGCCACGTTCGATGTGTACAGCGATGACTTAGGTTCTGATGCGCGGCTTGACACCCTAGGAGCCGGCGTTGTTCTTGTTGGGCGCCAGTATAGGGCGAGCGGTCCCAAGTGGGGGCCAGACTGGATGGAATTTGACAGCCCCGAGATGCGGGCTGGCCGTGTCAAGGTGACCTATAACGCGGGTTGGTCAGCGCTGCCCAAAGACTTGCAATGGGCGGTTGCGGATCTAGCCAAGCGTCTTTCCGTGATTGCTGCGCTCGATCCCACGGTTGCTGCGGAATCGATTGAGCAGTTCGCAAAAAGCTATCGCCAGATTATCGATCTAATGACCCCGGCACATCGCCAAGTTCTAGCACAGTATAGGATTCATCATGCATAAGTTTAATCCAGAATTCAGTCGTCTTGAAGATCGTGTGTCACTCGCTGGCATGGGCTCCTCATTCTTGGTGCCTCCTACATTGGTTAATCCTCCACCCCCAATAAGCCCGGTGTCATCACCAACGACGCCCTCCCCAAAGCTTGGAAACCCACTGAATCCAGTGAATCCCACCAATCCAGGGGCCAATACACCCTTCGCGCCGGTTCAGTCCTATCCAATCAAGGGCATCGATCTACCGAACGCGAACCCATTAACCACAGGGACCATACTGATTGCATGAGTTGAACCTTCATGATTATGCCAAGCGCAAGACATTAGCTAAACATCTTAGGATGCTCGCTGATGCGCTTGACATATTTGACAATTTATGCGTTTCAGTCGACTGGGAATCAATCAGGAAGCGAGCCCTTGAGATTGCTGAGCTAACAATGAGTCCTCCCTCACCCAGTATGTTTCCGTGCATATGCAATATTTATGCATTACCAGCATGGACTGCCAATACATCGCAGCCACAGCAGAACACGGACGCAGAGGGAGGCTTCGTTCCATCTTATCCGACCGCTCCAACTCAAGCGAACGTACCCTGTTCCATCCAATATCAGGATGCCACGGAGGAAACTAACCGACTTGGCCGTGTAACACAGGCTCGCCTCTACCACTTTTTCTTCGCCAACGATCCCACTGTAAATCCTAGAGATATGATACAATGGTCCGACAGTTCGGGCGTTCTGCGCATAGCATATGTCCGAGCTAGCAAGGATATGGGATTCTTTGGAGTGGTATTCAGGGTTGAGGCGATCGAGAGAACATGACACCAGAACAATTCCGCGAAGCAGACAACGCAATCCGCGGGGCACTCAGGAATGCAAAAAAGTATCAGGACTTTGAGGACATCTACCAGGACTCTTGGGTTTATCTTCTGAGACGCCTGGATAAATTCGATGACTCGCAGGGCAGACTTGGGACATGGGCCTACACAACGGCAAAGTGGATTTATTCTACTCGTTACAAGTATATGGCACGGCGACGTAAGATGCATGTGCCATTAGACTACGGCTTAAGCTATACAGCTCAGGACGAAACCGTCGAAAACCAGCAAGTGTGGGCGGCCCTAGGGCTAATGCAACAGCGATACCAAACAATGTTGATTCACGCTCATGTGTACGATTACCCGCGGCGAACAATCGCTGAGAACCTTGGCGTATCACTGCGGACGGTCGAGAAGTACATGCAAGTTGCCAAGAAGCAGTTCAGAGAGAACATGTCGGCCTGAGGTGCACGATGAGCGCATTTACCAATTATGACCTATGGAATGCAATCCTCGCGACGCTCACGCCCATTGTGCCAACTTATAAGGAGTATGTGGCGCAGGCTCCACTGCCGTTTGCAAGGATCATGGAGACTGATGCAGTCACCACTCACTTCACAAGATCAAGCGGTGCAGGACTGACCTATGTCATGGTCGAGGGGCACTTCCATGTTTACATTCAGTCGTCCGGGTTGGACATCACCCGTAAACTAGCGGATCGAGTGAGTCACGTTCTAGATAGCTTCAATACGACCTTCGAGTATTCAAACGGTTCCCTCATGATGCTGGAACCATCGAGTCCGCCTGTCTTCCATCCGGAGATTCAGACTGGGATTCAAGGCACACCTTCCGTGTTCCCTGCCACAGTCGTAATCCACTATTGCGAGCAACGCACGCTCTAACGAGGTAAAGCAATGGCTGCAGCCACGACCGTATCTGGTCAACTCCAAACTAACTTCACGTTTACCGAGACGCTCTCAAGTGGGTATATCAACCCCTTGAGTCTACCTGCTTCAATCAGCGGGGCCTTAACCTACCAGAATGCTAGCTCAGGATCAAACGCGATTGATCTTCTGGTAGCCACTCAGCTTACCCTGAGTGCATCCGCAACCACGTTAGATCTCACATCGGTCTCTGACCTTGGTGGGACCGCTAGAACCTTCGCCAGAGTGCGAGAGTTTGTGGTGCAAAACATTGGCTCGGCGTCCGTCAAGGTGTACGCGAACAGTACTAGCGGGGTGCCTTGGCTACCCTCTGGATCAACGTCCGCTCTCGTCGCCTATGCAGCGACTTCCACAAGCGGTAGCACTGCTGGTGGCAAGGTCTACTTGTCAGATCCATGGACAACCGGGGGAAGCACTGGCCAGTATATCCTGACAGGCTCATCCAAGGTTGTGTTTGATCCCGGCACTGGTAGCACCAGCGTCAACGTGATCATTGCAGGAACAAGCACTGCTAGCTGACGACGATAATAAGGTGAGACAACGGCGTTTCACCATGGTTCCATAATCACAAGTGACAATGGTGTCACTAATACGAAAGGGGTGTGACGATGTCGTCACCCAACTTTATTCATGGTAAGCTTGGCACCGTCAGTGTTGGCGGGTCACTATTCAATGCAGAATCCTTCGAGTTCAATGAGTCAGCTCCTCTTGAGGATATCACCTATAGCCAGTCAGGCGGGGCAACTTATGCTGTCAAGATCCCTGGTTACAACTCAGTGTCAGGGACAGTCACATTTATCTATGACACTAACAATCAGCCAGTGCTGTCGCCTTACAACTTTATTCCTGGCCAGACTCTTGCGAGTCTAG
>Ga0187780_10003730_pt1 | contig 11468 bp, 9 predicted proteins | sample 1015_Q2_SP10_20__FD_132429 | JGI IMG/M metagenome (GOLD analysis project Ga0187780, IMG submission 132429) | Tropical peat soil microbial communities from peatlands in Department of Meta, Colombia - 1015_Q2_SP10_20_MG | ecosystem: Environmental > Terrestrial > Soil > Wetlands > Peat | place...
AAGGCGGATTATATTCACGCCAGGCTTGGCTGGCAATGATCGCCGCCACCCCATTCGGTGGCAGGGTGGGACACGAGTACAAGACAGAAGAACGAATTCCGGGTACAATGAGCCGTTAGTTTCCTACGTTATGCTATCGCCTTGGAGCACGATTCGCAGTTGGACCGCCCTTCTTAGCGGACTCTGATCCCATCGCACCTAGCTTTTTTTCCCAGCGAGGATTACCCTTGGCGGCAGTCTTTCGTCGATTGGAGTCCTGCTTAGAATTCATCCGGCTGGCCATGAGCAACCTCTCAGTCCGAGCTCAGGGCCGATAGGGAAGGCGAACCGCAATGGCGGCTTCAAAACAAACCTATGACGTCATCGTGATCGGCGGCGGTCACAATGGGCTGGTCAACGCAGCCTACCTGGCGCGCGCCGGCAAAAAGGTTCTGGTGCTCGAGCGCCGCCATGTCCTCGGGGGTGCGGCTTGTACGGAGGAGGTCTTCCCGGGCTTTCACTTCTCGGTGTGCTCCTACGTCGTCTCGCTGTTGCGCCCCGAGATCATTCGCGACCTCGATCTTCCCCGCCATGGTTTGGAGATTCTCCCTCTGGACGGAACCTTCACTCCCATGCCCAACGGGGATTATCTCTGGCGGGTGAACGACCACGGTAAGACCCATCGCGAGATCGCGCGGCATTCCAAGATCGACGCGGAAGCCTACGACGAATTTGGCAAGGCGATGCAAGCCATGTGTCGCTTCGTGAAGCCGATTCTGGGCATGGTGCCTCCCGATCCCACCACGCTCAGCCCCAGAGAGCTGATGAAGTTGCTGTTCATCGGTCGGCGTTTCCAAGGTCTTTCGAGCGAGGATAAGTACAACCAGGTGCAGTTGATGACCATGAGCGCCATCGACTTTCTGGATCAGTGGTTCGAGACCGATGTGCTCAAAGCCACGATGTCGGCCTCGGGAATTATCGGGACTTTTCTCGGCGTGCGCTCCCCCGGAAGCGCCTATGTCCTGTTGCACCACTACATGGGGGAGATCGATGGCGCCTTCCGCTCCTGGGGTTTTGCGCGCGGGGGCACCGGCGCCATCTCCAATTCGATTGCCGCGGCGGCCAGGGAGGCAGGCGCGGAAATCCGTACCCAGGCTCCCATCGCGAAAATTCTGGTGAAGAACGGCAAGGCGCGGGGCGTCGTGCTGGCTGACGGCGACGAGATCCAAGCCCCGGTCATCTCCTCTAGCGTCGATCCGCGCCAGACCTTTGTCAAACTGATGGAGCCCGACCAATTGCCCAGCGAATTTCTTGAGGAAGTCCGGCGTTACAAGTTTCGCGGCTCCTCCGGCAAGGTCAATCTGGCTCTCGACGCGCTACCGAATTTCAAATGCCTGAGCGGGCCTGGCCCTCATCTTCGCGGTGCCATGTCCATCTCGCCCAGTGTGGAGTATATGGAGCGAGCCTACGACGATGCCAAGTATGGCAATTTCTCCCGCCGTCCATATGTCGACATGGTGATTCCTACGCTGACCGATCCTTCCGTCGCGCCGCCGGGGAAGCATATCCTGTCCTGTTTCGTGCAGTACGCGCCGTACAAGCTGCGCCCGGGACTGAACTGGGATGAGCAGAGAGAAGCCTTCGGCAACAATGTGATCAACACCATTGCGGAATATGTACCCAATATCAAGGACATCATCCTGCATAAGCAGGTTCTTACGCCCCTCGATCTCGAACGCGAATGGGGCTTGAGCGAGGGAAACATCTTTCAGGGTGAGCTTTCTTTGGAACAGCTTTTCTTCTTGCGGCCGGTTCCCGGCTATGCGCAGTTCCGCACTCCCATTCGGAATCTCTACTTGTGCGGATCGGCCACCCACCCGGGCGGCGGGATCATGGGAGCGCCCGGTCGCCTGGCCGCGCTCGAGATTCTGAAAGACATCAAAGGAGCGGCCTGACTATGCCCGCCGCTCGCGACGTGGTCATCATTGGTGGGGGTCACAACGGTCTGGTCACTGCCTTCTATCTGGCCAAAGCCGGCTATAAGCCTCTGGTCCTTGAACGCCGGCCGCAACCCGGCGGCGCAGCCATCACCGAGGAATTTCATCCCGGGTTTCGCTCCTCCATTCTCGCGCACACCGCCGGGCCGCTTCGCCCGGACGTAGTCCGCGATATGGGGCTCGAGACGCATGGCCTGAAGCTGGTTACCCCGGATGTGGCCGTTACCTCCTTTTCGCCGGACGGACGCGTTCTCATCCTTTACCGCGACCTCAAGAAATCCACCGAAGAGATCGCGCGATTCTCGCAGAAGGACGCAGCCCGCTATCCAGAGTTCCGGCAATCGCTGGCTAAAATAGGCGAGGTCATAGGCAGCGCCCTCGCGCTCACGCCGCCCAACATCGACGACCCCAGCAAACACGATCTGTGGGGCATGCTCCAGACCGGACGCTCGATTCGCCGCCTGGGCAAGAAGGACATGTATCGCCTGTTGCGCTGGGGACCCATGGCCGTGGCCGATATGGTGTCGGAGTACTTCGATACCGAGCTGCTCCGGGCCACCCTGGCCGCTCGCGGCATTTTTGGCACGTTTCTCGGCCCCTGGTCGGCGGGGAGCAGCTTGGTGCTTTTGATCCGTGCGGCAGCCGATCGACATCCCGCAGGCATGGCTTCGTTCGCCGAAGGCGGAATGGGAGCCATTACGCGGGCCATGGCAGCCGCCGCTGCGCAAGCGGGAGCCGAAATCCGCACGGGGGCAGACGTGATTGAGATTAGTGTGGGAAACGGGGTGGCCAATGGAGTTGTCCTCTCCAATGGAGAAGAGATCCAAGCCAAGGCCATCGTCTCCAATGCCGATCCCCGGCGCACCTTGTTGAAACTGGTGGACCCGGTTCATCTCACGCCCACTTTCGTGGCCAAGCTCGAGCACTATCGCATGCCGGGAACGGTCGCGAAGGTAAACCTCGCGCTTTCCGGCCTGCCCAATTTTCCCGGCATCAATGGCAATACCGAAGCTTTGCAAGGACGCATTCACATCGGTCCGGAGATTGACTATTTAGAGCGCGCATTCGACGAATCCAAGTACGGTAACTTTTCCCGCGAACCGTACCTCGAGATCGCAATCCCTTCCTTGACCGATCCATCGCTCGCTCCCCCCGACAAGCACGTAATGTCGATTTGCATGCAGTATGCTCCCTTCCAGTTGAGAGACAGCGACTGGGAAAGCCAACGTGTCGCCCTGGGAGACACAGTTGTCCGGATCCTGTCGCAATATGCGCCGAATCTGCCGCAGTTAATATTGCATCACCAGATCATTACTCCGCAGGACCTCGAAGACGTTTACGGATTGACCGGGGGACATATCTTCCACGGCGAGCTGTCGCTCGATCAGTTTTTCACCATGCGGCCGTTGCTCGATTGGGCCCGGTATACGACTCCGATCGCGAATCTGTATCTGTGCGGCTCGGGCACCCATCCGGGAGCGGGACTGACGGGCGGCTCAGGGGCCAATGCCGCCAGGGAAATCTTGAAACAATTGAAGAAGAAATAATCTGAGAAATCGCGAGCTGCCCCGCCATCTTTGCCAGATATTCCTGTCAAATTATTGAAAACAAACAGCCTAGCACCGTTTTAGCCAACAGTAGAGTCGGCGACGGTCGACCCTATCCGACTTCGCCCAAGGTATCGTCTGCGTCTAGAGCCATCTCTACCGTACACTTCTTGATTCCTTGAGGAAGCATTTTGCACACATTGTTGTGATATAAAGAGCCCTTCACTCCACCAGCAAACGCACGAAACCCATCGGTCCGAGGACTATTCGTCATGGATCTCTATCACCGCAGCTTGAAAGGGCGAGATACGCGCCATGGGAAGGAATGCCAGTTCTGCCGACTTGCAGACCCGGATTTCGAGAAACGCAGGCCGGTGGACCGATTAGTTCAATCGGAGCGAAGCGATGGTGCATCGGCACATCTCACCGAGGACGGCTATGTGAAGCATCGCATCGCCGAACTCATCAAGAAGCTGGGAGCCGTTTCTGTCTGGCTGCCCGAATCGGCCTAGATGAGTATGACAGCGACCCATCGCTTCCCTGCTTTTCCAATCACTTAGACCTGTCACAACCGTGCATGATCGGAGTCACAAGCTTTTACTTCGCTCGTGAGATAAAATGACCGTCATTATGGATACCCCGAGGAAGACCAGCCTATCTTCAGCGGAAGTTCAAGAAATTTGCGATCGACTCAAGAACATTGGATACGCAATCTCCAGCCGAATCCGGATGTACGGCGAGGAATTCGAAGTAATTTCCAATCCCTACCCTGACGGCGAAGGGATTTCGGTGGAGGCGGTGTCAAAAAGGGAGAATCGCCCCCGAGTTCTGCGGTTACCCCTACCAATTCTGCAAACTGTGGCCAGAGGAAAAGTGGCGGCCTAGACTAGACTGGGTTGCGCCCGGTTGTTAACCGAGTTCGGTTTCGGTCAGCGCACCGTTAGCGGGCCTCAGCAGCAAGCGTCTTCATGCCCTCTGCGCCCTCGTTTTCCATCAGGATGAACGGCGTCAACGAGTTGCTTCGAACGCCTACAAAATCACTCACCAGGTCCGAAAAGCGATTAGTTTTGTGCGAGGCCGAATTTACCAGGAAGCATGGTTGTTTAAAGCAGATTGGATCCGAGGATTCAATTTGGTGCGAACTCGTCGTCCTCCCCACGGCGGGAGGACCGAATCGTGGCACACCTTTCCCTTTCTGGCCCCTGGGAAAGTAATAAACGGGAACAGAGGATTTGCACCTTTCCCACAAACTTATGCACAACGGGGCACCCATTCAATACAGTTCTCCATGTAGGCTCGATACGGTTTTTTCTGTAGAGACCTTAGACGGAGTGCCGCCCTACAACCCTTCTGCGGCGTATCGGGTGATCGCCATTTCGACAATTTCCCCGATCAGATCCGTATAGGACTTCCCGGAAGCTTTGGCAGCCATGGCGAATTCCTGCTTGCTCGACAGCCAAGGGTTCGGATTGGCTTCGATTACGTAGACCTCCCCCTTGGGCGTGAGGCGCATATCGACACGCCCGTAGTCGCGCAACTTAACTGCTTGATAGGCAGCCAGCCCGGTCTCCTGCAGTTTGCCAACCATCTCCTCGTCGAGGTCACTAACCAAGTGAGATTTGGTCAGCTTATGCGCTTGTGTGTCCTTCTCAAACTTCACGTCGTAACTGGCGATCTTGGGGGTGCCTTCTGGCAGCTTTGACAGGTCGAGTTCTACCAGAGGAAGCGCCTGGGCATGCTCGTAACTTCCAAGGATGGCGGCGTAGATCTCGCGCCCGTCGATGTACTCTTCGATCAATGCCGGGGAGTCAAATTCATTTTGGATGTATTCCACCCGCTCCATCAGTTCCTTCACGCTGTTTACAACCGAGGCGGCGTCGATCCCGATGGAACCGTCTTCCCACACCGGCTTCACGATCAGCGGAAACGACACATCGTGGGCGTGCTCGATGCGGCCGCGATACGCGGTGGCAAAGAACGGGGTCTTGATTCCGTGGAAGGCAAACATCTTCTTCGCCGTAGCCTTGTCCTGGGCCAGAAAATGAGCGTGGGGGCCGCCGCCGGTATAACGAATGCCCAGCAGATCCATGTAGGCGGCCACGTTCATCTCCTTGGTGTCATCGCCGGCAAACGCTTCGGTGAGATTAAACACCAGATCGGCTCCGCATTTTGCCAGGGAGGTAAGGCATTGCAGATTGCCATCGAGCACTTGATAGAAAGGTTCATGACCCAGTTTTTCGAGAGCTTCGAAGATCTCCTCCCGATCTTCCTTCTCTCTTCTGGTTTTACGGCGTCCTTTCTTTTTCTTCCTCGCGGTTTTTGGCTCCTCCGCCTCAGGGCTTGGTGTTTCCTCACCCCAAACGTCATAGAGCACCGCGATTTTCAGCTTCGCGCTGACCATTTCAGCCTCCAGCCTTTCGTTCTCTTGATCACGGTTGCACGAACTTTCCTCTGGCCACATAATTCATCGCCAATGCCGTGGCATAAACGGTGATGTGCACCAGATGTTCCGATTCGCGATCCACATCTACCAATAAATTCAGGTCCCCCAGCCTGCGCTCGATCGATTCGACCAGTTCCTTGATGAGCGGACGCGGAGCGCCGCTCCAATAGGTGACCTTGTCGATTACGGCCTTGCGGTGAGAATGCAAGAAGCCTTGCGCAGGTTTCGCCGTCTTGCGCCTTCGAGAGGTATTAAAAATGTCCTGGAGATCCGTATCCAGCAACAGGTCGCGACTCGCGATTCCCTCCCCGTCGCGATGGTAGAACTCGGCGACGGTCATTTCCATTTCGTCGACCGTAACGTCCGGCTGCCCTCTTCGGCGGATGGGATCGGCATTGGCCAGCTCACGGGCCATGCGATTGATGTAGCGCAACTTCGCCAGGGCTCCCCAGCCTCGGTAGCGCCTGCGCCAGGCCGAGCGCGGTGTCAGCCAGACGGCAAAGGTTTCGGCAAAATCTTCATCGGGATGCTTCTGCGCATACCATCCGGCTAGATAGCGAACGTGATTGCGGGAGAACGGTACCGGGCGATAGTGATCACGATACGGACGGCGAAACGAACCGAAAAGCTGTTTCCACTCCCGCGTGCGGTGCAGCTTGTAAGCGTAGTTGAATGCGTGTCCGGCCTCGTGCCGCAGGTACATCATGATCTCACGGGCATCCTCGAGATCATTGGTCTCTTTCTCCAGCTGTGCCAGCTCAGCCTGGGCCAGGTAGAAAGGAATGCCGATGATCGGCTCTCCCGAAGGACAGCCCCATTCGTCGGTAAGGTAAACTGCGGGACGAAACCGCAGCAGGTTTTTCCTTTCCAGTTCGCGATAGAGTTGCTGGACAAAAGGCTCGAGCGGCGATCCCTCAATCTTCAAGCCGAGCGTGCGAATGGGAGTGCGGAGAACCTCGTCGAGCTTCGGGCGTGATGTTTCTCGTTCCAACCTATCTGGTCAATCCTAAACCCAGGGTTGACTGCTTGAATCGAGGAGAGGTGAAAGAATTCATCCCAACCCAAACCATAGCAAATCAAGGCCGTCACTACATGTCACGGTCGAACTAGCCCGAAAGGGCCTCCGGCCGAGTCAGGACCGGTATCCTTCCGTCGCGAGCGCCTTCTTGAACTCGCGCAGCAGAAACTCAACGTTGGGCTCGGTTGCCAAGGGACCCATGATCCCTATGCGAAACACTTTGCCCGCCAACGGCCCGAATCCCCCGGAGATGTCGATGCCCGCTTGTGCCAGCAACCGCGCCCTGACTTTGGCATCATCGAGGCCGGTGGGAACCAAAACCGTGTTGAGCGTCCGTATGCGATGGCCTTCCCGCACATGCATGGTGAGACCCATGGCTTCGATGCCGCGGACGAACGCCTGATGACAGCTAAGATGCCGATTCCAGCGGCTCTCGAGCCCTTCTTCGAGGATCACTGCCGACGCCTCGTGCAAGCCATAGAACATGGAAATCGGAGCCGTATGGTGATAGCGGTGCGAGATGGTCGTGTAGTCCCGGATCAGCTTGAGATCCAAATACCAGCTTTGCGGCGGCGAGGTGCGCCGGCTGAGCCAATCGACGGCTCTGGGGGAGAGGAACATCGGCGAGAGCCCCGGGGGACAGCTCAAGCCCTTCTGGGTACAGCTATAGGCGATATCGATTCCGGTGCGGTCGGCGTTCACCGGCATCGAGCCGAGCGAGGTTACGCAATCGGCAATGACCAAAGCTCCCACTTCGTGAGCGGCAGAGCAGATTGCAACTCCGTCTTGCAGGGCTCCCGTAGATGTCTCCGCGTGAACGTACGCCACCTGACGTGGCTTCTCCCGGCGGATGAAGTCCGCAGCTTCCTGGTCTCCGAAGGTTTCTCCCCACGGCTTCTCGAAACGCACGACCTGGGCTCCCTGGCGCCTGCCCATTTCGCTGATGCGATCACAGAAATACCCGTTGGCAAATACGGCAAACTTTTCGCCCGACTCGACAAAGTTCGCCACCGCGGCTTCCATCCCTGCACTTCCCGTCCCGGAGATCACCATCGTGGTCCCCTCGACCGTACCGTAGATCCTCTTGAGGGATTGTTCGATCCCGGCCATGATTTCGAAGAAATACGGGTCGAGATGGCTAACCACCGGCTTGGAAAGAGCCTCATACACTCGAGGATCCACCATGCTCGGTCCTGGGCCATACAAATACCGCTTCGGAGGCTCAAGGGGAGAACGGGCGCTGATATATGTTTCGACTCGGGCAGTGCTCATAAGCGTCCCTCTTTTCTAGCTGGGTTCGAATCAATCCCTAGTCTCCCAGACTTTACCAGCACCCTGCAACTCGCTCGCCCATCCGGCATTCTGAGCACCCCGAGCCGCAAGCCCAATGGGATCGTTCTCCTGTCGTCAGAGGAAATTGACACGTCGTACAGCCCCTATCGTGCCTCGGAGTTAAGGCATCTCAGGGGGGGACCTTCAGGCGGACATTCGCCCAGGGACTTTAGACTGGGGAATGACGACCCTGGACGATCATCTCTTCGGCGATGCGGCGAGCCTCAGGAAGCGTAGAAGCCGCCCGCTGGTCGATCTCGGCCGGCAAATCCTTTTGAATTTTGGCCAGCTCCTCATCGAACACGCGCGTCACCAGGTCCTTGCTATGTTCCACGGTGCGTCCGTCATCGCCCCCGACCTGCGTCTTGTGCCGTACCCGCTGCGCAATCATCAGCCGGTAAATACGATCGGTTGCCAAGTCTTCCATGTACCCATCGAGCAGACTCGCACCTTTTCCGTTCAGCACTCCATTGCGGTAGCGTATGACCGTCCGCGCTGCCGCTCGCGTGCCGGCCAGGGTGGTCTTCCCCACCCCCTTGGGCACGGGACGAAGATCCACATGCGTGCTCCCCGGCTTGGGCCGTTTCGCGATCTGATTGGGAAATGGAAATTGGGCCACCGCGATCTCGTTCTGATCAGGATGCCCGGTCCAGGCGCCATCCATTAAGCAAGCCGCCTCGTTTTTCTTATCTTCTTCGAGCCCATGCAGGGCGCGCTTATTCAGTTCGGAATCGGTCCGACTAGGAAAGAGCGCGGTCATGCCCCCAATGGCATGCACCCCGTGCTTGTGGCAGATCTCGGGCATGAGCGTGCGGAAGTTTTGAAAGAAACTCACATCGTGGGGAATGGTGTTGCGGTCGGGCAAGATCCAGTGCGGATCCTCGAACATAAAGTCGATGAGCGAAGCCATATAGTCCCAACGACCGAGGTTCAATCCCAAACAATGCTCCCGTAAATGGAAGAGAAACTCTTCCATTTGGAAGGCGAGTGCATGGGATTCGACCAGAGCCATGCACTTGATGTAATCCTTCGGCAAACCCTTGGATTTGGCTAAGACCTGAAACAGGTCGCGCCACCAGGAGGCTTCTTCTGCGGATTCGCTCTTCGGAATGTAGACCGAAAAATTGTGCGGCAGCCAGGCAGGGTCGATTTGACACCAGATTAAGGCGAGGTCAAAGAGCGAAGCCGAAACAATCTCGTTCCGGATCACTCCTCCTTGCGACAGATGCAACCCCCGAGGGCGGACCCAGGTGACCGTCTTCGAGCGCTCCACTTTGACTTTCTTCTTGCGCTTCTGGTCGTCATAGCTCAGCTCATACTGATAGGCAGCGACCACGTTCTTGACTGCCAGCATGATGTTCTGCCAGGTGTTCGCCGTCGAGTCTTCGAGATCCATCATGACAGCTGGCGATCCCGAGTTCAGCAACTTTACGCTCAATTCGGCATCATCCGCCGGACCGGTCATCTGGTTGCGCTGGTCCGCGCACCAGTCCGGCATCTCGACTCGCCAAGCGGTAGTGGTCGCCGGCGATGGCGCGAGATACGTGGGAGGCTGCCCACGGCGGGAGGCCTGCAATACCTCCGCCCGCTTCGCGACCAGCTTCTGTTGCCAGGGGGTGAATTGCTGGTGCAAAGGCAGCAAGAGCTCCAAGAACCCCTTCGGAAGGTCCCGTTCGGGGTTCAAATCGGGCGGTGCATAGTTCATGAATTGCGACCCAACTTGTGCAGCTGGCAAGACCATGCGTAAACTCCTGATTCAGTGTGTCTCGATTTGGGTCAGATTTCAAGTCGGGATGGATCGAGTCGGTCAAAACCGGTTTCCAATGTCCCCACCGCGAACCCATTGGCCAGGCCGTCTTCGTTTCGTGGACATGTCCACTGAAACCGTTGGCAGAGACCGAGATGGAGCCGCCCCATGACGGGGATTTGTGATAATGTCGGCTCGCGTTACGCGCTCTGCCGATCGGCGTAACCATCGTAACCAACACTCATGGTCACCACCACCCACGCTGCCGCCGGCAAGCCCGCCACTCGCGCCCGCAAAGCCGGACTGTTCGCCTTCGTGTTTGTTATGTACTCGTACACCACGGCAGGTCCATTTGGCCTGGAGGACCAGGTCACGACCAGCGGTCCCGGTCTGACCCTCCTTTACCATTTGATACTGCCGTTTTTCTGGTGTATCCCCATCTCCCTGGTGGCCGCCGAACTGACGACCGCCATCCCGGTCGAGGGAGGTTTCTATCGCTGGGTGCGCAGCGGCTATGGAGACTTTTGGGGATTCCTCGCCGGCTGGTGGAACTGGAGTGCGTCCTCCGTGCTGGGGGGAGTCTATGCCGTGCTTTTCAGCGACTATCTCAGTTTCTACTTTCCGCAAATCACCGGCTGGAAGCACTACGTGGCTTCCCTTGGATTGATCGCGCTGATTGCCTACATTAATGTGCTCGGCATCCAGATGGTCGGAGTGGTTGCCATCGTGCTCGAGGTGTTGATTCTGCTGCCCGTCGTGGTGCTGTGCGGAATCGCCGCGCCCAAATGGCAGCACAATCCCTTCTCTCCGTTCATCCCTCCCCATGTCCCGATGTTTCAAGTCTTCGGGGTCGGGCTGGCTCTCGGCTTATGGCTTTACTCCGGATATGAACAACTCTCGACGGTTGCCGAAGAAGTGGAGAACCCGCAGCGAAACTATCCGATCACCTTAGCCCTGGTGATACCGCTCTCCATGGCCACATATTTTCTCCCTACTCTGTTTTCGCTTGCTGCTCTCGGAAATTGGCAGCAATGGCATACTCGCTATTTCTCCGATGCCGCGCAATTGATCGGGGGGAGATGGCTCGGCTTCGCGATGACACTGGCCGCAACCTTCACCAATGTTACCGTTCTGAATGCCACCGTACTGACCAGCACCCGCATGCCCTTCGTCATGGCCGAAGACGGCTACCTTCCACCCCTGCTCACGGCCAGGCATCCTCGCTACGGGACACCTTGGGTGGCGATTGTTGCCTCGTCAGCCGTCTACGCAGTGTTGGCATTCCACACTCTGGCTGAGCTCATCACGGTCTACATGTGGCTGCGCATCGCCACTACCGTCCTTACCGTTCTTTCCGCTTGGCGGCTGCGCCAGACCTCACCCGACCTCGCTCGGCCTTTTCGTA
>Ga0187780_10003731_pt1 | contig 11464 bp, 9 predicted proteins | sample 1015_Q2_SP10_20__FD_132429 | JGI IMG/M metagenome (GOLD analysis project Ga0187780, IMG submission 132429) | Tropical peat soil microbial communities from peatlands in Department of Meta, Colombia - 1015_Q2_SP10_20_MG | ecosystem: Environmental > Terrestrial > Soil > Wetlands > Peat | place...
ACTTCCTGACCTCGCGCACCAGCAAACTTTTCTCCCTTCCCCGGTCGTGCAACTCGAAACCACGGCTCATCTTCTTCCAAAGTTCGGAGCTCACGAATGCGCATCCTTGTCCTCGGCATCAATTACGCCCCAGAAAAAACTTCGGTCGCGCCGTTCACCACCGGCCTCTGCGAGCACCTCGCGTCGCTCGGCCATCGCGTTACCGTCGTCACCGCCTTCCCTTACTATCCGCAGTGGAAAGTTTGGGAAGGCTACCGGGGCTCGCTCTATCGCCGGGAAATCCTCCACGGCGTCGAAGTTCGGCGCGTTGCGCACTTCGTTCCGTTTAAGCCCAGCAACCTCCTCCAGCGCCTTGCCTACGACCTTTCCTTCACTCTTTCCGCGTTCTTCGCCGCGCTTTTCACCGGGGAGTGCGATCTCATTTTTTGTTCCTGTCCGCCGCCCCCGTTGGCCTTGGCCGCTCACGTTCTCGGCCTTCTCAAACGCGCGCCGTTCGTCATCAAGCTCACGGACCTGGCCTCCGACGCGGCTCTTTCCACCGGCATCCTGAAAAACAAAACCGCCATCCGCCTGGCGCGTGCCTTCGAAAAATACACATGCAGCAAAGCCCTTGCCATCGTATGTCTCTGCCAGGGTTTCATTGACCGCCTCCGCGAACGCGGCGTCCCGGCTGAAAAGCTTCATCTCATCCCCGACTGGGGTGACACCGACCACATCCGTCCCGGCTCACGCAACTCGCTTTTTCGCGCGATTCATCACATCCCGCCCACTGCGTTTCTCGCTCTTCACACGGGAAACATGGGTAAGAAGCAGGATCTCGGCAATCTCGTCCGCGCCGCTCATTGCTCCCGCGGCGAATCCGGCCTTCTCTGGCTTCTCGTCGGTGAAGGAGAGGACCGCGCCGCCCTCCAGTACGAAATTTCCCGTCTGCGCCTTACGAACATTCGCTTGCTTCCCCTTCAGCCTGCGGAATCTCTTCCGCAAATGTACGCCGCCGCCGACGCCCTCCTTCTCAACCAAAAGTCCGCTGTCGAAGACGCCGTCATTCCTTCCAAACTTCTCACCTACATGGCTTCCGGCCGTGCCGTCGTCGCCGCCGTCAGCACGCGCAGCGAAGCTGCCCGCCAAATACAGCGGGCCGATTGCGGCCTCCTGGTTGCCCCCGAAAATCCTGAAGCTCTCGTCTACGGCGTAAACACTCTTCGCCGCGCTCCTGCTTTCCACCAGCGCCTGGGACGCAACGGCCGCGCCTACGCGGAAGCGCATTTCACAAAAAATCGCGTTCTCCGAAGCTACGAGCGCCTGCTCGCCTCCTTCGGCTTCCCCGCAGCGGGTATCGCGCGCGCTGCCGGACACCCTGCCGACGATTAGCGACATCAGCTTTTTCCAGCCTCTCGAGAGGCCTGTTTTCAGATTTATCTGGCTTTGCCCCTTCCTCCGATTCCACCGCGCATTCTTGGAGGACTAATCTCCCATGCTTCTTCGCCTGAAGCTGTACCGGCTTTTGCTCAAGCTCGCGGTCTATCCGCTGCCTTTTGCCGCTTGCTATTTTGGCCTCGTCTCCTGGGCTTTCATTTGGCCGGCCCTCGGCCGCCACGCCGATCTTGCCCCTTACTCCCGCTTTGTCATTCCGTTCTTTGCCTGTTTCGTCTGGGCCTTTTTTGCCGAACATTACAAGGTCACCAGCGTCGACGAGCTTTTCCGCGAGCGGACTGGCGCGCGCGCCGTTCTGGCCGCCTGTACCGCCACTTCCGCCGTCGTTCTCACCGCTCTCTATTTCAGCGGCAAAGGGGAATTTTCCCGCGGCTTTTTCGTCCTGAGCCTGCTCGCGCTGTTTGTCCTTGCCATCCTTTTGCGCGCCGCCTTCCGCGCGCTTTGCCGGAATCACCTTGATTTTTACCGGCCCACACGTTTGCTCATCGTCGGTACCGACCGCTTCGCCCGCGACGCTTCCACGCGCATTCAGCGCCTCTCCTTCGCGCCCTGTCAGGTAGCCGCCTTTGTCCGTCTTCCCGGGCAGCAAATCGCGGTCAAAGACTGCCGCGTCCTCGAACTGGACGAACTCTGCGCGCTTTCCGCGATCGCGGATATCGACGAAGCCGTCATCGCCATCCCGCCCGAACAGTTCTCCCTCATCCCCGGCATTCTCCGTTGCCTCGACCACCTCTGCCTCCCCGCCCGTGCGCTGGTCGACCTTGGCGAAGGCATCGTCGTCCGCGAGCGCCTCTTCCAGCTTGGCCGTATGCAGATGGTCGATCTCACCCGTACTCCCGCTGATTTTCTCGACTACGCTCTTCTTAAGCGGGCCTTCGACATCTGCTTTTCAACCGCGGTTCTCCTCCTTCTCTCGCCGCTGCTCCTCCTCATCGCCTTGCTTATCCGCCTCACGTCTCCCGGTCCTGTCTTCTTCACTCAGGAGCGTATCGGCCTCAACGGACGTCCTTTCACCATGTACAAGTTCCGCACCATGCAGCTTGCCGCGGCCTCCGAAAGCAACACGCGCTGGACCACCGCTCACGATCCCCGCTGCACGCCCTTTGGTTCGCTCCTGCGCCGCACCAGCCTCGACGAGCTGCCGCAGTTCCTCAACGTCCTCAAGGGCGACATGAGCGTCGTCGGACCCCGACCCGAACGTTCCCACTTCGTCCACAAATTCCTTCAGCAAGTGGGCCGCTACAACAACCGCCACTGCCTCCGCGTCGGCATCACCGGCTGGGCCCAGGTCAACGGCTGGCGCGGCGACACTTCCATCGACAAGCGTATCGAGTACGACCTTTACTACCTCCAGAACTGGAGCTTTGCCTTCGACCTCCGCATCATCCTCCTCACCGTTCTCTCCGGCCTCATCAACCGCAACGCGTACTGAGCTGCCGAGCCAACGCGCCAGGTGAGTCGCGGCCAGCGCTGGCACATTTCTCTCCCTGGGGAATGGAACGATGGCGGAGCTGTCCCAAAATGGGAACAGGCGGGGTACGCCACCCGGCAGTTTTGTGTAAGAGCGGATTCTAAAGGACTTACAGGCGTCACATGCGTAAGAGCGGAATCTAAAGGACTTAGCGCGGCAAGAGGCAACGGGTAAGAAGGTAAAGAAGCTGGAGAGGAAAGAGTAAAGACGAGCTGGCGGGTCAAATCCACGTGCAATGATAGTACAGAGTCAGTTACTTGTCAAGTATTATTATTAAGTTGTTGAAGGAAAAGGGGATAAGGGCGGGTGACTGGCAACTTGGGCTGGTGAAAGGGCCTTCTTCTCCTTTCTTCGCCACTTCCTTATATCCTTACCCCGTTACTACCACGCCTGCTACACTCAGGTGAGAAAGAAGGAAACCAGATCCCTCGCCGCCGTTCGCGACAAGCTCTACGCCCGCTTACCGCGGGCAAAGTGCGCGAACGGGCTCGGGATAGCAAGCCGGAGTGAACTATGTCTGAAGCCACTGTTCCCGCAGTTGCCGTGCCTACCCGCACCGAATCTGATTCGATGGGCAAGATCGAGGTCCCCGTCGACCGCTATTACGGCGCGCAGACCGCCCGCTCGCTCATCCATTTCGCCATCGGCAAGGACACCATGCCGCCCGAGCTGATTCGCGCTTTCGGCGTTCTTAAGAAGGCTTGTGCGCTGGTGAATCAGGATCTCGGCAAGCTGTCGGCCGACAAAGCCGCGCTCATCGTGCAGGCCGCCGACGAAGTCATCGCCGGGAAGCTCAACGAGCATTTCCCGTTGCGCATCTGGCAAACCGGCAGCGGCACACAAACGAACATGAACGTCAACGAAGTGATCTCGAACCGCGCCATCGAAATCGCAGGCGGCGTCATGGGCAGCAAGAAGCCCATTCACCCGAATGACGACGTGAACATGTCGCAGTCCTCGAATGACACGTTTCCCGCGGCCATGCATATCGCCGCTGCCACGGAAACCGCCCGGCGCCTGCTGCCCGCGATCAAAAAGCTGCGCGACGTGCTCCACGCCAAGGCGACGGAATTCCGGGACATCGTCAAAATCGGTCGAACTCACTTGCAGGACGCCACGCCGCTTACGCTCGGGCAGGAATTTTCCGGCTACGTCGGCCTGCTGGACCGCGACGGCGGGCGCGTCGCTGTCGCGCTGGATGGGCTTTACGATTTGGCGATTGGCGGGACGGCAGTAGGGACGGGCCTGAACGCCCATCCGGAATTTGCCGAACGCGCCGCCCGCAAAATCAGCGAGCTGACCGGCCTGCCGTTCCGCTCGCATCCCAACAAGTTCGCCGCGCTCTCCGCGCACGACGAAATCGTTTTCGCGTCGGGCGCGCTGAAGACGCTCGCCGCTTCGCTCATGAAAATCGCCAACGACATCCGCTGGCTCGCTTCCGGCCCGCGCTGCGGCCTGGGCGAGCTGACGCTTCCCGAAAACGAACCTGGCTCGAGCATCATGCCCGGCAAAGTCAATCCCACGCAGTCGGAAGCGCTCACCATGGTCGCCGTGCAAGTGATGGGCAACGACGCCGCCATCGGCTTTGCCGGCTCGCAAGGCAATTTCGAGCTCAACGTCTTCAAGCCGGTGATGATTTTCAACTATTTGCATTCCGTCGAGCTGCTCGCCGACTCCTGCAACAGCTTTGTCGATCATTGCGTCGCGGGAATCGAAGCCAACCGCGAGCGCATCGATCACTACGTTCACAATTCATTGATGCTCGTCACCGCGCTTGCTCCCAAGATCGGCTACGACGCTGCGGCGCAAGTCGCCAAAGCCGCGCACAAGTCCGGCATCAGCCTCCGCGAAGCCGCCCTGAAACTCGGTTTCGTCACTGCCGAAGAGTTTGACGCGCTGGTGAAGCCCGAGGACATGACCCATCCGTGACGCAAGAGGTGGAGCTGGAATGCTGGGTCGAACTAGCTTGGCGATGGTTGCTTTCCTAGTGAGCAGTGCGAGTGCACTTGGATGCGTGCTGTCACCTAATGCACCCGCCCCAATCTGCCAGAGATTCTGGGAGGAGGAGGCTGTTGCACTGGTGAACGTACATAAGATTGAAAAGCGAGGTCACGACCGATTTGTTTCTCTTATCATCGTAGAAATCTATCGCGGACATCCGCCGAACGAACTCACGGTGAGGGACCCTATTACTGATTGCGGTGTTAACTTTGGACGTACCGGCCCTTACCTCGCGTGGTTCTCACAGTTAAAGAATGGAAAGTGGCATGCCTACGGAGAGCGCGTCGAAAATGCTGCCGATGACCTTCAATACGCGCAGTCGATGAGGAATCCCCCGAGCACGGGTCGCATCTACGGCACCCTAGACAAGCCAAGGCGTAGTCCGTTGGCACCAGTCCTGAAGCAAGCCGAAACTCTGCCTGATCGTCGCGGTGTTAGTGTCGTTGCCGGAAACAGCAGTAGGCGATTTGTGGCGACCGTAGGGACTGACCTAAGCTTCGATCTTCCCGCTTTGCCTCCGGGGAAATACGCCACAAGCGTAGAAGGCTTGCCTCCTGATCTTGCCGTCGATACTCAAGAAATTGAGGTCCACGGCGGTAGCTGCAATGAATTGGCTTTGTTCTCTGCCAGTAGCGCTCGCATTACCGGGTTGCTTGTGACAAACGGCCAAGCACCCCGGTTTGCCCAGGTCTTTCTGATACCAGCCGCTGCGGTTAATGCAGCAAAGTCATTTAACTCCCATTGGGTAATGACTCATCATGACTCGACTGCATTTGCCTTCGAGCATGTGACGCCAGGCAAGTACGTCCTCGCATTTGAGTTAGGTCATTCACCCACTCTCGATGTTCCGTATGCTTCTCGATTCTTCCCGGAGGGTGTAGACCCGCAAAAGGCACGAGTGATCGAAGTCCACCCCGCGGAGCGGATAGAAGGTCTAAGATTCGATATTGGAAATGAAGTAGCACGAAGACGCGTTCACGTGCGCGTTGCCTGGAGTGATGGTTCCCCGGCAGAGAAAGCAACTGCGTTTCTGCGCGACGCGCATAATCCATATTCATCAGTCGCGGAGAAACAAACTCCGACCAACGCAAAGGGTGAAGCGCTCTTAGAAGGATTTGTTGATACAGACTACGATGTTGACGCGAACGCAGTGTGCAAAGGGCGGTCGGTCTCAAACAAGATTGAGAAAAAGATCATTTCTGCATCAGAAGCGGATGCATTTGTGGCTCTAACGGTGAAAGGCCGCAAGTGTGAATTGGTGAACTGGCAGTTGAGCAATGACGATGAATAAATATTCGATCTTAGGAGACTGCATGCGTTGTCGTATCGTACTTCTTATTCTGGCCGCTTCTGTTTTTCTGGCATCGACATCTAATGAGGCCAACGCGCAGGCGACATATAGCCTGAAGTCCACGCCGAAGACCGTCGCGTGGGCTATTACGACGCGAAGGCTATGCCGGTGCTTTGCACGGGCGGTGGGGAATCCGCTACTCCAGCGGATTCTTCCAGCGCAAACCGGGGAAACGAGCGAAGTCCCGGTCGGTGGTGTGAAGAATGCCGCCGTACTCGATAGTCAGTGCGGCAAGGTGCGCGTCACTGACCAGGGGACCCCGAGCTTGGCCATCCATCAACATCTGGCGAAGGATGATCCAGTGTTGGTCGCCGGGCGACAATAGGCGAACGTTGGGCTGTTGCAACCATTGATCCACGATCTGGACGGCTTCTGTCGGGGTATACCGGTTTCCGGAGAGTCTTGGATTCGTGACGATCCTTAGGAAGGCCGTTACAGTCTGCCAGGGCAAACCGAGGGGCGTTCCATCGGAGAACACCTGTTCGATCCACGCACGAGCCTTGGCATGTCGTTGCGATTCGGAATCGTAGGCGTACAAGAGGAGGTTGGCATCGAGGACAATCACCGGTGGGCCGGGCCTTCCAGCGCTTCAATCAATTCCTCGACGTTGTCATAGCTAAGCCCCGGAGGCAGGCCCAAGGGCCGGGGATGAACCACGAAGGGCTTTGGTTCACGTTTGCCGGAAGCCATCAACCCCAAGCGGAGGAAGTGATTTACAGCCGCCTTCAGCGAAGTGCCGGAGCGGCGCAGCTCGCGGCGCAAGAGCTTGGCGACGTCGTCATCGAGAGAAAGAGTGGTGCGCACACATTGATGATCGCCGAGGAGTCATCATGATGTCAAGCACATGAGGGTTTTTGCAGCGCACTCCGCGAGAGGGAGAGGCGGCCCGCCCTTGGTGCGAAGCGAGCGCTTGAAAGTCCAGCAGGGTTTGGAGAATATGGGCACACTCTTTTCGACAATTGCCAAGGAATCGAGGTAGGCGCAATGCAATGTAATGCAACCCGGCGTTCAGAAAGGGCCATGCAAAAGCAGATTCCTCGGGCCTGCCCGCCACAGGCAGGCAAATCGGCCCTCGGAATGACACGCCTAGGCGTTGGGCTCTCGATCCTTTTGTTTGCTTTCACCGGGCAGCGGACGGATGCGCAGGCGACGCATACGCTGAAGCCGACGCCGAAGACGGTGGCGTGGGGCTACTACGACGCGAAGGCGGCGCCCGTGCTGCGGGTCAAGTCGGGCGACACGGTGGAGATTCAGACGCTCATCACGAACAGCCCGAAGCGGCTCGAAGAGGCAGGCTTGCCGCCGGAGCAGGTCGAGCAATCGTTGCGCGACATCACCGACCAGGTGAAAGATAAGGGACCCGGCGGGCACATTCTGACCGGGCCGATTTACATCGAAGACGCGCAGCCCGGCGACGTGCTGGAAGTGAAAATTCTGGCGATCAAGCTAGCGATTCCGTATGCCTACAACGCGTTCGGGCCGGGCCGCGGCTATCTGCCCGACGATTATCCGTACGCGAAAATCAAAATCATTCCGCTGGACGAAAAGCGCATGATCGCGAAATTCGGTCCGGGCATCGAGATTCCGCTGCATCCGTTTTTCGGCAGCATGGGCATCGCGCCGCCGGAAACCGCCGGCCGCTGGAACAGCGGGCCGCCGTGGATTATGGCGGGCAATCTCGATAACAAGGACCTCGTCGCCGGCTCGACGCTGTACATTCCCGTGCACGCGCCCGGCGCGCTCTTTGAAGTGGGCGACGGCCACGCCGGCCAGGGCGACGGCGAAGTGGACATCACCGCGCTGGAAACTTCGCTCATCGGGACGTTTCAATTCATCGTGCGCAAGGACATGCAGCTGAAGTGGCCACGCGCCGAAACGCCCACGCACTACATCACCATGGGCCTGAACGATGACTTGAATATGTGCGCGCAGCTTGCGGTGCACGAAATGATCGATTTCCTGGTGACTGAAAAGCATCTTTCGCGTGACGATGCTTATATGCTGGCGAGCGTCGCCGCCGATCTGCACATCACCGAACTGGTCGACGGCAACAAAGGCGTCCACATGATGCTGCCCAAATTCATTTTTGTTAACTCCGCTTTTGTTAACTCCGCGAAATGACCGATACGCCTCAAATCCGGGAAACGATTGCGTGGAAGCTCTGGATTGCCATCCGGTTCATCGTATTTGGCATCGGCGGCTTCGTAGCGCTATGGATTTCCTGGCTATCGATGGTGCTTGCCTTCGGCCCACGTGACGAGCGGTGGCTCAGCCCTTTGGTGGCAGCGCCGCTCAGCTTGGTAGGCGCCCTGGCGATGTTGTACGGGTCTGGGCAATGGGGCTGCTGGGCTTATCTGTGGGTATTTGTGTCAGTACCGCTCATTGTTACGCCGCTCGGCTTCCTTGCTAAGGCATATCCCGCGGCGGACTGGCTATTCGCAAAGCCGATTGCGATCATGCTCATTGCATTGCCGATGCCCGTTAGCTATTTGCTGGTGAAGCGATACTATCGGTCGCTCGAAGCGGAGGCAAAAAAGACATCTACATGATGATTCCGAAAGCGATTCTTGTGACGGTGCTTTTCTGTGCCTTCTGTGCTCTGGCCTCTGCGTCCTCTATGTTAAGTCCGCCTCTTTTCGCCCAAGCAACGCCACCGCAGCAGGAGGCCGCGAACAAGGAAGGCGAAACGCTGTTCCAGCAACGCTGTGCGGCGTGCCATGAGGGCGCAGTGCCCAAAGCGCCGCTGCGCGCAGCGCTGAAGCAAATGTCGCCGGAGAATATCCGCTTCGCGTTGCTCAGCGGAGCCATGAAGATGCAGGGAATCGGCTTGTCGTCAGCTCAAATCAACGACATCGCGCAATACCTGACCGGCAAGCTGCCCGGGAAAGAGCAAATGCCTGCCGAGGCGTTTTGCGCCGCGGGCGGCAGCGCGCCCGCGCTCGCGGATTCGCTCGCGAAACCGCACTGGATTGGCTGGGGCGCGGATCTCGAGCAGCATCGCTTCCAACCCGCTGAGATGGCGCAGCTTTCCGCAGAGCAGGTGTCGAAGCTCAAGCTGAAGTGGGCGTTCGGTTTTGCGGGAGTGGTGCGCGCCTGGGGCCAGCCGGCGGTTGCCGGAGGCCGCTTGTTTGCCGGAAGCGCCAACCGGCACGTGTATTCGTTGGACGCGGCGACGGGGTGCATCTACTGGATGTTTGACGCGGATTTTCCGGTGCGCACGGCGATTAGCATCGGTAAGAACGGCGATGGCTGGGCCGCGTACTTCGGCGACCAGCATGCCAATGCGTATGCCGTCGACGCAACGACGGGAAAGCTCCTCTGGAAGACGCATTTGGACGAGCATCCCGCGGCGGTCATCACCGGAGCGCCCGCGCTTGCCGGCGATCGCCTCTACGTTCCCGCGTCGTCGATCGAGGAGTTTACCGGAGCGTCTCCGCAATATGAATGCTGCAAGTTCCGAGGAAGCCTTTCAGCAATAGATGTGGCGACGGGCAAAGTCGTCTGGAAGAGCTATACGATTGCGGAAGAGCCGAAGCCCACGCGCAAGAACAAAAGCGGAGTGCAGCTTTGGGGGCCGTCGGGCGCGGGCGTATGGTCCTCGCCAACCGTGGACTTGAAGAAGCGCATGGTTTACGTGGCCACAGGCGACAATTACTCTGACCCGCCGAGCAACACGTCGGACGCTTTTCTGGCGTTCGAGATGGATAGCGGAAAGCTGGCGTGGTCTCGCCAGTTAACTCAGGGGGATGCCTTCAATGTCGGTTGCGGCTCTCCTCCAAGTGTGGAGACGAATTGTCCAGAATCCAAAGGGCCGGATTTCGATTTCGGCTCTTCTCCGATTCTCGTCGAGTTTGGAGGCGGGCGCCGGGCATTGGTGGCGGGGCAAAAATCGGGCATCGTTTATGCGCTGGATCCGGACAAGCAGGGCGAAATTCTCTGGCAGAAACGCGTCGGAAAAGGAACGTCGATGGGCGGTGTGGAGTGGGGCTCCGCTGCCGATGCGAGCAAGGTATATGCGGCCGTGTCGGATGTGCAATGGCATCCGGCGCCACCGGGCGCAGCGGGTGGACAAGAATCGCTCTTTGGAAGCCCGTTTGTGCTCGATCCTAGAGCTGGAGGAGGGCTCTTCGCGCTGGACCTGAAAACCGGCGATGTCGCTTGGCACACGCCGCATCCCGGCTGCGGAGAAAAGGCCGGCTGCAGCCCCGCGCAGTCCGCCGCCGTGACAGCAATTCCCGGCGTCGTATTTTCCGGCGGGCTCGACGGCCATCTGCGGGCTTACGCCGCGGACAATGGCCGAATCATTTGGGACGTGGACACAGCGATCGAGTACAAAGCTGTGAATGGAGTGAAGGCGCATGGCGGATCGCTCGATGCGCCGGGGGCGGTCATTGTCGGAGGAATGCTGTACGTGAATTCGGGCTACGCGTTTCTGGGCAGCGCCCCAGGGAACGTGCTGCTGGCCTTTTCCGTGGACGGGAAATAAGCCAGGGAAACGCTGGAAATTTGCTCGCGTGTACATGGCGCTATAACATGAACGGCGCCCAGCACGATCCACCGAACCTCAATTGGAGGCAGCGTGAGTTCTTGGAAAAGACTCGCAAGGCTTTTGGTGATCTGTTTTTTGCCGGGCGTGCTGGCGGCGCAGACGAGTACCTACAGGCCGGACTGGTGCAAGGATTTGCCGCGGCCGGAATACAAAACTCTTCAGCGCGTGCTGCCGGACGAACCGTGGTTTGAAATTTACAAAGTTTCGCCGGGAGTGTTCGCGATTTACGAGCCGCACCAGTCCGAAGAAGTTATTTCGTATCTCATCGTCGGCACGAAGCAAGGATTGCTCTTCGACACCGGTATGGGCATCGCGAATATCAAGGGCGTTGTCGCCCGCCTCACGTCGCGCCCCGTCGTCGTGCTGAATTCGCACACGCACAACGATCATGTCGGCGACAATTGGCGCTTCCAGTTTATCTATGGCATGGACACTGCCTTCACGCGCGCCAACGCCAAAGGCTCGCGCGAAGACGCGCAAGCGGAAATTACCCCCGATCAGATTTGCGGCGAGTTGCCGAAGACGTTCAATCCGAAAACCTACGCCACCAAGCCCTGGCGCATCTCTCTTTTCGTGCACGACGGCTTCAAGGTTAATCTTGGCGGGCGCACGCTCGAAGTCATCAGCGTGCCCGGCCACACGCCCGATGCCATCGCGC
>Ga0187780_10003732_pt1 | contig 11464 bp, 3 predicted proteins | sample 1015_Q2_SP10_20__FD_132429 | JGI IMG/M metagenome (GOLD analysis project Ga0187780, IMG submission 132429) | Tropical peat soil microbial communities from peatlands in Department of Meta, Colombia - 1015_Q2_SP10_20_MG | ecosystem: Environmental > Terrestrial > Soil > Wetlands > Peat | place...
CTCCTGAGTCTGACTTCGCGCACGATGGACTGCACGCCACGCCACGGAGTTGTAGGCACCTTTTTGGCATACTCCCAGTTGTTCAACCATCCCACCCAAAGACGCCGGCCATCCGTTTGGGGAATGTCGGAGAAGGACTGGGAGGCGTAGAAGTCCCTTCCATAATCTGTCCAGAGGGTTCGGTCTTGGTCACTGGAAAACCTGCTTCCATCAAAATCACCGATGAAATATTGATTTCCGGAACCGCCTGTCAATCCGCCAGGAAAGATATTGATGCTCAATACCCATTCGGTTTCACCGGCGCTGTCTTCTACTCCAAGGGGAAACAGGTCGGGACATTCCCATGATCCACCGACAGCGCCGGCCGGACCAAAATCGCTGAGCGCCGTCCAGTGCACGAGGTCGGGAGAATTGAACAGGCGTATTTCGTGGCGGTCCGAAAGCACGGTAACCATGACCCATTTTCTGGTGGCTTCGTGCCAGAAAACCTTGGGATCGCGGAACCCGGCGAGATGGAGGTCAATCACTGGGTTGCCGAGATATTTTGTCCAGGTCCGACCGTTGTCGTTGCTGTAGGCGAGGTTCTGAGTTTGCAGATGCGGGGAGTATCCGGTGTAGATAGCCACGAGACAGGATGGATCGCCTTGATGGCTACGGCAAAACCCACTGCTGTTGTGCCAGTCCACAACCGCGCTGCCGGAGAAGATCATGATGCCGTTCTCTTCGGTAAGGGCGACCGGGAGATCCTTCCAGTGGACGAGGTCACGGCTCACGGCGTGCCCCCAGCTCATATGTCCCCAATCGATGCCGAATGGGTTGTATTGATAAAAAAGGTGATATTCACCCTTGTAATAAACGACACCATTGGGATCGTTCATCCAGTTCCGTGTCGGCGTAAAGTGAAATTGCGGGCGATATGCCTGCTGTCGCATCTGTTTGGGGGATCGCGCTTTCTCACTGGTGTAGCCGCTTAGCGAAGTCGCGATCAGTCCCAGGCATACCGCTGCGCGAAGCAGGACGCGACCAGGCACGGATCTTTGCTTAGCCAAAGAACTGAAAAAGTGTTGGCCGGCTTGAGGACAGAAGACCGCTCGAGTATTTGGTGGCCAAGCACCGCGGCCATCGCAGCCAGTGCCGCTTCGATCGGGTGAGGGAAGTCGAATCATAACGTTCAGCCGGTAAGGCTCTCCGACGACTTGCTGCGGCCGATGGTCACTACTTGCATCACCGCAGGTGCGCGTACGCTTCGCCGCCCAACAGCGTTCAAGAAGGCAAACTGCAGGTTTTCGATTCTTGTCGTGCTTCCAAGGGATGCGAGGTCATCGCTGCGGTAGACGACCAGTTTGAAACGTTTTATATTTTACTGGAATCATGCGCTTGAATGAGGATCACAGGCAGACGGTCGCCGCTTCTTAATTTCTTGACAATCGACCACTTGCCAGAGTACATTCCCGGGTTGTTTAAAACGATTCAAATGTGGTGAATCTTGGAGCTTCCGCCGTTTCGAGGAGAAAAAGATGCGCACTCCTTTCTCGCGGTTCACGATTCTGCTATCGGCTCTGTTATTAACCCCTGCCTCCTTTGCCCAGTTTTCCCAGCGTGGCAGCATAAGCGGTGTGGTGACCGAAGCATCGGGTGCGGTGGTGGCCAAGGCCTCGGTGACGCTGCTCGATATACAGCGCAATCAGACTTCCCTTGCCGCCACCGATGCGACCGGGCACTATGAGTTTTCCCAGCTCTTGCCGGGAACCTATCAAGTTACTGTGGAATCGCCGGGTTTTAAGAAAACAGTCTCCGAGCCTCTATCGGTTTCGCCCCAGTCTCCCGTCCGATATGACTTCCAACTCCAGGTGGGCTCCGTTTCCGAGAAGGTGGAGGTAACGACCTCCACGCCGCTGCTACAGACCGAATCTGCCGATTACGACCAGAACATCACCCCGCAACAAATTGCCAGTGTGCCGATGAACGGCCGCAACTGGACATCACTGGCCGAGTTGACCCCGGGAGTCAGCGTCTCTCCCAAGGTGAATATTAATCTGGGTGGTACCTACGAAGTCGGCGCATCCTACACCTCCGGCGGCGCGGACTACACGGCCGGGGGTAACGCGGAAGGATCCCGCGACAACGGATACTACGTAAACGGCGTCAATGCCAACGACAACTATTTGGCTGGCAGCAGCTTTCAGCCTTCGGCGGAAGCCATCGGCGAAGTGAAAGTCGGAATCGCGGATTTCTCCGCGCAATATGGCCGCGACGTTACCAATCTCAACGCAACCACCAAGTCGGGAACCAACACTTTCCACGGCGAGGCCTATGATTTCATCGAAAACTCTGCCTTCAATGCGCTGGTTCCCATCAACAAGGCGCAGGGGCTACTTACCAAGAGTGCTTTTCGCTTCAATTTGTACGGCGGTAACTTTGGAGGCCCGGTTTACATCCCGAAAGTTCTCAATCTGAAAGATCGGGCTTTCTTCTTCGTCAACTACGAGCGCAACCCGCATTCGTTGACCGGACCGAACAATCTGGCCATCGTTCCGAGCGACGCCCAGCGGGCGGGAGATTTCGGAATCGACTGCACCGGCCCGATCAATGCCGGCAACTTTAATTCTGCCGGAATCTGTTCCAACCCGGCGGGGCAGATTTACAACCCGTATACCGGAAACGCCGTTCCCTTCAACAATCTGGTGACGGCGGGACTCTACAATCCGGCGACGGCGAGCGCGATGACGAAGGGCATCATCAACCTGTTCCCGCACGCAAATCTGACGCCCACGGTGGCTAATATCGGGGCCAATTACCAGTACCCGTCGACGCAGGAAGTCACTCCCTATCACTGGGACAGCCGCTTCGATTTCCGCATCTCATCGAAGGATAGTGTGTTTGTCGCCTGGTCGCAATACAGCGGCATCCCCAACAATTCTGGCGGCCTGGTCCCAAACCTGGATCCCACCAACACGGACACAAGCGACAAGTCCCACGTTGTCACCATCGATGAAGCTCATGTGTTCAATTCGCATTTGACCAACGAGTTCATCTTTGCCTTCGGAAGCGGCGCTCTAATCACGTTGAGCCCGTCGGAACTCGCATACGTCAATGGCTCAAGCAATCCATTCAACTCGATTTTCCAGCATACCGGTAGCAGCAGCGGTGGCAACACTGGGATCCTGGGCTTGAATATGTACAACTACGGAGACGTTCTCTCTGGCGGGGTCAACCAGCCAAGCCTGGGTTTTGACGAATACTTTCTGGCTTCCAATAACTCGTGGCAATTCTCCGACAACCTGAACTGGATTCGCGGGCGTCACAGCATGACCTTCGGATTCACCTACCTCCGCAAGGGAGAAGAGGATTTCGATAGTGTCCGCTATGTGGCTTTCGGCTGCGCGCCCGCACCCGGCGCGTACTGCGGCAACGGACCCCAGATTTTCACCGCGAACCAGGGAAACGGCGGCGACGCTTTCGCTGACGCTTTACTGGGTTTGCCCTCTGTGATCCACCAGCGTTACAACTACACCTCCGGAGGCCCCTTTGCTCCGGAACCGAATGTCGTCATTCCGTACTACGGGTTCTATTTCAACGACAAGTTCAAGCTTACGCAGCGGCTGACCGTCGATTACGGATTGCGCTACGAACTGCCCATCCCCGTCTTTGCCACCAACAATGTCTGCTGCGGTATCTATGAGCCGGCCACAGATGTCATTTCGATCCCGGGAATAACGCCCGGGTTGCCGCAGCATTATGCCTCTACTCCCAAGCACAACTTCGCTCCCCGACTGAGTTTTGCCTATCAGCTTACGGACAAGACCGTGGTGCGCGCGGGATACGGCCTTTACTACAATTCCGGTGCCAGCCAGATATCGAATCTGCTGCTCGGAGCCTTCTATGGCGGTGTGCCCGGCGGCTTCATCGGTTATGAAATCGACAATTCGACGCCGCAGGAAGCCAGCAAATCTCAAGTCTTCCCAGCCTCCCCGCAAGTGGCCCCGGGAACCTTCCCTTCCCCGACAGGGCCCGGGCAAGGCTATTACGGGCCGGGGGCATACCAGACGATCTTCTACGCGGACCGGGGAGATTCCTTCCGCACGCCTTATATCCACCGCTACCTGCTGGATGTCCAGCGGCAGCTCTCCCGCAATTCCGCGCTCACCGTTTCTTACATGGGAGCCGAGGGCCGGGACGGCTGGTATTTCTATGACCAAAACGCTGCCCCTTATCAGACCGGATGGGCTTCTGGCGATGCCTATAACGCCGCCCGGCCATTCAACTCCGGCAGGTTTGGCGACATCTACCTGCAGAGGCCGGGTCTGAACAGCAACTACAACGCAGGCATCGTGCAGTTCCAGCGCCAGATGACTAGTGGGCTGCAGATTCTGGCTCACTACACCTACTCCAAAACGCTCGGCCAGCGCGGCATCAACGGGCAGGGAACTCAGGACACCGGCTACAACTATCCGCAGAGCATCATCCGTTCCTACGGCGAGGAAACCTACTCCCATCGCCATCGCTTGGTGATCCAGTCCACCTATGAACCGACGTATTCGCAGCACCTGCCGCGTTACTTGCGGCCCGTTCTCGGGGATTGGCACGTCTCGGAAATCGCAACCTTCGAATCCGGTGATGCTCTGACGGTATACAACGGAGCCGGGGACCAGGCGAACGACTTCGCCCCCTATAACGGACTCGGAAACCTGAATATGGTTCGGAATCCGAATTTCTCGCACTCCAACCGCACTTACGGCCAGTATTTCGACACCAGTGCGTTTGTCGTGCCGCCCAACAACGTCCAGGGCACAGCGTCTCCTGGTGTGGTGCGGGGACCGGGGCAGAACAATTGGGATATCGCGTTCGGCAAGAATATTAACTTCACCGAGCGTCTGCACGCGGAGATTCGCGCCGATATGTACAACGCGTTCAATCACACTCAGTGGAACGCCGTGAGTACCCAATTGAACGGGTACACGGGTCCGTTCGGACAAGTGACCGGCAGCCGCGAAGGGCGCATCATCCAACTTGCAGGCAAGGTGGTTTTCTAACTGGAGGGGTCTTCGCGATCCGACCCATCGCGTCGGGCGGCACCGTCGTACCAAGCGGCGCTCTCGCAAGAATGCGCTCTCGGTTGGTTGGCTACTGCACCTGGAACAGCCGGTACCCGAGTCCTGGCACCGTGAGTTGTGTTTCTGCGGCCCGGGAGATGCTCTCACCGCTTTGCATATCAACCATAGTGTTGAATCGCAGCCCGCTCAGATCCACATGAATGCGTTGCTCAGCGGCCGAGAAGTTTGTTACCACCAGCACCCGCTCGTCACTTTCCACCGCAGATCGAACAAAGGCGTAGTACTTGGTGTCATCGTTGGTAGGCAGTCTGCGGCGCACGCCCATTTGGTGTAGAGCGGGATGGACCGCTTTCGCCTGGAGAAGCCACTGAACTCCCGGGTCGGACGCCATCGTATCGTCCTTGTCGCTCCAGTCGGTGATCAGGTGCCCGGTTGTCGCAACGATCGCCGCAGCCAGACGCTGCTGCTCCGGGTGATCCTTGATGGTGACAAACCCCATGTTCAGTGCGCCGCCTCCAGCAACAACGGGATCGTGATAGTTGCGGAGCGACTCTTCGATGGCGCGGGGATCTCCCGTTTCGACGGCATTTTCGAGAATCTGGTGTGACCTCTCCCACCATATGGAAAGGCCGTAGTCCTGGACAGAATTCCATCCGCCCTCCGTGATCCAGGCGACGGGATCTTCCCGGAATCCGCCGCCGCCTTCGGGCTGTCTGTATTTGTTGCCATAACTGTTGATGACATCGGTTATACTTCGGCGACCGTTATTCCAGGTGTAACCCACGTACCAGTTCACTGCGTCGATGACCATACCGTCGATGCCTGTATCCATCCAGAAGCGGACAATCTTCTCCGCTTCGTTCTGCCATTCGGGGCTCCTCCAGTTGTATTGCGGCAGAGCAATGGTCTTGCCGTTGGCGTCCTTTCCTGGCCAACGCGTCCAGTAGTAATGCTTGGCGCGCTCGCTGTAGACCCAATGTTCCGTTTTCTCGGCCGGATAGCCCGGCATCCAGGTTGGACGAACGAAAAAGTAATGGTCTCCCGTGGCCGGAGGTGGCGCCTCCTCGGAATCGCTCCAGAAGTACCACTGCCTTTCACGACTCTGTCGCCCTTCGCGCACATCGTCGCACGCCTTTATGAACGGGGGGGCATCGAGAGCACTGTAGCCGAGATTGTCAAACGTTATCACGGCCATTCCCAGTGAGTGCGCGATCCGTACGAGATGTGCAAAATCAGCGACAGTTCCGTATTTCGGCTCAATACGGAAGTGGTCCCTCGTGTCCAATCCGTTGTAGCTTTTGCCGCCGTCGGCTGGTCCGAAGACTTGAATTCCAGCGAAGCCTTGTTTCTTGATCGCCTCCAACTGAGACTTGGCTTTCGCCGGATCGAGCGAAAGCTGCGGGTAGGGCGTGTCGTCCTTCAGCGAAACATTGCGAATCGCGGAAGCCGATTCCCACCAGTGTGGCGGCAAGAAAGATTTCTGTTGCTCTTCGTTGTTTATCGTAGCGGCAAAGCAAAGAGCACCCAGGTAAGCGCTGGCGATCAAGGGCAGCAAAACGAGTACCGGGCGATGCGCAGATTTAGCCAACGACCCGCAACTTGGTCGGCATCGTCCAAACCCAGTCAAAGCCATGGCTATGGCACTTCTGCGGCGCGTCATAAGTAGGCGTGTGGGACTTGGCTGCTTGAAAGCATCCGCTTGCATCATCACTATTATCCGCCACGGCATAACTGTCGAGAACAGGTCTGCGCTTCGCTCAGATGAACACGAACCCCGCGCGCCATTAACAGCATGGCTGGCTAAGCAGTTGTGGTACGCTATTGAAAGCCAGGCGCCGGAGAGGTGGCCGAGAGCTGAAGGCGGCGGTTTGCTAAAGCCGCAACTTAGTACGGTAGGGCCTGGAAACCGGGAACTGCGCGGAGTGCATCGTGGTAAAACTGGGTGCGTCTGGCATCCTGGTATCAAATACACAACGGCACTACATATCAACCGCACAAACAACGAGCAAAGCACATGCCTCGATGTGACCGGGCTGGAGGATTCTGCCCCTCTATCAAAAGGGGGGCGAGATTTGTCCGAATGATGCCATTGTTCCACCCAAGTACCCATGTGCTCGATACCCGACCGGAATACCGGTAGCAACTCGTCGGGGCTTTAATTGGACAGTCACCGACTGCGCAGTTCCTTCGTAACCGGTGGAAAAGTTTTGTCTTCAATAGCGCAAGAGTTTTCTCCTCATGCTTTCCATTAGTTTCCCCAGCCTATGTATATTGAATGATAGACTTAGGGCGCTGTTTGGCCGGTCGCCTGCTGCGGTGATGGGTTAACCGATGCGAAACGTTCTGTTGACTATCGTGCTGGCTGCACTCTCCATGGTACCGGGCTGTGGCGGCAATGGACCAAATAATGGATCCAATGGGCCAACGCTTCAGTCGATCTCAGTGACAGCAGCGAGCGCAAATATCGTTGTCAACCAGGCTGTGCAAATGACGGCCACGGGCACCTACAGCAATAACACCAAAAAGGATTTGACGATTTCCGTAAGCTGGAGTTCATCGAGCACGAGTATTGCCACCATCTCCGCGAGCGGCATATTGACTGCGAAATCCAGTGGCACTGTGTCTGTTACAGCGACCATGAATTCCGTCAGCGGTTCTTCCCAGGTTACGATAACCCCCGCTCTGGTCTCGATCGCCATCACACCGGCTGGGAAGAGCATCGCGCGCGAGACGGCTCTGCAATTCACTGCGACTGGCTCCTACACCGACAACAGCACGCAAAACATTACCGCAAGCGTGAACTGGAGCTCTTCGAACGTTTCGGTCGCGACAATAAGCAACACCTCGCCGACCAAAGGATTACTGCACGGCGTTTCGGCGGGCAAGGTGACCATTAGCGCCACTTCCGGGTCGATCTCCGGTACGGCCACCCTAACCATAACCTCTGCCACGGCCACCTCTTTGGCCATTGCACCCACAAATGCAAGTCTGCCGCTCGACGTCAGTCGGCAGTTCACGGCGACCGCGACCTTCTCTGACGGCACGTCGCAGGATGTCACCGATGTCGTCAGTTGGAGTTCCCAATCCAGCTCGATAGCAACCATCACAGTGAGCGGTCTGGTTACGGCCAAAAACCTTGGGACGACCAACATTGTGGCGACATTTGAGTCTACCTCTGACAGCACATCCCTGACCGTAAATGCCAGCGACCTCAAGTCGATTTCGATTAAGCCAGCGAATGGGAGCATCGCTTCGGGGACGATTGTTTCCTTCACTGCAACGGGAACTTTTGACAATGGGAGTACTCTCAACCTCACTGGTCAGGTGACGTGGTCCACCTCGGATGCATCGATAGCTAAGTTGATTGGGGTAGGCGAGGCTGAGGGAATCGTGCCGGGTGCGGTGACTATTACTGCCACTCTAGGCTCAGAATCGGATTCGGTTCTTCTTACTGTTACCAACGCGACGATTCAATCCATCACTCTGACCCCTTATGCTCAGACAATTCCTACCGGGTGGCATCAAGTCTTCACCGCGACAGGAGTGTTTAGCGATTCTTCCAGCCAAAACATCAGTGGCGTCGTGCAATGGAGCTCAGATAACCCATCTGTGGCTACGGTCAAGAGCAATTATGGGACGGTTTACGCCGCCAGCCAGGGAACGGCCAATATCAAAGCCTCTTTCAGCTACGCAAGCGCGAGCGCTACAGGGACGGCTCCGCTCACCGTCAGTTCCGCTGTGCTCCAATCTATTTCCCTAAATCCCGCAAGTGCAGTTTTAGCTCCTGGCTCCGGACGTCAATATAACGCAGTCGGAGCATGGAGCAACGGGAGTTCACAAAGCATAAGTCCGTACGTGACGTGGTCCTCGTCGGACAACAGCGTTGCGGAGGTGAACAGTGCTGGCCTAGTGACTGGTGAATCAGCGGGGGTTGCAACCATCACAGCACAGCAAGGTTCGCTAAGCGCTACCGCAAGTGTGGTTGTCGAAGGATCGGCCCTGATTTCCATTCAAGTAACACCCCAGGGTACCCCCGTCCCCGCAGGGATCGAGGAGTCCCTGCAGGCAACAGGTAGTTTTGCCGATGGTCAAAGCTTGAATCTGACCTCGGCTGTTACGTGGACTTCATCCTCACCGTCGGTCGCGACGATCAGTAACACGAACGAAAGTAACGGCGTGGTCACGGGGGTCGCGCCGGGGACTACTACGATTACTGCAGTGTTTGATGGTGAGAGTGGCACGGCAACTCTCACGGTTACAAACGCAACCCTGCATTCGATTGCCGTAAGTCCCGCGAATCCAACGATTAGCGTCGGCGCCTCTGAGCAGTTCGTAGCGAAAGGGACGTTTAGCGACGGGTCGGTCCTTCCGATCACCTACCAGGCCACCTGGAGTTCCTCCAATGCGGCCGTAGCAACAATTACCTCTGCCGGGATTGCCAGCAGCGCCTCTGCGGGTACATGCACCATTGAAGCGAGCTTGAACGGAGTAAGCGGGAGCACAAATCTGACTGTGCAGTAAAGGTGAGACAGGACGGTTTTTAGGGTTTTTTCAGTCGCATCCTTTTTCACTGCTAGCTGTAGTCTGTTTCAGCCCTAGGAGTTCTTTGGCCTGATGGTCCACCCGCTGGTGTGCTCTGTTTTAGGACTTTGGATTCGGCTAGCTGGTCTAGTTTTTGGGGGTTGGGTCAGAGAGGCTGAAGGCGGCGGTTTGCTAAATCGGCAACCTTTCGCGGCAGGGCTCGGAATCAGCGGTTTGCATGGAGTACACCTGGGATAACCTGGGGGAATCTGGCGTCCTGGCTGCGAATACACAATGACAATACACAACGAAAACACAATGCCCTAATAAGGCAAACCCACCCCAAGCCATGCGTGCGGAGCATAGCCCAGGCAGCCGGCAACCCTCTAGGACTTTAGAGACGGGAGCGTTTTTTGGCATTGCGGTCGGCTTTTTGGTAAGGCGGAAAATTTATCGTTGCATTCTTTGCGCCCGCTGGCTGCGAATGAAACCTAATGAGGGATAGGAAACGCTACCGGTTTTCGGAGTGGATGAAGAGCGGAATATTACCCCTCGTCGCATTTATCTGCGTGGCGGCAATCGTGCTGCACATAGGTTTCGGAATATCTTGGGAACGGTTGGCGGCTCCGTCAGTTGCAGTTCTGGGCATTCAGTTAGGTGCGCTTTTAGCCATGTTCTTCGCCCGCGAGTACTTCTTGACTCGAAACGACATACGACCCGGTATTGCGGTTTCAGGGGTGCTATCTGTTGCTAATGGTGGTTACTTGTGACCATGTCGCCTTTCAGTGGAGACTGGCGAAATTGTCGGAGGCAGGAAAAGACGCCAGAGATGTTTTGATTATTACTGTGATATCAATTCTTGTAATCACGTTTGCTTTTCCCCGCTATGCAGGAAAGCAACCCCGCATGACCGATCGCTAATGAGCCGTTGCCGGCACTTGTGAAACTGCTGCGGAGCGTGAGGCGATCGTGAAGGCCTTCGAACAAATCGCGACCGGCCTCGCGTACCTCTAGCAGGGCGTGGATGATTGTGCCTTGCGCGAATGGTACCTCGACTACGACAATCATGGTGGCGCGGCAGACTGCATCCACGTGGAGATCATTCGGCAAGTGAATTCAGCAGATGTGGTAGGCTAGTGAAAACCAACGCCGGAGAGGTGGCCGAGAGGCTGAAGGCGGCGGTTTGCTAAACCGTTATACGGGCCAAAACCTGTATCGAGGGTTCGAATCCCTCCCTCTCCGCCAGCTTATTGATAACCGAGCAGTTGCAACTGAATGCCGCTGAAGTGTGCTGACCGGCTATACCTGTCGAGTACCGTTCGTGCGTATAGAAAACTCAACTCGGCGACGCACAACAAGGCCGACAACACCGGCTGCCGCATGACATTTATAATGCACGCTGCAACGCTGCGAAGCGACGCTTCAGTCAGGGAAGCCATGTCGGGCGGTGGAACGTACGAACGATTAGGAGATGCGGGAGGACCTCCAGCTACTGAAACCAGGACCGATTTCGCCACCTACACTTTGGGCGCTAAATTGGCGTGTTTTCTGGTATTTCTACCTCGTCCAACCAGTCGAGCCATCCCACATTACATCAATCAGGGCGCCATGGGCGGCCTCGATTCAGTCGGGTTCGGGTTCGTCCACATGGACTTTTCTCAGTTGCCGCGCAACTGTGCCAGGGAAGACTGGTGTTGTAGCCAACGTTCAACCCTTAAACGTAGGTAAGAACTGTGGCTACGGACCACAAAACAAAATAGGCGCTCACTGCACTACCTGCTTGAGCACCTCAGAAACGCTCGGCTCGAAATTGTTGTCGCCAAGATAGGTTGCGGTAATCGAGTACGTTCCAGGGAACGGTATGCTGGTCGTGAATTTCGCGACATATC
>Ga0187780_10003734_pt1 | contig 11464 bp, 9 predicted proteins | sample 1015_Q2_SP10_20__FD_132429 | JGI IMG/M metagenome (GOLD analysis project Ga0187780, IMG submission 132429) | Tropical peat soil microbial communities from peatlands in Department of Meta, Colombia - 1015_Q2_SP10_20_MG | ecosystem: Environmental > Terrestrial > Soil > Wetlands > Peat | place...
GGCTGCCAGGAGGGCATGATAACGGAGTATCCTCTGCACATCAGCGGGCGTGTTTTCCGGATACGGAGAGACCAAGTGCAGCAGGAGCCCACCCAAAAGCCACGCGCCAAAACCGCCCCAGAGCAGCGCAATCGTGCTAGGCAAAAGGTGCACCTGCTGGCTAGCTGCGATGGCGCGTCCGATTCCGGCGCCCATCATCACAATGCCGATGAGTAGTGGAAAATGACTGTAGATGTACGGCTGGCCTGAGCGGAGGTGTCTACGCCCGATGGCACGATCGAGATGTTGGTAGTAGATCCACCACATGCACGCGGTAATAACGAAGCCAAGTACCGCGCCCATCACTGTCTCGAGCGCGATCGCTGTACTGGTAAGGATGGTCACGATTGTCAGTACCGATAGGCCAAGCACGATAATCGTGAACGTTGCCAACCGTTCGGGGATGTGCGTTGGGTTGACCTCAGACGACGGGGGCGCAGTTGCCCACACCACCCACGGCGTCAGCAGGTCGATCGTCAGGCTAACGCCCCACAGCACAAACTGCGTTGGTGGCGAGACAAGCAATGAAGCCGCCCAGACTCCCGCGCCCGCTCCGAATCCGATAAGGTAGATCCGCATCAGCTGCCGAGTCTCAGCGACGTAGTGCCACGCCCGCACGATGAGGACAAGGAGGATAAGACGGGAGGCGAGGTAGGCGATGCCGAAGCCTCGAGTGTTGCCGAGGCCGACCTGGGGGATGGCGACCGCAATGCCGACGATGGCCAGCATTTGAGCGAATGCGAGCGTGACATATATGGTGTCGTCGGTCTCGAAGCGAGTGGTGTAGACGGTGTGACCACTCCAAACCCACCAGACCAGCAGAAACAGGCCGAAGAAGAGGAGGGCAACGTCCCGTGAGAGGGCACCTGACAGGAGGATTGCGACTTGGGTCACCGCGACTGCGACAACAAGGTCATAAAACAGCTCAAGCCAGGTCGTGTGGAGCTCCTCCCACGGGGAGGGGCGTAAGCGCGGGAGGGTAAACAGGGATCGATCAGCCACGACCGTGCCTCAATCGTCGGTGCACGATGACGGGTCGTGCTCGTTCAGCGCCTTCATGCGACGTTTTTTTGCCCTGTTGTCCGTTCTCACGCGTGCGCTCACCGTAACGCCAAACGATATATCGCCCTCCTTTTTCCCGCACGAGGATATGGAAACCCCGTATAGACTGGGATCCAGCGCAGTGATTCCGGTTCCACGTCGGTGACATCATGTTACGAACAGGTCGCGCGTGTGGATCTTTATTCGCGTTCACGCCGGCGCGCATCGAGCTGACCAATGCCCGCAGGTGCGATTGCGCCACGCTACGCACGCTCATTGTGCAGCGCGTGATACTTGTCACGCGCACCGTCATAACGATAACGGTACTAAGTGGCAACATATCGGGGTGCATACGCTTCACTGCCCGCGGGAGCGGTTAGTTTGACATGGGTTGTGGCACGCGCAGCGCGCTCACTAACGTACCAGACGTATGACCTCGATCTAACTGCCTTGCTTCTGATGCGCGCACTTCAACATCTTAGCATCAACACTATAAGTTGCATTATTGGTTTACCTTTCTCGAATTAATGAGCCCACTGATCTTAGAAAGTCCCTACAAGTACAGCCTACCCGTGAGACGATTCTCGCTCTCCCGTCTCCTTCTGTGCCGCTGTAACCAACCACTTTCACGCGGGAATCAGATCGGCTGCTGCGCTGATTGATCGATAAAAGCGAAAATTGCGCGGCTGTAGGCGCGGAGCCTGAGCAAAAAGAGGATAAGCGTTTATGCCTGCTGGTGTAATGCACGAGTGAGCGTGGATCAGACGAGGTCAGAAGACGCAAGAACTACGTCTGGGGGGTAATCGCAACTTAGACTCAGTTCGGTTTTCCGTTTGGGAGGCAATTACTATGGTTGGCTTGGGTGACATAAAGAAGAAAACAGAAGAAGCAGTTGACAAGACGAAAGACGTAACGAAAGAAGCGGGCGGAGAGGTTAAGAAGACAGGAGAAAAAGCGAAGGACGCAGTCACAAAATAAGGATCAACGCGACTTTTGCTTCTCTTTCTGTTTGTCATGTGTTAGCAGGATTTTAGAGAGCTTGTCCTAGGAGACTTATCATAAGAGCTCTGAGGCCGCCTGCTTGTTTTATTCGTCGCGAGCGGCTCTAAAAAAAACCTGCGCTTAAGAATGAGACTGTATGTGGGCAGCCTATTTCTCGCCGTTGTGGCGCCCACAGGTCATTTTTTTTGGCAAGTGCCTTATTCGTCGATGTCTGAGCTACGTCTACGTTGAAACTGACTGATTCAGTCATTTGGTGCGGCTCACCCGTTTCTACATTGAGCCCCCACTCTGCGCAATTAGTGTTCACCGAAAAAGTGCCGACAATATACCGACCCCGCCGTAGAATTACGGGATCTTTTCAGCCGGATGGGCTGAAACTGATGCATTATAATGGCAGAAAGCTATATGGCCTTGTCCAACGTTCATTTTTTAAAAAAGAGCGGCTGGGCTCGATCGTGTCTATTCGTGTTCTCGCTATCGATGATGAAGGGGATATTCTCCGGTTAATTCGTATTAAGTTGGAGAAGGAAGGCTTCGAAGTCATAACCGCCTCCAACGGAGAAGAAGGTGTGGAAAAAGTCCTCACAGAGGAACCAGATATCATCATCGTCGATGTGATGATGCCAGGAAAAGATGGATACCAGGTCATACAAGAGGTGCGAGAGGAACTAGGAAACGACGCACCGCCCGCGATTATACTCTCTGTCAGAGGCGGGGCAGCAGATATCGCGCGAGGACTGGCTGCGGGCGCTATCGACTATATCACAAAGCCTTTCAGCCCATCTGAGTTGATAGAACGGATCAACGTGGCCTTGATAAAAAGCGGCAGGATGCTCAGCCCTTCAGGAGGCTAAGCTTTTTCTCGCCTTGGGCGGTGCCGAGCGCCAAACGAGAGTTCCACGAATAGGAGGAGTCAAGCCCATGGAACGTAACAAGCCCCAAATCGCGGGATCAATGGTCGCATCAGATGCAGAGCGATCGCCAATGCTGGAGCCCACGTCTGTGCTGGCGTGTGAAGTCCCGACAGCCACGACTCCTGCGCCTCAATACTGGCACGCCCAGAATTTAGCTTCCGTTCTGCATCGCGATTTCGAGGCGCTTAAGGAACAAAGAGACTTCAAGGCCATGCGTGGACGTTTCTATATTCTAGCGTACTACTACGCGCGGACCATAGGCATTCTACGTCAAGCCCTGGCGCGAGGAAAGACATCGCTGATAGATGCCGCTCTTCACAATCTGGTCGCGCTTCATCAGCCTCTCCACCACATGCACGAAGTGGCGCCGGCAAATGTTCCGTTTGTGCTCACCCTCGATACGTACACCCGACGACAACTTGTCGAGGATTCCATCATGGAGATTCTTCTCGAAGCTTCTGAGCCGCTGGCGCTTGAGGCCATTGTCGGACTCGTAAACGAGCTGCACGTAATGGCTGACGTAAAGAGCGACATCGTTCGCAAACACCTCGATAATCTCATCAAAAAAGGTCACGTCCACCGTGCAGACGATGGCTATGTGCGGACAAAACGACGCTACAGCTCTATGAACTTAGACCGAGCGAGTCTGCAAGCGCTGTTGGGGCAGTCCCTTTACCGAGAGTTCGAACGTGGCGGCTTTCGCGGACTTTCCAGCATTGCCGACCGCAAGGAGGCTTTTCGGGAATTCTTTGAACGCTTCACGGGGTGCGGAACCGATATGGCAGAAATGTTCATCGCCGTCGCGTCAGAGTTGCTCGGCCCTCCGTCATCATCGCCTGATGTCGCGCACCGGCGTCACGCCGACCTAATAGGCTCCCCCTATCCCCGGCCATACCAGCGGACTGCGTACACGATCTTTCGCGGGTATGGGTATCAGGGACAGGTCATTGAGGCCCCTACCGGCAGCGGAAAGACCATGATCGGGATGATGTGCATTCAAGACTGGCTGCGTACCCTTTCGCCAGGGGAATCAATTCTCATCCTCGTGCCAACGATCAATTACGAGCAGCAGTGGATCGCGGAGCTCTGCTATAAGCATACCGGTTTGCGACTGAGTCCAGATGAATTGTTCGCCGGTACGCCAGCCATGCTGGATTCCGAGCGCGAACGAGCCGGATTCGCACCTACGGTCCTCGTAATGACGTACGCGGCGTTGGCGCAACTCGGTTCCCCCGCAGGCAAGGGCGGATTCGACAGCGCCTCTGTTGAGAAGTATCTCCAAGGAACTAACATCAGGTACGTCATCCTGGACGAGGTCCATAAAGTGGTGGAGGACTTGAAGAGCGTTTCGGCAGATGTCGCGCGGCTTCTCGTCGACTGGCTCCGCGACGGCAGTTTATACGGATTGATCGGGTTTTCAGGTACCGCGGCCGCTTATCGGATGAGGTTTACGAGGCTCGGACTGCAGCTGATCTACACAGTGCTTCCGGCCGATCTTATTGTCTACGGATTCGTTGCGCCTTTCACGGAGAGAGGCGTGCCCTTCAGCTATTCTGACCGTGAGAAGCGTGTTATTAACCTGCTCGAAAAGTACAAAACACTGCTCAGGGATTTTATTGACCTCATAGGTAGCGACGCGCTGAGGAAGTGGTTTGCCGAGATTCCCATAGGAGAGCGCTTAATCATTGGACGTGACGTTCTCAAGATGTATAGAGGGCGCACAGACCAGCGAGACGCTCTGGCGAAACGGTACAAGCAATGGGAGAGTAACGAGCAACTCGGTTTGGCTGAGTTGCCTCTTATCAGTATCGTGCAAATTGCCAAGAAGCTTTCTGACGTGTCCCTCATCGAGCTTCGGCTTATCTCGCTCCCTGCTGACGAACAGCAGAAACGCCGCGAACGTTTTCAGCAGGTTCTTCTCGACATCGAAGAGACACGCAAAGAGCTACGAGAACTTGTTCATTTGCCTCGACTTGCCGCTCGATTGAGCGTTGCGCATTTCGGGTACGTGCTTGACAGTGACGTCCTAGAACGGCTATCGGCACAGGCTTCCCCAGGGTCCTCCTCGTCAGAGCAGATCAAAGATACTCTCGCGACGTCCATTGTGGGATTATACTTCAGCCTGCGAAGCTTTTACGTTCAGGTGGGTGAGGGCCGCGTCGATTCTATCAAGGCCCTCATAAACGCGGAAAACGCGGCGCGTGCCGTATCAGGCGTTGTAGTATTCGACAAAGGCACGAGGATCCGGGGCGGCAATGGCGTCGTTGCACCTAGCTACGCCGGAGTTGCCGGCGTTTTTGCCCAAATGCTGGGAAATACGGGTGTGTGGCCGATGGCTGTGCTGTCCAGCGAGATGTACCTCCCGTGGAGCGACACGAACACCGTTCCGTCCCAGATCGCCAAGCACATTAAAACAGAAATTATGTCGTCTGAGCTCGGTGAAGCACTCTTCGATTTGCTTACCCAAGGCGTGGCGATAGCCGACCGCAGAAGAGATGAGCTTCACGATCAGTTCCGCGGCCTTCTCGCGGACTACGTTCACAGTCTCTCCGAGATAGGCGCCGCACGACCCGGGGAATTCAATCGCAAGGTGCTGCGAAGATTTCGCAGAGCGGTAAACAAGGCGAAACTGGGCGGAGCAGGAGAGAAGCTCAAGAGTAGACTAGCCCCCACGAATTACCATATCCGCAAGTGGGAGGGCGTCTTCTTTGATTACGCGCTGATTGCCGCCCGTTTTCTTAAGGCTCGGCCCGCAGAACTGCGTCAAGCCAGCGGCGCACATCAGAGGTTTTTCGTCGTGACGATGCCACAGGGCGAGCGTAAACAACTGATGTATGAACTGACTTCCCGTATCGTTGATGCCACAGAGCTCCCTATCAACGTCGTTATTGTATCCTCGTGGGCCCGCACCGGCTGGAACGTCGTGACGCCGAATGTGCTCATAGATGCCACGGCTACTCGCGATCCGACTGCGTGGCAACAGTTGAGAGGACGAGCGATGCGCGCAACACATACGTGGAATAAAGACTGCTACGAGGTGATGATGCGCCTCCTAAGCTCTCAAATCGGCGACTCGACAGAAAATTCCACGGTGACACGAGAGATAGGTGCCGGAGGAACCCAGCAAAGGCTGGACGTCACCGACACATTGAATGAACGCGCACAAAGACTTCTTTTGGAGGCGCACGAGATCAGTCAGTCCTTTGCGAAACGTGAAGACCGAGTGGCACGCGAGGACGTTATTGTTGCAAAGATTGCGACAGGAAAACTCAGTCGACTGAGCGAACAAGAGAAAGAACAACTTGCAGCTGAGTTGATGTTCGCGCGTAACAAAGTCACCCATATTTATGAACTGGTCAAAGCTTATGGAAGTTCAGCACAAATCCGGTTCGATCGATCCTCAGAACGATGGCAGCGCGCCAAGCATATCGCAGCAAAACACAGGCGCGAGTACTCCGTCAATCCAGTTACCGGCGAATACGGTGCGGGAGAGAGACACGCCCCACTGGCGTATGTCTTGGACCCTCGCGATAACCTGCCTTCTCAGCTACAGGGCTATATAGTCAATGAACTCAAGGGCACTGACCAACTCGTAGTTCGGTGGTGGATAGATTCAGTTATCTCAGAGAAGCGACCGAAAACCAGTCCGGCGTGACTACAGGAGTATTAGGCTGGACGAGGTACGTGAGCTCAGCCGCATTTTCGCGCGTTCTGCGAGGCGATCACGCATGCGACACAACGGTAATACTCGAACAGCGTATGTTATGGAATATGACACTGCACGCACTATAAGCGTTAAGGTCGTAAGCTCTCGCACCGCCCGATCTTTCGATTCGCCCGGGTTCTGTGATCTTGCGAGTGAGGCATCTGAGGAGTCAATGCGCAGCCACGTGTTCATACCAACAAAAGGTTAAGTCGCTGCAAGGGAGATGCAATGTTCATGAAAGTATTAGCAATAAATGGAAGTCCGAGAACCAAATGCAATACGGCAACCATATTGAATAATGCGCTTGAAGGAGCAGCTTCGCAAGGGGCCGAGACTGAACTCGTTCATCTATATAGGCTCAATTTTAAAGGCTGCATAAGTTGTTTTGCCTGTAAGCTGAAAAATGGCGAGAGCTACGGCCGGTGTGCGGTAAACGATGATTTGACACCAATTCTTCAAAAAGCTGCGGAGGCTGATGCCATTATCTTGGGTTCTCCTATCTACCTAGGAGCAGCGACCGGCGAGATGAGATCCTTAATGGAACGGTTGATATTTCCGTACTTGACGTATGATGCGAGCCATTCAACGCTTTTTAAGAAGAGGATCAAGACGGGTTTGATTTATACTATGAATGCGCGCGAAGACCAGATGAAACTAATGGGCTATGATCAGCATCTCAATCTCGTTGAAATGGTAATGAGGAGGACCTTCGGAGAATCAGAATCACTGTTTGTTACCGATACGTATCAATTTGACGACTATTCCAAGTACGAGTCAACGCTATTTAATGTTGAAGAGAAGGCAAAGAGACGAGCAGACGAATTTCCAAAAGACTGCCAAAAAGCTTTTGACATGGGAGTTCGCTTTGCCCAAATGCAGAGGTCCACTTGGACGCACAACACGACCTCTGCGAATACATCGAGGTGTTCTATACTCGTTTCAAGCTACATTCAGCAATTAGATGCGAAGCACCGGAATAGCGTAGAACACGAGAGTGGCACAAAGAAAGATTGATGAGTCCAATAAGAGCTATAGATACAAAGTAACAATTTGACAAAGGAGATCACAGACTATGACTAAAACCCAAGACTTCTTGAAAGAGGCATTTGCAGGAGAGTCGCAGGCCAACCGCAAATACCAGGCATTTGCAGCCAAAGCAGAGAAAGAAGGGTACCCCCAAGCAGCCACGCTGTTTCGAGCGGCTTCTGAGGCAGAGGGAGTGCACGCTAACAACCATCTGAGGGCGATGAAAGCCATCCTGTCCACTCCAGAAAACCTCAAGGAGGCCATCTCTGGCGAGGATCACGAGTATGAGAGCATGTATCCGCCAATGATTGAAACGGCCAAAGCCGAGAAGCTAAAAGAGGCCGAAATGTCCTTCTACTATGCCAACGAGGTCGAGAAGATCCATTCCCAGCTTTTCAATAAGGTTTTTTCCGACCACAGCAGATCAACTGAGACTGTTCCCTATTACGTCTGTCCTTGCTGCGGGAATACCGTGGAAAAAGAGCCGCCAACGACGTGCCCGATATGCGGCACGGAAGGGAAGCTGTTCAAGAGGGTCGATTGAGCTTCGCCGATTGGCTCGGGAAGATCCGAGGAGATCTTCTCACTTTTCTCCCGCATTGAAAGCGCAGATATTGTCTGAAATACGTGTAAGTGCGTGCTTGTGCTGCAGAATATAAATGCTTGCTCTTAACAGGATTGCAAAAAAGCAATGAAATGAGCACGACGCCACATAGTGACGGCATACGCACCGCAACTGCGAGTATAATGCGATGCGCTAGCTACTCGGCGTCACAAAGCTGAATGACAACCGTGTGAGCCAATCTGTCCCCCAAACGCTGCTTCTTATCTGACGTCCATATCAACACAGCACCGACAAGATAGTTCAAAAGTCCGTCAATAATGCGAAGAATCGTTCTTACCGCAGCGTCACGGTAGCTAATCGCAGCGCCATCTTCCTTGACAACCTTGATCTTACCAAACCATTTGCCAAGCGTTTGTCCCCACTTGCCCTCAAGAAGCGTGTAGTACAAGAACCACACTACTAGTGCGACCAAAATTGCAGTTGATGTTAGTGCTGTCCCAGCAGCGGCAGAAATACTTCCCGGAGACGTAATAGCGGCGGTTCCCCCAATTATTAGTGCGATCAGTATAAACATGATGGTGCCAATCAGTAAGTCATCAAGAAATTGCGCTAAAAATCGAATTCCGACGCTTTGATAACGGAGCCGAGGTCCTTGTGTAGGCGTCTCGTACGCCGCCGCTCCTGTGGACACCCCGCTATAGGGCGGCTCTCCAGATTGCGGTCCATGAGCTTGAGATTCTGGTGTTGGCTGTGCCCCTTTTACTACGAGCAAGGCCCCACAGCTTTCGCAAAATTTCGCGCCAGGGGCTGCGGGAGTGCCGCATTGTGCACATTTGTTAACGTCCATCCGTTTTCACCTCCATTTTCTCTTATTGTAAAGATGCGTAATCGTTTGGGGAAGATACGGTTTTTCCGCGTATTCCGCAGATCTGTTTAGCTTTTGCTTCGCAGCGTAGGACATGTTTACGTAGACTTCCTAGGTACTAAGCTGAAGTTAGGACGGAGACCCTAAGAAGCCAAATTTGCACCATCCAGAGTGAGCTGCGCCGTTAAACGTAGCTGGTGCTCTTCAAACAACGCGTGTGCTTATGCAGGAAGCGAGAGAGGGTTAGAGGGTATTTGACTGGCTGTAATGATCTATTTTTTGAATTGCAATCGCGCCTATGATTTTCCAAACATCAAAGTCAGCTTTACGCGACTTCGGGCAGCGCTCCCGGCTTTCCTTTTCAATCAGCGGAATACGCCCTCACTTTCAGTGAGCTACGTAACGGGCGCCTTCTCCCCTAAAAAGCGTGATGTGCCGAGATTTGTCTTAGGTGAAAAGGAGGGGCGCGATTTGCTTGTGCCTCTGATGATTCGGCTTGTGCTGCCCGTGGTGCACCTGATACTTCGTGTTCTGCTGCTGCTCTGACGTCGCGGGGCCGGAAAAAGGCACGGATGTCCGCAGCGGGCAGCTCAGGCTCTTCCATCTCCCCGAAATGACCCCCTCATGGCATCGCCGTCCATCGCTAGACGTTGCCTTGCCGTTCTGCCCACTCTCGCGGCTCGTGTGGCCGCTCTTTGAAAAACGTGGCGATGGCGTCACCGCCGTGATGCGCTGGATCTGTCAACAAAATGATAATCTTTAGCATCAGCACAAACGAGCTCGGCCAGCCATGGAAGAGAATGAGCAGGAGCGGGCTCTGGCCGGCGCCGCGTTCGTGGACAACGTGAATGTCGAGGCCATCGATATCGGCGCTGAAGTGGGCCCATTCGTTTAAGGCCTTCTCTTGCGTCCGCCAGTTAAACACATTCTGCCAGTAGTTCGCCAGCTCCCGCAAGTAATCTGAATTCGCACCGTAATCCCATTCCGCGCCTGAGACCTCGTCCGTCCACCGTGTGTTCGCCAAGCGCTGACGTAGGTCGTCAAGCATTTTCTCGTCGACGTGTAAATTGAGTGCGTTTCCTCGCATGAAGCCCTCCCACTCGGCATGACCATCCGTCGCAGATGAGAGCTGCTGCCCCGCTCGGAAGACCGCATCCCGAACGCGCAAGAGCGGCGTGGTGAACCATCAAGAAATGGTTTTACGGTGGGCTGATAAGACAACGCCTTTTTTTCTTTGCGCATGTTATCGTTTTCAGTGTGATTCCGCGACGCGGTCCCACGCTCGTACCTGATAAGCTATGCGCCAAAGACGTTCGGCGCTACCGAAATGACCCAGTGAGAGGATATGAGCCTCCGTACACGCCGCTGCTTTTGCGGTACCGAGACACGCTGCTTCTGAGCGCTTTTCTAATACTCAGACGAAGAAGAGCCTCGGAAGCCGCTCACAGTTGAAAGATTGCTCGTTTTAGACACACTTTCCGCAGCAAACCTTGTTGTCTCTGTTGCGCCACATACTAGACGAAGAGCCAGAGAGGAGGCTTGAATATGAACGCTGACAAAAAGAATATGCAATTAATGCAGACACTCGACGACGCGTGGAACACTCAGGACTGGGACACGTTTAACAAGCGTCACGCAGAGGGTGTTGCCGTGTACTGGCCGGGGCAGCCAGAGCCAACGAAAGGACGCAAAGCTCATGAGGAGGAGGCCAAGCAGTTCTTTAAGACGTTCCCTGACAATCACGTAGGGAACCGTCCCTATAAGGTATTCTTCGCTCAAGGTCCGTGGACGTGCTCGGTCGCAGACTTCACAGGCACTATGAAAGGGCCGATGACGGGCGCGAACGGAAAGACCATCGCCCCAACCTACAAGAAGTTTAACGTAGAGTTCTGCACGGTCGCTCACTGGAATGAAGCGGGCGAGATTACGGAAGAGCGGCTCTTCTACGATTTGGTCGGGGTGATGAAGCAGCTTGGTCTTATGTAATCGGACGTAAACAGCACACCCACATGTAGGAGCTTGTTTGAAAGCTATGTGTGATTGTCAGACGACGCGCAAGCCTGTGGTTTCACGCCTAGCGCGAATGGTATCCGCAGCTTCTGTCTCATGTTGTGAAGATAGCCCTACCGTGATTGCCGTTGTTGAAGGTGCCGGTCGTAGATAAGATGAAGACGTTCTTCGTCATTGGAGGCGTGCGTCGACCAATGTCAGCAGGTCCTTGCGGTGTTTCCTTCCATAGATGCCCGAGCCAAAGTCGACGAGGTTGTAGTTTACAAGCTCGTCAGGCTGTACATCGTTGCCCTTTA
>Ga0187780_10003735_pt1 | contig 11463 bp, 10 predicted proteins | sample 1015_Q2_SP10_20__FD_132429 | JGI IMG/M metagenome (GOLD analysis project Ga0187780, IMG submission 132429) | Tropical peat soil microbial communities from peatlands in Department of Meta, Colombia - 1015_Q2_SP10_20_MG | ecosystem: Environmental > Terrestrial > Soil > Wetlands > Peat | place...
AGACGACCGTGCCTTTTCTGCCCGTCACGATGCACCCTGCGTTCTTCACTTTCTCGACCCAGGTTTGAGGCCTGTCCACGGCCAGCAACAAGTGTTCAGGGGCATACATGTTCGCGAGGTCTACGGCCTCGTCAACACTGTCCACCACTGTGACAACGCCGTTCTTTTCCAGCGATTGACCCGCAGCATCCGGATGAGGCAAGTCTTTCACTTGCTTTTCAATCTCTTGCAGCACTTTTTCGGCGAAGTCCATAGAGGTTGCGACCAGTATGGCCGAGCCGGAGCTGTGCTCGGCCTGAGCAAGAAGGTCGGCGGCGCAGTATTCCGGATTGGCAGTCTGATCAGCCACAATCAGGATTTCGCTCGGGCCCTGAAGCGCGTCTATTCCTACAACGCCATAGACGAGTTTCTTGGCCAGCATCACATAGACGTTGCCGGGACCACAGATCTTGTCCACGCCCGGGACAGTCTCGGTGCCGTACGCCAGCGCGGCAATCGCCTGGGCACCGGCGACGGAAAAGACACGGCTCACTCCTGCAATATCTGCGGCAACGAGAGTCAAGGGCGATGGAGTGCCTTCCCTCCTTGGGGGTGTGACCAAGACGATTTCGTTGACGCCGGCCACTTTGGCCGGAATCGCCGTCATCAGGACAGACGAGGGGAGCGGGGCGGTGAACCCCGGGACATGAACGCCAACCTTTTCCAAAGGCCGTATCACCCAACCTACCCCACCCTTCTCGGACTCGCGCAGGAGGGCATTCTTCTGCATCGTGTGATAGGCGAATATGCGCTCGGCGGCAGCTTTTAGAGCCGAAACCGGCTCATCGCCTGCCTGCTGGTAAGCCGCGGCGATGTCTTCCTTTCTGACCTGCAAAGAGGTCAGCTTGACGCCATCGAACCTCTGTGTGTATTCGTAAAGAGCGGCGTCTCCGCGACGCCGGATCTCCTCGATGATCTCGCGGACAGCCTGCTCGGCCCCTTCCGGAGCTTCGGCCGTCTGCGCGCGGCGCGACAGGACCGACTTGGCCAGCTCAAAACCTTTGACGACTTTCACTTCAGTTCCCCAGGACCCACACAGTATTTATTCTCGTCCCTTTCACCCTCACCCTGACCCTCTCCCATCAAGGGAGAGGGGACTGATAATAGGTATTGCTTCTCCGGCTTAGGGGCGTTCAATTGCACCCCTACTGATTACGCCGCCTCCACACCTTTCCGTAGGGCGTCACGAATCGCATTCATTATCGCGCTTTTCCCCGGGTCTGCCATCCCTTTCTTGTTTCCGATGAGGCAGCCGGTAGACTCAAAAAGGGTATCGATGATTTTGAGATTATGCTGTGCGATGGTCCGGCCGGTCTCGGTATTCTCGATCAGCAGGTCAGCGTCTTCCGGCAGAAAGGCCTCGCTTGCCCCCCAGGTCGGGATCACCCGGTATCTGCCGAAGTGATTATCGCGAGCGTATTTGTCAGCGATGTTCACGTATTCGGAAGCCACCCTGACAGCATGAGGTCTGCCCGACCAGAACTGCCTCAACTCGTACCCATCGGAAACCGGCAGATCGTTACTCACGGCAGCCACGATCCTGACCTTGGCAGACTTGAGATCGACTAGTTCCATCACCGGGCTCGAAGGGAACTGGCACAGGTGGTCTTCGACCCAGTCCTTTCCGGTGACGGCCAGGTCGAAATTGCCGTTAGCGACCTGGGCCGGCATGTCCTGCGGCCTGATAACCTTGACCGAGACTCCAGTGGGGTCTTGGACCGAGGGGCGGCGATTGCCGGTGGGTGAGGGGTAGTCCTCAATCCGGATGCCGGCTTTGTTCAGCAACGCCGCGGTCGCCGCCTGCTGGTGTCCGTCGGGCAAAGCCAAGCGAACGAGGCCAGGGGTGGGGGAGAGATAAGAGATAGGAGATAGGAGATAAGAAGTAGGGGGAGAGAGATCGACGTTCCCAGTGCTCCGACTGACGATCCCATCCTCTATCGACGCAAGCAGTTCACTGAGGTCGTTGTCCTCCCAACGGTCGCGATTGGCAATAAGACAGGCTTGATAACCAAGTACGGTGTCCACGGGAACCAGGCCGTGATTGAAGGTACTCGTTCCCATTTTTCCCGAGATCAAAGCCAGGTCCGCGCTTTCGGGCGGATATACCTCAGCCCCTCCCCAAAGAGGAAGCACGCTAAACCGCCTCAGCCTCAGCTTAAGAGCGTAGGCCTCCGCCAAGTTGGGGTACTCACTGACCAGACGAATGGTGTCCTGCCTGGCACGTAATCCATCCAGCTCCGTCCTGTTACCGTCACCGGCAGCAACCACGTACACGACACCCTCGGCGTACCCTAGATCTCTCAGTTTGACCAGGGCAGCGCTCGGATACTTGGCCAGCAGTTCTTCGACCCAGTCCAGGCCGCAAATTCCCAGATCGTAATTTCCGACGGCCACCTGAACGGGTATATCTTTTTCGTGAAAGACCTTGACCGCGAGACCGGGAAATTTCTGAGAGGACAAGCGGTATGACCGCGTCCCTTCATGATAGTCACTCAGACCCCAACGCGCGCGGTCGAGCATGGCCGACGTGTCGGGCATGAGCCGCCCCTTCGGCAAGGCCAGCTTCGCTTGATTCATTTGACCGGCTGCCTGATGATGGTCTTCAGCTTTTCGGGCGCCGACCTTCTCGGGTCGCCCAAGTATATTTCGTGGTGTTTGTCACGCAGGTTGTAACCCTTGTCGACGATGAACTTGTGCAGTTTCTCAATGGTCGGAGCTTCCGCGGCCCAGGGGCCGATGTGCATAATCTGGGCAGACGAGCCTTCGTGGAAGCTCTCGCATCGGGCTTTGGCCAGGGCGGGGTTGGGTTTCTTTTTCCCAGCATCGGTCAAAGCCTGTTTGAACAGGTCTTGGGTAACATATTCCGGCTGCATTATCATCGCCGTCCAGAGCCACTTGTCTTTATCCGCCATGCTGAACCTGGCCGGGTCGGGAGTCCACCACAGCCCTTCTAGAGGCATGACCCCATAATCAACCGCAGCGGGGCCTTTCTTGACCATGAATTTGAGCGTATAGGATAGCGTGTACAGCGCCTCAATTGCAGCCTGATATTCCGGCGAGGTGTTCGGGTCCCCGGAACCATCTACCATGATGAAGTTCATGGCGGGCACGTCAACGAGCACGGCTTCCTTCAGGGAAGCGTTGTATAGATTTTTCAGTTCCTTTTTGAGATCGATTTTCGTATCCGTCCTCCGTTCTTGCCCAAATCCCTCCCGGTCTCCCTTTGCGAAAGGGAGAGGATGGCTCGCGCTCCCATTAGGCGAAGTTTCTTTGTCTCCCCCTTTTCCGAGGGGGTAGGTGGAATTTGCATGCCCGATCTGCGCCGGACGGAAGGCATTACTCGCGCCTCAGGCGGTTTTAAGCGACGCCAAGACTTCTTTCACGGTCCGCGCTTCCGACGAGGCACGTTTGCCAGGCTGTTTGACGACGAAGCGCGGGGCGGTATCGTTGACGTCCACTCTCCATTTCACGTCGGATGGTTCTTTGCCACCGAGGTGAATGCCGGCGGCGTAGCCAACATGGTGCAGCGAGTCCAGGAGTTTGAAAACATCCTTCAACACAGCCGGAGATTCGGCATGCACAATCACCCTCACCGGCGCAGGAGCGACCAGACCGGACGGTTCAATGAGACCCATTAGCCTGTCCATGTAAAGAGCAAAGCCACAGGCAGGTTTCTCTTTGCCGCCCAAGAGAGGAATGAGGGCATCGTATCTGCCGCCGCCGGCCACGACTTCGCCGCAGGCAGAGAGATGGAAGATAAGGCCGGTGTAGTATTCGAACCCCCGCCCCGAGGCAATGTCAATCTCGTACTTCACGCCAAGGCTATCGAGCAATTCCGTCAAGCCGGTGAGCTCCGTCAGCGGCGCGTCGATCTCCGGCAGGTCGCGCCCGAGCGTCGCAGCGACGTTCTTGAGAAAACCGGAGGACTTACCCCTAAGGCTGAGGAAAGGCGTCACCAACCGGGCAAACTCCGGTTTGGCCGAGGTAAGGGTCTGAGAGTCCCCATCCAATATCCGGTCGAACAGCCTGGACTGTTCTTCTCCGCTGAGGCCGTCCCGATAGAATCGGGATGCCAGCAGCGCTCTTATCAAACCAGCGTGAGACAGCCTTAGTTCGATATCACTCAGACCGAGCTGTTTCAAAACATCCAACGCCATGACTACCAGCTCGATATCGGCCGTCGTACTGGCGGCATCGACCAACTCGGCACCGCATTGCCATTTCTCGCGTGTCTCAGTGCCGGTCTCCTCGAAGCTAAAGACGTTGGCCACATAGAACAACCTGGCTGGTCCGTTGCCGGTCCCCGTCTCGATGCAGTACCTGGCAATCGGGATGGTCACATCAGGGCGCAGCACGACCCTTTCCCCACTCCACCCATCCCAGTCCAGGAAGGAATAGACCTTACCAAGCCGGGCCGGCGTCAGCGTTCCAGCGGAGGTGAAAAGGTGGAGATATTCAAGCGTGGGCGTTCTGACCTCCCGGTAACCCCACTTGAGGCAGGCATCGCGGAACACTCCTTCGATGGCGCGGAACCGCCCCATCTCCTGAGGAGAGAGGTCCCGCGTCCCTTTGCATTTTTCAACGGGCATGATGTTGTCCTGTTCCAATTTGAGTAAATTCTACACTAGAGAAGAAGGACGTTCAATGCGTAGTACTTTAAACACACCCCGACTGTCGTGCCTTATCCCAAGGTAGGTGAGATGAAGCAATCTCAGTCACGGATTCAGATTGCTTCGTCCGCCGCGATAATTCGGGGTGCTCCTCCCAACGACGTTATCAAATGCTCTTTGCGGCCAGTGTTGACTAGACTTCTAGCGCATGATATCATCGCCAACGGAAACAGAATATTTCCAGGTGTTCGCCTCTGGCGAAAGAATAGGGAAGCCGGTGCAAGTCCGGCACGGGCCCGCCACTGTAAGTGGGGAGTTGCCCTGCAAAAAGCCACTGTCCTCAGACGGGAAGGCGCAGGGTAACGGGGAGCCACAAGTCAGGAGACCTGCCTGGAGATCAGCCGCCCATCCGTGGCTATGATCGGGGCTATTAACTTAATATCCGGGATTTAGACCCTCGCTCACCTTACGGTTGGCGAGGGTCTTTTTTTTGTTTTGGAGGGGAGGTCAAACACATGTCTTTCGTTGATGCAGCACTGGTGGTCGCGTACATGGTGGTGATGTTCACCATCGGAATCTGGATGTACCGGCGTTCGAAGAACTACGACGACTACCTAGTTGCCGGCCGGAAATTCAACGCCTTTTTCATCGCCATGACGCTGGCGGCCGGAATATCCAGCGCGACCCTGGGGGTGGCTGGGTTGGGCTATTCATACGGCCTTTCGGGGGCATGGTTCTTCATCATGCTCGGCATCGGCGCCTGGATCTTGTTCTTCACGGTGGCCGGCAGGTTGCGCGCCCTGGCACAGTACTCCCTTACGGACATCTTTGAGTTGCGGTATGGCACGGCACCAAGAGTCATTGTGGCAATCCTCGGGGCGTTGGCCTACACAGTCTTGCTGAGCATCGGGTTCGTGGGAGGGGGGACGGTACTACAGACGGTCTTCAACATCCCCCTGTTGCCTGCCATGCTCATCATGGCGGTGCCCTTTGTCGCCTACACTGCCCTGGGCGGGCTTTGGGCATCGGGAGTGACCAATATCATCAAACTCCTGATCCTGGCCGCCGGACTCGTCGTTCTGATTCCCGCGGGCATACACAGCGCGGGCGGCTGGCAAAAGCTTTCTTCCAGTCTTCCTTCGGGCTCCTTCAATCTCTTTTCAGCCGACGCAATGCTGATGGTCTGGGCTTTCTTCTGGGTCATGAGCCTCAGCATGTGGGTAGCCCCCGACATCTACCAGCTCCTGTTCTCTGCCAAGAGTGTGCGCACAGCGAAGGTTGGACTGGGAATCGCCGGTTTCATCATAATCCTCATGGGCCTAGCAGCTGCGTTCGTCGGCATGGCCGCGAGCGTGACCTTCCCGGGACTCAGCGCACCTGAGGCTGCGATGCCGACCTTGGCGGCGACCCTTGCCCCAGGGTTACGAGGGCTTGTCGACATCTCCATGCTTGGCGGCAGCGCCATCGCCGTTGTCATCTTTCAGATCGTGGCGGCTACTTTGCTCGTCAGGGGAATATGGCCCAAGACCAAGATGAGCATGAACGGGATAAGATGGACCAGCGCGTTAATGGGAGTGGTCGGTCTGGCTTTTGCAGCACTCATTCCCAACGTCATTTCCCTCACGGAACTCACATTCCGAATTGTAATCCCGGCCACGTTCGTCCCTACTCTCGCCGCATTCTATTGGAAACGGGTCACCACCTCAGGGGCGATCGCCGCTTCGTTAGCCGGGCCGGTCGCCGCAGCTCTGTGGACATTCCTAGTGCTTCCCGGCCTTTCGGAGCAACTTCAGCTCGTCCTCGAGCCTGCTTTGATCGGGGTCGTGGCCTCCCTGGCGGGGTTGGTAATCGGCAGCTATGCCTCGCGAGCGCCTTCACCGGCAAGTTGGCAACAATTCATCCCGAAAACGACGACGGGGACTACAGGAGCGAAGTCGCCGACGTCCGTAAGCTGATAACTTCTGTTGCAATCGCCATATAATCACTATACAATTAGCGCGAACTCAGGCGGGGTGCGGGCCGCAGGAACGGCCCCGCGGAAGATGCGAGCGATCTGCCTCTGCCATTCCGAATGAATTCGCCGGGAGGTTCCGGACCATGAACTGGGGCGGTGCCTTGCTCATTCTCCTCGCTCTTGGCCTGTTTGTCGCCGAGGGCTTTACCGGCCATGGAATCCTGGCCGCAGGAGGCCTCGTTTCACTCGTGCTGGGCATTCTGATATGGATCGGGGCAGGGCCGCTGTCCGGCGCAAGTCCCTGGCTGATCGCGATAATCGTCTTGCTGGTAGGCGGGTTCGTCTTCTTCGCCGTGCAAAGGGTAGTCAAGGCCCACCGCATGCGGATCGCGGCGGGACGAGAGGACCTTCTCGGCCGTACGGGGGTCGCCAAGACGGCCTTGAACCCCGAAGGAATGGTATTGGTCTACGGGGAATTGTGGACGGCGGTTTCCGAAGGAGGTCCGGTGGAGAGCGGGGCGGAGGTGACTGTAAAACGAGTCGAAGGGCTTAAACTCTACGTTGCCAGGAAGTAAGGAGGTAGACATATGCCGTGGATTTGGATCGGCCTCATCATACTGCTGTTGCTGATCTTCGTGCCGATGGCGATCAAGATCGTGCAGGAATACGAACGAGGCGTCATTTTCCGTCTCGGGCGGCTGGTGGGGGCGAGGGGACCGGGTTTCTTTCTGATCATCCCCGTTTTCGACCGCATGGTAAAGGTCGACCTGAGAGTGGTCACGATGGACGTCCCCCCGCAAGATGTGATCACCAAAGACAACGTCACCGTTAAGGTGAATGCCGTGGTCTATTTCCGGGTAGTCGATCCGGAGTCTTCGGTAGTCAAGGTGCTCGACCATATCCGGGCAACGTCTCTGATTTCGCAGACGACGCTGCGGAACGTGCTGGGCCAGTCCGAGCTGGATGAACTGCTGACCCAGAGAGAAGGCCTGAACCAGAAGCTTCAGAAGATCATCGACGAACAGACCGAGCCGTGGGGCGTCAAGGTTACCATCGTGGAAATCAAAGACGTCGAGCTGCCCGAGTCGATGAGACGGTCGATGGCGGCTCAGGCGGAGGCGGAAAGAGAACGCCGGGCCAAGATCATTCACGCCGATGGCGAGTTCCAAGCTTCACAGAGGCTGTCCGAGGCCGGCATGAACATAGCTAAAGAACCGACCACTTTGCAGCTCCGCTATCTGCAGACACTGGTTGAGATTGCGGCCGAAAAGAACAGCACGATCATCTTCCCTCTACCCATGGATTTGCTCACGCCATTCCTGAGAAGAGGGGAGGACAAGAAGTCGTAGGCTCCCCTATGCGTGGGAGAGAGCCCATGAGTGAGGAGCGATAATCGGTAACACCCTCACCCTGACCCTCTCCCATCAAGGGAGAGGGGACTGAGATTCCGCCGGGGCGTTCGGTTGAACGCCCCACGGGCACAGCATGCTGTGCCCCTACAAGCTCAGGGTTACATCGCCCGACATAATGCGGACGAGTTTGCCGTCGGTAGTGCGCAGACAAAGGCTGCAATCGCGGTCCGCCGATTCGGCGATGCCTTCTTGAACGCCGTCGACAGAAGTAGCACGGACATGCTTCCCCAGCGTGTCCAAGTTGTCGCGCCATTCCTCGTAAAGCGACCCGCCTGCTTTCAGAGTCAAATACAGGCGATCCATCTCTGCGAGCAAGGCGCGCACAAGACCAAGGCGGGACACATCTTTGCCCAGCTCTTTGGATAGGCTCGCCGCGGATGATTCGATTTCAGGAAAGTCGGCGGGACTCAGATTGACATTAATGCCAATTCCGACAATGGCGTAGTTGACCTTTTGCCTACGCACGTCGGTCTCGATCAAAATGCCGCAGACCTTTTTGCCATTGACCAAAACATCATTCGGCCACTTGATCCGTCCACGGATTCCGGTCACTGTTTGTATGCTATGCAACACAGCCAGTGAAGACAGCATAATGAGTGAGGGCAAGTCGGCCAATCGAGGGTACAAGACGACGGACAAGGCAATATTGCCCTCCGGAGCGAACCAGGTGCGTTTCAGACGCCCCCTCCCCGCCGTCTGCTTTTCGGCGATAACGACCGTGCCTTCGGGCAAGCCTGCCCGCGCTTGCTTTCTGGCCTCATCCATCGTCGACGTCAGGACCGGGTAATAGATGACCGTCCGGCCAATGATAGAAATGGCGATGGCGCGGGTGATGGATGGTGCTGACAACGGTCCCAAGTTTTCGGGCATTCCGTCGCGGCGACCCGATCGGTCGCCTTGGCGGGAGGGTGGCGTCAAGCCCCGCCCCGGCGAAGATATTTCTGCGTCCAGGGGCAGACGTTAATGCATATGCCACAGATGGTCTCTTCTATACCGACTCTCGTCTTCGCCAGCTGATGGGCCGCTGTCCGACAGGCAAAGGCGTCGAAGAACCCATCGCGGTCAACGCCCGCCTGCCAGTTTTTCCCAGAAGGGGCGCGTCCCGGACATACTTCGACGCAGGCAATGCAAGTCCCGCATTGCGATTCTTCCATCGGCGCAGCGATCCGGAAATCGGCGTCGGTGAGAACGGTGGTCAACCGGAGCGCGGAGCCGCACTCAGGCGTGATAAGCAGGGCGCACTTGCCAATCCAGCCGAGACCAGCGCGTGTGGCCGCAGTCTTATGAGGAAGGCGAGTCGATAACGTTTCAGGATTATAGCTCACTGGGGATTGAGTGATCGAGTCGTATTCGACGATTGTAGGCACAAGCGCCCTCGCTTTGTACCCACGGTCCGTAAGGAAACCGGCGGCAAAACTGGCGAGCTCCGCCAGCAACGCATTGGCACGACGATATTCGTCCCAATATTCTTTGGTCGGCCCTTCACGAATACCGAAAATAACCCCGGGATTGAGCGAGACTGCAATGGAGACGGCGTTGGGGAGGCCCGCGCGAACGTGTGCGGGGATGACCTGCATATCTGCGAAGCCGACGAGGCTGGCGCCACGCGACTTCAGCTCCGCCCTAACCTGATCACGCATCTTGGTCGTAATGATAGCACGGCGACCTGGTTCCGGTAATGGCCGGAACCAGGCGCGAAGGACGCGGCCTTACAATTCTAAACGAACATTGTAAAAAGCTATTTTATGACCTAAAATGGGTAAGTCCGCAAACGTGGAGGGATCGCATAGTGGTCTAGTGCGGGCGCCTGCTAAGCGCTTGCCCTGCGAAAGTGGGGTCGTGGGTTCGAATCCCACTCCCTCCGGATTTTCACCTCCGTCCTATTGTCCTTCCCCCGCTCGCGGGGGAAGCAAGGGGGCTTGTTTGATGCCACGGCACGAGACCATTGTCACGTTTGATGAACTATCCTCCAAAGACCCCAAGGTGAAGTATGGGGCGGCCAAGACGCTGCTGAGCCTGGCGCGCACTAACCCGGCGGAAGTCTACCCGCAGCGTGACTACTTGGTGACGCTCCTGGACAGCGAGAATAACATCCTGAAGTGGACAGCCATCGATGTGATAGGCTGCCTGGCATGTGTGGACAAGGACAAGAACGTAGCTGATGTGACCGGAAGGTTAGTGGCCTTTTTGAATTCCGGCAAGATGATTACGGCCAATCACGCGGTTTCGGCTCTCGCCCATTTTGCAGAAGCGTATCCCGAGCAACGGGAGGCGATCACCGAAGAGCTACTGAAGGTCGAGCACTATACCTATGACACCGAGGAATGCCGCAACATCGCGATGGGGAACGTCATCACCGCGATAGGTCCTTATTTCCCTGCGCTGCAGAACAAACACAATGTGCTGCGATTCGCGCGGCGACAGGCGAACAACTCCCGCCATGCGACCGCAAAAAAAGCGCAGGCGTTTTTGAAGAAATATTCGAGCGAACGCAGGCTTCCTCTGCCGCGCGTCTGACGAAAGACGACTACGGCGTTTCGGCAGGCATTTTGATCGCTTCCTCGGGGAGCATATCCTTCAGTATTTGTTCGAGCGCCATGGTGTGGCTGCAGAGGCCCCACTGCGAGAAGAACCGGCATGAGCACCGCCACTTCCCATCCCCGAACCCGACCTGATATTCGTCGTTTTCGCCCCGAAATTTGGCAGAGAAATTGGTGAAGGTGACTCTGTTCTTTTCACGGGCGTAAAGCTTGGCTTTTTCAATCTTTCCTATCAAGCTAGACTGCATGACCTCACCCCCTTGAGACTCTAGAAGCACCCCGATAAGAATCGGCGTGCTTCTATTCCGAATACCTTTTGGTTTTTGCCGGAACCAATACTCTCATGGCGGTATCGCCCTTCACAAATCCATAATCTTGTCTTTACAAGTTCATTATAACTTGTCACGCGACCGAAGTCCATTACTTTGATTGACGCTATCAAACAGGCTCTTCCGTGGTTGCGAGGAGCACCCCGACCTATGGAGACGGAATGGGGAAGCAAAGACGTTCGGAGCCTCGGCGTCAAATGATCTCTGTCTTAAAACGTACCGTTCAGTCGCTCCCGCCCGCATCTATCAAGGCTAGCTAGTCTTTGCGCCGGACGGGCGCTTGCGGCCACAGACTTAGCTTTACAGCCCGAGAGCGCCCGTGATATAAAGGGCAATATTGAGTGATTTGTCGGGAGGCTAAGTATGCATGTAGTGATGATATCGGGAAGCAGAAATCCGGAGGGGAGGACGGCGGGTTGCGCCAATGCCATCGCCAAGGGTCTGGCGAAGGCGAAGGCCACTTCCGAACTGTTTCTCCTGCCGACGCTGAAACTGGAACGGTGCCGGCAGTGCAACGCAGACGGCTGGGGCATCTGCCGCACGGAATTCCGGTGCGTCATCGAAGACGATGATTTTGCC